>Ga0255757_10000098_pt1 | contig 78660 bp, 57 predicted proteins | sample 071ome_27_FD_179957 | JGI IMG/M metagenome (GOLD analysis project Ga0255757, IMG submission 179957) | Coastal salt marsh microbial communities from the Groves Creek Marsh, Skidaway Island, Georgia - 071409AT metaG (version 2) | ecosystem: Environmental > Aquatic > Marine > Intertidal zone >...
CTGACTCAATTCAATTAAGGCATCTTCCATTGCATATAGACCCGATTGATCAATATAGGGCACTCGATCCATTCTAAAAATGACCACTCTAGCCGTTCTTGGCAATTGCTTAAAGAGGTTTTGAAAGTCGGAAGTAAATCCAAAAAAGAGGGGTCCACTTAGGTGTTTGATGAATATTTTTTCTAAAAAGGCATTGTCTAATTGCTCTTCGTCTTTCCATTTTTTTTCTTTAATAACGGGTGCTATTTTGGAGTACTGATTGGAAATATCTCCCATTTTTTTCATGAAAAACAGAGAGGCCATCACCAATCCAATTCCAACGGCATAAACTAAATTCCAAAACACAGACAAAACCAAAACCGTGACCATGATAATGATTTCAGAGGCTGGAATTTTTGGAATAGCTTTAAGCCCTTTAAAATCCATAACACCTATGCCTACGGTGACCAAAATTCCCGCTAGGACAGCAGCCGGAATTTTAGAGGCTAAGGGACTTAACACCAGTAAAATGGCCAGTAGAACTAGAGAAGCAATCATGCCAGATAGTTTTGTTTTGCCCCCAGATTGAATGTTGACAACCGTTCTAATAGTGGCCCCTGCACCCGGAATTCCACCAAATAAGGCTGCCATGCTATTGCCAACGCCTTGACCAATCAATTCTTTGTTGGGGGCGTGTTTGGTTTTGGTGAGGTTGTCTGCCACCACGGAGGTGAGCAAGGAGTCAATGGCTCCAAGTAGGGCAAGAGTTAGGGCGGTACCTATATAGGGTAGAATAGTATTCAGTTCAAAGGCACTAAAAATTTCGATATTGAGGGATGGAAACCCTTCGGGAATTGCCTGAATGGGCCTGTAGTCCAGTTGTCCTAAAATGGCTACGCCCGAAACAACAAGTAGGGCAACAAGCCTACTGGGCACCACTTTGGTGATCCGTTTAAACCCATATATGATGATAATGGTAGCTAGAGCCATAGCAAATTCAATGAAATTAAAAAAGGGTAGTGCCCTAGGTATGGTGCGTAGGGTACCCATCACGCCGGAGCTCGATTTTTTGGCCATGTTGGTGGCCTCTAACTCAATTTGTTCTTTTGTAATTTTTTCGGCACGCAAGATGGTTTCTTTAAAATCCTCCAGCACCAGTAAACCTTCTTTAGATTCATCTATGAGAATTTTTTCCAAAATATGTTCTTCAGCTATGGGAATGTTTTGCTTGATTAAGACCTCATCATTCTTAACATCATAACCTATAACAGGAAGAATTTGCGTGATCAATACGATGACCCCTATGGCGGTCATAAAACCAGAAACAACGGGATAGGGAATATATTTAATATACTTTCCGAGGCTTGCAACTCCTAGGCCAACTTGCATTATGCCACTGAGTAAAAAAACAAGTAAAATATAAGGCAAAGCTTGTTCGAGATTGCCATTGTTGACCCCAATAATTCCTGCAATAACCACCATACTCACTGCTGTCATAGGAGTAGTGGGGCCAGAGATTTGGGTGGGGGTGCCGCCAAAAAGAGTAGCAAAAAAGCTTAAAAATATGGCGCCATATAGACCAGCACTGGGACCCATTCCCGAGCTAACGCCAAAAGCAAGGGCTAGTGGCAAAGCCACAATGCCGGCTGTGATACCTCCAAGGGCATCTCCTTTGAAATTGGTAAAAAAATTTTTCAAAACAATAAGGTTAAGTAATTCGTTAAATAATGATTTAAGGTGTAAGCAATTAAAAAATCGTTATTTCCGGGGGAGGATGAATGGGGTTTGCATTATGCGGATTATAAAGGGGTTGTAGGGGGCTTTTAATCAAACTCCCTTCAACCAATTGTAAGCATAAGTTAGTCTGAAAATAGACTAGGTTTTTTTGATCCCATTCATTTTCTTCTCCTTCATTTTCAGTTTCATTTGATGCCAAAATGAGGGAATATTTGGAATCTGACACTAGGAGGGAAATAGAAGGTAGGGATAGATTTAATCCCATCAACCCAAGTAATATGAAAATGATAAAATTTGAGCGCATTGCCCTAAATTACATAAATATTTAATTTAATTCCTTTTATTTTTTAAAACGAGTTAAAATAAGAACTACTTTTCAGATAATCCTTAAATTAGCATTTACTTAAAACCAATTTGAAAATGACGGCTAAACCAAAAGACCAACTCGCTTTTGAAAATCCAGGTGCCTTTGAAGAAACCCGCTATGAAAAATTGCATAGTGTTGTGTTTGAAACTCCAGCCGAAGGATCTAAAAGAGTAGCCAAATCCATTGCAGATTTAATTCGTAAAAAGCAAAAAGAAAATAAAAATTGCGTGTTGGGATTAGCCACAGGCTCAACACCCATTAGTGTTTATAGAGAGCTAATTAGGTTGCATCAAGAGGAGATGTTGAGCTTTAAAAATGTGATCACCTTTAATTTGGACGAATATGTTCCCATTACCCCCAAGGATGCTCAAAGCTACCACTACTTTATGCATGAAAACCTCTTTGATCATATTGATATTCCTAAAGAAAATATTCATATTCCAAATGGAATGCTAAAGCCCGAAGAAATTAGAGCTTTTTGCAAAGACTATGAAAAGAAAATTCAAGCAGCAGGGGGTCTTGATCTTCAAATATTGGGCATTGGTAGAACAGGACATATTGGGTTTAATGAACCCGGTTCTAACCTAAACGCTCAAACCCGACTCATCACCCTAGACCACCTCACTAGATATGATGCTGCCGCAGCCTTTCAAGGCATAGAAAATGTGCCTAGAAAAGCCATTACTATGGGTATTCAAACCATATTAAAAGCGCGCAGAATTTTATTGATGGCTTGGGGTTCTAACAAAGCTGAAATCATTCAAAAAGCCATAGAAGGAGAAATCACACCCTTAATTCCAACCACCTACTTGCAGCTTCATAATAACACAACCATAGTGTTAGACCAAGAGGCAGCCTCAGAACTCACCAGAATGAAAACCCCTTGGGTGGTGGAAAGTTGCACTTGGAACGAAGACAACAAGGTTAAAGCTGTGGTTTGGTTGTGTGAAAAAACCAAAAAGTCTATACTTAAATTAACCGACGAAGACTACAACCAAAATGGCATGTCTGATCTCATTGCAGAATATGGTTCTTCGTATGATTTGAATATTGAAATATTCAATCGGTTTCAAAATGCAATCTCTGGGTGGCCGGGTGGAAAACCCAATGCCGACGATACCAAACGGCCAGAACGAAAAAGCCCACACCCAAAAAGAGTTATCATTTTTAGTCCCCATCCCGATGACGATGTTATTTCTATGGGAGGCACTTTTGACCGCTTGGTGAGTCAAGGGCATGAAGTGCATATTGCCTATCAAACTTCGGGCAATATTGCTGTTTCGGATGCGGAAGCAAGAAAGTTTCTAGAGGTTACACACGCCTTGTTTCCTAAAGTTTTAGAAGATCAATTTGCCAAAATATTAACCAAATTTAAATCTAAAAAAATCAATCAACCCGACCCTAAAGAGGTTCGAAATCTCAAGGGCTTTATAAGAAAATTCGAATCCCTAGGAGCCACCCGATTTTTTGGATTGCCCGATACACAGGTTCATTTTCTCAATTCTCCCTTTTATGAAACAGGGCGTGTAACCAAAAGCCCCATTTCACAAGCTGACATTGATATTGCGGTAAATTTAATAAAGAAGATTAAACCCCATCAAATTTATGCTGCTGGCGACTTAGCCGATCCCCACGGCACCCACCGTGTGTGTCTCGACATTATTTTTGCGGCCCTGCAACAACTCAAAAGTGAGCCTTATATGGACAACTGTTGGGTTTGGCTCTACAGAGGGGCTTGGCACGAGTGGGAAATGCACGAAATTGAAATGGCTGTTCCCATGAGTCCGGATCAAGTATTGCGCAAACGAAAAGCTATTTTCTTCCATCAATCTCAAAAAGACGGGGTGATGTTCCAAGGGAATGATCACCGTGAATTTTGGGTGCGAGCAGAAGACCGAAATGCAGAAACCGCTCAACGATTTCGCTCACTTGGTCTTTCAGACTACGCGGCTATGGAAGCTTTTAAACGGTATCATTTTTAATTAGGAGATATGAAGCAACTGATTGTCGTATTGCTTTTTGGTTTTCTAGGGCATGGCCTTCTGGCGCAAATGAAAATCAAGGAAAAAGACTCGTTGGCCATTGCTTCAATTATGGAAAAGCAAGAAAAAGCTTGGAACGAAGGAGATATCAGTGGATTTATGGAGGGCTATCTGAAAAGTCCTAAAATAGTTTTTTCAGGAGCCGGAGGCCCTCAATATGGCTGGCAAGCCATTAAGGAGCGCTATGAAAAGGCTTATCCTAATCAAACCCAAATGGGGCAACTCACCTTCACCATTCTTTCCCTTCAGCAGTGGTCACCCACCTTTGTTTTGCTAGAAGGAAAATATGAATTAGCGCGCTCTATTGGAGATGCTTTTGGCTATTTTAGTGTGGGTTGGCTCAAAAAAGGAGGACAATGGTATATGGTCAATGACCATACTTCTGCATCAAATACCAAGCCGTGAAAAACGCACAATTAGGGGGGCTTTTTTTAGGGCCTATCGCTTTTATTTTTTTGCATTTCTTGGTTTCAATCGAGGGGCTTTCTGCTGCCGGACAAACCACCCTTGCCGCAACGGTTTGGATAGCCATTTGGTGGATCACAGAAGCTATTCCCATTGCTGCTACAGCCCTATTGCCCATTGTTTTATTTCCCCTTTTTGGAGGGCTAGATTTAGCCACCACCACAGCCGCTTTTGGACACAAATATGTTTTTCTCTACATGGGGGGATTCATCATTGCTATTGCTATTGAGAAATGGAAATTGCACAAAAGAATCGCACTGCAAATAATCTTGTTTATGGGATCCGATCTCAATCGGATTCTCTTGGGTTTTATGGTGGCCACGGCCTTTCTTTCTATGTGGATTTCTAACACCGCTACATCTGTCATGATGCTGCCCATTGGAATGGCCATAATCAACCAATTGAAAGACAACCCCCAAACTCCTGAAGATGAAAACCTGCTTTTTGGCAAGGCACTTATGCTAGCCATAGCCTATAGTGCTTCCATTGGAGGAATTGCTACCCTTATTGGCACTCCGCCCAACTTGGTTTTAGCTGGGGTATTGGAAAACACCTATGGCTATGAAATTAGTTTTATGCAATGGATGGCCTTTGGCTTACCCGTTTCTCTCGTCTTGCTTTTTCTCTGTTGGTTGTATCTCACCCGTTTTGCCTTTCAATTAAAATCAACGGCTTTTGCAGCAGGTAGAGCGGAGGTGAAACGTATGCAAAAAGAGTTAGGAAAAATTTCATTTGAAGAAAAAATGGTGGGGTTTGTCTTTGGTTTAACAGCCTTTTGTTGGATTACCCGTTCATTTTTATTACAAAGCTTTCTTCCTGCCATAGACGATACAATCATTGCTGTTTCTTTTAGTTTGCTATTATTTCTACTGCCCACTCAAAACAGGCAAGAAAGAATTTTAAATTGGAAAGAAGCCGTTCAGCTACCTTGGGGAATTATTCTCTTATTTGGAGGCGGCATGGCTCTAGCCAAAGGGTTTGAAACAACCGGTCTAGCAGCTTGGCTAGGACTTCAAATGACAAGCTTTAGCGAGTGGCCTTTATTAATCACCTTAGTGTTGCTCATTGCAGCGGTTAATTTTTTAACTGAAATCACATCCAATCTAGCCACCACAGCTATGATGCTTCCGGTTTTAGCACCCCTAGCTTTAGAAATTGGTGTTCATCCTTTTGGTTTAATGGTGGCAGCCGCCGTGGCAGCCTCCTGTGCATTTATGCTGCCCGTTGCCACTCCTCCCAATGCGGTGGTTTTTGGAGCAGGCTATTTGCGTATTCCCGATATGGTGTCAAGAGGTTTTGCCATGAATTTACTCTCAATTTTACTCATTACTATTGCCGTATATATCCTGTTGCCTCTTTTATGGGAAATTGATCTCCAACATTTTCCAGAAGCCTTTAAGGAGTTAAATCAAAATTGAAATAAGTATCAGGATAGGGCTCGTTTTTAAGGGTAAAATGCCACCACTCTTTGGCGTAGGGTTTAAAACCACAGGCTAACATAGGCTCGTATAACTTCATTCTATTATTGCGTTGCTCAGCGCTTAGAAAAGTATAGTTTATAGTGGCTTCTGGGCCAAAAAAATCCCAAGGACTTCCCATGTCTACAAGTTCGTATTCCCCTTTCTCAGTCCATTGAACTAAGCCCACATCAATAGTGCTTCCTCTGCTATGACCCGATTGAGATGCTATAAAACCTAAAGCAAATAATTCCGATTTAAGCTGTTGTGGATAGTATAGACTTTTCATAAGCGTGTCTTTTTCTTGGCTTGACCAAACCACAAAATCATCCACTGCCTTTTGGGGGCGATAGCTGTCATAAAGAATTAACCCAAGACCTTTTTTTGCAAGCTCCATTTGCACGCATTGCAAGCCTTCAGCTAGTGCTTTTGTGCCTAGGGGAATCGGATTTTCATAACCCTGAACAACACGCCCCATAAAATTTTTGTGGGTTCCATAGCGAAGGGAAACAACTAGTTGAGGTACAGTTGCGCTTAAGTCAACAAAATCAGCTGGTTTTTGCCCTCGTATTTGACTCAAACCAAGAAGCGTAACACAGAATGCTATTTTAATGGAGTTGAATAACATGATCTAGTAGGGCTCCTCGAATGCCTAATTCATATAATTTCCGTTGTGCTCGGCTAGGATAAACCCTGTTGCTTAAGAACACAACAAAGCAATCGTGTTCTGGGTCAACCCATACAAAGGTTCCGGTAAATCCGCTGTGCCCAAAACTACTCGCACTGGAATAAGCAGACGGATATCGCCCATTGCCCAGGGGAATCAATTCTGGCTTGTCAAAACCCAATCCCCTTCTGTTATCCGTTCCGGGATTTGCCACACGGCTAAAGGTGGCTACTGTTTCCGAATTCAAATAGGTTTTGCCTTTATATTGCCCTTGATGTAAGAGCATTTCCAGCAAAGGCGCAATGCTTTGTGCATTGGCAAATAAACCGGCATTGCCAGACACTCCTCCCATCAAAGCGGCTGCTTCATCGTGTACCCAACCTTGTACCAACTCTTTGCGAAACAGACTATCTCTTTCTGTGGGAACAATTTCATTTTTAGGAAACTTTTTTTGCGGGATAAATCCAATCCGTTCCAAACCCATGGGCGCATAATAATGCGTGTTTAAAAATTCATCAAAAGAAAGGCCACTGAGTTGCCGAACCATTTCTGGCAATAGAAAAAACCACAAACCCGAATAACGATATTGACCCACATTTTCTACGGGTGTGCGTTTAATGCGTCGTGCTATTTTTTTAGGATAATTTTTATGGACATACCAAACATCATTTAAGGGCATAGGGTAGCGTTTAGACTGTTTTTGGGATAGGCTATGCCACCTAAAGCTCCCATTTTTGCGATATATTTTTTGCTGATGGGTGAGATAGGGTAACCAGCCTGCACCGTGGCTCAAAATTGCACGAAAGGTAGAATGCTCTTTATTGGTATTTTTTAATTGGGGCATAAAAGCACTTACTTTTTGATCTAGATTGATGGGATACAATTCATACAATTTCATAAAGGCAAGTGTGCTGGCTAATATTTTGGTGACGGAGGCTAAATCGTAGAGATGCTCCTGATCTACTGCTGCCTCTTGGTTGTAGGTATGGTGACCATAGGCCTTATGCAACACTATTTTCCCTTTTTTATAAAGTAAAACCTGGGCTCCTGGAAAGGCTTTTTGAGCAATACCAGACGCAATGATGGAGTCTACTTTAGCCTCTAATTCGATTTGATTTATGTGCGGAATTGCTTGTGCTACTATAGCATTTGCTGTTAGAAGAAAAAGACCTAAAAATTTTTTCATAATAAAGAGAATTTTTAACCTACCACAACTAATGTATTGTTTTTTGACTAAATTGGAAGGTAGAAAAAATAAGAAACAAAATGCAGTTTTTTAAACGGTTATTTCAATTTGGGTTGCCCCTTTTTTTAGGGTTGGCGGCTTGTGAAACATCTAAACCAACTAGACCTCCAAATGTGATCTTTATTTTAACTGATGATCAAGGATATGCCGATTTAGGGGTCTATGGAGCTGCTGGATTTACCACCCCCCATTTAGATGAAATAGCAGCTCAGGGCGCGCGATTCAGTTCCTATTATGCCACGCAGCCGGTGTGCTCGGCTTCTCGAGCTTCCATTCTCACCGGATGCTATTCTGATCGTATTGGCATTCACAACGCCTACAGCCCCGGTTCAAAAGTGGGACTTAATCCCAATGAAACCACCCTGGCAGAAATGCTCAAAGCCCAAGGCTATGCCACCGCCATTTTTGGTAAATGGCACTTAGGAGATGCTCCCGAATTCCTCCCTCGAAAACATGGCTTTGACGAGTTTTTTGGAATTTTATATTCCAATGATATGTGGCCCAAACACCCTCAACAAGGAAGCGTATTCAATTTTCCAGACATTTATTTATATGAAAACGAAACGCCCATTCAAAAACTAGAAGACCAGTCTTTTTTAACTCAAGCCTTGACGAATAAAGCCGTCGATTTTATAGAAGCGCATAAAGACGAACCCTTTTTCATCTATCTCCCTCATCCGCAGCCTCACGTTCCTCTTTTTGTTAGTGATCAATTTGCCGGTTCTCAAAGTAGAGGGCTTTATGGTGATGTGATACATGAAATTGATGATGGAGTGGGACAAATTGTGGAGACACTCCAAAAAAACGGCTTAGAAGAAAACACCATTTTGGTTTTCACTTCAGATAACGGACCCTGGTTGTCCTATGGCGGACATTCGGGTTCCCCGGGTCAATTTAGAGAAGGAAAAGGCACTAATTGGGAAGGCGGGCACCGTGTGCCAGCCTTAGTAAAATATCCCAAGGCTATTACTCCAAACACCCTCATAGAAGCCCCCGCCATGGGAATTGATTGGCTTCCCACTCTGGCCGATTGGACACAAAGTGCTTTGCCAACACTCAAAATTGATGGTGCTTCTTTGGTGCCTCTTTTGACAGGAAAAACCCAAAAAGCTCCTCATCAAAACTTTTTCTTTTATTACCGCACCAACGAATTGCATGCGGTACGTCATAAAGATTGGAAACTCTACGTGCCTCATACCTATAGAACGTTAAATGGTCGTTCGGGCACTAATGATGGCTTTCCGGTTCCCTATGAAATGAATGAAATCAAGACTCCGGCTTTATTTAACTTAAAAACAGACCCACAAGAACAATTTGATGTGGCTGCTCAAAATCCCGAAATAGTGGCCCATATCTCTAAAATAGCCGATTCGGTACGGAACGTTTTAGGCGATCGCCTAACCGGAATCAAAGGGCAAGAAGTTCGACCAGTGGGCAGAATTTCTCCTTAATGCAAGACCTTAGCCTAATAGAACAACCTATGAAAAATACATTTTTAACACAAGGATTCATCAAATATGAACAACTTATTCCACTGGATGAAGTGGCCGAGATAAAAAAGCACTATGATGCTTTGCTCGCTGATTCTAATCGAACAGCTCATTTGAGAAGCGACTTAGGAGGAAATGGCAAGGTAGGAGAGGAAAAAATCACCCAAATCATGTGCCCTAGCTCCCTATTGCCAGAACTTTTAGATTCCTTAACCTACCAAAATGCTACTCGTCAAGCACGAGCCTTACTAGGAGACGACCTGATATTAGATTTTGATATGCTCATCAATAAGATGCCACATACTAATACACCCACCCCCTGGCATCAAGATGCTGCCTATTGGATTGAATTGCCTGATAAACGCGCCGTGAGTTGCTGGATAGCCCTAGAGGAGGCACAAGAAGAAAATGGATGTATGTGGTTTATTCCGCGTCAAGACGAAAACATCCGTCCACACCAAGCGGCCCTCACAGGAGGAGCGCTCTCTTGCGAGGCTTCTCTAGAAGAGGCCATATGTGTGCCCTTGGATCCGGGCGATTGCACATTTCACGATGGATTTACGCTCCATTTTAGCAAAGGGAATATCACAGCCCGCAACCGTCGAGCCTTAATTTTAAACTTTAGACCCCAAGCTATGGTGGCTCTTGAACGTGCTCAAGGAATAGACCATACTGGAGAACGCAAGGTGCGTCAAAAATAAAGCCTGTTGTTTAGGGTTTAAGGGGTGGTTTCCTCCACCTCTACAATCATTTCAATTTCTACGGCAATATTTCCCGGTAAGGAACCCATGCCTACGGCAGCCCGTGCATGCTGACCTTTATCACCAAAAACAGCTACCATCAAATCGGAATACCCGTTGATGACTTTGGGATGATCAGTAAAATCTGGACTAGCATTGACCATACCCAATACTTTTACAACCCGTTTCACACGGTTTAAATCGCCTAGCATGGCTTTTAACACCGCCAGTTGATTGATGCCAGTCAACCGAGCGGCTTCATAGCCTTCTTCAATAGAGAGGGAGGCCCCCACTTTTCCGGTAATGTTAGTGCCATCGGGTTTAAGGGGTCCTTTGCCAGACAGAAAAATTAGGTTGCCGGTTTGCACCCCATTTACATAATTTGCCACTGGAGAAGAGGCTTCGGGCAGGCTAATGCCTAACTTATTTAAAGCTTCTTCTGGAGATGAGATTGGCTGTGCTTCCTTTTCTTGGGCACAGCTTGTAATAAAAAATAAACTCCAAACAAACAGATTCAAAGAGGAACTAATTTTCATTTGTTATATACTTTTAGGTGGCGTTTTTTAATAGGTCGTGAATTCTTTTGGCTACTATGCGTTCCTGTCCGGGCTCCATCATCCAAGTGGTAATGCCAATGGTTTTGGCATCTCCCACTGTCTGAATCGAAGGATGTCCTTCTCGTAATTCCTTACGAACGGCATCGGCGGTGGTTTTCACTTTGTTTTCATCCCAACGGATTCGTAAGCTTGGCACATGATTGGCATGTGGAGGTACGTGAATTTCGGTAGTCACTCCCTCAACAGCTTTTGCACTGTTGCTTATCAATTCAATTTGTTCTTCCCAAAGTTGCCATTCTTTTTCATGGTCTTTTTGCAGATAAAGCTCTAATGCTACAAGCATACCCAATACCTCTTCTTTGTTAACTTTCATGCCTCTTCCAATGGTTTCGCCTCTAGGAGGGGTGTGCATTCTTGCCGCTTCTATATATTTTCTTTTGCCTAATAATAAACCAGCACTTTGGGGGCCTCTAAGGCCTTTGCCTCCTGAAAAAGCCACTAGATCAAAGCCCATTTTGGTGAAGCGAAAGAGGTTGGATACAGGAGGAACATCTGCAGCACAATCAATAAAAGTAGGAATGTTGTGTTTTTTGCCTAGGGCAACAAATTCCTCCCATTTAATCTCACCATTATCGGCATTAGCATTGAGAAACCACAAAAGAACCGTCTTTTTGGAAATGGCTTTTTCGAGTTCTTTGGCCGTTTTAACCAAGACCACTTTGGCGCCAACATTGGTTAAGGCTTGGGCGTAGCCAATTTGATGTCCTTCTTGAATAATCACCTCATTGGCCCATCCTTCAGTGCGAGGCAACTGTTTCACTTTTTTGGGATCTTTTCCACAAAGTATTCCGGCCATGGCAATAGACATGGCACCAAAGCACCCAGACGTGACAGTAGCATATTCACAGTCTACCAATTCTGCAATACGTTCGCCCACCTTGTCTTGGAGGTCGTCTAAGTTCACATATTGGGTGGCACCATAATTAATGGCATCGGTAACTTCTTTGGGCATCAGGGAGCCCGTCATAGAAGTATAGGTTCCGGCAGCATTAATAAAGGTCCGTAGGCCTAATTCTTTAAAAAAATCTCTTCCAGCTAGCGTGCTAGCAGTTTCCATTAGTGGTTTTTCTGCGGCCTGTGCGCCCAGAAAAGTTCCTATAAATGGAAGCCCAGCCAGTGTTTTTAATACGTTTCTTCTTGTGTTCATCTTGTTGCTTTTTTAGATTATTCTACCGCTGCAATACAGTCCATTTCTACTAAAGAATTTCCGGGCACCCCGCCATAGGTTGCAACAGTGGTTCTCACAGGAGGGTTTTTGCCAAAGCGACCTCTAAACACTTCGTTCATGCCTTTGTAGTCTGCCAAATCAGCCAGATAAACATTCACTTTAAGCACTTGTTCCATAGAGGAGCCATTGCGTTCTAATTCCTTTTGAAGTTCTTTAAGCACGTGATCTGTATGGGCTTTAATATCGCCCTCAAAATGAGCTCCTTTTCCGGCAATATAGAGGGTGTTGCCGTGCCGAACAGCTCCTGAAAATAAAGGAATGTCTTGCTCGGTTGTGATGTTGCTAACTTTTTTGGGTGAATCGGTAGCGGCTTTTGCGCTACTAATTCCAAATAATGCAGTGAAGGCTAGTCCCAATTTTTTTAGAGAGGCTCTTCGAGTTGTGTTTGCTTCCATTGTGTTGTGTTTAAATTATTTATAAAGGTTTACCAAGTTCTTTTTTTAAGTAATTCTTGAATTTGTTCTTTTGGAACAGGCAGTTCGTCTATGTGGTCTTGCAGCCATTGGGCAAAATCTTTTTCAATAACTTCTGTCCATTTGTTGTCAATTTGACCGGGGGTATATTTGCCTTCTTTTAGTCGTGTAATGCCAAACAAATCGCGTAGTCGCACAACTTCAGAAGTAACCACAACTTTTTCGGCCAAATGGGCGGGAATAAAAACAACGCCTTCTCTTTTAGCCAAAACTATGTCGCCGGGCATAACGGTTGCGGCACCCATGCGAATGGGATAATTAATGCTCATCAGCATAACCTCAGTTAAAAAGGAGGGATGCCATCCACGAACAAAAGCATTAAATCCTTCTATTTGCGAAAGCCCTTCCATATCTCTGCTGGAGGCATTGAACACCACACCATTTTTAGAGTTGGCATAAATGGCATTTCCTAAATTATCTCCAATGAGTGTTCCATCTACAATTTTGCCAAATCCATCGGCCACATAAATATCGCCTTCCACTAAGCGATCAATAGGCCAGGAGTTGGTATTGCCAACGGCTCCTTCTGCCCGCCCTTTTTTTTCGATTTGTGTAGCTAGATCAGGACGGTTGGGCATATATTGTACTGTGAGGGCTCTTCCCACCAAAGGAACATCATCATGCAAGGGTTGCCAGCCTCCTTCAAATTGATTGTGATAGCCTTCGTTTCGGAGCACACCCCAAGCTTCTTCAATAGACACTTTTTTCATGCGTGCTAAAATGGCATCGGCTACTTTGGGTCTCCCGTCTTCAAAGCGTTCGCCTTGCCAGTGGGGGGTTAAATATTTCATTTGATCAACCGTAAGCTCTTGAGCCAAAAGGGGGTTGATTCCCAAAATGAGCACGAGTAGAAACCGTTTAAATGTATATGTTTTCATAGGGTATTAAGATTTAATTTTTTTATCGCGCCACCAAGATGCGAGAGAAGATCCGGAAATATTCATCCACGGGCCAAAGACAGCAGGGGCTAAACCAACGGTGGCTACTTTTCCCATTTCAAGGGCAATACCGGAGGCTAATCCGCCGTTTTGCATGCCTACTTCTAGGGCAATGGTGCGGCAATCTTGTTCTTTCATTCGGAGTAGTTTGCAACCCCAATAACCAAAAAAGTAGCCTAATAAATTATGTGCAATGGCTGCCACAATGAGTAGGGCACCAATAGTTAATAGATTGTCTCTTCCTGCGGCGGTAATCACCGTTATGATGAGTGCAATAGCCGCCATAGAAACAATGGGCATGGCCTTGTCAAGCCAAGGGGTTTTGCCGTGAAAAAAGTGGTTGAAAATCAAGCCTAAACAAATGGGGAGAATCACAATTTTAACAATGCTTAGCATCATGCCCCAAAAATCAATTGGCACAAAAGCACCGGCAAAAAATTCCATCAGCAAGGGGGTCATAAAAGGAGCAAGTACAGTGGCTACTGCGGTTAGCGTTACCGATAGAGCAACATTTGCTTTGGCTAAATAGGCCATGACATTAGATGCCAATCCACTTGGAGAAGAGCCAATGAGCACCACTCCGGCGGCAATTTCTGGAGGGAACTGAAACAGGGTAGCCAAGGCAAAGCCCACCACGGGCATAATGGTAAACTGACAAATTAATCCTACCAAAACCCCTTTTGGCATTTTAATTACGCCATAAAAATCTTTGATGCTCATAGCGGTTCCCATTCCAAACATGATGATTTGTAACAAAGGAACAATTAAGCTTTTCATTTGAAAAGAACCAATTTGGATGAAGGGTGCAGGAAAATACATGGATACGCTCACGGCAGCAAAAACCAAAATGGTGAAGGATAATCCACGCAGACTTTGACTTCCTCTAAATCCTAAGGCTAAAAAAAGGAAAAATCCAACTACCCAAAGACCTGCTTCAGACCCTTGATGGTTGACCAAAAGATAGAGGCTTGCTAGACCGCAGATTAGGCAGAGTAAGAAGGCTATTTTATAGGGGGTAGCTATTTTATTCATTCCAAAGGGGGCTTGCTAAACCATTTAAATCATAGACAACGGTACCTGCTCTGACGGTTAGCTCACAAATCAATTTCTGATTTCCCATCATCTTTTTACCCTGGGTATCAATAAATCCAAAAGAGCCTTTTTGAACTTGAAGAACCGTTATGTCGGCTTCGGCACCAACACTTAAATGCCCTAGGCTGGGTTTCTCAATATAGTTGGCGGGACGCCAAGTAGTGGCTGCTATTACGTCTTTTAAGGGCATGTCTAAATTTAAGAATTTTGACATTACATTCAAAATATCTTTCATGCCGCCATTCATGCTGCCGGTGTGTAAATCGGTGCTTATGGAGTTGGGGTGCAGGCCTTGTTTCATTGCTGGAACAGCTTGTTCAAAAACAAAACTTCCGCCGCCGTGTCCCACGTCAAAGACAATCCCCTTTTTTTGTGCTTCAAAAACAAATGGGCGCACTTTTCCATTTTCATCTACAATGGGTGTTCTACCATTTACGTGTGCATAGGTGTGGGTAAAAATATCTCCTGGTCTGAGTTTTTCCAACAAGAGGGTTTCTAGGGGCAATTCGGGTTGGCTGCCTCCAAAATCTATCATTACGGGAACAGCTGCCAATCTACCTGCTTCCACCACCCGATCGGTAGGGGTCCAATCAAAACCACTATAATGAGCCAGTTTGATGCCCACCACATGATCTGGAAATTGCTTGGCTACTAAGGCGGTGAGTTTGGGATTCATATCGTCTAAGTTTTGTTCAATAACTCCCCCTTTCATACCGCTTCCAATAATATTTAAAAAAGCCAAAACTCTTGTTTTAGAACGGTCAATGGTTTGCGATTTGAATTGTCTGAAATTGCGCCAGCCAGCACCGCCAACATCCACTATGGTGGTAACACCATTTCTAAAGGTGAAGCCATCAGGGGGGAGCGCTGTAAAACTGTTGCTTAAATAACTATCGGGTTCGGTGCCATGAAAATTATGGCTGTGCATGTCAATCAGTCCGGGAGTCACCACTAGCCCTTCGGCATTGACTACTGTTTTGCCTTGGGTAGGCGCTATTTTTTTTGAGACAGCAGCAATTCGACCATTTTTTATGGCTATGTCCATTTTAGAGTCAATGCCATTTTTGGTATCAATAACATGTCCATTGAGAATGACCATATCAAATTCTTGTGCAGCGAGAATTGGGCTGCATAAAAGGCAACTAAGCAGTACTAGGGTTTGAAAAATTGATTTCATCGGTTTTGTTATTTAGTTGTTTTTTTTGAGTTAGAAGCTCGGTATTTTTGAACGTCTTGAGGGCTAATGGCTTGTACTTCATTGCCAAAATGTGTTCTAATATAAGTGGTTATTTTGGCAATTTCATCATCTTTTAAGAAGGCGTGTTGCGGCATAATGCCGTTGTAGTCTTCTCCATTTACTTTAATGGGACCTTCCATTCCGTTTAAAATGAGATGAACCAATCGTTCTGGATCTCCCACTACCCAATCTGTTTGATCCAAAGGCGGAAAACGACCAGATGCCCCTTTTCCGTTGGATTGGTGGCAAGCCATGCAATAGGTATTGTATAGTTTTTGGCCCTCTGAAATATTTTTTTCACTCAAATTGTCTTTTTCAAAATCGGGAGTTCTGATATGAGAAAGTTCTTTTCTAGCTTCCATTTTGGCTAAGGATTCTTTTCCAAAACTTTGTTTGTCTCCGGTGAAACGCACACTCCAGATACGCCCCTTTTCAGTATCGCCAATATACATAGTGCCATCGGGAGCAAAGGCAATTCCCATAGGGCGGTAGACGGCATCACGAACATTAACAATAGGGTCTACTTCGGCAAAGCCATCGGCAAAAACATCAAAACTGCCTTTGGGTTTGCCGTTTTCGAAAGGAATAAACCCAACAAAATAGCCAGATTGTGGGTAGGGGGCTCTATTGGTAGAACCGTGAAAGGCTATGAAGGCACCGTTTTTATAATATTCAGGAAAAGCATCTCCCTGATAAAAAACCAAATCGTTGGGAGCCCAATGTCCGGGGAAACCCATTATGGGGGGCTTAAAGTCTTCGCAGCGGCCAACGGTGTTTCCATCCCCACCATATTCGGGGGAGAGCACTCTTTTTTCTTGCATTTGATCATAGTAGCAATAGGGCCATCCAAAATCGTCACCTTCTTCAATTCTCAAAAATTCTTCAGAAGGAAGCAGTGCACTTTGCCAAGCATTATAACGATCGGGCCAGAGTCTAAACAAATCATCACGTCCATGCACCACAGCATAGAGGGTTTCATCTTGGGGGTTCCAATCGAGTGCCACTATGCTTCTAATGCCCGTTGCATATTTTTTCCCGTCTTGTTGGGTTTGATTTAATTTTTTGGCATCGAAGACCCAAATACCCCCATGATCTTCAAGTTGTGGGCAAGGATCCATGCCAGGTTGAAGGGGAGTTCTTTTAGGATTTTGGCAGGTGTTAGAAGGAGCTCCAAAGGGCACATAGAGGTTGCCTTTATGGTCAAAAGCAATGGGTTTTCCAATGTGTTCGTGCATGCCATGAGGGTGGTCATCAATTACTACAGTTTCTAGTGGACCTTTGGGCACCAGTTGATTGGGGTCAAGTTTATAGCGATAGACAGCCAACTCACTGCTAAAATAGAGATAGCCTTTATAAACTCTGGCTGCTGTGGCATAGCCATAACCTTTAATAGTGGTGTCGTTGGCAAATTTTACTACTTTATCTGCTCGCCCATCACCATCTAAATCTTGTAGGGCTGCAAGGGAACCTTCTTCGGAGGTTTTTTTAAATTTAGTATAAACCGTTCCTTCTGGTGTAACGGTAATATGACGGGTTGTTTCAGGAATTTGATCTACAAAAACAGTAGATTCAAATCCGTCTGGGAGCCATAAATTACTTTTGAGTTCAGGTTTTTTTTCACACTGCCAAAACACAAAACTTGTCAGCAGCACAAGAGGCAATGATTTTTTCCAAAATGGTGTGTTCCTGTTTTCTCTCGTCATCCCTTAGCTTATAGTGATTTAATATTTAAGTTAATCAAATTGTAGGAATCCAAAAAATTCAGGTCGATGAAAATCGGGGCGAGGTGTATCAATGGGCTGCCAGCTTAAAAAATGCGGTTGTTGTGTATCGTCTCCACATTTAAAAAAATTGGCTTTAGCCTGCAATTTGTCAAAAGTTAAATTGGGGTGGTGCACAAAAATGGAAGTTGGAATAGCCGCTACCATTTCCCACTGAAAAGCACCAGATTTTTCTGCAAAGGGTTCTTGACCAAGCGTAGATTCAATATAGAGGAGGTCTTTTATTTTTTGGGGCTCAATAAAACGACGTTCATATCGGTCGGGGCCATAGGCTAAATGGGTAGTGCCAATGCAATTAAATTCAAAATTATAATAGCCGCCACTTTGATCTGGGTCAATAAAAAACTCTACACAACTGTCTTTGTGGGTAGCGGTGTTGGGCTGGCTGTGCTGGGCTAAAATATGAGCTTCTGACACATAAAATTTTAAATATAGATGCTCACTATCATGGGCTATTCGAAAGGAAACGTCTGGAGCATAGGGAAAGGCCTCCCAATTGGCTTGATCAACAGCCACCTTTTGGGTGTTTGACTCCAAGCTTTTAGAAACTGCCGCAAAAGTATGAGATGTGGGTGTTGCTATTTTTTTAACGTCCATTGCCGAATTGTTTTTTGTTGTGCAATTCACCATCAAACCAATCCAAATCAAATAGAGAATAGATTTCATATTAGAAAAATACAAAAAATTAGCTATAAATTAGAGGAAATGTTTTTACACCCATCAAAAATGAAATATCTAAGCCTGTTTTTTTTATTTATCCTGCTGTTGGTTTGTTGTGAACCCGCTGAAACGCTCTATGTTGCCTCAGACTATGCAAATGTTGGCACCTTTACCAAAGGGCTGGAGGGGCCAGCTGTGGACGCAGAAGGAAATCTCTATTTTGTCAATCCGGATCACAACGGTTCTTTGGGTAAGGTAGATGCTGAGGGCAATTTCTCAATTTTTATTGAGCAGTTGCCTGAGGGGAGTACAGCCAACGGGATTCGAATTCGCAATAACGGAAATTTGCTTTTGGCTGACTATACGGGGCATAATGTTTTAGAAGTAAATCCAAGCACTCAAGAGGTGACTGTTTTTGCACATGAACCCGGGGCCAACCAACCTAATGATTTGACTCTTGGGGCAAATGAATTGCTTTTTGCTTCCGATCCAAATTGGGGGCAAAGCACCGGTAATATTTGGAAAATAACCCCTAGCAAATTTGAATTGATGGCCCAAGATATGGGAACCACTAATGGAATTGAAATTAGTCCGGACGGCAAAACCCTTTATGTAAACGAAAGTGTACAGCTTAAGGTTTGGGCTTTTGACATTAGTTCTGAGCAAACGTTGCAAAACAAAAGAGAACTCATCTCTTTTGAAGACTTTGGCATGGATGGAATGCGTTGTGATGTAAAAGGAAATTTATACATTACACGCTATGGCAAAGGCACCGTTGTTAAAGTTTCTCCCCAAGGGGAAATCTTAGAAGAAATTCAGTTAAAAGGGAAGAAGGCTTCCAACATTGCCTTTGGTGGAAAAGATGGAAAAACGGCCTATGTTACCCTTCAGGATAGAGCCTATATAGAACATTTTAGAGTTTCAGATCCCGGGCAGGCTTATGCCCGCTTAAAACAAAACACTACCAAATAAAGGCAACAAGCTGTTCTAAAAACGGAAGTGATAAGGAGGTAGCGGGGTGCGAAAAGAAATAGTCTAAAGCCTCTTGAATGGCTTTTTGATCTCCTCCCACTTGTTGCAACTGTTGGGCGTAGGCTTTAGCGGCTGTTTCTCCTTCTAATAGTTGAAGCGCATAAAGTCCCACAACACAATTTTTTCCTCCTTTAATTAGGTGTTGTTTGGAGTAGTTGACAATAGACTCTATAGGCACAGCTGTGTTTAGGTCCAATTGCTGTTTTGTAAAAGCCAACAACAAAAGGGTGAGTCGCTCTTCAGGATCAAAAGGTTTTCCAACCCCCAATTTTTCTGGCCATTCTAATGCTTGCTCGAGTAGTGTTTGAGCCTGTTTCCAATTTTCTTTATGAAGAGCGTTTAATGCGCTGCCCCAATAGGCTTTGGTATAAATTTTTCTAGAGCCAGTAGCGTGTTCATAAGGCAATACATAGAGTTGAGATAAAAGGGTGGCCGCTTTTTCATATTGTTGTGTGGCATTGAGTGCAGCAGCTATGCGCAACCCAATTCTGAAATTTTGGGGGTGGGCTTGTTGGATTTTTTTTAAAACAGATAGGGCTTTGTTCCATTGTTGATCCTGTTCTAAAAGGGCTGCATAATCTAAAGCTATACGCCAGTTTTTAGGCTCTTTTTCATAGGCTTTCAATAGATCAAAACGGGCAGTTTGAGATTTTACATCTCCCGTGAGGTGGGCTCTAATCCAATAAAAATTGGCTGTTTCGGGTTGACTACCAAGTTCCTCTAGCAAAGCCCGCCCTTTTTCTTTTTGGTTAAGCCCCATTAGGTTTAAAGCCAGTAAATAGTTAGCCTTCCAATGATTTGACTGAGTAGCAGCCCATTGGAGCATTGCAACACTTTCACGCCGAAAAGGGAAAACAAAATCTACCGATTGCTCAAAAATATTTTGTAAAGCGGCTTGATTTTGTTTGATATAGGCTAACCAAAGGTTTGTGAGCATGTGTTTAGGACTTGCTTCTAAAACTTTTATGGCTTTAGAGGTGAATCCTGTGTTATGATAGAGCAGGGCCAATTCTAAAAAAGTCTGATAGGGAAATTCCGATTGATGTTTTGTGCGCAGTTGATCTAGCGTTAAGGAACCCTTTAGAAAGGCCTCAAAAGAAAGCAGGTGATGCAGGGGGTCTATTGTTTTAATTCTTTGAAGGGTTTGTTGCGCTTCCTCTTCTTGGTTTAGAGCTGCTTGGGCTAAGTAGCGATAGCTTAAAGCCAAGATGTTTTTGGTGTTAAAATCCAGTGCCTGATTGGCATAGTGCAGCGCCTCTTTATAGTTTTTTTTCAGTAAGGCAATTTGGCTGAGATGTGCCTGTGCACTAGAGCGAAATTGGAGCGAACGAGCAGCCCAACCAAGACTTTCCGTAGCATTAACAAGATCATTGAGGGCTAAATAGTTTAGACCAGCTACATAATTCAATTCCGCATGATAGGTGTCTAAACCTAGGCCTTCTAAAACAATTTCCAATCCTTTTTGGGGAAGCCCATTGTCAAAATGCAGTGCCCCTAAGGCGGCCCTTGCTCCTAGGTGGGCCGCATCTTGTTCCAACACGTCTAGAAAATGTTTTTCAGCTTCTTCAAATAGTCTGAAGCGCTGAGCGTTTAGTCCTTTTTGAAAACGGATGGCATTGGAGTCATAGCCTGCTAAATCGGCTGGTGTTACAAAAGGTCTGTTTAAAATCTCAGGGGTACTTTCATAGCGTAATGCTAAGGCATTAATGTCGATTGAAAAAGGAGCCTTTTTAGAAGGAAGATCAAAACTAAAATGATGCATTTCGTTGGCTTTAAAAAGGGCTTTTTGTTCCTGTTTATGCGTTCCCTGTTGAAATAAAATACTTCCTGCTGTGGTATAAAACGGATTGACATAAACCTCAAGCTTCGTTTCATGGGAAACCACATTTAGAGCCCCTAGGGCAGAAGCTTCATTGAGGCCTTTAGTGTTTTTTAGGGGAAACCAAACTTCGGTCCATTGGTCGGTTTGATGCGGTTCAAAGGTAGCTTGTGTAATGGGATTTTCTGCTCCCGGGAAATATTGTACAAAAAGACGTCCGGCTTGATATTCAATATATTGTCCATCTGTGTCTGTCAACAGGTCTTCCCAAATTCCTCCAAAGCGAGATAAATCCCACAACCATAACTTTTGACCTGGAATTTCATCATAGCGTCCCCAATGTCCAAAGCCAACTTCGTCTTGTTCATAATAGCCCCCAAAAAAATCGTTGTAGGTACCCACCACATGATAGGATTTGCTACTTCCAAAGTCATTTTCTGCATAACGGGCCAAATTTCTATTCAGATCATCTTTAGGCCAAGGCATGGCGGTGCCATCGTGTTTGAGGTAGGCATTGCCGGGGGTGGCCAAAACCAAATCCTTTTTAGCGGCGGCGGCGGCCGTCATCCAATTGTAGTAGGCTTTTTCGGTAGCGGTTGGATTGTACCAAGTGGCTTGGGTAGCAAAAGCTCCTTTGTTGGGTTCAAGTTCAATGCGCACGCGCCACTGGGTTCTGGAGGGGAGGTCTATGGTGCCCACCACACAAACTTGGGTGCCATCTGGAAGGGTTTCAACCGTATAATCTACAGGAGTGGCCGTGCCAGGGTGGTGCCCAATAATGCCAAAATTAAATTCAATTCCGCCGGAGGTCCAAGGCCCTCGCATGGCAATATCTCTAAATTTGATGACTTCGTTTTTATAAATAAACTCATTGCCGTTACTTTTGTCAACGGCGCCCCATACTTTGCCACCCACTTCAGGTAGAACTTCTACCGTGATGTAGTCATTTTCCAAGCGAACCAACTTAAATGTTTGCGGTGACGGCGTTACCCTGTAGCCTTCAAATTTATGATAGGGATATATTTTAGGATTAAAAGCAAGTGCCGGCAACGGGTTGGGGTCATCAAATGAATAGGTAGGGAGTTGTGTTGATTGGAAATTGCTATTTGGTTCTTGGGCGATTGTCAAAAGACTCAAAAGGAGCGCAATGAAATTTAGGGTAGCTTTCATAAAAAAAATTACATAATTCTTAAAAATAAGTTAAAAATATCATACATTAGAATTTTAAATTAAATCTTTTATGAAAATAAGAAACCAATTTTTCGTATTTGTTGGGCTTTTCTCATTCGTAATGGGATTGGCACAACAAAAGAATGTAACTGGTCTCGTTAGCGATGATCAGGGTGTTCCACTACCTGGGGCCACTGTTTTAGTGGTTGAAACCGGTAATGGAACAACTACCGATTTTGATGGAAATTATTCCATTGGAGTTGAAGAAGGACAAACTTTAGCCTTTAGCTTTGTGGGCTATGCCACAGTAGAAGTAGTGGTTGGCAGTGCCTCGAGCTATGACGTAAGTTTGCAAGCAGGAAATGCTCTTGATGAAATTGTAGTTACCGCTTTGGGTATTAAAAGGGACGAAAAAACCCTTACTTACGCCAGTCAAACCGTACAGGCTGAGGAAATGACCCAAGCGCGTGACATGAGTTTTGCCAACAGTTTAACTGGACGAGTAGCTGGTGTTGAAATCAGAAAAAGTAGTTCTGGTGCTGGTGGTTCTACCCGTATTGTACTTCGTGGAAACAAGTCTTTGAATGGCAACAGTGAGCCCTTGATTGTAATTGATGGGGTGCCAATTGTTAACAACAAAGGCGGTCAACCCGGAATGTGGGGAGGTATTGATGAAGGGGATGGCCTTTCACAGATCAACCCAGATGATATTGAAAGCATCAATATTCTTAAAGGAGCCAATGCTTCCATTCTTTATGGTAGCCAAGGTGCCAATGGGGTGGTTTTGATCACCACAAAATCCGGTTCTGAAGGCCCCGCTAAAGTAACCGTAAATTCGGGCATTACTTTTGAAAGTGTCATCAATTTACCTGAATTGCAATATAACTATGGTGCCATAGATGCAGCTAAAGAAAGTTGGTCTCCTACACCAGGCAATTATAATAGTGGTTTTGTTGAAGATTTTTTCCAAACAGGAGCCAACTATGTAAATTCAGTTTCGGTTAGTGGAGGAGGAAAAAAGACTTCGGCTTATTTTTCTTATTACAACTCTACCTCTGACGGAATTATTCCAAACTTTAAGTATCAGAAGAACAACGTAACCTTTAAGCAATCCACAAAATTATTGGATGATAAAATGACCATTTCTTCAAATATGATTCTTACAGACGAACAAACAGCAAACCGAGGACCATCAGGTTATTATCTTAATCCCTTAACGGGTTTGTATATGTTCCCAAGACAAAAGGATTTCAATTCCTTTAGAACCAATTATGAGCTGTTTAATGATGCCGCCAATATGTATGTTCAAAATTGGTTTGTGAACGATCACCACCAATCTAATCCCTATTGGATTTTGAATAAACAACCTAAGGAAGATCGAATTAGAAGAGCTATAACAAGCTTAAAATTAGAGTATCAGATTACTGAAAAACTTAGCTTTCAAGCAAGAGCGAGTTATGACTTTTCTAACAAATCCTATGAACAACAACACGCAGCAACCTCAAACGCCACAAATACAGGGGCAAATGGTAGATGGGACTACAAGAGGTTTAATGATGAATTGTTCTACTCAGATGGTATTTTTACGTTTAACGATGAGTTAGGCGACAACTTGAGTTTGACAGCAATTGCTGGGGCAAGTATTCAAAAAACCATCTTTGGTGATGGTGTGAATGTGAGTTCTGGAAATGACGGCTTACTTTTTTATGCCAATGAGTTTAATTTCCAAAACTTGCCCACCAACGTTCAAGTGCTATCAACTTTAAGCAGTAGAGTGGAAAAGCAAGCGGTGTTTGGAAATGTGGTATTAGGATTTAAAAATTTCCTCTTCTTAGATGTATCCGGACGAAATGACTGGGCTTCTACATTGGCGTTGACTGGAAATGAATCCTATTTCTATCCATCCTTTGGACTGTCTGCTATTATTTCTCAAATGATAACCCTACCTGAGGTTATTAGCTTTGCTAAACTGAGAGCTTCTTCAGCCACAGTTGGTAACGAAGTGCCTTTTAATAGAATTAATCCAGCAAACTCTATCACAGCTTCTGGAGGGGTTAACAGAAATACACAAAAACCCTTTACCGATCTAAAACCCGAGCTAATTGAAACAACTGAATTTGGAGTTGATCTTAGATTCTTGAACAATAGAATTGGTCTAGATTTTGCTTTGTATAATATTAAGAGTACCGATCAGTTTCTTCAGTTGGCAGCACCTTCTGGATCAGGATATACTACCTATTTTGTTAATGCCGGAGAAATTGTCAATCAAGGAGTGGAAATTAGTTTGACAGGAAATATTGTTCAAAAAGACAATGTATCTTGGAATTCCGTTGTCAACTTCACCAAAAACAACAACGAAATTGTTTCCATCCACCCTGATATTGCCGGTCTAAATACTGGAGCAAGCGAAGGCTTCATCTCACAAATTAGAGAAGGTGGATCCATTGGTGATTTTTACACTTTCTTATATAGAAGAGATGCACAGGGAAGAATTATGATGGAAAACGGCAAACCCCTAAGAACTCCTGATTATGAATATGGTGGAAATGCAGAACCTGATTTTAGTATTGGTTGGTCTAACAACTTTACTATAGGCGATAGAATTTCTGCCGGATTCATTATCAACGGGAAATTTGGTGGAGAAGTATTCTCACAAACAGAATCCATGTTGGATGGTGCTGGGGTATCCTTACGATCAGGAATTGCTAGAGATAATGGAGGTGTTACCGTAAACGCTGTAGACGAAAATGGTGCAGCTGTGTCAAAAGCAGATGCACAACTTTGGTACAGAGCCATTGGAGATCGAAACGGAATTGGTGAAGCCTATATTTACGACCGAACCAATCTCAGACTTACTCAAATGTCTTTAGGCTATAATCTTAATGCTGCTTCATTAGGAATTCCTGTTGAAAGTGCTACACTATCTTTGATAGGAAACAATCTATGGTACACTGCCAAAGCGCCATTTGATCCAGAATTGGCCATGAGTACGAATAGAAATGCTCAGGGGTTAGATAACTTTAATCTTCCCTCAACGAGAACGATTGGTATGAACCTAAGACTAACTTTCTAATTTAGAAATAATGAGAAAAAATATATTTTACTTATTGCTCATCGGATTGGTATCGTTAAATTCATGTACTGATGATTTTGCGGAATTAAATACCAACCCGAATCAAATTACTGACGAATCTTTAAAGCAAAACTTTAATCATATTGGGGCCTATTTTCCCTCTATGCTAAATGCCATTAGTGGTAATCAGGTGATGCATAACCTTAATAACGATACGTGGGTAAGACATTATGCTACACCAACTCCTTTTGTGGGGGGTGTAAATAATACTACCTATTATCCAAGGTGGATTAACCAATACTGGGACCGAATTTATGGTAGTATTATGGCGCCTGGAAACCAAGTAATTAAAATTGCTCAAGAAGACGGATACGACATGTTCGTTCAATGGGCAAAACTTATTCAAATATTTGGAGTTTCAAGGTTGACAGCCTATCACGGACCACTAATTTATTCTAATTATGGTACACAGGGTGATGTGAATTATGACAGTGAAGAACAGTTATATAACACTTGGTTTAGTGAACTAGATCAAATTGTATCTACTTTTTCTGCCAATAAAGATTATCAAGGGTTCAAGGCTTTTGATGAAAGTTATGGAGGAAATGTTGAGGGTTGGCTCAAATTTGCCAATTCTTTGCGTTTGCGTTTAGCCATGCGAATTTCAAAAGTTGCTCCTGCATTAGCTAAAACTCAAGGTGAAAAAGCAATCAATGCTCCAGGAGGTTTAATCACAACTAATGCAGATAACTTTATGCTTTCTCTTTATGGACAACCTTTCCACGAAGTAACCATTTGTTTTTCATGGAATGACACGCGAATGAGTGCCTCAATGGAGTCTATTTTGGGAGGCTATGACGATCCAAGAGCGGCAAAATATTGGGCACCAGTTGCTGACGCAAGTTTGGTGGCCGATCACCCAGATTTTCCTTACAAAGGAATTCGTAACGGTGCATTTTTGGCCTCAAAAGATCTTCATTTACCCTATTCCACAATCAGCCAAGATTTCAAGACAGCAAGTAATAGAAAGCTATTTGATGCGGCTGAAACACACTTGATCTTAGCAGAGGCAAACCTAAGAGGATGGTCTACACCACTTTCTGCTAAAGAACACTATGAAGAGGGTGTGAAGCAATCTTTCCAGTTTTGGGGAGCAGGTGGTGTTGATGCCTATTTAGCCAACGACACGGGCACTCCATTTGACTACGATGATGTGGTTGAAACAGGAGATGTAAATGACTTTAAAAGTAGAATTAATGCAACTGTTGCTTGGAATGAAGCAGGTTCAGATGAAGAAAAACTTGAAAAAATCATTACCCAAAAATGGATTGCAGCTTATACCAACTCCATTGAAGCTTGGGTAGATCACCGACGAACAGGATATCCAAAACTTCCCTACAATTATCAAAACGATAGTAATTCCGATTTCGGAGTTATTGCCGATGATGATTTCATGAAGCGCATGGTATTTCCTGTGGGTGAAAGATCCAGTAACCCTTCAGGATATGCCTCTGGTGTTTCTGCTCTAGGTGGACCAGATGAAATTGGTACACGTCTATGGTGGGACACAGGAGGAGCTAACTTCTAAGTCTAGAACTTAGAAAGAAATTGAATTAAAGCCTGTAATCTAATTACAGGCTTTTTTTTATTAAATTGCGTTAAACCAATATTTTAAACACCACCTACATGAGAAAAGTCTTAACCTCTAAATACTTCTACTATTTAGCCTTGTTCCTATCCCTATCTTGTAGCCCCCCTGCAGATCAAATGTTTACCTTAATGCCTTCTAGAATTACTGGTATTAATTTTCAAAACCCCCTGCAGGAAACAGAACAATTTAATGTGCTTAACTATGGCTATCTATACAACGGTGGTGGCGTAGCCATTGGTGATGTGAATAATGATGGCCTAACAGACATCTATTTTACGGGAAATATGGTAGGGAGCAGACTCTATATCAATAAAGGGAACTTTGAATTTGAAGAGCGGGCTCAAGAGGCAGGAGTTTTTGCAGCAGGCTTATGGAACACCGGAACCACTATGGCTGATGTCAATGGTGATGGTTTCCTCGATATCTACGTATGTCGATCGGCGGCAACAAATCCAGAGAAAAGAAGAAACTTACTATTTATCAATAATGGCGACCTAACTTTTACAGAAAAAGGAAAAGCTTATGGAGTTGATGACGCAGGATATTCTACCCAAGGCTCATTTTTTGATTATGACAACGATGGTGATTTAGACCTTTATATTTTAAATCACTCTTCACAAGAATATTCTGGATTAGCAAAAATTTCACAACACTATAAAAAACAAAAAAACAAAGCCTATTCAGATAAATTGATGCGAAATGATAATGGCAAATTTATAGATGTTACAGACCAAGCAGGATTAATCTCAAATATTTTAGGTTTTGGGCTTGGGGTGAGTGTTTCAGACTTCAATAATGACCACTGGTTAGATCTTTATATTTCAAATGATTATAACGAGCAAGATTATCTCTATGTCAACAATGGAGACGGAACATTTACAGAAGGGTTGCAAAATTATATTGGCCACGTTTCGCTCTATTCTATGGGATCTGATATTGCAGACATTAATAATGATGGATTTGCAGATATTATGACCCTAGATATGCTTCCTGAAGGTAACTATCGGATAAAGATGACCTCTGGTCCTGATAATTATGAAAAACTAACACACCTTAAAAGAAATGGGTTTTACCATCAAACCATGAGAAATATGTTGCAACTCAACCGAGGAGGAAGTTACTTTTCAGAAATAGGTCAATTTTCGGGTGTTTCGAATACAGATTGGAGCTGGGCTTCTTTATTTACAGATTTAGACAATGATGGATTTAAAGACCTTTTTATAACCAATGGATATCGAAAAGATTACACCAATATGGACTTTATGAACTATGTGGTGCAAGAAAAAATTAATGAACGAAAGACTAAAGAAAAAATTCAACTCCTGGATTTGATCGATAAAATTCCCTCCACCTATGAGGAAAACTACACCTATAAGAACAATGGAGACCTCACGTTCACCAAAATGAATAAAGACTGGGGGCTCAACCAAAAAACGCTCTCTAATGGTGCTGCTTATGCGGATTTAGACAATGATGGCGATATGGACTTAATTGTCAATAACATTGATGAAAAAGCTTTTATTTATAGAAACAACGCCGAAAAATTTACGCAAAACAATTATATTAAAATTGCCTTGGTTGGTGCCGAAAAAAACAACTTTGGCATTGGAGCCAAGGTAACAGTCACAGCCGGAGGAATGACCCAAATGCAAGAAATGATCAACACAAGAGGGTACCAGTCTTCAGTAGATTTTAATTTAAATTTTGGATTAGGAAAGGTGACCCAAATTGATAAAATAGAGGTGAGGTGGCCCAACCAAAAAAGTCAAACCCTTAATGACATTGCACCCAACAAAAAAATAACCTTATACCAAAAAGACGCAACACAAATCTTGACTTCAGAAAAAAACCAAAAGAAGCCTCTTTTTCAAGAGGCAGGCCCAATTGCGTTTACCCATAAAGAAAATAACTATATAGATTACAAACGAGAGATTATGCTTCCCCATATGCTCTCTACTCTCGGTCCAAAACTCGCTGTGGGCGATGTGAATGGCGATGGACTAGAAGATGTTTTTATTGGTGGAGCAAAAGACTCCCCTGGAAGTGTTTTTTTACAAACCAAATCGGGCCATTTTAATCTCTCCAATAATGATGTTTTTCAAGCAGATGCACAAGCAGAAGATATAGGTGCAGTGTTTTTTGATGCCGATGCCGATTCAGATTTAGATTTATATGTGGTTAGTGGCGGAAATGAATTTGATAGCACAGACCCCGCTCTTACGGATCGACTCTATATAAACCGTGGCAATGGAAATTTTATCAAGTCAGAAGGGCATTTGCCAACCTTCATTTCTAGTGGATCTGTTGTAAAGGCTCAAGATTTTGATAATGATGGCGATCAAGATTTATTTGTAGGAGGGCGCGTTTTGCCTAATAAATATCCCTTTTCGCCTGCAAGTTATTTATTAGAAAACAATGGTAAAGGAATATTTAAAGAGGTTACAGAAAGCAAAGCCAAAGGATTGAAAAATATTGGCATGGTTTCAGATGCCATTTGGACAGACACAAATAATGACGGTTTTCAAGACTTGCTTTTAGTGGGTGAGTGGATGCCCATCACGCTTTTTTTAAACGAAAGTGGAACACTAAAAAATGTTTCAGAGCAAGTCGGTTTTAAAGATTCTCAGGGCTGGTGGAATGCCATCACTCAGGGCGACTTTGATCATGATGGTGATCTGGATTATATTGCCGGAAATTTCGGATTGAATTCACAATTAAAAACTACTGTGGAACATCCTGTGGGTATCTATGCCAAAGATTTTGACAATAATGGTTCTATAGACCCCATTCTTTCGTGTTATGATCAGGGTAAGAACTATCCAGTTTTTTCTAAAGATGATATTCAGCAACAACTGGCCATGTTAAAAAACAGGTTTGTGCGCTATAGCGAATATGCCAGCTTAACCCTAGATCAAATTTTTACCCAAGATGAATTGAAAGGATCAAAAGTTTTGTATGCCAAAAATTTTGAGACTAGTTATATTGAAAATTTAGGTAACGGTCAATTTAAAGTTACTGCCCTTCCAAAAGAGGCTCAGCTTTCTCCTATTTATGGACTCAATACGGGCGATTTTAATAAAGACGGCCATTTAGACATTGTTATGGGGGGAAATTTTACGGCCTCAAGGGTAAAGTTTGGACACTATGATGCCATAAAAGGGGTTTGTTTTTTAGGAAACGGAAAGGGTCAATTCAGCTACAGTGATGCCTCTGAATCGGGCCTTTTGCTATCGGGTGAAGTTCGAGACATTCAAAAATTAATTTCTGCTCAAGGAGATGAATATTTAATTTTTAGTAGAAATAACGAGAGTCCTAAAGTTTACAAAACAAACTAAACCCTACTTGATCGTTTCTTTTGTGCAAAGAGATTTACAATGTTAACCTAGTAAATTGATTCTGATTTTTGTCAGCATGATTAAATATTTTCATCTAGTTCTAATTTTTTTTTCTGCTAACTTTTGTGTGGCTCAAAATTTAAAATCAATTAATGATTCTATTGAAAAATACAAGATCATTGACCCACAAAAATCTCTTGATTTTGGATTTGAGGCATTGTCATTTTCTACCTATGATGACTATAATAAAGAGTTATACAACACCAACTATCTGCTGGGAGAAACCCTTTTTTACTTAAAGCTATACAATCAAGCCTTTGATTATTTGACCGCTTCTTTAAAAATATATGAAGCCCTTTCTGATAGTGAAAAAGAGCATCGAAATATAGTTAAGCCCCCTTGGGTTTTAGTGATTTTAGGAAACGTTTACTACAACACAAAAAAATATGACAGAGCCGAACAATATTATGCTGAGGCCATTGAAAACTTCAATTTATATGGTGAAAAATATAGTGTAGATAAAGCTTTTGGACTCAACACGGCCGAAGGCAACATAGCGCTTATAAACATTACAAGAAAAGAATATCAAAAGGCAGAAAAACAGTTTGAAAACATTCTGGCCCGAAGAAAAAAAATGGGTAAGATTTCGGATATAATGTATTCTTATATTCAGCTTTCTTTGCTCTATTTTGATATGGATCAAAAAGAAAAAGCGTTAGACTATTTAGATTTAATAAAGAAAATATTTGAAACAGAATCACAAAAATCAACTTTTGATCCAAATTCTGAAATTCAACTTTATTATTCCCACTCCTTGCTCAACTATGGCAATTTTCTATTTAAAAAGAAAGACTATGAAAAGGCGTTGGAAATTTTCTATCAGGCAAAAAAATTGGAGGATTCTTTTCCAAGTCAATCCACCGATATTGCGCAAGCAATTGCAGCGACTTACATTCAAACCAAAGCCTTTTTAAAGGCAGAAGAACTAATTGAAAAAGCACTGAAGACCCCCGATATTGCGGCCGAAAATAAAATTAAATTCTTTGAACAACTCAGCGAAATCTATAAACAAACAAAGAATTATAGCAAACTAATTGCCGTAAAAGATTCACTTATTTGGTATGCGACCAACCCAAAATATGACCCTTTTAATGAATTAGAAAATTTGGAAATCCAAATCACCTTAGCCGAAAAACAAAATGAGTTGATAGAAAATAGAATAAAATATAACAACACCCTTTTCTTCACGGCCATTGCAATTCTAATTCTTTTGTTTTTACTTCTGTTCATTAGAGCCAACCTCAAATTGCAAAATGAAAGACAAAGAGTGTTGGAAACCGAAAAAAGAGAAATTGAAAATGAATTAGACTTGAAGAAAAGAGAACTCTTAAGTAAAACCAATTTTATTTTACAACGTAATGATTATCTCAAAATATTGCGTTCGAGCTTAAATGAAAAGAAAAGCTCTGAAGTTTTGGTAAAAAAAACACAAAGGGAAATTTCTAACTTAATTAATTCGGAAAAAAGTTATGATGAATTTGATAAGAAATTTGTTGAGGTTTTTCCCGATTTTTATAAAAAGCTAAATGAGCAATATTCCCTTTCAAAAGTTGATTTGAGATTGATTGCCTACATAAAAATGAACAAAAGCAACAACGAAATTGCTAATATCTCGGGCATATCGCTACGCACTGTGCAAAGCCAACGCTACAGGCTGTCTAAAAAACTACGCCTAAAACCAAATCAAGACCTCAACAAATACATTCATATTTTGTAAGCCATTTAGCTGGCTTGCAGTCAAAATGCAGTAGCTCTAAAAGAGCTCCCTTAAAGAATGATTAATATTTTTAGTAATTAATTACATTTAAATTAACAAATCTTATGAAAACAAATAAATTGATGCTTTCCATGCTTTTTCTATTCCTAGGAATAGGTCTTGCCATGGCTCAGCAAACGATTACCGGGGTTATCACGGATGAGCAGGGGATTCCCCTTCCGGGTGCCTCAGTTGTTGTTTTGGAGACCAACAACGGTGTGTCTTCAGACTTTGATGGGAACTACTCCATTGAAGTAAATTCTGGCCAATCCTTGATCTTTAGTTTTGTTGGCTATTCATCTCAAACCATTGCTGTTGGCAATGTTGGCTCTATCAATGTGCAGTTGCAACCAGACAATGCTTTAGATGAAGTAGTGGTAACAGCACTTGGTATCAAAAGAAACACAAAGGCACTTGGATATTCGGTAACCGAAGTTGAAGGAGACGAGGTTAGCGAAATTAAATCCACCAATGCGATCAATGCCCTACAAGGAAAAATTGCAGGGGTTCAAATCACCGGAAATGCTACTGGAGCAAAAGGTTCTTCTCGAGTTATTATTCGAGGGAACAGTTCTTTGAGCGGTAACAACCAGCCTCTTTATGTAATTGATGGAATTACCATTAACAACAACAACCTCGGTTCTGCTGGAGTTTGGGGAGGAGCTGATTCTGGAGACGGTATTTCTGCTTTAAACCCTGATGAGGTAGAATCTATTTCAGTATTAAAAGGTGGTGCTGCTGCAGCACTATATGGTTCTCGAGCTTCTAACGGGGTGATTATTATCACTACCAAATCAGGTGCTGGCAAAGAAGGCTTGAGCGTTGAACTTTCAAGCTCTTTACAGTTTGACGATATTCGAAATGATCCTTATGATCCACAAACTCGATATGGTCAAGGTAGAGATTACTCAACCAACTCAGATAATGTAGACACCTATGCCAACTGGGGGCTTCCGTTGAGTAATACCTCTGTTGAACAATGGGATGGCGTTTCAAGACCCTATACCTATAAAGGTAATAACTTGGATAAATTCTATAAGACAGGTGATACTTACATCAATACTCTATCGATAACATCAGGGGGAGAAAAATCAAATTTACGTTTGTCTTTCACCAATTTGCAGAACAAAGATATTATACCTAATTCAACATTAAATCGAAATTCATTAGGTCTAAACTCTTCACAAAAAGTGGGTGATTTTACAGCCACTGTGAATTTAAAATATATTTATGATGATGCTATTGGTGCACCAAGACTTTCTGACTCTCCAGGAAATGCCAACTTTGGAATTCGTCTTTTTGCCCCTTCTATTGATGTGAATGATATGTTAGGAGCAGGCGGACTTGGAACCAACGAAGATGGAAGTGAGTTTAGAACGAGTGACAACACTTATTCACAAAACCCTTGGTTTGCAGCCTATCAATATTTTAACAATTCGGTTAAAGCTCGTTTTATTGGGTCAGCTCAAGTTCGTTGGGATATAACAGACTTTTTGTATGCCACTGGGCGTTTTGGTATGGATCGATTTGACTATGACAGAACAAGTGGAACACCCTATGGAACAGCTTATCAACCCTTGGGTAGTATGAATGAATATAAACTAACGACAGAACAAAGCGATGCAGATTTCTTCATTGGAACAGATCAGCTTCAAATTGTTGATGATTTGCAAGTAACTGCTTTTGCCGGTGTGGGTAGAAACTATCTCCTTTCAGAATCTGTTTCAGCCGATGGGGGTAATTTTATTGTACCTTACCTATATAACGTTAAAAACACCCAAAACCAAAGTACGGGCTACGGGTTTAGCGAAAGACAAATCAACTCTGCTTATGGTTCAGCAGAATTTGGCTATAAGGAAGCACTTTATTTAACCTTAACAGCTAGAAATGACTGGTTCTCTACCTTGTCATTACCAGGAAAAACAGCACCTAACAATGACTTGTATACCTCTGCTAGTTTGAGTCTTGTTCTTTCAGACTTGCTTACACTACCAGAAATCGTATCCTTTGCCAAACTACGGGCTGGATATTCACAAGTTGCAGGTGGGGCTGATAATCCATACCAACTCAATTTGACTTATGGCATATATGGACAAGGACATCAAGGTGCCTCTTTAGGAAACATCTCTAATGGATCCATTCCTAACTCTGAAATCACACCATTCGAAAAGAACGAAACAGAATTTGGAGTTGACCTGCGTTTTCTCGACAATCGCATTTCGTTAGATTTCACTTATTATGACAACGAAACCGATGGAGACATTGTGGGCGTTAGTGCTTCTCCAACGTCAGGATATGGTAGCGCCTTAGCTAACTTGGGTGTAATTTCAAACAAAGGAATTGAAATGTTGCTCAATTTGCGTCCGGTTCAAACGGATGATTTTTCATGGGACTTCACGTTTAACTACTCCAATAACATTTCTGAAATTGTTTCTACCAATAACGATGGTACCAATATTACGTTGGATGAACCTCGTTCTAGAAACTTGAATGTGACCCACATTGTTGGAGAACAATTTGGAGCCCTCTATGGAACCTCCTACAACCGTGATGCACAAGGAAGAATTATACACAATATTGATCCTGATGGAACACCAATCCCACAAATAGGACCACGTAAAATTCTAGGATTTGGAGTGGCACCAACATCTATTGGAATTACCAATTCTATGCGCTATAAAAATTATAGTTTGAGTTTCCTTTTTGAAGGAAAATTTGGAGGTCAAATGTATTCTGGAACTAATGCCTTAGCAAAATATTTTGGAGCTCACAAGGCCACCATAGATGCTGATGGCCGCGAAAACGGTTTTACTGTATCAGGAGTAGATGCTAACGGAAGTGCTTTCACAACAACCATTGCACCTAATCGCATTGAAGACTATTGGAGACAAACCTACAGCATTGCTGAAGAGGCTATTTATGACTCTGATTATATCAGATTGCGTCAATTGAGTTTGGGATATCGTTTCCCAAGTGATATTTTGGAAGGAACTTTTATCAATAGTGCCTCTGTATCGCTTATTGGAAGAAATTTATTTTTCTTGCAAAATGATGTAGAAAACGTTGATCCAGAATCTGGCTATAACGTGAGCAACTCACAAGGGTTAGAATGGTTTGGACTTCCAGTACCTAGAAGTTTTGGACTAAACGTAAATCTTAAATTTTAAAAGACAATGAAAAAATTAATAACCACAATCGTCCTAATGAGCGTTTTGCTTGTCAGTTGTGAATTTGACGAAGGATTTGCAGAAATGAATATCAATCCGACCAAAGCGGCGCAAATTGAAGTAAACAATAAATTTGCATCAGTGTTCCTCAGAACCTCTGGGGGTCGTTATGAGAATTGGAGAGCGAGTTTTATCTACTCTTCTCAAATTATCCAACATATGTCTTCAACGGCCACCTATTGGACTGGAAATTTCTATACCTTAAACGAAGGTTATGCTACTTCACTCTTTGATAGAGCCTATCCGGAACAAGTAAAAGAAATTGAAGATATTATCTATCAATTGACAGAAGAAGGAGAAACAGGCACTGCAATGGGCATTGCTAGAATTTGGCGCGTATTCATTTACCACCGTCTAACAGATCTCTATGGAGATATTCCCTATTCTGAAGCGGGTAAAGGATATATTGAAGGTATCTTAAAGCCTAAATATGATCCGCAGCAAGAAATTTATGCCAGTATGTTGGCAGAATTGGAAGCAGCTATTGGACAAATTGGAGCAGATACTTTGGGTACTTCCGATTTAATTTTCCAAGGAGATACCAACAAATGGAAAAAGTTTGGAAATTCACTTATGCTGCGTTTGGCCATGAGAATGACCAAAGTAGACGCTGCAGGGGCTCAAGCTTGGGCAACTAAAGCTGTTAATGGAGGCACTATGGATTCCAATGATGACATCTGTTTTATTCAACATACTGCAGGTCCCGATGGTATCAATAGAAACGGTCATGGAGAAGTTTTTACAGCCGATGGCAACATGCGTATGTCTAAAGTGTTTATCGAATTTTTACAAGATGATCCTAGACTGCCTATTCTAGCTGCTAGAAGAAGTGATGGAAGTACAGCTTTAGCAGACCTTATTGGTATGCCAAATGGATTAACTTCTGGTGCACTAGAAGCTAAATATGGTACTGAATCTGATGTTTATGCAGAGCCAAATAGAGCGGTTGTAGGTGGAGAAGACACTCCAATGGTATTCCAAACCTATGCCGAAGTAGAATTCCTTAAAGCTGAAATGGCTACGCGTGGCTGGATCTCTTCAGATGCTAAAACACACTATGAGAATGGAGTGAAAGCAGCCATGCAAATGTTAAGCATGCTTTATGCCAATGCAGCTGCAATTTCAGATGCAGAAGTTGATGCCTATTTGCAAGCCAAGCCTTTTGATGCTGCCAATGCCATGAAGATGATTCATGAGCAATATTGGGCCGCAACATTCTTAAATGAATATGAAGCGTTTGCCAACTGGAGAAGAACAGGCTTCCCAGAACTGCTGCCCTTTGGAGGTGAAGCAGTCTATGACGGAAATGTTACGGGAGGAACAATCCCACGTCGCTTGATCTATCCCAATGGTGAATCGAGCACCAATCCAGAAAGTTTTGAGGCTGCTCTTTCTAGACAAGGGCCCAATGAATTTACCACTCGGGTTTGGTGGGACAAATAGTTCTCATTCATTTAAAAAAATAATACAAGAGAGGATTTAAATCCTCTCTTGTTTTTTAAATTTATTCCTATGAAGTGGAAACAAATATATCTCGGTTTCTTCTTTTTTAGTGTCTATGTCTTTTATGGCCAAACCGTTTTTGAGCTATTGGACGCCAAAGAAACCGGAGTTGATTTTGAAAATACAATTGTTGATCATCCTCAACATAACATCTTGCTTTATGCAAATTATTATGGCGGTGGAGGTGTAGGCATAGCCGATTTTAATAATGATGGTTTACAAGACCTATACTTTACCGGCAATTTAGTAGGGGATGAACTCTATTTGAATGAAGGAAATCTCCACTTTAAAAAAATAACTACCGCCGCCGGTATTCAAAATGATCAGACTTGGTCATCTGGTGTGGCTATTGCTGATGTGAACGGTGATGGTTGGCAAGATATTTATGTGAGCAAAGAACTCTATGATGAAGCCCCTGAAAAAAGACGCAATAAACTCTATATCAATAAAGGCAATTTAACCTTTGAAGAACAAGCCCAACAATGGGGTGTAGATGAAGCTGAACGCACCCGACAAGCTTTGTTTTTTGATTATGATAACGATGGTGATGTTGATTTGTTTTTATTGAATCAACCCCCAAACCCAGGCTCCTTTTCTACTTTTTTTGGACAAGAATTGCTTTTGCCACAATATAGCTGCAAACTCTTTAAAAATATAGCCAATCAAAAATTTGAAGACGTAACGCAACAAGCAGGAGTGTTTAGAACTGGGTTCCCCAATAGCGCCATTGCCTCAGATTTTAATAACGACGGTTGGATTGACCTCTATGTAGCTAATGATTTTGACGCTCCTGATTTTCTATACCTAAACAATGGAGATGGTACTTTTACTTATGCCACCGAAACCCAACTGAAACACACCTCCTTTTATAGCATGGGCGTTGATGCTGCCGACCTCGATAATGACGGCTTTCAAGACCTAATGGTTTTAGATATGGTGGCAGAAGACAACTACCGTCTCAAAGCCAATATGAGCGCCATGAATGTTGATACCTTTTGGAAAGTTGTTCGAGAGGGGGGGCACTATCAATATATGTTTAACACCCTACAGCTAAACAATGGAAATGGATATTTTAGTGATATTGCACAATATACAGGTATGGCGGCCACCGACTGGAGTTGGGCCAATTTAATTGCCGATTTTAATAATGACGGAAAAAAAGATGTCTATATCACCAATGGCTTGTTGCGAGATATTCGCAATACTGATGCCGATAAAAAAATTGGTGATTATGTTGTCCATTTTGCTGATGACTACGTAAAAAAGCATCCAAACGAAGGCGATATTGATTTGATGGATATTTTGCCCCTAGCGGAAACCTTGTCTATTTTACCCAGTGTTCCCCTCAAAAACTATATGTATGAAAACAAAGGAAACTTTGACTTTTCAAATGTAACCGAGCAATGGGGATTGGCACAGCCCTCCTTTTCTAATGGGGCTGCCTATGCCGATTTAGACAACGATGGAGATTTAGAAATAGTGGTGAATAACGTGAATGAAAAAGCCTTTATATATGAAAACAAAACAACAGATGCCCAAAAAAATAACTTTTTAAGAATTGTCCTAAAGCATCCACAAAACACCAACCTTTTTGGCACTCGCGTGAGCTTGCATACTTCTGAGGGGCCACAAATAATAGAAACGACTAATATTAGAGGTATCTATTCTACTTCAGAACAAATTCTTCATTTTGGATTGGGAGCAAAAGCTGAGGCTCTAAGTCTATCGGTCAAATGGCCCGATGGAACCCTTAAAACCTATAATAACCTTAAAAAAAACAGCCTGAACGAAATTCAATTTGAAGCAGGACAAGTAGCTAAAAGCACCACCAATACTCATGCCCTTTTTACTGAAATTACCCCCTTAAACAAACCTCTAAAACACAGTGAAAATCCTTTTAACGATTATGCCAAGCAAGTATTGCTGCCTCATAAGCTTTCGCAAATGGGACCTCCCATTGCCGTGGCCGATATAGACGGAAACGGACAGGATGATTTTTTTGTCGGTGGGGCTAGTGGGCAAATTGCCAGCATCTATCTACAACAACAGGACGGTAGTTTTCAAGAAAAATCACAACCAGACTTTCTAAGACATCGAATATTAGAAGACACCGATGCCCTATTTTTTGATGCCGACAACGACGGAGATCAAGACCTCATGGTGCTCAGTGGAGGCAATGCCTTTGAACCTCTTGCTAGCACTTATTTAGACCGCCTCTATCTCAACGATGGAAATGGAAATTTTACCTTTGAAAAAGACCGCTTGCCCGAACGCTTTGAAAGTGGTGGTGTTGTGAAAGCAGCCGATTTTGATGCCGATGGTGACCTAGATTTATTTATCGGCAATCGTTTTGTGCCATGGAATTATCCCTTGCCTGCCTCAAGCTATTTGTTAGAAAATGTGGGAGGTCGCTTTCAAGTTCACATAGCTTCTGAAAAAGCTTTTAAAGAAATTGGAATGGTGACCGATGCTCTTTGGACCGATTTTAATCAAGATCAACAATTAGATCTAATTCTGGTAGGAGAGTGGATGCCCATTACCTTTCTTAAAAACACTAACGGTCAGTTTAAAATAGATCGACAAAGAACCCATACAAACCTCAAAGGATGGTGGTTTAGCATTGAAGAAGCAGACCTAGATAAGGATGGCGATTTAGATTTGGTGGTGGGCAATATGGGCAAAAACTACAAATATAAAGCCAGTGAAAAAGAACCTTTTGAAGTTTATTATAACGATTTTGATGACAATGGTTCTAAAGACATTGTTTTGACTTATTATAACTATGGCATTCAATATCCCCTTCGTGGGTTTTCCTGTTCTTCAGAGCAGGTGCCGGCGCTAAAATCTAAAATTAAAAGCTATGAATTGTTTGCCAGTTTAGACACCAGTGACATTTATGGTTCCAAGGCGTTAAATGAAGCCTATCATCTTGAAGTAAATACTTTTGCTAGTCAAGTATTATTAAATGAAAACACCCATTATAGTTCCAAGCCACTTCCTCCCAAAGCGCAGTTTTCTTCAATAAACGACCTCCTTTTAAAAGATTTTGATCAAGACGGATTTATTGACTTGCTTGGGGTTGGCAACTTCTATGTGTCAGAAATTGAAACCACACGAAACGATGCCTCGGTAGGACTCTTTTTAAAAGGAGATGGTAAAGGAAATTTTACGGCCATACCACCGTATAAAAGTGGGCTAAGTGTTCCGGGTGATGCTCGAAAAGTAAAACTGATAAAGGGGACAAGCGGTCCAAAAATTATGGTAGCCAACAATAATGATGTGCTTCAATTTTTTAATTTAGAAAAAGAATAGAAAAGATGGCTCAAACAAAAAAATACATACTAACCCTTTGTTTGTCTGTTTTTTTTTCTTGTGTTAAGCAGCCCCTTCCAAAACAAACCGAAGTACTCATCATTGGGGGCGGCACGGCAGGAACAGCAGCAGCCTTAGCTAGTGCCAGAATGGGAGTAAATACTTTGTTAGTTGAATCGGGGCCTTGGTTGGGCGGCATGCTTACCTCAGCCGGGGTGAGTGCTGTAGATGGCAACACCAAACTCCCAAGTGGATTTTGGGGTGAATTTAGAGATAGCCTCATTAACCGCTACGGAAACACCGAAAACCTCAAAACCGGTTGGGTGAGCAATCACCTTTTTGAGCCCAGTGTTGGGGCTGCTATCTTTTCCAATATGGCCCAAGCCGAACCTCATTTAGAAGTATTGTTTCAGGCCCAATGGCAACAGCTTGAGAAAACGGCCAAGGGTTGGAAAGTTAAAATAGCCCATCAAAATAAAGTGCTAGAAATTAATGCAACAGAATTAATTGACGCTACCGAACTAGGCGATGTTGCAGCTGCGGTTGGGATTCCCTATCATGTAGGTATGGATAGTTATGAGCGATATGGAGAAGGTATTGCTCCTGCAAAAGCCAATGCGGTGATTCAAGATTTGACCTACGTTTTGATTCTTCAAGAATATGAAAAACCCGCTCTAATAGCAAAGCCAAAGGACTACAACCCTCAAGTGTTTTATTGTGCAGCTCAAAATCCAAAATGTATAGACAGTGCTGCTATGAATAGGGTGTTATGGCCTAAAGATAAATTGATTACGTATGGAAAATTACCCAACAAAAAATACATGATTAATTGGCCCATCAATGGAAATGATTATTATGTAAATGCCATAGAGATGACCCCCGATCAACGAAAAGTTGCCTTTGAAAAAGCGAAATTAAAATCGTTGCAGTTTCTCTATTTTTTACAAACCGAATTGGGCTTTAGTCATTTAGGTATTGCCAAGAATGAATTTCCAACACCAGATGGTTTGCCCTTAATACCCTATCACCGCGAATCAAGAAGAATTGAAGGCGAAGCTACCCTCACTGTGAATGACATCGCTGCGCCCTATGAGCAAGCATTGCCGCTTTATAGAACCGCAATAGCAGTTGGCGATTATCCGGTTGATCACCACCATGCTGCGCATCCTAAAGCAAAGGAATTGCCAGAATTACATTTTTATCCGGTGCCATCCTACAGCGTTCCCTTGGGATGCTTGTTGCCCAAATCAATAGACCATTTTATGGTTACAGAAAAATCCATTTCGGTGTCTAATATAGCCAATGGAACCACGCGACTTCAACCTGTTGTATTGCAATTGGGGCAGGTTGCAGGGCTCACGGCTGCCTTGGCCGTGCAAAAGCAAAAAAGTCCTAAAAAAATTAGTGTTCGAGAGGTTCAAAAACATTTGCTGGCGCAAGGGGGCTATTTGTTACCCTATTTAGACGTGCCAAAAGAGCACCCCCATTTCAAAGCCTTTCAACGCATTGGGGTGACTGGAATATTGAGAGGTGTTGGAAAAAATGTGGGATGGGAAAACCAAACTTGGTTTCATGCCAACGAACCTCTTAAAGCTAGTGACCTATTTTTGGAGGGGTGGTTTTCTTCACCGCTTCCAAAGCTCCCGCCAAAACCCACTGTTAGCCAAGTATTATCTTGGTTTCAAACTCTTTTATCCAATCAAGATCCCCCAAAATGGCTTGAAAGCCCTGAGGAAATAAAAAGAAAGTTTACATTTACAACCTTGAAACCTGATGAACGCATCACAAGAGGGCAGTTTGCGGTGTTATTGGATGCCTTACTAAACCCTTTTGAAAGACCGGTTCAGCTCAATGGAACATTTCAATTACCCCAGCACACTATACCATGAAATCCTCTTTCGTTTTACTTTTCTTTTTCAATTTATGCGCTCTTCTTTGGGCACAAGAAGAAACACCTAAAGATTCGATTCCCTTTGATGCTGTCATTCAAGAAGAAAGACAAGGCTTGCTCACTCGATTTAGTGGCAATACGCGTTTTACACTCAATCAATCCTATTTTTCTAATTGGATTTCAGGGGGAGAAAGTGCCATCACCACGCTTTTTGCCTTAGATTATAATTTGAACCTATCCAATCGAAATGGCTTGGTTTGGGATAATAACGCCTTGTTGTCTATTGGCTCTACCTATATTTCTGGTGCACAATTTGTTAAAAAAGCAGATGACCGTTTTGAAATTAATTCTTTGGTGGGGAAACAGATTAATCAATATTGGAATTATTCGGCTTTTTTAAATTTAAAAACCCAATTATTGCCAGGCTATCGCTATTATAGCCAAGAAGGAGAAGATCTAAGAGAACGCATCACCAGAATGTTTTCTCCAGCCTATGCTCAAGGTGGAGTAGGTTGGTATCTTAAAAAAGGTAAAAATCTTTGGGCTAACCTTTCTCCATTGGCTGCTCGGATGCTTTTGGTGTCTAAAAAGTTTACCGAAGATTTAGCACCTAATGAAAAATATTTCGGCGTTGATGCTGGAGCCAACAGCAAATTCTTTTTTGGGGCTTCCATTTCAGGATTTTTTAAAACCCAGTTGATGACGAACATTACCCTAGAAAACAAGTATAATTTCTATGTCAACTACCTCGAAAAAACACAAAATATTGATATTGATCTCAACACCAATCTACGCATGAAAGTCAACGATTGGATTTCTGTGAATTTTGTAATTCATTTGCTCTATGATGACGATTTGATTCAACGCCTTCAAATGCGTGAACTTTTTGGAGCGGGATTCAATATGGATTTATAAGGGGTTTCGGCCTGTTATTTTGGCCACAAACCAATCGTAATTGTAGAAGGTCACATAAATATTATAAATGGAACCTTGCCCAATGGGCTCCATTTCAATTAAAAGATTTTTTTCCCGCTGCACCATACGAATACAGGGTTTTTGAGAATCTCTCAGTAGGGGCTCGTCCCAGTGCGGATCAGCATAAACCACTTCAAACCCCTCTTTTTCAAAAAAAGAACGGCTTTTCTCTAAATAGCTTGAGGCTTGTTTTAGGTTTACTGTTTTTTTGCTGGTGAGTGTTACCGAATACAGCCGGTTGTTTTTTCGATTTAAAGAGGCCCGTCGAATGGCATAGATAGTGCCAGGTCCAAGGTTGATGTTTTGGTAGGTTTTTTTATGATTACGCAAAAGCATCAATGCTTCTTGAAAAGGCATTTCAAATGTAAAACGATCATATAGAGCGCTCTGAGCCCTGAGTAAACTGCTATGCTGTATGCTGTATAGGATGAAAAATAAAGCAACCCCCTTTTTTATTGCTTGCAATGTCAAATGAATTTTAATCTACATTGAAAACGAATTTACGGTTAAAAAAGTATTGTCTTTCACCTAAATCGTTCAAAAAAAGGAAAACCTTAAATATTTTTAAAAGCTTCGTAAATCACAGTTGAATTGTCTACTTTTAAGCTGCTTAATAAATATGAAAACATCCGTCTATTTTCCTTATGCCCCACTCCTTAAACTATATCTTTTTAAATTAAAATGGGCAGTTTCAAAAACTCTTCTATACTTGTTTTTCACCTTGTGGGCATCAGCCGGTTGGGGGCAAATCAATGCTGAGCAATATCGCCTCCCCATAAAAAAAACAACCGAAAAAATTAAAATTGATGGCATATTGGACGAAACAACTTGGCAAGAAACGGCCGTGGCAAAAGATTTTTTTATGATCACTCCGGTGGATACTGGTAAAGCCACCCAATTTTCTGAGGCACGTGTGAGTTATGATGAGGAGTTTCTCTATATGGCGATCATATTTTTTAATAATGCCGTGAAAGGCGACTATGTGGTGGAGTCTTTAAAAAGAGATTTTTCATTTGGTAAAAACGATAACTTTTTAGTGGCCATAGACCCCTTTAACAATAGAAGCACAGGCTTTGCTTTTGGCTTGAATGCCTATGGAGCACAGTGGGATGGCACTATGTATGACGGCAGAAAAGTAGATTTAAATTGGGACGCCAAATGGTATTCCGAAGTGCAATTTGATGAAGAAAAATGGGTGTGCGAAATTGCCATTCCCTTTAAATCCATACGGTTTGATTCCAATACCCAAGAATGGGGAATCAATTTTAGTCGTTTGGACCTAAAAGCAAGTGAAAAGTCCAGTTGGGCCCCGGTGCCCAGACAGTTTCCTTCTGTGACGCTTTCCTATGCTGGCACTCTCGTTTGGAACACACCTCCTCCCCAACAAGGCAGTAATGTTTCACTCATTCCCTATATTTCTAATAATCTGAGCGAAGCCCATGCTGAACCCACACAAAATACTTTAAAAGTGGGTGGTGATGTGAAATACAATTTAACTTCCGCTCTTAATTTAGACCTCACCATAAATCCTGATTTTTCTCAAGCAGAAGTGGATCAGCAAATCACCAACCTAGATCGTTTTGAATTGTTTTTTCCTGAACGGAGACAGTTCTTTTTAGAAAATGCAGATTTATTCACCAATTTTGGATATACCACCATTCGCCCTTTTTTTTCTCGGCGAATTGGATTGCAGGTGCCCATAGTAGGGGGCATTCGTTTGAGCGGCAATTTAGATGAAAATTGGCGACTGGGCGTGTTAGACATGCAAACTCAAAAAGATGTTGATCAGGGTTTAAATACGACCAATTTTGGAGTTTTTACACTACAACGCAAAGTGTTTGATCGATCCAATATTAACTTTATTTTTGTTAACAAACAGCCCGGTAAAGACAAGTCTATTGCTGCTGCAGACCCCAATCGTAATGCGGGGATAGAATATAACTATTTTTCTGCGGACAATATGTGGAATGGCAAACTGATGTTTTTACAATCTTTCGGTCCGGAGCGGTCCAAGCAGGGTGCTGTTTTTGCTTCACACATTAGCTACCAATCCATTCGTTGGAATGCGTTGCTACAACAAGAATATGTTTCCGGCAACTATAGTGCTGAGGTGGGCTATGTGCCTCGAACCAACTATGTGAAGCTAGAATCTTCTGTTGGGCATCTTTTCTATACTGAAGGCGAGACCCCCTTGTTGTCTCATGGACCTCTTGCCGGACGAACCTATTTTTTAGACACCCAATGGGAACAAAAAGATAGGATTAATACGCTCTCTTATCGCTTTAATTTTAAAAATCGAAGTCAATTTTCAGCAGCCCTAAACGCACAATCAATCACTTTGTTAAATGATTTTGATCCCTTGCGCACCCAAGTGGCAAGCCTTTCGGCAGGCACCAATCACCGGTGGACGAGTTGGGCGCTCTCTTACGATTCTAAACCCCAAAACCGATTTACTTATGCCCTTGAGGCACTCACTGGTGGCTATTATGAAAGTGGAAGCAGAAGCGCTTTTTTCGGCGAGTTTAGCTATCGCTTTCAACCCTTTTTAGAATTAAATTCTATTGTTAATTACAACCGTATTACCCTTCCGGCCCCGTGGTTTACCAATCCGTTTTGGTTGTTGGGGCTCAAGGCCAATCTGACCTTGACCAATACCTTGTTTTTCTCTAATTTGTTTCAATACAATGAGCAATTAGGGGTGTGGAATTTCAATTCTCGCTTGCAGTGGCGCTACAAACCTGCTTCTGATTTATTTCTCGTTTTCAACAGTAATGAAGTGAATGTGCCTACTTTTTCAAAGGGATGGAATTTAACATTTAAGATTAACTACTGGTTGAATCCATAATAGACATAATTATTTAGAAGGTATTATACCATTTAAAATGTTTGTGGACAATAGCCTCTTTGTTTATCCTAATATGATTTAAAAAAGCCTTTGCAGCCGGTGAAAGTTCACTTTTTTTAGTTAATACCCGAGAATCAAAACTGATTGAGGCTATTTTAAAATCTATTGCTGTTGAAGTGGCCCAAAAAAAAGCGGCTGTAACCTATTATTATGCAGTAACTTTTCAATCTATGGCACAAATATGAGCTGTTTTTTAAGCAAGATCAATTAACGGTTTTCTAGTTTGAAACTTTTAGTCCTTTATGAAAAGTATATCAATAGTGACACACCTAACACCCTCCTTCTTCCCATCACATTCCGCTAGATTCATTTTTTTCTAATTGTGTTTGTTTAATAAAGGCTTTGTTGTATTCACCTCTTTTGTTAAATCCAGAGAAATTACGCATGTTAGAATAGCGTGGATAACTATCGAAAATAGGATTTTCAAAAACCCTCGGATCTCGCTGTTCTTTTAATGCTGCCATAAGCTCATTTTTTAGTTCATTGGCAATTTGTTTATAGCTAGGTTGTTCGATGATATTGTTTATACAATAGGGATCTTTTTTAATGTCATAAAGTTGTTCCCGTGGTCTTTTAGCTAATGCTAGCTCAAAATAAATAGAATCTTGGTAGGCCATTACTGCCTCTTTAGAGGGCGAGTCATCTACATCATGAAAACCAGGATATAAAGACTGAAACCCCTCCCTTATATTATTTTGGTCATTAGTAGGAGTTACGGGAACAGGATCACCTGCCGGCCATCTATTGGGGAAAAAGTGATATACATATAAAAAATCTTGAGTTCGAATGGCTCTTGCAGGATAGCCAAGATTCTCAGGTCTTGCATGGGTATGCCTTTCTCTTCCGGTTAATACATAATTTCTATGCAGCGGAGGATTTTTTTGAGTTAAAAGAGACCGTAAGCTTTTTCCGCTCATATCTTTTCTTTTTTTTAATCCGCAAAGATCAAGAAGGGTAGGAGCCAAATCAATTAAACTGACAGGATCATGATTCACATTTTCTTTTATTCCACCTGGAACAGAAATAGCCAATGGAACATGGGTGCCAAACTCTTGCACATTTGCTTTTGCATAGGGGAAAGGCATTCCGTTGTCTGCTGTAACAATAATAATAGTATTGTTAAGTTCTCCATTTTCTCGCAGCAATTCTATCATTTGAAGTAGGTTTTGATCAAAATATTCAATTTCAAGAATATAATCGAGTATATCATTTTTCACAATTTCTGTATTTGGTAAAAAAGCAGGCACGCTAACTTTTTCTATTTCTTTACCTGCTCTTTTTCCTGTTCCATATTCATATATTCTATGAGGTTCGTGGGCGCCAAACCAGAAAACAAAAGGTTGATCACTTTCCTTTTCGTGCAAAAACTCTTTGAAATTTTCTACATAATCTTTCTTGCTAATTCCTGTTGTAGGAGTATCAGTAAGAAAATGATTGTTATAAGATTTTCCTGCGGGGTTTTGAGTTCTCCCACTAATTTGCCAATTGCCAGGCCCCCATCCTTTTCCTGTAAATCCAACATGATATCCATTTTCTTCAAAGTCCTCTGTAAAGACCTTGAACTTGGAAGGAAAATTACTAGCATGTGTTCCAGCTTCTTCCAATTCCCAAATATTTTTTCCAGTTAAAAGAGCTGCTCTAGAGGGACTGCAACCGGGTGCAGCCACAAATGCATTGTGAAATAGGCTACCACTTTTGGCCACAAAGTCAAAAGCTGGTGTTTGAATTTCAGAAAATCCGTAGATGCTAGAATGCGGATAGGACTGGTCGTCTGCAATGGCAATTAATATATTTGGCTTTTTAAAACTCTTTTCATCTTTTTGACAAGACCATAGAGAAAGAAGTCCTGTCAAAATGATTAGCAATTGTATTTTTTTCAAAGTGTTGATTCTAGTTTATGCGTTTCGTTTTTAAAAATTGAATGTATCCTCTAATGTAATCAAAATAGTGAGTTCCTAAAAAGTTGTTGATCAGGAGAGTTTTCTTTTTAATCAATAAAACACACTAAACCCTTTTTACTCCTTTTTAAAAAACCATTTTTCAGATTAGAGGTTTCTGATATTTGCTGTGAAGAAACTAGTTAGCCTTTTTGCTTAAATATGTAGAGGCTCGAACTGGATCGTCTGTATTAATGAAGTCAACTCCCAATTGCACAAATGTTTTCCATGCAACTTCAGTATCTGGAGTAGCCCAAAACCTAAAAGGTTTATCGTAATTATGTGCTTTTTTTATCACTGAATCAACTTTATAATAATCTTTTTCAGTCATTTTGCCTTTTCCCTTCCAATTAGAAATGGTTTTAAAGTTTAAACTAATCAAGGCAATCTTAGACCATGTTTCTTCATTTTTAAGCGGTTGAAGACTTTGATAGTCGAAAAGAATAAAATCAGGGTACTTGATATAGTCAGCTGGATCTGGCCGGTTTCCTGAAATCACTATAGAGACATTTTCATGGTTTATTATCTGTGGGTATTGATTTAGAATTTTGATAAGCTTATTAAGAGTGATTGTTGATTCAGACTTAAGGTCAATTAAGAGCTGAATTTTTTGGTTTAACCCCTGCTGTTTGGTTATCACGCTTTTCAGAGGATTTAAATATAGGCTTTCGATTGTATGCTCTTCAATAATTTCTTTCTTATCATGAGTAACATATAAAAAATCATTTTTAAAAAAGAGATCTATTTCAATAGAATGAAGTCCATTTTCATAAGCCAACCAAAAAGGAGTACTTTGTTTATAATCGTTGTGTGAATGAATCTTAATTTGATTTGCATTTTGAGCGAGTGTGAATTGAGCAAAACTAAAAAAGAAAAAAAATAATGGACGTAAAATTCTCATTCCATAAATCTAAAAAAATATTCCTTCAAACAATATACAGCAGAATGGGTTTTGGATAACGGTTTTTAATTGAAATAGGGGAATGGGATTTGATATGTAAACCATTCTCTCTATCTAAGAGGTATTATAAACCATAAATCAATTAAAATGAAACAAGTAAAGTGCGCAGATTTAGGAAACAATTGTGATTTTGTTGCAAAAGGAACACTTGAGGAAGTAATGCGTCAAGTTGCAGACCATGCTACTGGGGTTCATAAAATGACCCTAACAGATGAGGTTGTTGAAGCAGTAAAAGGTGTAATGACTGATGTGTGATTAGTCTAATCTATTAATAAACGTAACCCTCCCAAGCGGAGGGTTTTTCTTTTACTCCAATGCCTCCAATTCAAATCCCTTCAAATCCATTGATATTATTCACTTAGCCTAAGGTTCCTGTGTTGTAGTTTTAGGGGGGGTGTTGTTTGGGGGAGTTTTGTAATGTGGTGGTTTGAGCTAATCTCCCTTAATTGGAAATTGAAATTTGTTTACTTTATTCCCTTTTTTCAAAGGGAAAGAATTTAACATAATTAAATAAAATATTGCATAAAACCTTTGAGCCTCATATTTCATAAGCATTGAATGCATATAAGTTTGGAGTTTAATTAAACTAACTTATTTTTATAATTAAAAATAAGCGTTATTTTAACACTTATTAATAAACCTGTTGATACAATATCCAAAAATAGATTCATGCGCACACAAAACTTAACAAGAAGCATACTAGTTGCTCTCCTCATTTTTCAAGGTGGATTAGCACAGCAGCATACCCTTAAAATTGAAGCCTCAAAAAAGCTATCTGAAATTGCCCCTACCATGTATGGTATTTTTTTTGAAGACATCAACTTTGCGGCTGATGGTGGAATTTATGCCGAGTTGGTAAAAAATAGATCGTTTGAGTTTCCCTTGCCTAAAATGGGGTGGCAGGAACCCCATTCTGATCGCCATACCTTAAATAAAGACAGTGGAATGGCAACTGTTATCCAATATTTGGATGATCCCGTTAACAAACGATATTTAGAAGTACAAGTCAATAACGACAAGGGCTATGAGCTACATAATGAAGGTTTCAGGGGCATGGGAATTAAAGCTAATGCCCGCTACCTATTTTCCTTAAAAGCGGCCAGACCACAAGGAATTACTACGATTATAGCGGAGCTGATTAATCCAGAAGGAACCATTGTGGGAAGCACCTCCCTATCTTTTGAAGAAAACGATTGGACCTATTTAGAAAATACTTTTGTTGCCACCCAAACAGCTGAAAAAGCAACACTGCGGTTGCGATTTAAGGGCAGAGGCAGTGTGGCATTGGATATGATCTCACTTTTTCCAGAAGACACTTGGAAAGGGAGAAAAAAGGGACTTCGAAAAGATTTAGTGGAACGATTAGAAGAACTCAATCCGGGCTTTTTGCGTTTTCCAGGAGGATGCATAGTAGAAGGCCGAAATCTAGCCCAACGCTATCAATGGAAAAAAACGGTTGGCCCCGTTGAGGAAAGAGAAAATTTAATCAATCGTTGGAATACAGAATTTAATCACCGATTAACACCTGATTATTTTCAAAGTTTTGGACTTGGTTTTTACGAATATTTTCTACTTTCTGAAGATTTAGGAGCGGAGGCACTTCCCATTTTAGGGTGTGGCATGGCTTGTCAATTCAATACCGGCGAATTGGTGCCTATGGAGGAGTTGGATCCCTACATTCAAGATGCTTTAGACCTCATTGAATTTGCCAACGGAAACCAAGACACCCAATGGGGAAGTCTGCGTCATCAAATGGGGCATCCTGAACCCTTTAATATGCATTATATAGGCATAGGAAATGAACAATGGGGGCCAGCTTATATTGAACGCTACAAGGCATTTGAAAAAGCGATAAAAAAACAGTATCCCGAAATAATTATTGTTTCCGGATCGGGGCCTTTTCCAGAAGGAGACTATTTTGATTATGGCTGGGAGGCTCTAAGAGAATTAAATGCCGAAATTGTGGACGAACATTACTATCGTTCTCCCGAATGGTTTAGACAAAATGCTGATCGGTATGACAGCTACGACCGAAAAGGACCCAAGGTTTTTGCCGGAGAATATGCTGCACAGTCTGTTGCTATTGCTAGTCCGCTTAACGAAAATAATTGGGAGTGCGCTTTGTCTGAAGCCGCTTTTTTAACGGGAATTGAACGTAATGCAGACGTGGTTACCATGACCTCTTATGCCCCTCTAATGGCCCATATAGAAGGATGGCAATGGAAGACAGATTTGATCTGGTTTACTAATTTAACCACCTATGGCACGCCTAGTTTTTATGTTCAAAAAATGTTTGGTCAAAATCCTGGCACCCATCTTTTAGAGGCTAAACTTAACAATGAAAAACCTATTGGGCAACACCAATTATATGCCTCAGCCGTATTAGATGATCACACCAATGAAATTATTTTAAAACTGGTCAATACTGCTCCTACTGCACAAACCATTCAAATTGAGCTAGAAGGTGCATCCTTTAAACGTAAGGTACAAACAGAAGTTTTAGCTTTTGAGGATTTGAACGCCACGAATAGTGTTGCTTCACCTGATAAGATAAGTCCCTATACTCAAGATCTTATTTGGAACACAAAAACCAATGCCTATCAGGTTCCACCGCAATCGTTTAGTGTGATTACATTTTTAAAAAAATAAGTCCCTTAGAGGGTATGTTCAAACAAGAATTTTTAGCCTTTGCAGTATATCGTGTTTAGTTGTTTTTTGTCAAAAAAAGGCAAAAAATGACCCAAAAATGCCTAAAAAGAACAAAAAAAGGCCCAAAAAAGCCAAAAAGCATAAATTTTGTGTCTGTCATTAATCGAAAAAATGCAGATTGATTTAAGCCTTGGTTCTTGTCCTATTGTTATAGTGAAATATATTCTACCACAATCTGTCCTAAATTCCAAGAAGGGATAAAATAGTTATAAGGTGAATTTTCTAAGATTTCTTTAAAAATACGTTCTTGGAGCACACTTGAGTTTCCAGTAATGATGGTTAAAGAAAAGCTACCCTGATCTTCTAATATTTCTAAGGTGTCGCGCACCAAAAGCATAGCTTCTTTATGACGAATGCCATGCAAGTCTATGGTCTTACTATCCAAGAGTCTTCATTTATATATCGTCTAAAATAGAACTGATGAGACTAAGGTTTTAAAAGTGACAAATAATTGTCTATATGCATTTGATCCAATTCATCGCTATCGCCATAATGGGCTCTGAGTTGCTCCAGTTTTTGATGTAAATTCTCTTGAATGTCAGCATAGTCTGCCTGTCCATAGACATTGTTCATTTCAGAGGGGTCTTTTTCAAGATCATAGAGTTCCCATTCATCTATATCATAATAAAAATGGATCAATTTATAGCGATCCGTTCGAACGCCATAGTGTCTTTTCACCATATGCACAGACGGATATTCATAATAGGTATAATAAATAGCATCACGCCACTGATCTGTTTGTTGACTCACCACATTACGAAAAGATTCGCCTTGTAAATCTTGTGGTTGTGTCACTCCGGCGTAGTCTAAAAAGGTGGGTGCAAAATCTAAATTTTGTACCATTTGATAAATCACGGTGCCCGGTTTAATTTCTTTTGGATAGCGCATCAAGAGGGGAGTTCTAAGCGATTCTTCATACATAAAACGTTTGTCAAACCAACCGTGTTCGCCCAGATAAAAACCTTGATCGGAGGTGTAGACCACTATCGTATTTTCGGTCAAGCCCTCTTGGTCGAGATAATCTAAAACTTCGCCCACACCATCGTCCACCGATTGAATGGTGCGCAAGTAGTCTTTCAAATAGCGATTAAATTTCCACAGGGCAATTTCTTTTTCGCTCATGTTTTGGGCTTTCATGGCATCGTTTTTGGGTGTGTAGGCAGCTAACCAGGCTTTTCTTTGGTCTGGGTTGAAGCGTTTGAGTTCGTTTTCAAATCCGGTGTCATTTCCATAGGGGTCAACCAGCATTTTAAAATCGTGCCCCCAACGGCCGTGTCCGCCATTACCATGGGCGGCGGCAATTTGTTCTTCTGAAGCAGCCACTAACATTTCTTGGGTTTTGGCTGCTGTACCTCTGTTCTCATAAGTATCAAAAAAGTTAGCAGGGGGGTCAAAGGTTTTGTCGTCAAAAAGAGTGAGGTATTTTTCTTCTGGTTGCCAATTGCGATGAGGGGCTTTTTGATGATAGAGCAACAAAAAGGGTTTTTCTTTATCGCGTTTGTTTTGTAGCCAATCTAAACTCAATTGAGTAGTGATGGAGGTCACATAACCTTCAATGCGTTCTGTAACACCATTTATAATAAAGTCGGGGTTGTAATATTGCCCTTGTCCGGGTAATACAGCCGAATAATCAAAGCCTTGTGGCAAGCCACGTAAGTGAATTTTTCCTACCATGGCGGTTTGGTAGCCAGCACTTTGAAGTTGTTTGGCAAAATTATCTTGATCCCAATTAAAATCTTGCATATTGTCAACCTTTCCATTCACAAAGCTGTGTTTTCCGGTGAGCATCACGGCTCTACTGGGAGCACAAATGGAGTTGGTCACAAAGGCCTTTTGAAAAAGCGCCCCTTCTTGGGCAATACGGTCTATGTTGGGCGTTTCGTTCAATTGATGCCCATAGGCACTAATAGCCTGATAGGCATGATCATCAGACATAATAAACACAATGTTTGGAGGCGAATTTTGTTCGGGTTGACACCCAACTAGGCTCAAAAAGATTAGGCTGAGCAGCGCTATTTTTTTCATCGGATAAATTTAAATCTAATTAAAGATAAAAATTTTGAATTAGCTGTTGTGTTCTTCCTTAATTAGAATAGCCAAAGCGTTTGAGTTGTTGACTGTCAGAACGCCAATTTTTAGACACTTTAACGACCAATTCTAAATGAACTTTTTTGCCAAAAAAGTCCTGCAAATTTTTACGGGCTCCAATGCCTACACGCTTTAGAGCGCTACCTTTATGTCCTATAAGAATCCCCTTTTGGGTGTTGCGCTCCACCATGATGAGGGATCGAATACGAATGATATTTTCCTCTTCCAAAAATTCTTCTGTCACCACTTCAACCGAATAGGGAATTTCTTTGGTGTAGTGTTCTAAAATTTGTTTGCGAATAGCTTCATTCACAAAAAATCGTTCAGGTTTATCGGTCAGTTGATCTTTAGGAAAATAGGCCGGGCTTTCAGGAAGCTGCTGTAATAAAAAAGTTAAAAGTTCAGGAATATAAAATCCGGTGAGAGCAGAAATAGGAAAAATGGTGGCTTGGGGAAAGAGCCCTTCCATTTTTTGGACGGTCTCCTCAAGTTGGTTTTGCTCGGCAGTATCAATCTTGTTGATGAGAATGACAAGGGGTATTTTAGTTTTTTTAATCTTGTTAAGCAAGGCTTCGTCTTTTAACACTAGGTCTTCTACACTTACGAGGTAGAGTAAAACATCTGCATCTACGAGAGATTCTTTAACAAAATTCATCATCGAATTTTGCATTTCATAGGCAGGTTTAATAATTCCGGGTGTGTCTGAAAAAACCATCTGAAAATCGGCTCCATTCACTATGCCTAAAATCCGATGTCTTGTTGTTTGCGCTTTGGCGGTGATAATGGATAGATTTTTTCCGATTAATGCGTTCATCAAGGTTGATTTACCCACGTTTGGATTGCCAATAATGGAAATAAAACCCGATTTATGTGCTGTCTTTGCTGTCATTAGGGAGTAAAGATACAGACTTCATGTCCAAACACTTGGATTGGGGAACTAAAGTTTATATATTTGCGCTCACATCGCGAGGTAGAGCAGTAGGTAGCTCGTCGGGCTCATAACCCGAAGGTCGCTGGTTCGAGTCCAGCCCTCGCTACTAAGAAACTCCTTGAGAAATCAAGGAGTTTTTATTTTGGGGTCAAGTGATGCTTGAATCGTCTTGAGAACATAAGAAAAAATAAAACTGTAAAGCAATAGGAGTTTCTTTGGGCTGTTCTCCTTATTGGTCCATTGCGTAACAACGTGGAGGAATGCATCCAGCCTTTGCCCCAAAAAAGAATTTGTAGTCAACAATCAAGAAATCCATCCCACTTTTAGTTTCCAAGCTCTAAGTTCTGCTAAGTGTTTTTTAATATCGGGAGGAGGTTGTTGGCCTTCTTGTTTGGCACGTTGGCGAAGCAGTTTTGTTTGTTCTTCTACAGTGGGAAGCCCTAAGTTTTTTCTTCTTGCATTCACTAGGGAGATGTCTTCCATAGGCAAGGGATCTAAAACACCTTTTTCGTTCCAATCAAACTGGGTGCCATAGCTTTGGGGTTTTTCTTCGAGGGTAGCAATTCGATCAATGAGGTAGGCCAAGTTTTTTTGATTCCCGTTTCCTTGCGCTACCTCTTGTTCCAATAAGCGGGAACATTTTTTCATAAAGTCTGGCCAACTTATGGCGTGTTGCACTATTAACCAAGCCGCTTCACTGGCTTGTTGACCAACTTTTTTGGAGGTTGGATAGCCAATTTCGGCTATAATTTTTTCTAACTGAGTAGCATGTTCAAGGTGTAATTTTTCCATGCCAGCATTGTAACCTTTTCCCAACAGACCTTGTTGAATCAATTTTTCTCTATAGGCCAAGTCTGCTTCTTGCATGGCGATTAATGTAGCAGCATGAGAGGAATGTTTCATCCAATTGTTGGTTTTTGGATGGGAATTATTCCCCATAAATTCCAATCTTGTGGGTTCTAACTTGCACCGGAAAGAGGCTGTCTAACTCCAATTCTAGTTTCATCATAGAACTGTCTTGCAGGGGCATATGACATTGAACACAATCTGAAAAAGTAGTTTTAAGAAGAGTTGCATTTTCAGCAGGAGTGTGTGTCACACCCTGATGGCAGGAAGCACAAATGGCATTGAATTTAACCCGATTTCCAGCTTCAGCCCGGTGGGGGTTGTGACAGGTCATACAATCCATAGTTTTTGTTTGTTGAAAACACGCACTAGAGCGAAGCAAAGCTACCTGATTGGCATGAACATCTGCCACTTGCTTGTTAGCCTGTGTGTTTATTTGAGTTCTAAAATTGTTGAGACGGTCTCCAGGTTGAAAGGCAAAACTTTTTTGGTTGCTTTGTTCAAGTGTACCCTGATGGCAAAGCGCACACATATCTAATCTTTGCTCTCGACTAAGTTGGCTGTATTTTAAAATATTTTTTCCAATAGAATCCATAGGATTTTTACGGTGGTAGTTCACATGCTCCACCACTGGGCCATGGCACCGTTGGCAATCAATGCCATAAACAATTTGGTTTTGAACATAGCGGTTGTTTTCCATGGGACTATTCGGATTCTCGGGCTGGGCATAGGTTGCGTGGCATTCTAGGCAGCGTGGAAATATGGGTCTTTTAGGGGCTAAAAAAGAACCATAACCAGGGCTGTTGATCCATTGATTAAGTGGATTAAAATGCGATGCTTGAAGTTGAAAAAGAGAACTCTCTTCCCAGTTGAGAAATGTTTGCCCAATTTTTTTTCCGGAGCCAATGGCAATATCCATTGTTTTAGCGTATAGAGGTTCTTGAGAAGTAGGAGCAAACGCTTTTTGCACCACTTGTTGGCCTTCTTTTTCAATGAATAGTGAAGTCCCATCGTTTAGTTTTACGGTTGTATTTGAATTAGCTAATAAGTTTTCTAAAGCACCTAGGGTGGTTTGTTTTGATGTATTGTAATGCGGCGTTAGCAGATGGCTTTGCACCAGGTCAGCATGACATTCAAGGCAGGTTTCCATCCCCACATAGAGCATGCCATTGGGGTGTTGCGCCAAGGGCGTCAGTGCCACCTCACTGGTTTGGAAGTTTTGACAAGATGCAAAACCCAAGAGTAGTATAAGAAGTTTATAAAATGGATAAACGAATCTCATGTTGTGGTATTCAAAAACACAGTTTTTCCTGTCTTAACCGCTTCGTCGCAAGCCATTGCAATGGCTAAACTCATGATGGCCTCTTGCACATGAGAAGTTAGGTCTATATTTTCGGTTATGCTCTTATAAAAATAGGCCTGTTCCAAATCGCATAAATCTTGGTGTGAAGGGGCCTCCTCAAAGGTTTTTTTCTCATCGGGTTCCACAAAATGATTTTCAGCATCAAGAGCTGCTTTATGAAGCAACATGATGTCAGTTTGGGTGTGTCCTTCAACAGCATCGGTTTGTTGTCCTTCTTGCAACAATGACACAGCTCCTTTGGGTCCAAAGACATCTTTAATAAAATGAGCCGTTTCACTAATCATGGGCCCCCAACCGGCTTCATACCAACCCACAGAGCCGTCTTGAAACCGAATTTGAAGTTGACCGTAGTTGTAGTTGGATTCTGGAATGGCATCGGTTAGACGAACCCCAATGGCACTTACACTTTCAGGGGGCGAAGCGGTCATTTGACACATCACATCCAAATAATGCACCCCACAATCTACAATAGGACTCAAAGATTGCATCAGGTTTTGATGCACCGTCCACATTTTGCCCCTACTTTGTTGGTTGAGGTTCATCCGCATCACCAATGGTTTGCCCAATGTTCTGCTTTGGGCTATAAATTCTTGCCACACCGGATGATGCCGCAAAATATAACCTATCACTACCTTTTTATTAGTGGCCTTCATTTTTTCTAAAATGCGCTGGCCTGCTTCAGGAGTAGTGGCAATAGGTTTTTCTAAAAAGACATGACACCCGGCCGCTAAGGCCGCTAGGGCATATGGCTCGTGAGTTTCAGGATAGGTGCTAATGCAAACGGCTTGAGGTTTTGTAGTGTTTAAAGCTTTTTCAAAAGAATCAAAAAGAGGGTAATTGCCCTTTAGGGCTGTGTTGAGAGTTTCTTTACTAGTGCCTCGAGAGACTAAACCACAAATCGAAAATCCGGGATGTTTTTCATAGGCCAAGGCATGAGAAGCCCCCATATTTCCACAGCCAACTACTAATATATGAATCATCTATGCCTATTTGGTTTTATAAAGGTAAATCATTTTCTAAACATGATTTTGGCCTCATCTAATGGAATAAATCACCCTCCTTCATAGGGCATTTTTTGAAATAGTCTACTTTTGCATAAAATTAATCCATGCCAAGTATAGTTGCCATAGTAGGAAGGCCCAATGTAGGGAAATCAACTTTTTTCAATCGAATGATCCAAAAACGGGAGGCCATTGTTGATGCCATTAGTGGGGTGACTAGAGACCGTCATTATGGCAAGGCCGATTGGAATGGCAAGACTTTTACGCTTATTGACACAGGAGGGTATGTGGAAGGTAGCGAAGATGTTTTTCAGCAAGAAATAGACAAACAAGTTACCCTTGCCATAGAAGAAGCCGACTTAATTTTGTTTATGGTAGATGTTACCGACGGCATCACAGGAATGGATGAAATTGTATCACAATTACTCAGACGTTCTCACAAGCCTGTTTTTCTAGTGGTGAATAAAGTAGATAACGCCAAGCGGGTTCATGATATGGCCGAATTTTATAGTTTAGGATTTGATCCTATATATGCCGTTTCTTCTATCAACGGAGGGGGCAGTGGAGAACTATTGGATGCCTTGGTGAAAGAACTTCCAGAGGAAGCACCTCCTCCAGAAAATCCCCTCCCTCGTTTTGCCGTTGTGGGTAGACCTAATGCTGGAAAATCTTCTCTTATCAATGCTTTAATTGGAGAGGAGCGTTATATTGTGACCCCCGAAGCCGGCACTACCAGAGACAGCATTGACACCCCCTATACCCGCTTCGGTTTTCAGTTCAATTTGGTAGATACGGCAGGCATTCGCCGCAAAGCAAAAGTAAAAGAATCGTTAGAGTTTTATTCCGTGATGCGTTCCGTGCGGGCCATTGAGCACTGTGATGTTTGTTTGTTGGTGGTAGACGCTACCCGAGGATTTGATGGGCAGGTACAAAATATTTTTTGGTTGGCTCATCGCAACAATAAAGGCATAGTGGTTTTGGTTAATAAGTGGGATTTAGTTGAAAAAGAAACCCAATCGGTTAAGCAATTTGAAACCCGAATAAAAAAGCAAATGGAGCCTTTTGTTGATGTGCCCATTTTATTTATTTCGGCTAAAACCAAACAGCGTATTTATAAAGCCATAGAAACAGCGGTTCAAGTTTATGAAAACAGATCACACCGCATTCCCACTAAAAAGTTTAACGAAGTGATGCTACCCATCATTGAACGTCAACCACCTCCATCTTATAAAGGAAAACACATCAAAATCAAGTTTTGTACGCAGCTTCCTACCGAACACCCACAATTTGCCTTCTTCTGCAATCTGCCGCAATATCTAAAAGACCCTTATCGTCGCTTTTTGGAAAATCAAATTCGTGAAAAATACTCCTTTGAGGGAGTGCCTATTCAAATTTATTTTAGAAAAAAATAGCGCTACAACTGATCTTTGATGCTTTGCAGCTCTGCCCGTATTTGTTTGAGTTTGTCGAGTAAGAGGATTTTGGCCTCGGGCTTGCGCATGTGTTTTAAGTGCTTTTTAGCCCCTGAAAGCGTCATTCCCTTTTCTTTCACCAAATGATAGATCAATTGAATTAATTGAACGTTTTCTGGGGTATATTTTCGCGTGCCTTTGTTGTTTTTTTTGGGTATTAGGGTGTCAAATTCATTTTCCCAAAACCGCAGTAGTGAGGGTTTCACATCAAACGCCTTGGCTACTTCTCCAATAGCATAATATCGTTTTTCCGGGAGACGCTCAAAAGACATTTTAATCCCAGGATTGGTTTTCTAGCTTAGCTTGTTCAATTAAAGCTTCATACTCTTCAGGGGAAAGATTGCCATAGTAAAAGTTGATGGGGTCAATGCGTTTACCGTCTTTAAAAATTTCATAGTGAAGGTGTGAACCTGCCGATCGACCGGTATTGCCCACATAACCAATAATTTCACCCCTTTTAACCCGTTGCCCTCTTCGCACATTATAGCCGCTTAAATGGGCATAGAGTGATACATAGCCATAGCCATGATCTACACGAATGTGTTTTCCATAGCCAGAAGAACGGTTGTCGGCTCGTTTCACCATACCGTCTCCGGTGGCATAAACAGGGGTTCCTTTTTTGGCTGTAAAGTCGATTCCGGAGTGCATTCTCCACAATTTGGTGAATGGGTCTTTTCGTTTTCCAAATCCGGAGGCTATTCTCGATAAGTCTTCATTTCTAATGGGTTGAATAGAAGGAATGGCCTTTATCAATTCGGCTCTGTTGGCGGCTAATTTTTCAATTTCATCCAATGAGCGCGATTGCACCACGGTTTGCTTAATCAAAACATCTAGCCGTTCGGTGGTGTTTTTAATCAACTCTGAATTGTCATAACCTTCCAAAGCTTTGTAGCGATTGATCCCTCCAAAACCAGCTCTCCGTTGTTCTTCTGGAATGGGGCTTGCTTCAAAATAGAGTCTGTAGAGCGTGTTGTCTCGTTGTTCAATATCGGCCAAAACGGCTTCCACTTGATTGAGTTTTTTATTGAGAATGTCAAATTGAATTTTGTAATTCTCCAACTCCCTTGCTTGATAAATTTCTGTGGGCGTGCTCATCCAATTAGAATTGAGAAGAATGAATAGACTCACCAACCCAAACAAAAAGGAAGAAAGTATAAACAATACAAAATTGGAAATACGAAGTTTGTGTGTAACTTCTATAGGGCGGTAGGATAAAGTTTCCGGATCGTAATAATATTTGACCTTACTCATAAACTATATCTTATAAATTTTCTTTTCTTTTGCAAAAAGAAAATAATACTGCAAATATACCAATATCTGCTTAAATGCGATTTAGAGTAGAGCTTAAATCCTAAAATAAATAGTAGTTTCCAGAATGAAGTCAGCAGAAGTTCGACAAAAGTTTTTAGATTTCTTTGCCTCCAAGCAACATGAAATTGTGCCCTCCGCTCCTATGGTAATCAAAAATGATCCTACGTTGATGTTTACAAACGCTGGGATGAACCAATTTAAAGATTATTTTTTAGGAACTGCCAAGCCCACTTCACTCCGGGTGGCCGACACTCAAAAATGCCTTCGAGTTTCGGGAAAGCACAACGATTTGGAGGAGGTTGGAATTGACACCTATCACCATACCTTTTTTGAAATGCTCGGCAACTGGAGCTTTGGAGATTATTTCAAAAAGGAAGCCATTTTATGGGCGTGGGAATTGCTAACCGATTGGTATAAAATTGATCCAGAAAATTTATATGTCACCATTTTTGAAGGTGCTCCAGACGAAAGCCTTGAAAAAGATGAGGAGGCCGCTGCTCTTTGGGAGGAGGTTGTGCCAAAAGAACGCATTTTGTTAGGCAATAAAAAAGACAATTTTTGGGAAATGGGAGACCAAGGCCCATGCGGTCCGTGTTCAGAAATTCACATCGATTTGCGTTCTGCAGAAGAAAAAAAGAAAGTGCCAGGAGCTAGTTTGGTTAACCAAGACCACCCTGAGGTGATTGAAATATGGAACTTGGTTTTCATTTCATTTAATAGAAAAGCCGATGGAAGCTTAGAAACCTTACCCCAGCAACATGTTGATACTGGCATGGGTTTTGAACGTTTGTGCATGGTGTTGCAAAACAAAACAGCCACCTATGATTCCGATGTGTTTACGCCTCTTATTGTAGAAATTGAAACCCTCACAAAACAACATTACGGAAAAAAAATAGAAATTGATCGGGCAATACGCGTCATTGCAGACCACGTTCGTACGGTTTATTTTGCCATTGCCGATGGACAATTGCCGAGTAATATCGGTGCAGGCTATGTGATTCGCCGAATTTTGCGTCGTGCTATTCGCTATGGATTTACCTTTTTAAATCAAAAAGAGCCCTTTATCCATCAATTGGTAGCAACCCTTGCCCAGCAAATGGGCTCTGTTTTTCCAGAACTCCTCAAAGAACAACAACTGGCCTTTAATGTGATTAAGGAAGAAGAAATTTCGTTTTTAAAAACTCTGCAACAAGGGCTTATATTGTTGGATGAAGTGCTCCAAAAAGAAACCAAACAAGTGCCCGGAGAAAAGGCTTTTGAACTTTATGACACCTTTGGTTTCCCCTTTGATTTAACCGCCCTTATTGCCTCAGAACGAGGCTATACCGTAGACGAAAAAGGGTTTACGGTTGCCATGCAACAACAAAAAGAACGTTCAAGAGCAGCGGCAGGTAGCCAAGTTGGAGACTGGATAATACTCAATGACAAAGAAACTACCCAATTTGTGGGTTATGACTCCCTCAAAGAAACCATACAGTTGCTTCGCTATCGAAAAATGAACACCAAAAAAGACGGTGATTTTTATCAATTGGTTTTTGACAAAACTCCTTTTTATGCTGAGGCAGGAGGGCAAGTGGGAGACAAAGGCTATTTGGAAGCTGCAAATGGGTCGGTGTGCTATATCATTGATACCAAAAAAGAAAACAACCTCATTGTTCACCTTTCTAAAACGCTTCCAGAAAAGCCAGCGGGAACTTTTACAGCCGTGGTAGACGAAAAGCAACGTACCAAAACAGCAGCCAACCATACCGCCACCCATCTTTTGCATCAGGCTTTGCGAACCCTTTTGGGAACTCATGTAGAACAAAAAGGCTCTATGGTGCATTCGGGCATTTTTAGATTTGATTTTTCCCATTTTGCCAAAGTAGATGCTGATACGCTTAAAGCGGTTGAACAATTTGTTAATGCCAGAATCCAAGAACAAATACCGTTGGAAGAAAATCGCGCTGTGCCCTATCAAGAGGCGTTAGATGCCGGGGCTATGGCTTTGTTTGGAGAAAAATATGGCGATAAGGTGCGCACCATTCGATTTGGTCAATCCATTGAACTCTGCGGAGGTACACATGTGAACAATACCGCTGCTTTGTGGCATTTTAAAATTGTATCAGAATCAGCTGTTGCAGCCGGCGTTAGACGAATTGAAGCCATTACAGGTGATGCCGTAAAACATCATTTTGAAACCCAATCGCAGTTGTTAGAACAAGTTCATTCCCTACTCAACCAGCCACAAGACACCCTCAAGGCCATTGCGAATTTAAACGACGAAAATAGTGCCTTAAAAAAAGAGGTTGCTGCTTTAAGTAAGCTAAAATTAGAAGCCTTTAAGCAAGAATTATTACCCAAATTTGAATTGTTTTCTGAAGTAGCTTTTTTAGCCCAAAAAGTGGCAACTGACGCAGCCGGACTGAAAACATTATGTTTTGATCTGGCCAAAGAAAAAGAGGCTGCCTTTATTGTGCTCGGTGCCGAACAGAATGATAAAGCCCTTTTGAGTTGTTATATTTCACCCAAGCTGGTTAGTGAAAAAGGCTGGGATGCAGGCCATATCATACGAACACTTGGCAAACATATTCAAGGTGGTGGCGGGGGTCAAAATTTCTTTGCCACAGCCGGAGGAAAAAATCCCAAGGGAATTGAATCGGCCTTGGAGGAAGCAAAGGTTTTAATCAAATAGGAATTATTAATTCGCTTTTTGAGGGGGAAATTGAGCCACAATTTCTCCTACAAATTCTGCAATACGCTCATCTCGCTTGGCCGTATACTCTGAAATCCTTCCACGCCCTTTGCCCTGCCAAACCAATTGTTTGTTTTTGGCATCGATCAAATTAATGTAGAGGGTGCCTTCAGTTTGTCTGCTCACATTGCTCATAGTGTTGGGACCCCAAAACCAAGGGTTCCAACCCCAACCCCAACCCCAAGTGTTGAAATTGTTTACATATACCTTTTCTTTAGCCTGTGTATCAAAACTCACTAAAAGATCTGGGCTATCCGATTTTTGAAGTCCCTTAGCTTGAAGTGTAGTGTCTAAGGCTCTCAAAATACGCCGCTTATCTAAATCGGAAAGCTCAACCTCATCAATTTGCGGTTTATAATAAGCAAAGGATTTGTAGGTAGTAAAATCTACACTACTGTCATGATCCGTATAAACAAACACGGAACTGCAAGAAATCAAGACCGACAGCCCTAGAAAAGCAATAATTTTTTTCATTTTTACAAAGAATTTGAAAGTATATTATATATCACAAAAATTGTGCCTAAGCTTATTTTGTTACTCTTTTTTAGGGTCATAACCATAAGGACAATGCCGACAGTTGCTCTTGCAACAAGAACCTCTTTTAAAATGATATTGCTCTGTAAAAACACGATATCCTTCGGATGACCAATAAAAATCGCCTTCCTCTAAAGGAGGTAGATTAGAAAACAACATAGTAAACAACTAAAAATGACATCTTTTTTTTATTCTGATAAAAATACAACGAATCAAAAGATTAATGCTTTTGCAGGGTTTGAAATTGTGGTGAAACGGGAGGATGAGATTCATCCAGTTGTTTCGGGTAATAAATTTCGAAAATTAAAATATAATTTACTTGCTATTCAAGCCCAAAAGCAGTTCCCCATCCTAAGCTTTGGGGGTGCTTTTTCAAATCATTTAGCGGCCTTAGCTGTTGCAGCTAACCAGTTAACAATACCCACCATTGGCATTGTTAGAGGAGAAGAATGGGCCAAGAAAATAGTGAAAAGTGCCACCTTATCTTTTTGCGCTAATCAAGGCATGCAATTGAAGGCTGTGTCTAGAGAGAGATATCGCTTAAAAGAAAAAGGGGACGAGGTGCTGGCTCTTCAACAAAAATTTCCACACTTAGTTTGTTTGCCTGAAGGTGGCACCAATGCTCTTGCTGTGCAGGGGTGTGAGGAAATAGTAACACCAAAAGACCACTCCTTTGACGTGATTTGCGCAAGCGTTGGCACCGGAGGCACCTTGGCCGGATTGATTGAGAGTTCTTCCTCATACCAACACATTCTTGGATTTATGGCCCTACAAGATGCCTCAGTAACAGCTACCATTTCTCGGTTCACATCAAAAACAAATTGGGAATTAGTACACGATTATACGTTTGGTGGATATGCTAAAATTTCTCCCCCCTTCATTGCTTTTCTCAATAGATTTTATCAACAATATGGAATTCCCTTGGATCCAATCTATACAGGCAAAATGGTTTTTGGTATTTTTGACCTGATACAAAAGCAGAAATGGAAATGGGGTCAAAAAATATTGATCATTCACAGTGGGGGATTACAAGGAATTGCAGGCATCAATGCCAAACTTCAAAAAAAGGGAGAACCTCTTTTAAACTATTCATCCCACTACTAGTGGGTCTAATATTTACCTCTTGTGGCACAAAAAAAGTAGTCATTAGAGAAAGTGCTCCAGAAAAAAAAGAAACTACAGCAATCCCAAACGACGCTCCTAAAACCAATTACGAAAAAATTCAGCTTTATATTGCAACTTACAATGCTACTGCCATTGCTGAAATGGAAGAATATGGCATTCCAGCAAGCATAACGCTAGCACAAGGCATTTTAGAATCTTCAATGGGTGGCGGACGCTTAGCAAAAGAGGCTAATAATCATTTTGGCATCAAATGTCACGAGGAATGGAGGGGCAAACGAATTTATCATGATGATGATGAAAAAGGAGAATGTTTTAGGGTATATAAAAGTGCTGCTGAATCCTTTCGAGACCATTCTTTATTTCTTTATGACCGAACTCGGTATGCCTTTTTATTTGATTTAAAAACTCATGATTATGAGGGCTGGGCTAAAGGCTTAAAAAAAGCAGGTTATGCCACCGATCCTAAATATCCTCAGAAATTAATTAGCCTTATTGAACGTTTTGATTTGGCTCAATTTGACAAGAACACTTTTCAACCGAAAAAGAAAAAGAAATGGACCCTCACCACTCACGTAGTGCAACAGGGAGATACGCTCTATTCTTTAGCTAAAAAATATAACATTGCCGTTTCACGACTCATACAAGAAAACAAGATAGAGGACAACACTATTTTTTTAGGGCAAAAACTCACCATACCTACTCCTACCCAATGAAAGCATACAAAAGAAGCAGTGCCCTTTTTGAGGCAGCCAAAGAAGTTATTCCCGGCGGGGTTAATTCTCCCGTAAGAGCCTTCCAAGCGGTGGGAGGCACACCCTTATTTGTGAAAGAAGCCCAAGGAGCTTATCTCTACGATGAAGACAACAATCAATTGATTGATTATATCTCCAGTTGGGGTCCTTTGTTGCTTGGTCATGCCTATCCTCCAGTAGTGGAAGCCATAACCCAACAAGCCAAAAAAGGAACCTCTTTTGGAATTCCAACTGCCTTGGAAACCGATATGGCCTCCTTGGTGGTTAACATGGTGCCCAATATAGACAAGGTGCGTTTTGTTAACTCAGGAACAGAGGCTTGTATGAGTGCTATCCGATTAGCACGAGGCGCCACAGGAAGAGAAAAAATCATCAAATTTGCCGGATGCTATCACGGTCATGCTGATGCTTTCTTGATTCAGGCCGGTAGTGGTGCTGTAACTTTTGGAAGTCCTAGTAGCCCAGGTGTGACACAGGGAACAGCTCAAGATACGCTATTAGCTGACTACAATAATGTAGAGCAAGTAAAAGCCTTGTTTGAAGCAAATGAGGAAGCTATAGCCGCAGTGATTTTAGAACCCGTTGCAGGTAATATGGGTTGCGTTTTGCCCGCCCCCGGCTTTTTAGAGGGACTGAGAAATTTATGCGATCAACACGCAGCCCTGCTCATTTTTGATGAGGTCATGACTGGATTTCGCTTGGCTCCCGGAGGAGCCCAGGAGCGTTTGGGCGTAGCGGCTGATATTGTTACGTTTGGGAAAGTAATAGGCGGTGGATTGCCCGTGGGGGCTTTTGCTTCTTCTCATGAAATTATGCGTCACCTTGCACCAGAGGGTCCTGTTTATCAAGCCGGAACCTTAAGTGGCAATCCCCTGGCAATGGCGGCAGGATTTAGCATGCTAAAAACAATAAAAGAGCAACCCGAAATTTTTGATCGTTTGGAGGAAAAAACAAAAGCCCTTCACGACGGTTTTGCATCCGTGTTAGCGAAGCTCAATATTCCCTGTCAAATCAATCGTTTGGGATCTATGCTTTCTGTGCATTTTACTTCCCATGCTGTGGTTGATTTTAAAAGTGTAGCTACCGGAAACAACAACTTTTTTAAGCGCTATTTTCACGGCCTTCTTGCCGAAGGAATTTATTTACCTCCTAGTGCTTTTGAAAGCTATTTCCTAAACGATGCCCTCTCGTATCAAGATATTGACAAGACCATTGCTGCCTTTAAAAAAGTAGTTTCAAAATTTTAAGAATAAGGTTTAGGGTTTAAGAGAGATTTTTTTATCTTGTTTAACAATTAACCCTAAATACTTATCCTTATGAAAAAAACTACCCTACTTATTTTAACTCTATTTTTTACTACAACTTTATCGGCGCAAGAATATTTCGAAACATTGCCAGAAAATCCTGATCCAAACAAATGTTTTGCCAAATGTGTGGTGCCAGATGAATATGGAGAAGAGCAAGTCACCATTTTATCTAAACCAGAATTTAAGCGATTGGAAATTATTCCTGCCCAGTATGAAAGTCAAGCCCAAGAAATTGTTATTCGTCCTGCCTCTAAACGTTTTGTATATGTGCCAGCTGTTTATGAAACGCAAGTGGATACCCTTTGGATAAAAGATCCCTATCACAAATTAGAGGTAATTCCAGCTTCTTTCACCCAAGACTATGAAACAGTAGAAGTGAAACCTAAAACAGGCACTTGGGTAGCGGGTGAAAATGACCCAGATTGCCCTTCCATTAACCCTGCTGATTGTAGAATATTTCACTTTGTAGAACGTCCTGCTGTCCTTCGGGAAATTCCAATTCAGAAAAAAGAACGTGATGTGGCAACTCAATCGAGAAGGATCACCGGCGAATATCGCTTGATCACAAAGCAAGTTGAAGTAACGCCTGCCCATACCACAGAAGAAAATATCCCAGAAAGAACACAAACCATTCAACGCCGCATTTTGGTTAAAGATGAAACCACTAAAGAAGTGGTAGTGCCTGCCGAATACATTCAAGTAACCAAAAAAGTATTGCTAACAAAAGGCGGTATGACTGCTTGGAGAGAAGTGCCCTGCAATATTCCTGAAAGGGGAACAATTCTTCCCATTCACTATGCGCTGGGAAGTGCTGCACTTAATGCTGAGGCAAGACGCATTATTGATAAGCACATTTACAGTGTTATGCAAGAAGATGGAAGTAGTACCGTTGAAATAGGCTCCCACACTGATTCGCGAGGAGGAGACGCCTTTAATCAAGACTTGTCAGAAAGAAGAGCAAAATCGGTTGTGGAATATCTAATTTCCAAAGGCATTGCCAAAGAGCGACTCATTGCAGTAGGCTATGGAGAAACTAGATTGCTTAACAACTGTAGCAATGGCGTTGACTGTAGCGAACAAAATCATTCCGAAAACAGAAGAACAGAGTTTAAGGTTTTTTAATCTTGATCTGATGTTTTATAGTAAAAAGGGCGGCTTGTAAAGCCGCCCTTTTTAATTTTTAATACCCGCTGTCATTTTTAGAAGGAGTTTGTTTATGGGGAGATGGTCTTCCTTGTCTTTCCTGCCGGTGTTTTTCTTTTTCATGCATTCGTTTTCCCATTCTGTGGTGTCTTTTTCCCATTCTGGGGCCTCTTTGAGCATGCCCTTTTTTCCATTGAGCATATTGAGCCTCTGTTAAAACGGATTGCATTTTTTCTTGCAATTCTTGTCGCTCCTCTAAACGCGCTAAACGATGCGCATAATGATCTTCTTGAGAGCGCAATTCTGGGTTGACGGGTTTAGGAGGTTTGTTTTTTAAAGCTCCTTTTAAATAGTTGGCAATTTCATTTTCTTGCTTTTCAGAAAGATCAAGTTGCAAACGAAGTTCTTTGGCTTTAAGGGTAGCTCTTTGTTCGGGTGTAAAGGTTCCTTCTCTTTTTTGGGCTAGAAGTGCCAAAGGGAAGAGGAAACAAAAGAACAATTTGTAATTTTTCATAAGACTTAAATTTTTTGTGTTTATACTTAAGACATAAGGATGTCCTAAGAGTTTAAGCCTTAAGTATTTTTTAACAATTGCACCAAAAGTTGATCATCGGTTTTGGAAACCGTGGCTAGTTTCTTTTGTGTGAGCCCTTTTATGCTCTTGTCCCATTTTTTATTGCTTAAGCCGGCTTGCTCTTTTAAATTGGATAAAGCAATAGGAGATTCTTTTTTGAGTAGGTCAAAGATCAGTTTTTCTTCCTCACTAAGCGCCACTTCTTTTTGCTCGGGTTTCATTTGCGGGAAAAAGAGCACCTCTTGAATGGAACTGTTGTTGGTCAATAACATCACCAAACGATCAATGCCAATGCCAATACCGGATGTTGGAGGCATTCCATATTCCAATGCCCGCAAAAAGTCTTGGTCAATAAACATGGCTTCGTCATCGCCTTTTTCGCTCAAGGCTAGTTGAGCTTCAAAGCGTTCTCTTTGATCCAAAGGATCATTTAACTCCGAATAGGCATTGGCCAGCTCTTTTCCATTTACCATCAATTCAAAGCGTTCGGTAAGTTTTGGATTGGAACGGTGTTCTTTTGTGAGGGGGCTCATAGATTTTGGATAATCAATGATAAAGGTGGGTTGCACATAGTGGTGTTCGCATTTTTCACCAAAAATTTCGTCAATCAGTTTACCTTCCCCCATGGAGTCGTCAACCTCTAGACCTAACTTTTTAGCTGTTTCGCGCAATTCGTTTTCGTCCATCTCTGATACATCATAGCCGGTATGGGTTTTGATGGCTTCCAAAATAGGCACTCGAGGATAGGGTGCTTTAAAATCTATTGTTTGGGAACCCACGCTAACCTCTGTTTTTTGGTGGGTGCTCATGGCCAATTGTTCCAGAAGGTTTTCGGTGGTTTCCATCATCCAGAAATAATCTTTATAAGCCACATACAATTCCATCACCGTAAATTCGGGATTGTGGGTTCGGTCCATACCTTCGTTTCGAAAATCTTTGGCAAATTCAAAGACCCCTTCAAAGCCGCCCACAATCAAACGTTTTAGATACAATTCGTTAGCAATGCGCAAATATAGCGGCATGTTTAAGGCGTTGTGGTGGGTCACAAATGGACGAGCAGCTGCTCCTCCCGGTATGGGTTGTAAAATGGGAGTTTCCACTTCCAAATAGCCTTTGTCTGTCAAAAACCGTCTTATTTCATTGGTAATTTGAGTGCGTTTAATAAAGGTGTCTTTTACCTTAGGGTTAACAATGAGATCAACATAACGCTGTCTATAACGTAGCTCAGGATCATTAAACTGGTCATAGGTTTTTCCCTCTGCATCGGTTTTGGGCAAGGGCAGGGGTTTAAGTGATTTGTTTAAAACCGTTACCTTTTTCACATTGACAGACATTTCGCCCACCTGGGTGGTGAACAATTCACCTTCCACTCCAATAATGTCTCCTATGTCTAGCAATTTTTTATACACCTCATTGTAGAGAGATTTGTCATCGCCGGGGCATATTTCATCTCGATTTAAATAGAGTTGTATTTTTCCGGTTGGGTCTAGCAATTCCGCAAAACTTGCCTTTCCTTGAATTCTCCTCGACATGATTCTTCCGGCTAAAATCACTTTTTTACCTTCCTGATAGGCAGCAGGGAGGCTGTTGGCAAAAAAATCTACTGGAAAAAGCGCTGCCGGATAGGGGTTGATCCCAAGCTTTTTTAACGCTTCTAATTTTGTTCTGCGAACCAGTTCTTGTTCAGACAATGTTGCCATAGATTGTATAAATTTTGACAAAGATACACAGTCTGTTTTTTCTTCTTGTGCAATTCTAAAATTCTTCCCCTTGTTTTTGGATTTCCTTCTGCTCTTTCATTCCAATTGAAAGCGATAATTTTTGTACTTTTAAGGCTTCATTCAATGGGTTGTTTTAGAGTCATATTGTCCATCATCTTACCCCCTTTAGCCGTTCTGGATAAAGGCTGTGGTAGTGTTATTATTGTGTTTCTGCTCACCCTTTGCGGTTGGGTGCCCGGTGTGATAGCAGCTCTAATCATTTTAAACAATCCCAATCGAATTTAGCCATGAAGCAACAAAACAAAAAAGTTCAAGTTCTTGATCTTGGTCAAAAGGCCTATCAAGCTACTTGGGACTATCAAGAGAAATTGTTTCAGCAAATCATCACGCAAAAGAGCGCCAATCGAACAACAACAGACAATAAGCCTACACCCAACTATTTGCTCTTTGTTGAGCATCCTCCGGTTTATACTCTTGGTAAAAATGGCAATTTTGCCAATTTACTCGTAAACGAGCAGCAACTAAAACAAAAGGGAATAGCTTTCTACAAAACCAATCGTGGGGGTGACATCACGTTTCATGGGCCTGGTCAAATTGTGGGCTATCCCATTTTTGATCTCGATAATTTCTTTACCGATATTCATAAATATTTACGTTTATTAGAACAAGTCGTTATCGATACCCTGGCGCACTATGGTCTTCAAGGAGCGCGCAGTGAAGGAGAAACGGGTGTTTGGTTAGACGTTAACACTCCCTTTGCCCGAAAAATTTGTGCTATGGGGGTGCGTGCCAGTCGTTGGGTTACCATGCATGGCTTGGCACTAAATGTCAATACAGACCTGAGCTATTTTCAGCACATTGTTCCTTGCGGCATAGTGGGAAAAGGAGTTACCTCCATGCAAAAAGAACTAAATCAAGACCTAGATCTCAAATCCGTCAAACAAATATTGCAGCAAAATTTTGAAAAGCACTTTGCGCTGAAGTGCTTTAATTGATTTGATAAATCATAAAGCCGTTAGTGTCTACTTGCACGACCAGTTCTAAGGCTTTGTCATCGTCTGCATTGGTGAGGTCGGCAGGGCCAATGCCATAAACAGGAAATCCATCCACCGCTAGGCCGTTACTGTAATAGAGATATACTTTTTCGGCATCTTTATCGGTGGTTGTCACATAGAGCGTGTTATTTAAATAAAACAGTTTGGGAGGGGTGTAGTTTCCAAAAGGAAGAGTTACGGGAATGCCCTTAATGGTAAGTAGGTTATCGGATAGGGTGACCAAGCTTTTGGTGCTCATATCAATTTGATGACCAGGAGACAGTGCTAGAGGCGTTCGAACTAAATTTCCTTTTTGATCAATTTGCAATAGATTGCCCGCAGCATCTGTAGTGGTAAAGGTATTTCTGTAATTAAAAATGGGATTCTGAGAGGTGTTGGCTTCTTCTTGCAGTTTTACACGCACTTTTCCCTGACGGTTTAAGATGCGCACAGTGCCATCTATCGACTGCTGAAGGAGATAATCTTTATTCCCCATACGGATGTGTTTAAGGGGGTGCATTAAAGGTTTGTTGAGTGTTTTTAATTGAAATCCTTTCACTTCATTTCCACGGTTGTTCAGCATTTTCAATTGACTACCGTCTGCTAGCACAAAGCGATAGTCTCGGTTTCGATCATAATCAAAAACGGAAAGGGGGACTTCAGAAGTTCCAACTTTTAAATCAAAAGGAGGCACCAGATTGCCATTGCGGTCCAAAATTTGAAAGCGATTTTCGGTTCTAAAAGCCATTTGAAGGCGTCTGTTTTTGTATAAATCAACTTGTTGAATAGGGCCTAGAATGGCACCAGAAAGTTGTTTTTTCCAAAATAAAGTACCCGTATTTGAAAACAAGTAGAGTTTATTTTGTTGGTCTTGCACCACCAAATCCATTCCTTTTGTTCTGTGGTTTTTAATCCATTGTGGAGCGCCTAAAACAGGAGCCTCTAGTTGAAATGAATATTGATTTGCAACGCTATGCTTAGTCATTTCGGGATTGTCTTTTTGAGCAGTAAAACGGATTTGCACAAAATCGTTTTCTCCCACTCCTTGCAAAGCCAACCAAGGATATTGCGATAGGGAAAGACTTTTCCAAATTTCACCTTGTTCACTTTCTGTTTCAGTTTGCCAATGTTCTTGCAATTGGGTTGTGTTTCCAAGCCATAGAAAATGACTTTGGTCTGCAAGGGCATTTAAAAGATTTTTAAAAGCAAAGTTGTTGGCTAAAACGCTCCCATCCTTATAGGCACTGATCAAGGTTTTCATCATTTCTTCTGAGGAACCATAAACAATGAAATCGTCCAATAGGGCACCCCATTGCATTGTGTGAGTGTTTCCAAATAGGGTTAATAAGGTTTCAAAATCACCGGGGAGCGCTACAGGATAATAGTCAACCGACCGATAGGATTTGGGAGGTTCGTTTTGGTTTAACAGCGGACTATTGATAAGCTCCGTATTTTTGAGGTGTAGGAAAACGGCGTTGCTTTTTTTTAGACTAATGCAGCCTAGTTCATCTACCGTATTAAGGGAAGAAAGATCAATTTTGGGTAAGGCAATATTTTGTAATCTGCTGTAATTTTTAAAATGGTCTTCAAGGGTTTGGATATCCTCCAGAGCTAAACTAAAATAGCTATCTATTCGGGCAGGGCTCACCTCGGGGCTTAACATTTTTTGACTGGAAAGCCCTTTGATGAAATTGATAGATTGCGCCAAAGAATCATTCAAAAAGGCAACGCCATCTAGTGTAAAAGGGTCTCGTTGGGTATTAAAATCAAAAGCAGTCCAGGATCGGCTCAACGAAGGAAAAAGGGGTGTTTTGGGGAAAACACTGGCAAAAAAAGATTGTGCATCATCATGCAATAATAATTGCATGGGGGCATTGTTGTCTAAGATTTTGGTGAGGCTAAAAAAATCTGAAGAGGCAATTCTAGTCACTTTGTTTTTAAAATTCCGAATGCTATTTTCTAAAACCAATTGGGAGTCGGAAATAAAGGTAACAAGCCCTAACTGTGCTTCATAAAAGGTGTATTCGCCCAAATTGTAAACCCCAATTATTAGGCCATCATAGGTAATGGTTTTTTCAAATGGAGGTGGCGGACTGTCTTGCGCTTGGCGCTCATAAAGTAAAGAAAAAGCTAGGCTAGATTTTCCCTGAGGAGTGAGGCAAACCAAACTCTGACGGTTTTCCATTCTGGATGATAAAGCCTGAAGGGGAGAAGCTAGATTTTTAAAAAGTGGCGTTAATTGTGATAAAAGAGGTTGACTGCCAAAGGTGTTTTTAACAATGTTATAGTCGTTTATTTGAGCCACCAAAACAGTTTGTTGTGGAATATAATCAAAACGGTCTTGATAGGTTTTTTGGGTTTCTGAACAAGCCGCTATAAATAGGAGTGCTATACTTAAAAGCAAAAGTTTCTTCATAGAATTCAAAAGTATGAAAGTATCAATTCATCAGGAAAGCAGGTTTTAAAATATTATTAACTGAATTATAGACATAAAAAAAGGTGCTCGTTGCAGAGCACCTTTACGTGGCGATTTAAATTTTTAGAGATCCTTTATTTGAAGTAAAATAGAAGCCAATTTTTCAGGTTGTGAGAAATTGGGAGTATGGCTGGAAGCAATTGAATAGGATTGTATGACTTGTCCTTTATACATGGCTCTTTGTACTTCAATGGGAATAGCCCGGTCTTCGGTACACTCAATATAATATTTAGGAATTCGTCCAAAATTAGCTTCCGTAATTTCGAGTTCATAAGCCAATGGGGCAGCGGGTTCAGGCACAATATTAGGTGCAGCAGCTGCAAAGGTTTCTTTTGGAATATCGTGAGCAAAGGCATTTTGAATCTCTTCTTCTTTCACTAAGGCGTAGGTTTTGTCCTCGGAGAGATAGAAGTTTTCTACTGCTTTAGAGCCTTCCACTCCTTCAACAGCTTTGAAGAAAGAACCGCCATTGGGCAACAAAAAAGCGGTGAGAAAAACTAGTTTTTTAACTTTATCTGGCCGCAATTCAGCTACTCGACTCACCGTGATGCCATTAAAACTATGTCCCACCAAAATGACCGGCTCTGTTTGTTGGTCTAAAATGGCTAAAAGGGTATTGACATAGTTGTCCATTGTGATGTCTTTAGGAGCGGTTTTGTCTGTTCCGTGGCCGGGTAGGTCAGGGGCAATTACCTTAGCTCCTGCTTTTTCTAAAATGGGAGTAACGTGTCCCAATTGCCAGGCGCCAAGCCAAGTAGAATGGACCAAAACAAAGGTTGCTGATTTTGTTGGCTCCTGCATAGTCTCTTCGGTCATTTCTTCCATTTTCATTTCTTCTTCAACCTTTTCTTTTTTTGGGTCTGATTTGCATTGTGAAATCATTAAAAGAGTGAAAAAAGCACTCAATAAAATAAGGGGTGTTTTCATAGGATTTGAGTTTTTAGGTTTCCACAAAGGTAGAAAGTAGGCCTACCTTAAATTTGTAACTTAGGTCACAACCCTAATTTTTTTAAAAGAACGTTCTATTAACCCGGTATCTTCAAATTGTTTAAGGGTGCGTGAAACCACTTCTCGAGAGGTGCCAATTTCATTGGCTAAAGCTTGATGTGTTAAGTGTAATTCAGTAGAATTTTGTGCCTTAACTTCATTGTAGAGGTAGTCCATTAGTCGTTCTGGAATTGTTTTAAAGGCAAGAGTGGAATAGTCTTCCAAAAGCGTTTCATAACTGTTGATAAACGTGTTTAAAGCAAAGCGATTCCATGATTTGAATTGAAAAAAGCTAGCCGCAATATGACGTACAGGAATCCTTAAAACCCCTGTGGGCTCTGTTGTTTTAGCAAAAACAGAACTTTTACAGTCTCTTAAAGTGGCGGCCAAAGAAAGGGCGCAGGTTTGATAAGGTCGGACATAATAAAGGGAGATTTCTTTTAATTCATGCTCTTGCCAAACCCGAACATTGCCGTTTAAAACAAAAACGAGCCAATTTATATACTGTCCTTGTTTAATCACCCATTCATTGGGTGCTAAGGATTCAATTGAACTGACCTCAATAATTTTTTCTTGAAGTTTTTTTTCGGTAAAAGAAAGACTTTTAAAAAATAAATCTAAAACGGTTTGGGAAGGGGCCATGGTGAAGATAGTTGGGTGGATTCATAAAAGTTGTGAATTGAATTACAATGTATTGATTTTCTATGGGATATCAAAAAGGGATTTGCAATTGTTTGGGAAGGAGTTGAAAAGATTTTCGATGATGGGGGCTCGGTCCAAATTGTTTTAGGGCTTCTCGGTGTTTGGTTGTGGGATAGCCTTTGTTTTCCTGCCAATGATAGGCTGGAAATTCAAGGCTAAGTTTTGCCATATAGTCATCTCGATAGGTTTTGGCTAAAATTGAGGCGGCTGCAATGTTTTGATATTTGCCATCTCCCTTCACTATACAGTCAAACGGAATGTCTCTGTAGGAATGAAACCGATTGCCATCTACCACTATGTGTTCTGGAATGGGGTGCAACTGTGCCAAAGCCAAATGCATGGCTTTGATAGCAGCATTCAAAATATTTAGGCTGTCAATCTCCTTTGGAAAAACGTGAGCCACAGCATAACTAAGCGCTTGAGCTTCAATTTCAATTCGTAAACTTTGGCGTTTGGCTGCCGTTAGTTTTTTAGAATCGTTGAGGGCAGGGTGTTTAAAACCGAGTGGTAAAATGACAGCTGCAGCGGTAACAGGTCCAGCCAAGCATCCCCTTCCGGCTTCATCAGTGCCGGCTTCTAGTCCTTCTGTTTTTTGAGCTTGCAGCATATTTAGTTCACTTCCTCTTTTCTTTTGTCCAGGCTCCTACAAATTACTCACAATTATCATAACTTCGCAAAAAGTTATTAAATCCTACAACTTGCGATTTCAGTATCATTTTATCTTTTTATTTTCTCTAAGCCTATGGGCCCAAGAAATTCCCCCACAAGAGAAAGATACTATCCCTTTGATACCTCTTGAAAAGGCTATTAAAGACACTCTTATTGTGACGGATCTACTCAATGAAAATCGTGTAATACGCGATACACTCATAAAAGAAGACCTTGCCGTAAAAGATAGCCTTATTGTTTCGATAGATAGTTTGGCTACTCCAAATAAAAAGAAGAAGCGTGTTCGTAAAGTGAGAAAAATTCCACCCATCAAACCGATGGATTCTATGACCATTTCAGATTATAAGTATAGTTTTTTAGATGATGTTTGGCATTCGGTTGATACCACTTTAACCATTTATGATGATTATACGTTTAATTTTTTAAGACGCGATAATTTTGAATTGCTTTCTTTTCCCAACATGGGAGAAACCTATAATCGATTAGGCTATGATTTTCAAAGCCAACCCCTAGGCCCTCAAATGGGAGCTAGAGGAAAACACTTTGGCTATTTTGAAAAAGAAGACATTCCTTATTATAATGTTCCATCCCCTTTCACCGATTTGTTTTTTAAATCCACTTTTGACCAAGGGCAGCATTTAGATAGTCAATTGGCCATTAACACCTCTCCTCGGTTCAACATATATGTAGGTTATCGAGGTTTTCGTTCCCTCGGACACTATGTCTCTTCGAGAAGTGCCGCCTCTCAATTCAGAATAAGCACCCACTACGAAACCTACAATAAACGCTATCGTTTGAGGATGCATCAAGCCACACAAAAATTATCAAACAGAGTGAATGGAGGATTGAATAATGACTCGGTCTATTTTTTTGAAAATGCACCTAATTATGCCGATGTAGATGAAAAGGGAGAAGCCAAGGTAGATGAAAATGGCGATATCATATATCTCTTTTATGATGGGTTTTTAGACCGCAACCGTTTAGGAACTAATATTAGAGGAGAAAACACCCTGTCTGGCAAACGCTATTTTGTAGAACAACGCTATCAAATGTTGCCTAAGGCACAAGATACTTTGCAATTTCAATTGCAAGTAGGGCACTTCATTTCCTATGAAAAAAAAGAATACAATTTTATTCAAGATCAAATTTCAAACTATTTTCAAGAGGCCTACACCTCTAATGGAATTGACGACGGGATGTCTTTAAGTACCCTTGAGAATAACTTTTTTGCTCATTTCAAAAACAAACTAACAGGTAGCTTAAAGCTAAACGTACAGCATTACATCTGGCAATATGCAGTCAACCCCAACGACTATGAACCTGAGCTAGAACTTGCAACCGGAATTGACGCCTCTCAACTCTTGGCAAGTGTAGATTGGCAAAAGCAAATAGGGGGATTTGAACTCAATGCCAAGGCAACACAATCTTTGAAAGAACAGTTTGCCGATAACGCATATGCCGTTGGACTACAACAGCATATTGGAAAATTTAGTGTTAAAGGGCAATATCAATATCGTTCAATGCCGCTTAATTTTAATTTTTTGCTCCATCAAAGTGACTATAAAACTTTCAATTGGTACAATCAAGACACGCCCAAAAATCAAGAATTTTCTACCTTTTCAGCCGCCTTGGGTCATGCTAAGTGGGGCCAACTGCAAGGCGAATGGACGCATCTAGACAACTATGCCTACTTTAAAAACACCACCCTTCTCAGAAGGCTTAATGAAGAATTTGTCAACGAACCTGCTCAGGCCCTCTATCCCATAGACTACTATAAGGTCCGATTTTTTCAGCACCTCGATTTTGGCAAGTGGTCTTTCATCAACACGGCACAATATCAAAAAGTAATACAAGAAGAAGACCCAGATGCTATTCTGGGAGTTGAGCCACTTATATTGAACGTTCCCGAATGGAATATCAGAAGCACCATCATGATCTCCAGTTTTGTGTTTAAAAAAGCACTCTACCTCCAAACGGGAGCTACGTTTAAATTTTTTACAGATTTTTATGCCGATCAATACAACCCCCTTTTAGCCGAATTTGTGACCCAAAACAACACCAAAATCGGAGAATTTCCAGTTGTTGACTTTTTTGCCAATGCCAAAGTGCAAACCACACGCATCTTTTTAAAGATTGAAAATATCAACGAAAGAGTTGAGCACCTTCTCTTTGAAGACAGCCTCTACGACTACTACGCCGCCCCTTTTACCCCCTATAGAGATTTCAGTATTCGGGTTGGACTCATTTGGAATTTCTTCGAATAAAAATCTTTTTTTAAAAATAAATTGTTCGAATAAAAAAGGGTGTTATATTTGCACCCGCAAAAGGGGCCAAGTAATGGTTTTTTTTTGTTGGACA
>Ga0255757_10000099_pt1 | contig 78565 bp, 70 predicted proteins | sample 071ome_27_FD_179957 | JGI IMG/M metagenome (GOLD analysis project Ga0255757, IMG submission 179957) | Coastal salt marsh microbial communities from the Groves Creek Marsh, Skidaway Island, Georgia - 071409AT metaG (version 2) | ecosystem: Environmental > Aquatic > Marine > Intertidal zone >...
CGATGGCAAGGGTGGGCCACCGGCCAATCGATAGCGGGTTGACAGGATTAGTCTCCTTCGTAGGGTGGAAAGTCATCCTGCGCGTGAGTGGAGGTTAGGATCGCTATCAAAGTGGTGTAATGCTTAAGAAAGGAGATGCTGTATGCAGCAAGTTCGTTTAGCGCTAGTCGTGGGATTGATGCTGGCCTCTCTCGAGGCGCTGACCGATGTGGTGGTCCGCGACCCAGCCGTGGCGCAGCTCAATCAACTGTTCGAAGATGCTTGGGATCAGGATATGCGCGAGAGCCCAGTCTGGGCCTCGATGCTCGGTGACCGTCGCTTCAATCGTGAATGGTCTGATAGTAGCGAAGAGGCTCGAGCGCGTCGTAGGGTGGCTTATAACAACGCATTGAAACGGCTGGCAGCGATTGATCGCGAGGTGCTCCCTCCCGACGAACTTGTTAACTATGAGCTCTTTGGCGATACCTACCGAGACCGGCTTGAAGCGATGGAGTATCGAACCGATCTGATTCCCATCAGCCAGCGTGGGGGTATTCAAACCCTAGATGAGACCGGTAATCGGTTACGAATGGAGTCGGCTCAGGACTATGAGGATTGGCTTGCTCGACTAGGGAAGGTCGACGCGTTGATGGATCAGACGATTGAGCGAATGAAAGAAGGCGTCAGGCAGGGCATGGTGCCTCCTAAGATCACAATGTCGAGAGTGCCGGCCCAAATTGAGAAGCAGATCGTTGCGACGCCCGAGCAAAGTCTGTTCTACAAGCCGTTTCAGCAATTGCCGAGCCACTGGTCTCCAGTCGAACGAGAACGTATTCGATCTGAGGCGAAAGCGGTCATCGCGGAAGTGGTCGTCCCCGCCTATCAGCGGCTGTATGAGTACTTCACCGAATCATATTTGCCTGCATGCGCAGATGATATTGGTGCGTCATCGCTACCTAATGGGAAGGCGTTTTACGAGTATCGGGTTAGACGATTTACCACAACGAATATGACGCCGGATGAGGTACATGAAATTGGCCTTGCTGAGGTCGCCAGGATTCGGGCCGAAATGAAGCAGGTCATGAATGAGGTCAATTTTGAGGGAACGTTGGCCGAGTTTTTTACCTTCCTGCGAGAAGACCCCCAGTTTTATTTTGAGGACCCAATGGCGCTGCTAAAGGAATACCAGGCAGTTTCAAAGCAGATCGATCCCAAGATGGTGCAGCTCTTTACGAAGTTGCCGAGAATGCCTTACGGGATCAAAGTTATCCCCGAAGCCGTCGCCCCCGATACAACCACAGCGTATTACTCTAGGCCCGCCGCTGATGGCAGTAGGCCTGGCTATTACTGGGTCAACCTTTATGAGCCGCGGTCGAGGCCCAAGTTTGAGATTGAAGTGCTAACCGTTCATGAAGCAGTTCCCGGCCACCACCTTCAGATCGCATTGCAACAAGAGCTTGAGTCACTACCGAACTTCAGACGCTATTCAGGGTATACCGTGTTCACAGAAGGGTGGGGTCTATACAGTGAGCGGCTTGGCTACGATATTGGTCTGTATCAGGACCCTTACTCAAAATTTGGGCAGCTCAGTTATGACATGTGGCGTGCGGTCCGTTTGGTCGTCGACACGGGCATGCATTACAAAGGTTGGACCCGCGACCAAGCGATTGAATTCTTCATCGACAATGCGCCGAGGAAACGACTCGATATCGTTAATGAGATTGATCGTTACATATCGTGGCCGGGACAGGCGCTTGCCTACAAAGTGGGGCAACTATCGATTTCTTCTCTGCGAGAGAAGGCAACCAAAGCGCTTGGCGCTGATTTCGATCTACGACGCTTTCACGATCGCCTCCTGAGTCAGGGTGCCATTCCTTTGTCACTTCTTGAGACATTGATTGCCGACTGGATTGAGTCTGAACGGGAAAGATTGGCGGAAGAGACTTCACTTTTATCGAGCGACTAAGCGTCCCGACGCAGAGATCAGGCTCAAACGAGAGGTGCTAGCGCGGCTGTGAAAGGTTTATTCTAAGGCGCTACATGAGCGTCTAGAAACTCTAAGGAGCCGTTAGATCCAGATGCTCGGGCTCGAACCGACACCAACGGGTGAGGGGAGATACCGAAAAAGGGAGTTGCTTGCCGCAGTATCGCACCGTTTGACTCATCGGCATCCGAAAGTGCGACAGTCACGAATATCGGATGGGAGCTCGTCAGACAGCGATGTGCAGCGCTACGCGAGGATTGACTAACTGCGAGTAAGTGTCCTAGCTGACCGTGGGTGGGCGTGTCTAGGAGCGTTTAGCGTTAGCCGTATCAGTTAGTCCCAAGGCAGACGCGAATGAGTTCAATGCTTGCCTCACGACTAAAGATGCGCTGGCTCGTGGCATGCGAGATAGAGGCGCCATCAATCGCTTCTCGTTTCCCGTCAACCCACTGTAGTTCAATGCTGGCTTCAGGCCCTCGAGAGACAACGATTGGGATTTGGCAAAGAGTGAATGCGTATTCGCCTGCTTTGAGCGATAAGGTTCGCCAATGGCCCAGGCAATCAAAGTACTCAAAACTAGCGTCTGATGTGAGAAATTCATCGGGACGAACGAGTTCTCTGCTGAACCGTATGGCTCCACGTTCAAAGCGAACGCCCAACTCCATAAATCGAGCAAGGATTTCCTCTTTGACCTGGCCGGTCATGCCTGGCTGCCTTGCACCACCAAAGCTTGGCGTATGGGAGTAGGGGTCGTCTGGGAAGGCGCCGTACTCAGCCGGGCTTTTGTTGAAGCCCATCCCACTTCTAATCGCATCGTATTTGGCGACCAAAGCCTGTAGATCAGCTGAAGGCGCCTGGTCTTTCACTGCCCAGTCAACATTTTCAGCAGCTGCAAGCAGGAGCTTGCCAACCATGTGCCAGTAGATTGATCCAAGCCCCTCATACGCGTACATGCCGCCTGAGCGGCCGGTGAATTCATGGTGATGAAAGGTGCGCTCGAATAGTGCCTCTAGATCCTCTTTTTCCATCGCGGCGAGCGTTTCATAGTCGGTATCCTGAAGCTCGCTTAAGGCATCGCGCAGCGAATCGACGTTTTGGAAACTGCCATTGAAGTGGTAATGCCCAAGGGCATCTTGTTCAATGATGGTTGTAACGCCTTGTTCGATCATCTGGGAAAGCAGCGTCGAACTCGCGATATCCGCCTGGCTGATGACGTTCTTTTGCAGGAATGGCGTTAACGTTCGATCGGGGTAGAGCTGATAACTATCCCTGCTCTGGTCGTACATGGCCGACGCCTGAAGCGCTTCAAGTACCTCCAATGCCTCGGTAGCGGGCAGCAGTCGCGCGCTCAACACGGCCACCTGCCCTTCGAGCATCTCGTAAAGCGTATCAACCTCGGTACGCCCCTCCTTGAATTCGAGCAGATTGTAGGCGTGATAGAGGCCATCTTCGCGGCGGTTCGCGCGAATACTCTGGGCGATGATTGATCGACTGAGTCCTAGGAACTCGACTAAAGCGTCCTTGGGTAGCGAACGAGCGGTTTGAGATAATCCCTTCTCGTAAAGGCCCTGACGATAATCGCACCCGGCGTGCCCTAATTGGTCCTGAATCTGACGCCGATCCTCATCACTGATGGGTGCCAGCAATGTGGACTCGTTAGATTTGAGGACGGTTTGAATCGTAGTGAGGTAGTCGTACACGCTCTCGCTGAGCGAGACTGCGTCGAGGTCGGTACTTGTGAGCCATTCCTCTAAAAATGAGAGATGTCGATGCAAGTAGTTCAGCGTTACAACAGATGCTCCGTACCCTGCTAGTGCATTGTTTGCGTCGTTCCATTCAGGGCGTTGGGTATTCAGCCAGATCCCCGCTTCAGGAACAAAGTTCGATAGCTTGGCAAGAACAGGAACCAGCAGCTTCTCGACCATATTGACGTGGATGACCTCCCCATCAGCATCAGTCATTAGCTTTTGATCACTGCCTAAGGCTTGGCTGCGGGTGGTTAATGCTTGGTCAAGATCGGATAAGAATTCGATGCTGTCGCGTGGATCCTTTAGTAGATCATCGTACGTGCGAATCCGGTAGGGGACGTTGGCATAACTAAAGATAGGGGCGAGCAGCAGATCCGAGAGGCCGTCAGGATGCAAATTGTTAGACAGCTCGAGGAGTTTGAGCAGGTAAATGATTTGATGGTCGCCCCAGTAGCCAATGTTTGACCAGGGATCGTCAGGATTGGGTGCTTCCCAGTCGATGCCAAGGGAGGTCAGGCGGTAGGGGTTGTAGCCATCGGCAGTGGTCGCGTTGAGGAACTTGCAGATCATGCTTTCGATAAAGCCAGGGTAGGCAAGGCTTAGTGCTTCCCAGTTCTGGAAAATGTCCCGCCAATTGCCCTCATAGTAGAGGTGAGGGCTGCCATCCGCATTGTGTATTTTGATATCAAACTGATTCCAAGGCCTCGATGGGTCGCCATGTCGGCGGCTGAAGGTGATCGGTAAATATTCCAATGCAAGCCTTTGGTAATCCGAGGACTTGGATTCCGCCGCCCACGTTTTTAATGCTTGGAGGGTCAAGGTCTCGGGCAGTGCTGGTGATTCAGCGTCGAACGCTGCGGCCAGCCGCCTCGCAACCGCTTGGTTTCTTGACTGGCAGAACTCAAGAAAATCAGCGCGTTTGATGGTGTAGCCATCGGCAACCGTGCCCCCACGCAGCAGATTGAACAACACGTTCATCGTGTGGTGGTGGGTGCTGGGCTGATCACCGGAGAGCTGGAAACCATCGGCTGCTGCGATAATTTCCCTTAGTCGCAGGCTATCCGTTCGTGCGCTGCCCTCAAGTTCCTCATGCAATGCGCCGTTAGTTGCGAGGGCATGGCGCAGATTATGGGTTGCAGCAGCGCTCTGGTTGACTTCAGCGACCATTGACCAGCGACGCTCCGCGCCCTCATCAAGCGAGACGCTCGCGTTAACAAAGTAAGCACCGCGCTGTCCCCTTACATCAGTTTCCTGAGAGAGCTGGGCACCTTTTCTGAATCGGGTGACTTGCGATGATGACAAAAGGATTGTTTTAGGCGTTAACCCCGTCGACCAAACAGTGGTAGCAGAGAGTGCCTCACTCGGCTCAGCTTTATCCGACAAGGTTGAGCTCATGGTGTACATACCAAGACCTGTGGAAGTATCAAGCTCCGCTCGCTTGTAGGCATCGAGTAGGCAGCTAAGCTCATTTTGCGTCTGAGTGGTCGCGCCGTAGGGGAGTAAGTTTTCTAAGCCGTCGAGGATGTTTACCTCAATGGACCCTGAAGCGGTGTTGGTGATGCTGGACGTTTTGATAAACCCAAATTGGTCACTGGTTCGCCAGCCATACTCAAATCGCAGGCCAAGATCGTGATTATCTTCTCGGAAGATCAGCGCATTGCCGAATCGGCTCTTAAAAAGGCTTCGGTCAGTGCGGTAGACGGGGTTGCCGTAGGGGTGTAGCGGCTCCCAGAGATAGGTTCGATCGCCTCGCTTGACGAGCAAGATGGTGCGAGACCCTGTGAACGCGGCGCCATCGCGAATTTTATCTTCAGTGTAGTAAGGGAAGAGCGCGTTCTCAGCGTTGGCTCTGCCAGCCGTAATTCCGCCGCTCGAAGTTGTAAATAGCCAGTGGTCCGAGGGGCTCACGATGCTAATAAAAAACTCAGGCATCGAATCGACGTGATTAATTCGATAAAAAGTTTCGCCGTCCCGTTCGACGTAATCCCCCGAGGCGACCGTTTCAATATCTGTGAGTGGCGTCTGTCCGAGATGGATAACTGGAATCGATATGTTCAAATGCTGACTACCTTGCCTCTGTAACCCTTGTGCTCTCATGCGCGGCGAGAAACTCCCGGACTACGTCGAGCCGGAAGATTGTCTCTCAACTCCCCGAAATTGCACTAATGCAGCACCCTATCGGCCCCTTTAAACGGCAGGATGACGCCTTCTGCCGTAACCCACGTTCCATAGGTTTTTTAGTGCCTACAAGGGGTGCAGGGAAACTAATGAGAAAGACTTTCTCGAAAGCCATTGCCCTATCCCCAAGCCCTCGGAGAGTGCGGCACTACAATGCTGAGGTGTTTGATCGTTGTCACTGCAGGAACAGTTGGGCGCTTCCCCTCCTTGAGACTCATTAAGAAGAATTGGGCCTCAGCGCTTGATGCACTCATCCGCATTCATTTGATGCACGTTGGGGCTCGCTCGTTTGGCGCCCGCCTATCGAAGGCCAAGTGAGGATGGTTCAACAATGAACGGGCGCCGTGGCTGGCGCGTATCAATGGCGATAGCCAATCCGTTATCCTCGTTTGATGCGGATTGCGCAGAGGAAACCTAGCAAGCAAGTGCGAGAGGTGCGCGCAGTATCACGCGAAATACAAAAGACAGGTACAGCAATCATGTTGACGCTTCAGCCCATCAGTTCGGAGCAAAAATCGGTGCTGCAGGCTCTGGTTTCATTGGCGACTCGGCCGGAGCAAACAGGCAGGAATGTATGGTCTAACTCGGACGGTTATCCGGCTTGGCACCTAGAGTGTGATCGAGCCGAACTTGCGGCCGCCTGTAACGTTCCTCCTAATGATTTTGAGGCAAGAAAGGCGCTCGATCATGCGATTGAGGCATTGACTCGCGTCAGGGTGTGCTCGTATGAAGCTGGCGACCAGGTCGACTGCGGGCCAGCGCTCGTGGCATCAAAATGCTACGCCGACCCTGAATGCACCAAGTGGATCGGGTTTCGATTTCAATTGCCATGCCTGCTTCGATCGATTGATTGGACGACGGTCTAGTCTTGCTGATTACGAGGGCGCTAAAAAGCCGTCAAATTTGGCGGGTCCAAAATGGCTCTTGAAGTCCTGGTTAGCCAGCAGTTCCGCCCCTCTGACCCTGCTACGCGCGATAATCCACACTTCTCCAAAATCTAGATCTAAGCCGGCTATTGAACGTGGGGGCTCAAATCACCGCTTTTGATGAACCACCGAAAAATGGTAGAACGGTAACCATTCACGCAAAGCAGTCGAGAAAAAATATGAAGCCATTAGAGGGTGTGACCGTTTTAGAGTTTTCAACCATGATCACGGCGTCATTTGCCGCCATGATGATGGCCGAGCAAGGGGCAACGGTCATTAAAGTAGAACCGCTCAATGTGGGCGACCCTATGCGATATATCGGTGCGGCAAAGGGCGGAATTTCGTCTCTCTTTGCCAATTGCAATCGCGGTAAGCGAGCGATTCGTGTTGACCTAAAAGATGAAGCGGGGCAATCGGTTATTCGTGAGATGGCCTCGAAGATCGATGTGTTTATCCATAATTTCAGGCCAGGCGTTATGGATAAGCTGAACCTTGGTAGTGATGCCCTTCGAGAGATTAACCCACGCCTGATTTACACAGCGATCTCAGGATTTGGAAAAGAAGGACCGCTCGGCGGCGCCCCCGCTTATGATCCCATCATCCAAGCGCACGCTGGGCTAGCCGCGACACAGGGCCGTGAAGGAGAGCCGGCATTTTTTCGCACGCTGATCTGCGACAAGATCACCGCTTACACTGCGTGCCAGGCAGTGACAGCCGCGCTCTACGTTCGTGAGAAAACCGGTGAGGGCCAACACATTGATTTATCCATGCTTGATGCTGGTCTGTTTTTCATCTTCCCTGACGGATTTCAAAATCATACGTTGCTCGATGCTGATCACGACCGCGGACCTTTACTTATCGATTTGCTGTACGACTTAACGCTGACGAAAGACGGCGCTGTGACCATCTCAGCCGGCACAGAAGAAATGCAGATGCGCTCGCTCATTGCCGTTGGGATGGAGCATCTTCTGGCGGACGACCGGTTCAACTCGTTTGAAAAAATGGTTGCGAACTTAGCCGTATTCAAAGAATTGGTCGCTGAGGCATACCTTGAATACACAACCGATGAAGTGCTCGAGAAATTGAAGGTCGCTGATGTCCCGTGCGCGCGTTGTCTCAGTAAGGACGAGGTGCTGGCCCAACCGCAGATCGAGGCAAACGATACGGTCGGTGAGATCGACCATCCGATCATGGGTAAGATGCGAGTGGTCAAACTGCCCGCTCGATTTGGTGGAGAAAGGCTAGCGCCTGCTAGGCCAAGCCCTGATCACGGTCAGCACACGGACGAGGTACTGTTAGAGTTTGGTGTTGACGACACTAGATTGGGTGAGCTTCGCGAGGCGGGTGTCGTTAGCTAGCGCTGAGGCGCTGCTACACAGTTTTCTTCTACGGCGTTCAAGTGGTAGCCGGCGGCGAGAACGACCGCCACTTCCGTTTGTTCATCTCCCTCTACCCATAGTCTGCGTAGAGTGGAGATGATGCTTTCATTGCTCGGGATTGCATTCTGAGCGTGGCCACATGAACGCCGGTCTCGTCAAAGGCGTGCTGGTCGTACCAAACGTATTCTGTCTTTGGGCTCTGGCCAACGCAGACGACCTCACACTTGATGTGATAGGGGCGGTTCATCAAAAACGGTCCATTGACATGAACAATTTCCATGGCACTAAAGAGACCGGTAGATTCCTCGACCAGTGGTCCGAGCCCTCGCATCGCCGAGCCCCATAAAAATTCAACCAGCGTGCAAGGCGCACCCACCGGTTCGCCCCAAGGCGATACATTGCGGTACCAAGGTAGCGGGTCGCTGATGAGGTTCTGATCGTAACGTTCGAACTGTTTGGATGGGTCAGCGAGCACGTCATAGTGACCAAGGGACATACCTGGCTCGACACGCCTGAGGATTCGTAGTTCTGACGGATCGCAGGGCCGATAGTTCAGTGTTCGAACAGCAGATTCACTCGGGTCACCTAGGCCGGCGGAGCCCTCGCAAACGAGCAATCCATCGGCACGCTCCATCCACACACGGGTCTCGGTCGCACCGGCTGCTGGGACTTCCGCAAAAACCTGAACTTCTTCTCGGTCAACGGTCGGATTACGGAATAGCAGTGATAAGTAGCCTTGCTCGAACCAAGTCTCGCCAAAGAGGTCAACCAGAACGGGTGGAAATTGATTCATGTGAATATCGCCGGCCACCGTTCCTCCTCTGAACCCCAGTTCGGTTGCGGTGGCATCGTCGTGAATACTCCCGGCGCCTGCGTCAGCAGACCAATTTCTTGCGGCCCAAAGGGGGCCTTGCTTTACGTCAGTCATGAATGATCTCTTATCTTGCTGTTTGGACGGGATGCCGGTTGATGGACACGGCAATTCGGATGATTAGAGCCTGATATCGGGTAGGTGCTAACCATCAGGTAAACCCAGCACGCGTTTGGCAATAATATTGAGCTGCACTTCATTCGAGCCGCCTGCAATCGAAATCGATTTGGCCTCATAGTTCAGTCGATTCATATTCAGCTCTTCTGCGTCGAATCCCTCGCCCTCCCAGCCCAAAGCTTGGCTACCTCTCAACCATTGCTGCGTTTCAAGTTGAGATTTAACGAGTTCGGCTTCGACATACTTGAAAATCGAAGTGGCAGCGCCAGGCACTTCGTGATCTCGCTCGGCTAAGGCCCGCTGCTGAGTAAGCAAGAAGGCTCGATGAAGCATGGAAACAGTGGTGATTCGGTCTCGAATCATTGGAGTCTGCGCCTCGTAGTCGGAGAGATAGCGGCGTAGAAGGACTCCCCAGTCCGCTTCGGGTTTGATGCGCTCAAGCGGCCCCGCGGCGTCAGCGTTCGCGAGTGCAGCGAGGCCTGACCGCTCATGCTGAAGTAACCGCTTGGCGACGGTCCAGCCCTGATTTTCACGGTGCACCAGATCGGTTTTTGGCACTTGCACGTCATCGAAGAACGTTTGGCAAAAGGGGGAGTCGCCGTTGATCAGCCGTATGGGTTTCACAGTGACACCGGGGCTGTCCATTGAAAACAGTAGAAAGCTAATTCCCTCGTGTTTAGGCGCATCGACATTGGTTCGCACTAGACAAAAAATCCAATCGGCGTGCATTGCGCCCGATGTCCAAATCTTCGATCCGTTCACGAGATAGTGGTCGCCTTGATCGAGCGCGCGCGTCTGAAGGCTCGCTAGATCTGAGCCAGCGTTCGGTTCACTGTAACCCTGACACCAGGCGACCTCACCGCGGGCAATCCGGGGCAGATGCCTCGCTTTTTGTTCTTCTGTTCCATATTCGAGCAGGGTAGGGCCGATCATGCTTAGACCCATGCCGCCGAGCGGTGGCCTGGCATGAATCCGTTGGAGTTCCTCGATGAGCACCTGAAATTCGCTCGGGTCTAGACCCGCTCCACCGTATGCCTTTGGCCAAGTGGGCGCCGTCCAGCCCCGCTCAGCCATTCGCTCCAGCCAAACATATGCGTCGGGATTAGTGCTAGCGCGCTTGCGGCCGCCATTGACCTCCTCACCCGGTACCATTCGTGTGCGCATCGAGGCAGGACAGTTGGCCTCGAGCCATTGGCGGGCTTCTTCTCGAAAAGCGTCTAATGGCATAAATCTCTCAGCATCGTTTTCCAAGTACAGGGTAGCGAACTCCTCTCGTTGATCAAAGCATCACTCGTTGCCAGGCATTAATGTGAGAGCCGTTGTTTCGTCTCCGAGTCTTATGCGAACGGAAAGAGGCAATTGATGGCCAAGGCAGACGGGGTGAATAGACTCATGCCATGGCCGATCAAAGGTTGTCGAGCAACGTTGAATGGGCAGTATTCAGCGAGCAAGGTTCATCGAGAAAACTTCATCAAGAAAAGTTCATCGGATCTCTACGCTTGAAAGCACTGCTTTCGAAACAGAAAGCGCTCAATTTTTGGGCTTTTGGTCAGTTAGTGGCTGATATCTTTATCAGCTCCGCGTAGGATCGGTGAAACTACACACAATCACCAAAAGTGTTCGAGCAGGAGAGGGTATGGAATACCAAGAAGTGGTTATGGGGCGCCGCAGCATCCGAGGATTCCTAGACAAATCGGTATCGAAGCAGACGATCAACGAGGTGCTATCGATGGCCATTCGTGCCCCGTCCTCGCTGAATACCCAACCGTGGAATTTTTATGTGGTCAGTGGAGCGCCGCTGGATGCGATTCGCAAGGGCAATACCGAGCGCAATCTTGCTGGCGTGCCTGACTCCCGTGAGTTCAGGGGTCACGGGGCTTATGAGGGTGATCATCGAACACGGCAAATTGAGATCGCCAAGCAACTATTTGCTGCGATGAGCATCGAGCGCGAGGACAAGGCTGCAAGACAAGATTGGGTGCTTCGAGGCTTTCGGCAATTTGATGCGCCTGTTTCCATCGTGGTGACCTATGATCGCTCAATCCATGGTGGAGATATTGCCCCCTTTGATTGTGGCGGGGTGACGAATGCACTGGTCAATGCCGCTTGGTCCAGGGGATTAGGATGTGTAATCAATAGCCAAGGCATCATGCAGTCACCGGTGGTTAGAGAACACGCGGGCATTCCCGATGATCAAGTGATCATGATTTGTGTGGCAATGGGCTACCCCGACGAGACCTTTCCCGCCAATGCAGTCGTCTCGCGTCGAAAATCCCTTGACGAGGCGGTTCACTTTGTCGGCTTTGACGCGGACTGACCCCCGGTCTCTACCCGCTCAGCGAGTGTTGTGACAGCCCTTTGACCTGATGAATCTGAATCTTTTAAAGGTAGGCAGTGATCAGCACGCTTAAGCAGAGCTGAGCAGGATGGCACTAACGCTGCGAAACAATGAAGAAAACAATAAGGCACTGCGATGAACGAGAATATGAATACGAAAGTGGTACTCAGCCAAAGACCGGAATCCACAGCAACGGCGGATTGCTTTGAGGTCGTAGAGGAGCCACAAAAGCCCCTGGCGGACGGGCAAATTCGAGTTGAAGTGGCTTATGTATCGGTCGATGCAGGGACCCGCACCATGTTGGTCGGCGAAGGCTTCCATCAGCAGGTCGCACTGGGGGATACGATTTTGGCAGGTGGTGTTGGCCGCATCAAAGAGTCGAAAGCAGAGGGCTTTGAGCCTGGGCAGGTCGTTCGCGGAGGGTTGGGTGTGCAAACGGCTGCGACGGTTTCGCCCAAAATGGTTGAATTGGTGGAAGAACTACCTGGTCAGCCGCTCAGTCTCCATCTTGGTGCGCTTGGTCCATCCACAGGGATTACAGCGTGGATTGGTGTCAATTGTGTAGCGAAGCCTGCTCCGGGTGATGTGTTTGTTGTTTCCGCAGCAGCCGGTGCAGTAGGCTCGATCGCAGGCCAGATCGCGAAGCGGAAGGGCGCCAAGGTCATTGGTATCGCCGGAGGAGCGCGTAAAAAGGCGTTCTTGACGGAGGCACTCGGCTTTGATGCTGCCATTGATTATAAGTCGGAGTCGGTGACCGAGGCACTGAAGTCGCTGGCACCTGGCGGGGTCAATATCTTCTTTGATAACGTCGGTGGCCCGGTTTTGGATGCGGTGCTGGATGTCATCGCAATGCGAAGCAAAGTCGTTATTTGCGGGGCCATCTCGCAGTACAACCATATGGACCGTGTTATCGGCCCATCGATGTACTTGCGGCTAGCTGAGCGTCAATCCTCGATGGAGGGATTCGCTTACTTCCATTTTCCAGAAATGATTCAAACGGCCAAAGACGAGTTGCTGGAATGGGTGAAAGCCGGAGAGTTAGTAACGCCTGAGGAGGTCTTAGAGGGCATTCATGCCTATCCGGAGGCGCTCGAATTCATGTTTCAAGGCCGCAACCTCGGTAAGCTTGTGGTCTCGATGAATTAAGATCCAGGCCTTATTGATATTGCTAAAGTTGTAGGTCCCGCCTCCTAAACAATGAAAAGTATTTGTTGGGCTTCGGTTAGACCAGTTGAAGGAGACTGAAGCGCGGCTGGGCCGCGGTCTAGGCCTGCACCTGCTAACTACGCGAGTCATGCAGAACAAGACGCGAGGGAGGTACGGCTAACTCACGATGAAAAAAACAGTGGCCATTGTTGGTGCCGGAGTGAATGGTGTTTGCGCAGCGGTAGCGCTGGGTGAACTTGGGCATCACGTGACGTTAATCGAGAAGGGTGAGCCATTTGCCGAGACGAGTTCCAAGTCGTCGAAGTTGCTGCATGGGGGCATCCGATATTTGGAACACTTTCATTTTGGATTGGTTCGCGAGGCGCTGTCGGAGCGGGCCTGGTGGCTCAAGGAAGCACCTCGGTACACGACGCAGCGCCGGTTTTATATGCCGATTTATGATGGGATGCCGCGCTCCCGGTGGCTGCTTTATGCGGGCGCAAAGCTTTATCAGGTGCTCGCAGGTCGAAACAGTCTCGGCAACAGTGCGTATCACTCAAAGCGCGAGACCCTAGAAGCTAACCCGCATCTCAGCGATGTCGGATTGCTAGGCAGTGTGAGTTACATGGATGTACAGATGGACGAGCCTGGTCTCTCTGCGTGGCTCCTTGACCGGGCAGTGACGGCGGGCGTCGAGCTGATGTCTCACACCCCTGTAGCTCGCGTGTCGACAGAAGGGAAGGTGGTGCTAGCGACCGGAGAGTCATTGTCATTTGACTGGGTGGTCAATGCGGCAGGGCCCTGGGCCTCGGCCTTGCTTCAGGCGAGTTCAATTGCATCAAACTATCGAATCGAATTGGTTCGTGGCAGTCACTTACGCTTTGCGCGTAAGCTCCCTCATCCCTTAGTGATTCAGTCTCGATTCGATCAACGCATTATATTTCTGCTGCCCGAACCAGGAGGGATGCTCTGTGGTACCACGGAAGTTCCTCATGAGGATGGCGCCGAAGTCGTCTGCACGGCAGACGAGTCACGCTATTTAGTAAAGGCTGTAGAAGGTGTGTTGCGTGAGCCACTCGTTGAATCAGAGATCACTGAGCGATTTTCAGGTGTTCGGCCCATTGCTTATGAAGGCGCGGGTCATGGGGACTTTTCCAGTGCATCTCGAGACAGTGAGATTGAGGTGATGGGGCAACTCATTGCAGTATTCGGTGGTAAATGGACTTCAGCAATGCACTTGGGCCAAGAGATTGCCTCGAAAGTCCGGTGATCGTTAATCGTGACGGGTTAACCCGTGGCCTGCGGTCATCATTTCGCCCATTGGCGCCAAGGTTTTAGGACCTTGGCTGCGGGGTAAAACGACAAATGAGAGAGCAGGGTTGGTTGAACCAATCAGTAAAAAAGGAGAGTGTCATGCAGATTACTGCTGCCGTGAAGTATGCAGACCGCGATACGTTTAGCATCGAGCAGCTTGAGCTTGAGCCACCACGTGCGAAGGAAATTTTAGTCAAAATTGCCGGTGTTGGTTTGTGCCATACGGATATCGTGTTCTCAGGTCGCGCCGATGGCTATCCCTTTCCGGCGGTATTCGGCCATGAAGGATCTGGTGTTGTTCTGGCCGTGGGCGAGGCGGTGACGAAAGTGGCCCCGGGGGATGCAGTGGCGATTTCCTTCCGCTCGTGCGGAGATTGTGATCGCTGTGACTCGCATGATCCTGCCTACTGCAGAACCATGCCGATGCTCAATTACACGGGTGCGCGTGAGGATGGGTCAACGTCGCTGAGTGGCCCGTCAGGTGCTGTCGCATCAAACTTTTTTGGCCAGTCGTCTTTTGCATCTCACGCGCTCACCTACGAAGAAAATGTCGTCAAGGTCGATGACGATTTGCCGCTTGAGTTACTTGGTCCTTTGGGTTGCGGGATACAGACGGGTGCGGGGGGCGTGATGCGTTCGCTCAACGCTAAAAAAGGATCATCTATCCTGATCATGGGCGGAGGCCCCGTGGGCCTTGCTGCAGTGATGGGGGCGAGGATCCAAGCGTGTGGCACGATCATCCTGCTTGAGCCCCAAGCCAATCGACGGGATCTGGCCAAAGAATTTGGGGCGACGCACGTGATTGATCCCAATGAGACGCCAGACCTTGTGGATGCAGTGCGGAGCATCGTGCCGCTCGGCCTAGACTACGCGTTCGATACAACGGGCATTCCAGAAGTGCTTCAAAGTGCGATGGGTTGCCTGGGATCGATGGGTACCCTCGGCGTTGTCGGCATTACGCCACCAGGGACGCCTATCCCTGGTGAGCTATCAGGTCTCATGATGTTCGGACAGTCAGTGCGAGGCATTATCGAGGGGGACAGTGATCCGGACACGTTTATCCCTGAATTGCTGGGGTATTTTCGCGAAGGTCGGTTGCCTTTTGATCGGCTGATCAAAACTTACCCGTTGTCAAAGATCAACGAAGCCATTAGCGATCAGCATGCGGGGCGGTGCGTTAAGGTGGTGCTGACGCCCGAAGACTGATTGGGTAAGCCCATGGCCAGAGCACAAGGCGATACAAAGGGTACCGATTAGGGCCACAGGACTAGCACACGGATTGTGTTAGTTATGCGCTAACACTCCCGACCGGTTTTTTGTGAACAGCCTTGAGCGGGTTTTTGTGAACAGCCCTGAGCGGTCTTTTCGATAGGGCAGATGCGCCAGCGATCAGGCCGGGGTTGCATATGAGGGGCCCGATACTCCTTTGTGCCCCAGAGTTTGAAGGGGCGTGGTAACAATAAGCCAGCGAGCCTACACTGAATGAAATGTGGTGCGCATTGAGGAGCGATCTATGACATTTCCCGACTACCAATCAAAGTATCCCGAGTTGGGCTTCTATGGGTTACCCGGACACACTCGTACGCCCCGAGACTTGCTGAAGCAAGTACAAGATGCGGAGGCGATGGGGCTAGGTAATGTCATGATTTCCGAGCGCAGTGATTACAAAGAGATTGCAGCGGCGTGCGGTGCGGTTGCAGCAGTAACCAATGAGATCTTTATCGGTACGTCCGGGACTAACCTCAATAAACGCCACCCTACAGTGACGGCATCGATTGGCAGCACCCTGAATCGCCTATCGGAGGGTCGCTTCGCGCTTGGTCTTGCAAAGGGCGTAGCAAGTCATTGGAAAGCGATGGGACTAAAGCACCCCACCTACGCACGCGAGCGAGAGTTTATCGCCTTGATGCGAAGGCTGTGGAAGGGCGAGACCATTACGCAGTACGAAGGCGCGCTCGGTCATTATCCGGTGCTATCGATGCCCGCATATTTGGATGAGGACATCCCTATCCTGTACGTTGGCTTCGGGTTTAAGAGCCTTGAACACGCAGGTACCTGCTATGACGGTACGCACTTGCATACGTTTATGAGCGATACAGCGCTTACCAATGCGGTTGAAGCGGTGCGCAAAGGTGAGGCAAGTGCTGGCCGAGTGCCAGGCACAGTGAAGAATTGGTCGGTGCTAGCAACCGCTTGCGATGTCTCTGAAGAGGTCTACTTGAAATATATCGTTGCGCGCTTGGCCACTTATCTACAGATTCCTGGCTACGGCGACATGCTGGTCCAGATCAATGGTTGGGACCCTGATGTATTGACGGCATTCAGGGCAGATCCCCGGGTGAAGTCTATCGGCGGCATGATCGACAGCGTTGCCACGACGGCCCAGTTAGCAGACATTGCATCGCTGATTCCGGATGAGTGGCGTCCAGCGGCTGTAGGGTCGCCCAAGGACTGCGCCAAGCGTTGGGTTGACCAGTTTAATGCGGGCGCAGATGGAATCATTATCCATGCCAGTACCCCAGAGGAAATTGAACCCGTGCTTAGCGAATACGACAAGATTCGGCCTCACGAACGGTTTAAGGATCGAACCAATCGGCCAGGGTAGCGGAGCCGGCTGAAAGCACGATGGCGGTCATCGATAACGAATCGTTTCGCTGAAGGCGCGAGGTTTGGAGCGCTTGTGCCATCGAGCGATCATCGTCTTTAAATGCACCGATTGCGTGGTCGGCCAATCGGTGACCTCGAATAGAGAGTAATGTGATGCGGGCAACCCCAATCTTCGCTGCGATTGAAGCAGGTGGTACGAACTGGCGAATCGCCGTTGGCAAAAGCGTTAAACAGTCATCGCGCATCGAGATTAGAACCCGTGAGCCAGATGAGACACTTGACGAAGTACTCGCCTTTATCGACCGCGAGGTTGAATTGCAGGGTTCGCTCGCTGGATTGGGTATTGGAAGTTTTGGACCGCTTGGGATTGACCCCTCAATGCCTGACTATGGCGTTATCGGGCGGACACCAAAGCTAAATTGGAAAGACGTCGACCTGAAAGCGATCGCTTGCCGACTAGACGCGCCTTATCAAATCGATACGGACGTGAATGCCGCAGCACTCGGAGAGCTTGACGCTCATGCGCCGCCTCAAGAAAACCTCGTCTATGTCACCGTCGGTACGGGGATCGGCGGCGGTGTCGCTAAGCAAGGCACTATCTCGAGCGGCACTGATCATCCGGAGATGGGACATCTGCCCGTTCGGCGGGTAGCCGGAGATGACTATCCCGGCTGTTGCCCTTTTCATGGAGATTGCCTGGAAGGCTTAGCATCGGGACCGGCAATCCTTGACCGTTGGGGTGCCGATTTAACAGAACTGGGATCAAATCATGAGGGATTGCCGCTCATCGCCAACTATCTTGGCCAGCTGGTTGTTTCACTCACTTTGGTCACGGCACCGAGACAAATCATTATCGGCGGCGGCGTGGCGCAAGCGCCTGGATTGCTTGAGCAGATTCAGCATGAGGCGCATCGCCAGCTTGGAGGGTATCTCAGTCGCTATGACGAACTTGATTCGCTTGTATCCCTTGTTCAACGCCCAAAGTTAGGGAGCGACTCAGGATTACATGGTGCATTCCTGCTCGCGCAACAAGCGGCGCGGGCAGAAACCTAAATCACCAATGAGATTACCCTGGGAAGCGCTCAAACGCGGCGACCCCTTCAGGTATCGTCTGAAACGGTTGTTGATCGCAAGTAAATATGGCGATTTGCGGCTGGCATTCACTAGGGTCGTCCAGTGTGCCGGCTTTAAGTACAACTGCCCCAGGTAGTCCAGGCGCACGAGTCAGTAAGTGAGTGCCGCAGTTTGCACAAAATTCTCGGGTGACCGCTCCCTCGATATCGCTTCGAGTAAAGCCTTTAGGAGTGCCTTGGGTAAACGTGAGACCGTCCTCTGGAACCGCCATGAACACGTTGGCAGAGCCACCCGTCAGATACTGGCACTCTCGACAGTGACACTGAGCCTGCATGACGGGATCACCTGCTGACTCGTATTGAATTTCTCCGCAATAACATCGACCGGTGCGACTCATCTTCTATTCTCCTTGGTGAAAGGGGTTAGCATATCGGCCTTGTGGCTCTGCGCCCAGTGCGGCTTTGGAAGCAACTTTGGAGGCGACTTAGAGAGCCCATCAAGGATTGATTTTTTTGACGCAAGGTGAGGGTATCAACGAGCACCAATCGCGCCGCGCTCAATTAACATGTTTATCTCAGCCTGGGTGCGTCCTAATTCAAGGAGCACCTCGCGCGTGTGCTGGCCCATCAGAGGAGCTGCCCCGGCAGGGTAGGGCGTTTCGTCAAATTCAATGAGCGGAGCATGGCGATGATAGGCACCAAGGCTTGCATCAAGGGCGGGCACTTTGTGCGGATTCTGCGAAGAGGACCAAAATTGTGCTGGCGTCAGATGGTCTGCTCTAACACAGCTCACCCCTTTATCGACGCAGAGGCGCATCCAGTCATCGGCGCTGTGCAGCAGGAACGCCTTCGAGAGTTGCTCAGCAGTGAGGTCATCGTTTCTGCCTAGGTCCGCTGCCGTGATGTCCTTGATATCCATCTCAAGCAAACAATGGATGAATGTTTCACGATCAGTGTCGGTCACCAGTGCCAAGAACACCCAAGTGTCGTTAAGACACTCGTAGAGCCTATAGCCAGCACTAAGTCCATGCAGACCTGCATCGGGGAGTGAGCGCGCTTCCTTGCCTGGGTAGCGAACGAAATCATCAGCGTTGGCGTAGGCGTTTGCGCCAAACATATCTACCATGACTTGTTGCCCTTGCCCCGTTCTTAGTCTAGCGGACAAGCCAAGCAAGGCAGACGTTGCAATCACGGCTGAAGTGTTGGGATCCGGATTCAATTCATTGGCTCGCATCAACCGACTGGTCCATAGCACCAGATCATCTTCGCCCAGCAACTCACCCGGTAAGGTTTCGCCCATTTGGTAAAAGACACCGCCCATGGCAGCGCCAGGAATGGGATGGGTGCTTGGCCGATGCGCGCTTGGGCCATGAGGACCATAGCCATTGCTCTGGATGTAAACGAGCGCTGGATTGAGTGGTTGAACGCTTGCGTAATCGATGCCGAGCCGTTCCGGCACGCCGGGGCGATAATTGTGGATGACGATGTCAGCACTTTGAATGAGGTCAAGGACAATCTGCTTGCCTTCGCTGGTTTTAAGGTTGACGCAGAGGCTTTTTTTGCCCGCGTTAACCCGCATGGCGCCGAGACCTGACATGAGCGATCGAAACGGATCGCCGGCAATGGGTTCAATTTTGATGACTTCAGCACCGAGGTCGGCCAGCATGGACGCGCCTAGCGGCGCAGCAATGATGGTGGCAATTTCGATGACACGAATACCTTGGAGCGGTGGGCTTGCCGCTTGATCGGTGGCCTTGGATGACCGAGGAGATTGCCGCCATGTGCTTAACCTTTCCTCAACCGCCGTGATGGGCGCCTGAATGTGGGCCGGTGTATCGCAGAGCTTTGCGAGTGGGCCGATTTGTAAGCCGTCGTCGCCCATGGGCACAACGTGTCCGTTATCAACAAGGTCGGGATCGTCCATGGCCGCTTGGGTGGACTGATAGGCGGTTCCCACGATGCCGCCATCGTCGATCAATGTTTGCATCCACGCTGCGGATGGCTGGGATTGGATGCGCCCCAGCATCCTTTGCCTGAATGCCTCGTGAGCGTCTTCCTCCGTGAGCAACATTTGGGCTGGGTCGTACAGTGGGTCGGCCAGGACATCGATCAGATCGGTGGCAATTAAAAAGTTATCGAATAGGTGCGGCAGTAGATTGCCAAACTGCATCCACTGCCCATCGCCTGCTTGAGCAGGGTGGTAATACAAACTGGGTTTGGGAGGTGTATCGTTACGGGCGAGGAACGGCAGAAATCCTGCAAATGCCTCCGGGTGTTGAAGCGCGATCAGCCCGCCCATGTCATAGGGCAGTAAGCCTTTCATCAAGCTTGTCTCGATGTAGCGCCCTTTGCCTCCAGCCGATTGCTGGAAGCAGGCTGCGAGGATGCCGGTCACCGCTGATTGCGTGGCAACATGGGTCGCAACCTGTACGGCGCTCCATGCCGGGCCTGCTCGGTCTCGTAATCCCGCGAACTGCAGCATCCGGCCGGTGTGGGCTGCGACGACATGTTCGTATGCGGGCAGGTCGGATAAGGGGCCATGCAGCCCGAAACCTGTGATGTGGCAGAGGTTGAGGTGCGGGTGAGTCTGGCTTAAGTGCTCAAAACCTAAGCCTCTTGCCGCGAGCTTTGATGATCGCCAGTTAGTGACCAGCACATCCGCTGCGCCAAGGAGCTCAAGCAGTGCCTCAACATCGTCTTCTTGATCAAGGTCAAGCGGTGTCGCGCACTTGCCCCGCTGCCACATGGGTGCCGCAGGTAGTTGATCGAGCGGCCCAGGCGTCGGTGGCTCGATCCGCAAAACCTCTGCGCCAAAGTCAGCCAAGATCATGCACGCCAGCGATACCGTTGGGCCGGTGCCGAGTTCTACGACCCTGAGAGAGCTTAGTGCGTTCATGTCACCCATAGATAAAGATGAGACATCAGTGTCTTAAATCAGAATCATGAGGGCAATGTAAATTTTTAGGGAATAAACCGCCGGTCGCGGAGCACGGACAGCCAGTGGCAAAAGGAGGCCTCGGTGTTGTGGGTATCAGTGAAGCCAGCTTGTTTGATTTTGATCGTGCTAACGAGTGCCGGTGGCGGACTGGCGATCGCGCCGTAAGCAAAACAGAGATTCGCGTAGTGATGCGACTCGCCAAGTAACCGCATCAAGTTTGGTTCAATCAGTCCATGCGTCGCCGCTAGTGACTGCCAGGTGTCAATCCGATCAGAGAAGTAGGTTGCGAGATCAAGTGGTTCGTCGGGTCCGGTATCGATATCAAGTACATCGGCAAGCGCCGGCCAAAGATCTCGCCAGAGAAAGACTTCGCCGTTGGTGATGTTAAACGTTTGATTGACCGCGTTCGGGTGACTCGCTGCCCAAACGCAGGCATTGGCCACCAGTCGAACGTCCACCGCTTCCCATACCCAGTCGGCCCCGCCTGGGAATGAAAAAGGCAGTCCTTCAGCGCGCCGTAACGCCGCATAAGCACCGATGACCGGGGGTAAATTCATGACTACCCCTTGATTTGGCCCAACAATGAGTTGGGGCCTTAAGATGGTGAATGTGAGGCCCGAGGCCTCACTTGCTTTCTTGAGACGGTCTTCTTGCAGCCAGTAGAAATTCGGATGCTCGACTCTTGGTTGATCCTCTCTTGCAGGTACCCGCATTGGTTGAACGGAAGCGCCATAGGCCTTGGTGCCTTGAAGCAAGGTCACGTGCGTCAAGGCCGTCTGGTCGAGTAAGCGGGTTAACAATTGATCGAACCAATCGCCGTTGCGGGCAATTTGGCTGGGATCACTCCAGCCGGCCACAAGTCCGGGTAGCTCGAATACCGCGGTATAAACAAGATGGGTGAGGTCAGGGTGCTGAGCGATGACTGGGAGAATTGAATCGGGATCATCGAGATCGAGGGAAAAGTGCTGGAAAGCGCCATCAATCCAATCGGGTGTTCGCCTCGAGGCGGTCAGCACTTGCCATCCTGATTGCGCGAAAGCGGTTGCGGCAGCTGAGCCCACTAAGCCGCTTGCGCCAACAATCAGTACTTTGCGTGTTGCGCTTGTCATGGGCGATGGCAGGAAGCCCTAGCCTGAGACAGAGACGTTGGCGAATCGGATCATGGGCAAACAACTCGATCGTTGCCAATTCCAAAGGGGCGTATCGGAAATGCTGCTGATGGTGTTGAGCATGGTGTAGAAGTTGCCCGCTACCGTGATGCCCCTCACTGGTTGAACACGATTCGATCCGTCATGCAGAAATCCAGAAGCGCCAAAGCTAAACTCTCCGGAGATGGGATTCGCGCCAGAGTGCAACCCGGTAAGGTCAGTGATCTCTAGCCATTGACCCGCCATGCAGTCTTCCTCCGTCTCTTCCCCTGCCATTGCTTTGAGTTGGTGTAAGCCAACGCCGAGCGTTGATCGTGGACCGCGGGTGGCATGTGCGGTGTTTCCCGTATCGAAGTGGGCTGCGGTAACACTGTTGTGGGCGAGGCTCGTTAGCACGCCCGCATCAATCAATGTGGTTCGTTTGGCGAGAGAGCCTTCATCGTCAAACAGGCTATAGCCAAATCCGGACGTGTCTTCCGGATCATCGACCAAGGTGAGGCGGGTGTCGGCGATGGTCTCGCCAAGCCGGTCTCGCATTGGGTTGACCCCATCTTTGGCCGATTTTCCAGAAAACATCATAAGGAAGACGCTGAACAGTGCCGATTGGGTCTCTACATCAAAAATGACGTCGTAAGGCCCGGAGGCGACGGGTTTGCCGTGAAGGATGTCGAGGCCTGCTTGGTGAACGCGAGCCACAAGCGCGTCTTTATCAAGCAAGCCAAAGGTGCGACTCGCTTGCCCTGCACCCTCCATCGCGTTGACTTCCCCTTCCTCAATCAGCGCATAGGCATAAGCACTCATCGTTGCGTAGCGCGCGCTGGCCGATAGTCCTTGCGTTGAAAAAATCTGCCGCTGTCCGAAGCCTGCTTGGACTCCGTTGTAGGGGACGCTCTGAACCTTGGACTTCTCTGCAAGGGAGGCTTCAAGGGTTAGTGCGAAGTCGATTTTTTCTTCTACGGTGCTAGTGTCGGGTGGGCAAAGCAGGGCGTCATCGGTTTGCAGTTGGTGTTCACTTGCGACAATACGCTCAGCGGGCTCCTCGCCTGCATAGCTGGCATTCAGTAGGGCTTGGTCAACCATGGTGTGGATGGCGTCATCGTCAATGGCTTCGCTATACGCCGTGCCGACTTTAGCGTCGCGAATGACGCGCAAGCCCAAGATTCGGTTGGAGGTGACCTTGTGCTCTTCCAGCGCCCCGTTTTGTGCTTTGAGTGACAGTGACTGGCCTTGATCGATGATGAGATCGCCCTCTGCGCCAGCATCGACGACCTTGTTTAAGATCGATTGAATGGCAGTGTCGAGGTTCATTCCTGCCCCCCCACCAAAATGTCATCCACTTTTAAGGTGGCCTGGCCCACGGTCGTTGGAATCGCGCCTGAGACTGAACCGCACATGCCGCAAGCCAGCGAGAAATCGTTGCCGACCATGGAGATCTCTTGTAGCACTGCTGGACCGGTACTGATGAGGGTCGCGGCTTTCACCGGGTGCTTGATTTTGCCTGACTCGATCAAATAACCCTCGGTGACTGCGAAGTTAAATTCGCCGGTGCCTGGTTGGACAGAGCCTCCACCCATCTGGGCTGCGAAAATACCGTGATCGATTGATTCAATCATGTCGTCGAACGCGTGCTCTCCCGGTTCGATAAACGTGTTTCGCATTCTGGATGCGGGCGCATATTTGTAGGACTCTCTCCGGCCAGACCCGGTGCGTGCAAAGCCGGTTTGCTCAGAACCAACCCGGTCGACGAGGAAGCTAGTGAGCTTTCCGTCTTTGATGAGTTGGGTGCGCTGGGTGTCCATACCCTCATCGTCAATGTTGATCGACCCCCACTCGTTCTGCAGCGTGCCGTCATCGACTGCGCTGACGGCGGGGTTCGCGATCATCTCGCCCATTTTGTCGTGAAAGACCGACGCTTTTTTGGCGACTGACGTAGTTTCAAGGAGGTGACCGCAGGCTTCGTGGAATATCACGCCGCCAAATCCTGGTCCGATCACAACGGGCATGCGGCCAGAAGGGCAGGGCTTGGCGCCTAAGTTCACGAGCGCTTGTCTTGCGGCTTCTTGGCCTGTCTTCTCGGGGTCGAGTTGCTCGCTGATTTCCCAGCCAAGGAGCCCGCCATCTCCCCATTGGCCGGTTGCTTGCTCACTGCCATCGGCTGCGATGGCCGTCAGGGTCGCACGAATGTAATGCCTCCTGTCCTCGGTAGCGAGGCCCTCACTATTAAAGATAGCAACGTGCTGTTCACGCTGCTTGCACATGCCGCGGGTTTGGCTGATTTGGTTGGACGAGGCCTTCGCAGCGCGATTTGCGGCAAGAAGGTAGGCCACTTTTGAATCCACGTCCGCGTGATCTGACAGCGTCTGGGCCGCAGGGTGCTTTGTTTCGATCGTCGTGAAATCGAACGCAGTCGCCGTTGCCTGAGGGTCTCTTAGATCTTTTGCCGCAAGTTCGCTGAGAATCCGATGCAATTCGTCCTCATCGGTTTGGTTGGTGTATCCATAGAGCACCTTGTGACCGTAGATCAGTCGTAAGCCGATGCCAAAATCGATCCCCGACTCAACTGACTGAACCCGGTCGCTAAGCGTTGAAATAAGATTGGAAAGATTTCGCTCAACGTAAATCTCGGCGAAGTCAGCCCCTAATTCTAATCCGTGGTGGATGACGGACTGAGCGACATTGGTTTCGATCATTGATTTTCATTCCGCTTTAAAAATCGCATTATAGATGACTGTGCCCTGATGTCGTTGAATCGCGAGAAATAGGCGGGGCTGACAGCGATTGGTTGGCTGGGTTGCCCTTGGTGGGATCCACCCGCAGCACGGCGAGCGTTTCAGGCTGGGATGCATGGGTTGTCGTGGCCAGTCTCTTGCAGGCAAGGAGATTTAAATGAATATGCGAAGTTGGTGGGTTCTTGGCGCCATGTGGTTGATCGGGGCTGTGCTTTGCCCCTCGCCGGCATACTCGGCGGAACTTGATTTGCCTCGCGTCATGTTAAAGAACATCGGCTACGACATTCGGCTCGATGGAGATAGCCTTGATCACGGCACCCATGTAGAGGCCATTAGGCTTGTCGTTGATGATCAAGTGATTCCGCTGGTGAAGACCGATGATCAGCTCATCTTTCCGAATGTTCGCGCGAGCCAAAGCCCTCAATCGTTGCAAGTCATGGCCGAGGACACCGTGATTGGTGAAGCAGAAGTGCAGGTGATCCCTGCATGGTTTTCTATTTTGCCGCCGCTGACGGCCATTCTCGTGGCACTCCTGATCAGGAGCGTTTTACCAGCGCTCGTGCTCGGTTTGTGGCTGGGTGCGTGGGCGCTGAATGGACTGACAGTCTCAGGGTTCTTCGCTGGGTTTTTGGATGGATTTGATATCTATTTGACGAACGCGGTTGCCGATCGCGACCACGTAAGCATTATGCTGTTCACGTTCATGATTGCTGGAATGGTCGGCATCATTTCCAGAAACGGTGGGATGCGTGGCATTGTCGAGCTGATTATCCGAGGTGCGAATACGCCAAAACGCGGCCAGGTGTCTGTGTGGACGCTTGGACTTCTCATATTTTTTGATGACTATTCCAATACTTTGGTCGTTGGCAACACGAGTCGGTCGGTCACAGATCGCCTGAAAATTTCTCGTGAGAAGCTCGCCTATATCGTTGACTCGACGGCTGCCCCAGTGGCGACAGTCGCGCTGGTCACGACTTGGATTGGCTATCAGGTTGGGTTGATTGGGGATGCGATGACCCGGATCCCCGACCTTGATCTCAGCCCATACGGCGTCTTTCTTAATTCGATTCTCTATAGCTTCTACCCGTTCTTGGCAATTTTCTTTGTGATTCTTGTGATTACTACGGGGCGGGATTTTGGACCGATGCTGAAAGCGGAGCGCCGTGCCCGTGAGACAGGCCAAGTGGTGCCCGATTCAAGCTCGACACTCGGCGCAGATGATGAGGCAGCACTCGCGATGAAGGAAGGACTGCCGCCGAGGGCGATGAATGCGATTGTACCGGTGGTCGCGATGACGCTTGCGATTATGGGGGGGCTATACGTCACGGGCGAGGGCGAAACCGTGAGTGACATCGTCGGTTCCGCCAACTCCTATCAGGCGCTGATGTGGGCCTCTATTATTTCCGTGCTGGTTGCCGTGGTGATGACCCTTTCGCAGCGCTTGCTGTCGCTGGATGAGGTCGTTGATGCGTGGGTGAGCGGTGCGCGATTCACGTTTCTTGCCATGATTATCTTGGTACTGTCGTGGGCTATGGCAGAAATAAGCTCCGAATTACACACTGCAGATTTTCTCATTGCGAGTCTAGGTGATCGATTGCCCATGGGTGTCTTACCCACCATGGTGTTTGTATTGGCTGCGTTCACTGCGTTCTCGACCGGAAGCAGCTGGGGTGCGATGGGCATCTTGCTGCCGCTCGTATTGCCATTGTCCTGGGCAGTCTTGGGTGCGCGCGACAGTGCTGATCCAGAACACCTCTATATCCTTTATGCATCGGTTTCGTGTGTGCTGGCGGGCGCTGTTTGGGGCGATCATTGCTCACCGATCTCTGATACCACAGTGATGTCGTCCCTGTCCGCAGGTTGCGATCATATCGAGCATGTGCGAACGCAAATGCCGTACGCGCTTCTAGTAGGTGTTGCCAGTATCGTATTGGGAACCCTGCCCGTTAGTTTCGGTATGCCTTGGTGGCTTGGGTTTTTGCTCGGTGCAGGCCTGCTAGTCGTCACCTTAAGGTGGCTGGGCCAAGTCGTAGACCCGCCTTCTGCAGCCTGAGACCCAAAAAACTAAATCAATCAAAATGAAATATATCGAATGTCCCCTAATTGGCGTCGAAAAAGAAGGTGGACCTTTTCGGTAAAAGTTACGTAAACTCGGTGTTAGGAAGTAACTTTGGGGTGCCAAATAGTCGGTTCGCGACCGGATGTTGGCGCTGAAAGGATAGGGAGGGTCTTGAAACCAAATTCCTGATACGTGGAACTGTCAGAGCGCTGCTGTTTCGTGAACACGGTGGTTCTAGAAAGCTCTCAGTACGTTCCTCTTAGACCTAAACGACTAGGTTTTTACAAACAAACGTTTGGAAAAAGAGGATGCATCATGGATAAAATGTTTTTAGCACAAGGCGACATGGTCGGCGTCAGCTTCTGGCTGGTATCGATTGCAATGGTCGCATCGACCGTTTTCTTTCTATACGAAGGACTGCGCGTCAAACCACAGTGGCGACTCTCGCTGCTGGTAGCTGGTCTCGTAACGCTCGTGGCCGGTGTTCATTACGACTACATGCGAGACTTCTGGGTCGTCAACCAATCTACGCCAATTGACTATCGATACATTGACTGGTTGATCACGGTACCGCTCCTGATGATCGAATTCTTCATCATATTGCGTGCGGTAGGTGGAGCAGTAGGCGCAGGTTCTTTCATGCGGCTATTGGTCGGTACGCTAGTCATGCTCGTGTTCGGCTATGCAGGCGAAGCGGGTCTGATGGACTACTGGGTCGGTTTCGGTCTTGGAATGATTGGATGGGCGGTAATCATCTATGAGATCTACGGCGGTGAAGCTGGAAAGGCCGCTGCTGCCTCTTCGGAGTCCGTACAGTCAGCATTTAACGCCATGCGATGGATCGTGTTAGTGGGTTGGGCAATTTATCCCATCGGGTATGTTGCTCTTTCAATGGGTGGTGGAGAAAATGGTCTCAACATCATCTATAACCTCGCTGACTTTGTGAACAAGATCCTGTTCGGCTTGATCATCTGGAACCTTGCAGTCAAGGATTCAGGCGACACGGCGCACTAAGTCGCGTTAAGAACTTAACGGTTCGAAAAAGCCCCGCCTCGGCGGGGCTTTTTTTTTGGGTGGTCCATCGCATAATCTGTGAGATAGCAGCACAGCCTGACCAATTGTGCTCAAAGGAATGATCAAATCCAGACAATCGACGAGTGGTGTCGCCGTATGTACCCGTTAAGAGTTGGAGTGAGCTATGACTTTCGGAATCCATCCGACGCTGGCATCAAAAATCCGGATTTTTACGCCGCAATCATTGAGCAAGTGAAGTGGCTGGACAGCATTGGCGCTGAACTCGTTTGGTTCACTGAGCATCATTTTATAGAGGATGGCTACCTGCCTAGCTGGGCGCCGGTGGCTGGTGCCATGGCGAGCGTGACATCCAATGTGCGCTTCAATACAGATATCTGTTTGCTCCCTTTTAACCATCCGATTCGTCTTGCGGAGGATCTGGCCGTGCTGGATAACCTGTCTGGCGGCCGGGTGGAAATTGGTTTGGGCCTCGGTTATGCGCCCCACGAATTCAGAGGGTTCGGCATACCAAGATCCCGCCGAGTGTCGTTGATGGAGGAAGGGCTCGATGTCTTAAAGCTCTGCTTTGCTGGCGAGCCGTTTAGCTATGACGGCAAGCGCTACCAATTCAATGACGTGGTGATTACGCCGGGCTATGTGCAAGAGGGCGGACCACCACTTTGGATTGCGACCATGTCGGAAGCGGGCGCAGAGCGAGTGGCGAGGCACGATGCGCATATTCTTCCGCAAGGTCTCAGGGCAAGAGCGTTTGACCCCTGGGTAGAGGCGCTCCATGAGAGCGGACGAAGTCCTGACCATTACCGCAAGGGAATTATTCGCAGCGTGCTGGTGACCGATGACCTAGACCGAGATTGGCGCCCCGTCCGCAGCGCTGAGCGGTACCGCATGCAGCTCTATCGACGGTTTTTCGAAGAAAGTAATGAAGGATTCGGTGAGGACGGCGAGCCTATTCCTCAGACTTGGATCGTTGGCGATGTGTCGGATTGCGTCGACCAACTGGAAGCCTTTGTTCGCGCGTTTGGGATTACGGATTTAGTCACGATGGCGGTACCCCCCGGACTGCCTGTGGATGCGTTAAATCAGAGTCATGAGCGGTTGTTTAAAGTGGTGGTCCCTCAATTAAAAGCTCGGCTGAATGCGTCCACTACCTAAAGTGGCTAAGTGATTGACGATGAATATAGAACCCTTATTGCAGATCATGATCGACCAGAATGGATCAGATCTCTTTTTGTCGGTAGGCAGAGCGCCGTCTATCAAAGTCAATGGTGAGATTTTCTCGGTGGGCAAGCAGGATCTCACACCGGCGCTCACGAGAGCACTCGCGCTCAAGACCATGGAAGCATGGCAACGAGATCAGTTTTTAAGCGAGAAGGAATTGAACTACGCATTGATCTCAGAATCCGGGGAGCGATTTCGAGCAAATGCCTACTTTCATATGGGATCGGTCGGTATGGTGGTTCGCCGTATTCGTAGCGATATTCCGACGCCTGAGTCACTTTTCTTGCCGCCCGTCTTATCGGGTCTCGTGATGGCCAAGCGGGGCATCATGATCTACACCGGGGCAACAGGAGTGGGCAAATCCACTTCGCTTGCAGCCCTCATTGGTCACCGTAACCGAGAGGCATCGGGGCACATCGTGACGGTAGAGGATCCGATAGAGTTTGTTCATCAGCACGACCGCTGCATCGTGACGCAGCGAGAGGTCGGGATTGATACGGATAGTTGGCAATCAGCGTTAAAAAACGTGCTTCGTCAGGCGCCTGATGTGATTTTGATCGGCGAAATTAGAGATCAGGAGGCCATGGAGAGTGCTCTAGCGATGGCTGAAACCGGTCACTTGGTGCTAGCAACGCTGCATACGAATAATGCGAACCAGGCGCTGGATCGAATCATTCACTTTTTCCCTGTTGAGCGGCGGGAACAGGTTCTGCTCGATCTTTCTTTGAACTTACAAGCCATCGTCGCGCAACAGCTGGTTCCCACTGCGGCAGGGCAGCGCCGAGCCGTCTTTGAGGTGCTCATTAACACGCCCTTTGTTGCCGATCTCATTGCGAAAGGAGAGGTGCGGCAGTTAAAAGATGCAATGGCCAAATCTGGAGAGGCCGGCATGCAGACCTTTGATCAGGCGCTATTTGAGCTCTACAGCGCAGGCGAGATCAGTTATGACAATGCCATGGCGTTCGCAGAGTCAAAGAATGACCTACGGCTGGCCATCAAACTGAAAGATGATCCGACCGTGAGTGATGCAAGCACGGAGGACTTTGATATTGACCTGGCTGATTAGTGGGGTGCAATTCAAAAGATTACCAAGACACAAAAGGGGTTGACCCCCGCTGAGGCTGAACCCTAAGTGCGGACAAATTGTGATTGGGCCTGAATGGCCTGAACCGCATCGTCTCGCAACGCTTGTAAAATGGCGCTCACGGGGCGAACCTCATCAAAGTAGCCCACACTTTGCCCTGCCCCAGAATGGATGAGAGGCTCGATATCGTGTTCTTCAATCGCTCCGAGCAGATCACCCACCAGCACATCTTGATAGGGCATTTTGAGTGGAGCGGGCGCGTTTTCCGCTTCCCAAGCCTGACTCCATCCTGTTCTTACTTGGCGAAATGTCTTACCTGATTCTGATCGCGTGATGACGGTGTCGCCGCTCCCCGCTTCAATGAGTTTCTTGGTATTCACAGGATGCATGTGATTCTGATGCTCCTCTGAAAATAGCCATGCGGTTCCGAGCCAGACTCCCTGGGCGCCCATGGCGAGCGCCGCGGCAATGTGCTGTCCAGTTGCGACACCGCCTGCAACTAAAACGGGAATATCTCCCGCAGCCTCGACGATTTGGGGGACCAAAGAGAAGGTGCCGATGGTACCCGTGTGCGCGCCAGCGTCGTACCCCTGAGCGACGATAATCTCAACGCCAGCATCAATTGAACGCTGAACATGATGCGGACTGCCTATGAGGGCAAGTGTAGTTTGCCCCTTCGATTTTGCGGCCTCGACCACGGGTTTCGGTGCGCCAATGCCGCAAGCAAACATATTGACACTTGAATCCAGGACGGCCTCGATCTGTTCTGCCTCGATTTCCGACGAACGGATAAACCGTGTCCGCATGCCGGGCTTCGTAGCCGCTGGTACATCGAAGCGATCGATAATCGATTGCACGAAATCTTTGTGTTCCTGGGGGATCTCAGCTTCGATCGCTTCTCGAGAATTGTGTTCGGGCATTCCAGGAGGCAGAACCAAATCAACGCCGAAAGGTTTGTCACCAACAAGAGAACGGATCTCTGCTAATTCATCTCGTATTTCTTGAGGGAATCGACGAGTCGCACCATAGACACCGTAGCCGCCCGCGCGGCTTATCGCAGCGACGGTTGCGACATCATGGGCAAAGCCAAAAATAGGAGTTTCAATTCCTAGTTGATCACAGATGGGAGACCATAAACGAGACACTGCTTACCTCCATAATCATTCGTCTGCCTGTGAAGCGACTATGCAGCGAAAGGCGCTCTGGGTCAAAACAGACTCAAGCCTTGTGGTTTATTCACTGTATTGAGATTGAATTTCGTGAGCGATCTGGTTGCAGCGAGCACTGAATGCGTCCGATTCTGCGCTAGACCATGCATTGCCCAAGGTGTCTGCCACGAGTGCTTGGAAGGCCCTCATGAAAATGGCGTACAGATGCTTCGGAACAAAGTAAGCGGTCTCATGGTTTTTGGCCTCCCAATTCAGATAGTCGGCCTCGTCCTCGAGCTTATCTGCCAGCAGTAACCGGTAAATCTCGGCCATCATCTTCCCGCGGTGAACGAGGTCCATATGGTCCATGAGCGATTTGCCCTCTTCACTCATTTGGAAAAAGCGCTCAAAACATCTCTGGTCAAAGTCACTATCGCTGACTGCAACCTTTTCTAGTGTCGCTTCGATGAGAGCATTCGCCATCGTTTTTTCCTGTGGGTTTTCTGGAGGGATAGTAGCTACCAAGGGTTGGCTTGCCCAGCGCGGGCTTAAAGTGAGGTTGTAGCAGGTAAGCGTTCGCTATTAATCGAGTCCAGCCCGGCCAACCTGCAGAAATTGAATGCGGTTGTTAAACTGGAAAGTCAGTCGGTTGTTGAAAGTAGGGTGCAGTAATGACTCAAATGAAACGCAATGTCCGAGGGATATCCCTGTGGGACGTCGTGATTTGGTTAGTCGTCATTGGCTCGGTTGTTTCTATTGCGTCGCGAGTCTTACCGGCCTACACGAATCATTGGACTGCTGTTTCTGTCTGCGAAGATCTACTGGCTGACCCAACGATCGACTTTGACGACGTGGATGCGGTTCGAACGCGGCTCGTGAAGCAGTTAAAGATCAATAATTTGGCTGAGTTCGTTGATAAAGACCGAGTATTGATTAATCAAGGGCCTAGCGCGACAGAAATCAGATTGGTCTACGAGGTGCGTGGAGACCTGTTTGGCAATGTGGAGTTTGTCATTACCTTTGATGAATCAGTCACCCGGTAACCCCCGACTGGCCGACCAGGCGAGTCAAGGCGCCGAGCCGTTAAAGCGCGCGATGAGTGACTGCTCTAATAAAATGTTGTGGTAGCGGACGATTTGATCGCCTCGAACGAGACACAATACAAAATCGACTCCGTTGTATAGCGCAACAGCGGCGGAAAGCAGTCCGAAGGCCGCTCCCTCGGTAAAGAACAAATACAGGCTTGCCCAAAAGAGTAGGCCGGCTGCGAGATCAACGGCTGCTAAACCGTAATACCGTAGATACAGATGATGTAAGCCAAAGCCAAATGCGTAGCAAAGGCTCGTGTATGTATCTGGGTCTTTAAATTCGGTCTGGTATTGCTTTAGTAAGGACGATCGATCTGCGTCGGTCAGCTCGCGGCGGCACGCTAAGGCCTCTCCCTCAAGTTGCTCGATTTGAGCGGTGTCGAAAATAGTAGTCCAAGTCATTACGGTAATGGATCCTGAATCGTGTGGGGGCAGTCAGGGTCGTTGCACCGCCGAATGCGATGAAATCCCATTCGGATGCCCTTTCCTAGGCCGTAGCAGTCAATGGCCTGTTTTGTGTATTCAGAGCAGGTCGGAGTGAAATTGCAGACTACCCCAAACCAACGTCGTCCGCCCCCTGTGCGTTGGTAGGCTCTGATCATTCGTAGTGCGAGGGCTTTCACGGGCGGCCTAATGTGACGACAACGGCCTCTTTGGACCAGAACAACCAAAATCTACGTTGCTCAACGACTTGGAAAACCACTTGCCAGCCCTCAGCGGCCGCCTCATTTAGTTTTGCCTCGAGTCGTTTCACAGGCATTCGCGCGGAGCCCAAGAAGATAGTGCCGCAAGCGCCTTCTTCGATGACCTCAACTTTGTATTCTTTGTACATGATTGACCTCTTTGCGTTTAGGAAGAGTCTACGTGAGGCAGGGGTGATCGCCAAAGCGATTCGAAGACGACTTCGGTTTGGTCGGTTGGGCAATGGAGATGCTTTATCAGAAATCGATGGATATGTGTTTCATTGTTACTGGTAAGGGGTGGCGGCAGTGCTCGTAAATAGCGGTTGTGCAGGCATGATCGGCCGCGCCTTTAGGCGTGCTCGCCCTGAACCTATCCACCGTCGTTGAAGGCTAGTCAGGTCCCTTTGCTCGCTTGCCGCCATAGAAGCCGGTAAGCTCGATCAGTAAGGGGGGCAACCATGTCAGATCAGGCGCCAGAAAAAGACCAAAAGGAAGCTCGAAAGACGGGAGGCTGGTACGCCCACTATGTTCTTTTTGTGTTGGTGATTGTTTACGTATTTAACTTCATTGATCGAAACATCCTGTCGATCTTGTCTCAAGAGATACAAAAAGATCTAGGCGTCTCGGACGCAGAAATGGGCTTTTTATACGGAACGGTATTTGCCGTTTTTTACGCAGTGTTTGGTATCCCGCTCGCGCGGTTTGCCGATGTTTATGTGCGCAAGAATCTCATTAGTGTAGGGCTAATGTTTTGGAGCGCGATGACCGCTTTGTCTGGGTTTGCTAAGTCGTTTCCTCAGTTGGCGTTATTTAGAATCGGCGTTGGGGTTGGCGAGGCGAGCGCGTCTCCCGCAGCATTTTCCATGCTGTCGGATTATTACGCACCAAAAGTGCGGGCAACGGTGCTGGCCATCTATTCATCCGGCGTCTACATCGGCGGCGGGATAGGCCTATTCCTCGGTGGTTTCGTGATGGAGACTTGGGACGCCACGTATGTTGTTCAGTCCGAGGCGCCCATGGGGATCAGAGGGTGGCAAGCGGCGTTCCTCGCGGTTGGTATCCCTGGCATTCTGATGGCGTTTTGGGTCTGGACGTTAAAAGAACCTCAGCGCGGGCAAAGCGAGGGCCTAATTACGGAGGTGCATCCAACGCCCTTTAAGGTCCTCGGCACTGAACTTGCCGCTATGTTGCCCATCATCAATTTAATCGGTCTCAGAAGACTGGGTGTCAGTCTGCCGCTTAATCTCGCCATGGGTGGTGCCATCGCGGCGGCAGCCTACGTACTCATTTTGATTACAGACAATATCCCCCAGTGGGTCGCACTCGGCCTCGGGGTATACGTGACTGTCTCGTGGGTCCAAGCCTTAAAGGCAAGAGATCCTGCGACCCACGCGATGATGTTCAAGGCGAAGGGGCTGATCTATACCTTGCTTGCCTTTCCTTCAATAGCCTTTGTTACCTATGGCATAGGTTATTGGACCGCACCTTTGCTACTCAGACTGCATGACACCAGTCCAGCCGAAGTGGGAATGTACATTGGTTTAGGGTCCGCCGCGGGTGGGCTGATTGGTGTCACTTTGGGCGGCATCATTGGCGACTGGGCAAAGTCAAAACATCCAGCCGGTCGATTGATTGTTGGCTATCTGGCGATCTTAGGTACTGCACCACTCGTCTATTGGATGGTCTATACGGAAAGCTTGATGTGGGCCTTTGCACTCAACTTCTTCCATCATTTGTTTAGCGCCGCATGGCCGGGCATCCCCCCTTCGACGGCGAGTGACTTGGTGATGCCGAGGATGCGAGCCGTCGCCAGTGCCTATTACATCTTGGTAAATACCATGATTGGCTTAGCGATGGGGCCTTATTTCATCGGCCAGCTATCGGATGTCTATGCCGCAGACGGGATGAATTCGGCAGAATCGCTTCAGCTCGCCATGACCAGTGCCATGGGTATTTTCGTGATTACCTTTGTATTGCTGACGCTGGCTTGGAGGCATTTACCAAAGGATGAGGCAACGCGCCTGGAACGCGCCAAAGCCTTGGGTGAGCGGGTCGAAACCGCGTCGTAAAGAGCCGCTCCCAGTGGACGCGCTTAAAGGGTAGGGAAGTCCTCGATTTCAGCAAGGGCCTCTGGCCGGTATCGCTCAAGTAGAGCAATCAATCGGGCGAGCGTTTCCGTGTCAAAAAAGCCAGAGTAATCCCTCGGCCTGAAATGCATTTGAAACGCTCTAACCGCCAACTGTGACTGAGTGTCTTCGATTCCCGTTGCTTCAATCTTGTAGCCATAGGCGCTCAGCAGTCGCTGTTGCAAATCAATTGAAAGTTGCAGCGAGCCAAGCGCTTTGGTGAGCGTTTCAACCCTTTGATCATCGTACCAAGCGCCGATGCCTGCTTCGTGGAGTTGACGCCATGGAAATAGAGGGCCTGGGTCAATCTTACGGTCAGGGGCAATATCAGAGTGGCCGACGATCGTGTGCGGCCGAATATCCGGGTAGCTCTCCAGGATTGATTGGAGCAGGCGGATCAGTAGATCAATTTGTTCATCCGAAAACGGTTTGAACACGCAGCGATCCTCAAATGCTGGGCTATTAGCGAGTGCCTTAATGCTCTCGAGGCAGCGTGACTCATTGACGACCTCGATGCCTATGGACTGATCATTCAGTCCGGTCTTGCCAGCCCAGTAGGAAACGCCCGCGTGCCAGGCCCTTAATTCAGTCGGTACAAGCTCATAAATGACCAGTGCGGACTGATCGTACGTTGGATCACCCGGTTCCGGGAGGAGGTAGTGGGCGCTGACAGGGCGATCAACTGACCCCGTTAATATGCGCAAGGACTCTCCGAAGTTCTCGGAGGTGAAATGAATGATCAAGTGATTTACGCGCGAATTAAAGTTGCTAGAGGGCGATTGAACCATCGGTAATTGTTGGCAACTGGTCATTGCAACAACGATTAAGAGCGTGGTTGCGAATCGGACGCGTGACATTACGTTCATAACTCTCTATTCCTTGTGGTTAGTCGATCCAGGCCAATGGCGACTCCTACCGTGGTAATTGCGGCGATGGGAAAGAGCCAGGGCCAGGCGAGTACCGCGCCCTCTGTCGGGAGGCCTAGCCAGTTAGGATGATTTAGCGCGGCAACAAGACCAACGCTCACGATCACTGCGGGAATCGTCCAATCCGCACGATTGAGTCCGATGATGCTGAGCAGTATCAGGCCAATCATTGGACCGTAGGTGTAGGTGGTCATGGTAAAGGCAAGGTCGACCAGATTTAGGGTGCTGGTTTCATAGGTCATCGCGATGATGGCGAGCGCAATACCCCACATGAGAACAAGCGCCCGTGACAAGGTGATGTCTTTGAGCGCTGGCAGAACGCTCTCCGCAGCGCGGTGCGAGACTTGCGCAAGCGCGGCCAAGATTGAATCCAAACTCGAAATAGCAGCGCTCAAGAGACCTGCGATGATGAGTCCTCGAACCCCTTCTGGCAGCACCGACAAAATGAACACAGGAAAAATTCGATCATTTTTCTCGGCGACCATGGGCGCAAACGTTGGGTCAAGGGGGAAGGTTTCATAGTAAATAAAGAGGCCCAAGCCCACCGCTAACATGATGAGCGGGATGACTTCGCCAAGCATACTGAAGAGGACCGCTTTTTTGGCCGCCTGCTCATTTTTACAGCACAGCAAGCGCTGAACAAATAGCTGGTCCCCGCCGTACACCGCGACGTTTTGAAAGGGTAACGCGATAAGCGCGGCCCAGAAGGTAAAGGCGACTCTTGGGTCCGTTGTGAAATTGAAGACGGTGAGTTTTTCTTGAGTGCTAGGGTTCGCCAACGTTTCCAGCCCAACGATTGGCAGCGCGGCGATCACATAGATGAGGACAAAAATCGCGCTGCCGACCAGCACAAAAAACTGAACGACGTCGGTCCAGATCACGGTGCGAATACCGCCAAGCCAAGTCCATGCGATGCTGAAACAGGCGATCACTAAAATGCTTTCGGCTAGCGCCCAACCCGTTAAGAGTTCGAGTACCAATGCAGTTGCATAGACTCGAACACTCTGGCCGAGCACGCCACCCAGCAAAAATAAACCAGAGATTAGGCGCCCGGCGCGCGGACCGAGACGGTGCCTCGTGAAGTCATAGGGGCTGTAGTAATCACCAGAAAAATAGTGAGGAACCAAACCGTACGCAACAATCAGTCGGCTGATGATGCCGCCGATCGCAAGCTGTAAGTAGGTGAAATTTCCGTCCGCCGCGTAGACCAGCGCTGGCACCGATACAAAAGTGATAGCGCTGATGGTAGTTGCAATAGAAGAGGCGGCGACAGCGGGCCAAGGCACATTGCGTCCACCCAAGAAAAAATCGTAGTTCGTGGCTTGCGGGCCTCGAAGCGCGTGCCCAATCCAAGTGGTCCCAATGAGGTAGATGCCAACGATGGCCCAATCAAGGCTAGAAAACATGCTAATGCTCCAAGACTCTGCCGAGCCCTGCGCCTGGGTAGACGCGATGATTGGCCCCCGGTGTCGCGTAGCCATTAATCAGCACGCGCCGGTAGTGGTCGCTCGTGTTGGCCTTGCTCATATGGGCCGTGTAGGGACCAAAAAATATCACGTCTCCTGGCTGTCCGATCACGGGAATGGATGCATGGTGCGTTGGATCAATCAATGGGGTGGCGTGCTGGCTCGTGCCTGCATCGCCCCCGCTGGTGAACCGAACTCTCCCCCAATGCTGGCTGCCCGGAATGAATTCGATTGGACCGCTTGCTTCATCCATTGAATCGATGACCAAAATCGTTTGCACGTAACTGCCTCGCTGACCGATGTTCTGCCACGTGCCGCCGCCCTTATCACGGTGTTCTATGTCTTGGTGCCAGTCAAAAGCGATCCCATCTCCAGGCCGCTTAAAGTGAGCTTGATTGAGAATCTGTGTGAGGCGTTTGGTCCCTAGTAAGCTCATCGCAGGCGTGGTCAATCGCTCATCTGCGCCGATGGATAAGAGATAGGGAGCGCTGCCGCCCGCCCAGACTACCCTCGCAATGGCGAGGTCTTGCGAGCCCGTTGGTGCCATAACGAACTGTGCGCCATCCAGCAGGGCGCTTTCTGTGAGCGATGATGCTTTTGACTCGAGCAAGTGAAAGCTCTCCAGCAGGCGGTCAATTTCCTGGCCTGAGAATAGGCCCCGGCGTACGAGAAAACCTGTTTCATCGTATTCGGTGAGTTCTTGCTGAGTGAGCGGTGCATTCACGAGGACTAAGGGATCCTGCCCGACTGAATGTCTTCACAGGATGGCAGAGCAATGTAGATTGAAAACGTATTCATGGATTGATGTTAGTGAGACGGCTAGGGCGCTTCGTCGAGTACGACCGCCGTGCCATAGGCGAGCAACTCGGCGGCTCCGCCGACGACGACTGACGTAGAAAACCGGACATCGATGATGGCGTTAGCACCCATTGCCGTTGCATCGCTGATCATTCTGTCGAGTGCCTGTTCCCGAGCCTCAGCCATCAGCTTGGTGTACTCCTGGATTTCGCCGCCAACCAACAGTCTCAAAAGCGCAATGATGTCTCGACCGATGTGCCTTGCTCGAATGGTGTTGCCCTTGGCTAACCCAAGATGAGTGGTGATGGTTCTCCCGGCGATAGTGCCTGATGTGGTCACTAACATGGTTAATTGCTCCTTTTGTGCAGGATTTCGGACGCGTGGCCCTACTTGAGCATCGCGAACTCAGCGGTGTATATCGATGTAGCGATCGTGGCGCCTGGCCTTAAGGCGCTCAAACAATACGATAGCCAATCCGATCACTGTGCCGATCATCAGTGCGGCAAACGCAAAAATCGCCAAGGCTGGCGCGGCTTCGCCATTAGATTCCGTCTCGATGAAACCAAAGCCGCCTAACAAACCTAGGGCCAAAAGCGCGATATAACCCCCGATGACTAAACACCAAACCAAGTAATAGCGTGACGTGGGTTCGCGCTTGGACAGTTGATGAACGGGGTGATCTTTCTTCATGGGTATTTTTGGGCGATTCCATTCCAATGGCTGACGGTGGAGGTGGTCGTTTTCATCCGGGGCAAGCCTTGAATCGCTCTCTCGGGTCCGTTTTATGGTGCAAGGCTTGATCGTGCTTGGATACCCCAGCGGCCATCTATTTTAGTCACGATATAAAGCGAGTGATAGCGACCAATCGCCTCGCCTTTTGCATTGTAACGCTCGAATACGGTTTCAAGGTGGACCTTTGAATCGGATACAAGGGTTGGTGTGCGTGACCGCCAAGCTGACCGTCTCCAACCGGTTGACCTGAGTCCTTCGAAGACGGGTCGATCCGTGAACTCCGCGGCGCTTGGGTAGACCGTTACGGTTTCACTTGCAAACCTGACGTGGGGGTAGTGAAGGGTGTCGGACCAACCGACGATATCCTCATCATTAAACGTTGCCATGAAATTATCGAGCACTTCGAGTGCCGCAGCCACTGAAGGGGGGTGAGCCGGGTTAGCGCTATCTGCATTTACGTTGAATGTAATCAGTGAAGTAATGAGGAGAAGTAACAGCCGCATAGCAAATCTCACAGAGGGAAATTGGGTCGTATGGGTGCGGTCCGGAAGCGACATTGCGTTCGCGGCGCCTTATATCGAAAATGTCACGATCAGAGGGAGAGCGTCAAGTGACCGATCGTGTCGTCGATTTTGACAAAGCCAAGCAAAAGCCGACGGAAGTAAAAAAGGCTCGGCGTCTTAAGTCCATGCAGCAGGCATTTGCGGATTATCGCTCCGAGGCGCTGGGTCAAAAAAAAAGTAAGAGCACCAAGGCGTCTCGGAAGAAAAAGAAAAAGGGACGTAAAGGGCGATAACGGGTGACTGGGTACGATCAACTCGATCCACATTTCGAGGTCTTATGAACTATTGGCTGGTCAAAAGCGAGCCCGATGACTGCGGTATTCAACATTTCGTCGACAAGGGGCACACAGCGATTTGTTGGGACGGGGTTCGTAATTACCAAGCGCGTAATTTCCTGCGAAAAATGGACACCGATGACTCAGTGTTCTTGTACCACTCGAGCTGCAAAGTCATTGGTATTGCGGGGACGCTGAAGGTAACCCGAGCAGCCTACCCCGATCCGCTGCAATTCGACGTGGCCTCTCGCTACTTCGATGCGAAAAGTACCCCCGAGCAGCCTCGGTGGACGGCTGTAGATCTCGTTTTGGACAGGGCCTTTAAGACCGTCATTGGTAGAGCCCAGTTGCAATCGCTCGTCTCATTCGCTGATTCACCTTTGACCGGCAAAGGATCGAGACTCTCAGTAATGCCCATCACCAAGACGCAGTGGTCAGACGTTGTGCAAATCGCGGACGCTACCCGGACTCATTGAAATCTAGCCCAATGTGGTCAGCGCCTACCCTCATTGCGCCAGTGGCTTAGCTGCCGCGCATCAGCTTATCGAGCCGGCTTTAGCGGCTGATCGGATGGAAACTCCGCATCGATAGTAATGAAAAACAGCCCAGACGGCGATGACGAGCGTCGTCATGAGCCCATATCGTAGACCGTCAATGCCGTGGGTTTCCCCAAAGTAATCGCTAAAAAACCCAACGGTGAATGGGCCGAGTCCCAGCCCGATAATATTGGTGATAAAGAGATTAATGGCAGCGGCGACTGACCGCATTTCGATGGGCGTGATGTTTTGAATGAGTGCGAAACCTGGCGCCACATAAACGGTGCCCAAAATAGCCGGAAGGGCGTAAAACGCGATGGCTAGCATTGGCGTTGGCGCAGTGAATGCAAGGTACAAGAGCGGTAGCACCGCTAGATTCACGATGCCTACTAGCCAAGGGAGCCACTGTTGCCCATAACGGAGCGACAGTGCGTCTGCAGCTCGCCCACCTAAATAAATGCCAATCGCACCGCCCACACCGATGAGTAGCGCAAGGTAACTGCCTGCTTCGCCAGTCCCCATCTCATGAATACGCACGAGATAGATGGGGATCCAGATAACGGATGCGTACCCTGTGAAAGCGATCAGCGATCCGGCAATCACGATATGACGGAGCGGTTTGGATCCCCACATGAATTTGACCACCGACCCGAAGCTGGGCGGGGTAACCGGTGTGCCGATATTTTCAGAGTAGCCTCTTGGAGGCTCCTTGACCGTCAATTGGAACACCAGTGCGAGCAGAATGCCCGGGACTCCTACCACAAAAAAAGCGACTCTCCAGCCGAACCATTCGTTAATCCATCCGCCTAGAAGGAAGCCGATCAAGATGCCCCAATTGATGCCTGTGCCGAAAATGGCCATCGCGGTGGCGCGCCGCTCGGGTGGGTAGAGATCTGCAATCATGGAATGAGAGGGCGGGTTGGAGCCGGCCTCGCCAACCCCCACGCCAATGCGATAGAGCAGCAACTGGATATAGTTCGCCGCAGCCCCGCACAGAGCCGTCATGAGACTCCATAGAAAAACCGAAAAAGTAATGAGATTGCGACGGTTCCTGCGATCGGCCCACATGGCCATGGGCATGCCGAGTGTCGCGTAAAAAACCGCGAACATGATGCCGGTCAGCAGACCCAATTGGGTGTCGGTAATCAGCAACGATTCTTTGATGGGTTGACCCAGAATCCCCATGATCTGACGATCGACATGGCTGGAAGTAAACACCAGGACCAACATAAAGAGCGTGTAGCGTCGTTGACGCTCAGTGACGGCATTGTCCATAGGGGGCGATTCGAATAGTCTCAGTAATCGCACCCTAATCGCTTGCGTGAAAAATAGATAGTCAATAGATAGTCAATAGATAGTCAAAGACGCGTTTGAAAAGGAGCCGCATCCGATGATGCGGGGAAGGGGCGATCAGTATTCGGCTGCGCAGGTGTGCGCAGGTGAAGGAAGGGCCGCGTCGCCCAATTTATAGTCCATTCGGGGAGAGCAGATCAGTAATGAACACAGTGTGGCAGGAGCAACTTGATAAAGGGGCGGCGATCAATCCACGGGCCTACTATTTGATTTCACCCGAGGACCTTGCCTCGCGATTAGAGGCGGATGGTCTAAAGGTGCTGGACGCAACCACTCACCTTCGTCCCACCGAGGACGGTGGGTTTGCGAGTGAGCCTGGGTTTGAAGATTTTTTGTCAGAACATATTCCGGGAGCACAGTTTGCGGATTTGCAGGGTGCCCTCTCGGATGCCGAATCTTCCTTTCGTTTCACGGTCCCGTCAGCCGGTCAGTTTGCTCGCAGTGTTGGCGCCTTGGGGATAACTGCGGGCGATGAAGTGGTGATCTACTCGTCGACGCACCCGATGTGGGCCACCAGGATGTGGTGGTTATTCCGTTTGTTTGGTCACCAAACCGTTAAATTGTTGGATGGGGGATTGTCCGCCTGGAAGGCGGCGGGTCTCGCTATTGAAGCAGGAGAAACGCGCAAGGTTGCGGCCGAATATGGTGAGCCGGTTCGTCAGGACGATCGGTTTGTCGATGGTGAGGCGATCCTTGCTAGACAAGCGGCGGGAGGGCTCTGCTTGATCAATGCCTTGTCAGAGCAACAGTATCGGGGTGAGGGTCCCCACTATGGCCGGCCAGGCCACATCACAGGCTCAGAAAGTCTCCCTTGGGGCTCGTTTTTGAACGAGGATTTAAGCTTCAAATCGAGCGATGAACTTAAAGCGCACTTCGATGCAGTGGGCGCCTTTGATCAAAATGAAATCATTACCTATTGCGGCGGCGGAATCGCGGCAACCGTGCCTATTTTCTCGCTGGCGCTTCTCGGTATCGAGGAAGGGGTGGCCCTTTATGACCGAAGTCTGTCTGAGTGGGCCAAGCAAGGGGATTGGCCGATGACTCAGCTGGCATCCGGTTAGGGCACTAAGACATCCCGAGGCTGAGCAAGTTTTCAAGCGGCTCATAAGGGGCCTCAAGATAGTCACAGTCCTCATCGGATAGTGATATTTCAGCGGCCTTAGCCAAATCTTCGAGTTGGGATACCCGGGAGACGCCGATGACTGGCGCGGTCACCATGGGTTTTCCCATGAGCCAAGCGATGGCGACGATTGCAGAGGATACGCCCAGTTTGTCAGCAACCTCAGCGCATCGGGCGGCGATCTCAAAATCTTTATCACCGCGATACAAAGAGGCTGTTCGTTGCTTATCGGCGCCCTTAGAGCGATCCGTTGTGCCGCCCTCAAGACTGCCTTGGTAAGCGCCCGTTAGGATGCCTCGAGCCAGGGGTGACCAAGGGGTTAGACCGATGCCATGCTCCCTACAATAGGGAATCATCTCCCGCTCCTCTTCGCGATAGATCAGGTTGTAGTGATTCTGCATGCTGATAAACGGGGTCCAGTGATTGGCCTTTGCCGCTGCTTGCAAGTCTGCGAACTGCCACGCAAACATTGAGGACGCACCGAGGTAGAGCGCCATCCCCGCTTTTACGACGTCGTGGAGTGCTTCCATCGTCTCTTCGATGGGAACCCGAGGCTGGCCTGGAATGGCGTGGGGATGGCGATGAATAATGAGTTGGTCAACATAATCAAGCCCCAATCGTTCAAGGCTCTGCTCGACAGATTCAAGAATGTGTTTTCGAGACAGTCCGCCTTGGGTTGCAGACCGCCCCATAGGCATGGCCACTTTGGTGGTTAAGACAAATTCATCACGCGCATAAATTTCAGACAGGAGTTGACCCACGACCTCCTCGGACGCACCCAAACCGTAAACGTTTGCGCAATCAAAATAGTTGAGGCCCAGCGTTTTAGCGGATTCAAAAATCGGTCTCGCCGCGTCAACATCAAGGGTCCAATCTCCTTGATGGCCACGACCCGGGATACCAAAATTCATCGTTCCTAGACACAGTTGAGACACACTGAGGCCAGCACTAGGGCTAAGCTGAACTTGTTTAAGCATGGGGCACTCCTAGGTGATGATCGACTAAAGCCTCTCAGCTTCGTAGTGCGGGGTGAGGAAGTCAACACGGGGAACGTAACCCGCTCGCTAGTTCTTTGCCCTGCCAATCGTGTTATCTGAAACCACCTTAAGCGCTGGTTCTGCTCGTCGCTGCCCAACGGGGACAAGATCTCTTTAGACAATGGTGTCTGATCGACTAGCCAGGTGGGTGGGACGGATGGACGCGAATCCCTGCTGAGGGGTCACGGGTCACCACGATGTCGTTAAAGCCTTGGATGACTGTGTCAGCGCGCTGCTTGGCAGCTTCATCGATGTAAGGGCTATCCACACAGATGACGCGCATACCAGCAGCCTCAGCAGCCTGAATCCCCGACTCAGCATCTTCAAACACCAGGCAGTCAGATGGATCGACTCCCAGGGTCCGGGCCATGGTCAGAAATATGTCAGGGTCAGGTTTGCTTTTTGTTACCTCGTCTCCGCAGAGCGTATGGGTCACCGCCTTTAGCCACGGTTTTTTTGAGCGTTTTAGCTCAAATAGCGCGCGCGCTGAGCTGGTGGCGATGCCATGTGAGAAAACTGATGATTGAAGAGTCGTCATGAATGGCTCTGCACCCTCGATTGCAGGCGCGTCAGGAAAAAGCGTCTTCAGGATGTCACCCCGCGCTGCGAGAAACGTCTCAGCATCAATCGGTAGATCGAAGTGCCGAACCGTCATTTCCGCCGACTCCTTCGCTTCGCGACCAACGATGGTGCGTTTGAACTCGAGCGTGAAGTCTTTGCCGTACTCGTCGAAAACCCGCTGAGTTGCCAAGGTGTAAAGCGGCTCTGTGTCGAGGAGCGTGCCGTCCAAATCAAAAATGAGCGCGCTGGCGGGAAGAAAGGTCATGTCCAAGAAAGCTCGCTCGTGTCGGTTGGGTAGCGACTTTACCAGAACCTCGGGATAAAAACGGAGAGAAAGCGGTCTATAGGTAGAAGGGCGTTGACCCATTCAGTCGATTAATTAATATACGGCGCTGTCGGTCAAAGGAGGTATGAGACGGTGATCGAATTACAGCAGCTCAGCAAGCGATTTGGTGACACCGAGGTTGTGAAAGGGCTGACATTTGACGTTGCCGAAGGAACGGTTCTCGGGTTCCTTGGGCCTAATGGCGCTGGCAAATCCACGACCATGAAGATGATCACAGGCTTTCTCGAGCCAAGTGCTGGCTGCGCCAGGATTTATGGCCATGATGTGGTCGCCGAACGGCAATCGGCCCAGTCGATGCTGGGCTATCTCCCAGAGGGTGCTCCCTCCTACGAGGATATGACGCCGCAAAGTTTCTTGCGCTTCATTGCAGAGATTCGAGGGTTCAAGGGAAGGGAACGGAACGATCGGGTGGCAGCCGTCGCAGAAGAGCTCTCTATTGATCATGTGCTTCATCAACGCATCGAGACGTTGTCCAAAGGATTTAAGCGCCGAGTAGGGCTGGCCCAGGCGATTTTGCACGACCCTAGGGTGTTGATACTCGATGAACCGACTGACGGATTGGATCCCAATCAAAAGCGCCAAGTGCGAGACATGATCAAAGGGCTTGCAGCCGACAAAATTGTGGTGATCTCAACGCATATTCTCGAGGAGGTTGCCGCTGTTTGTACTCGCGCCATCATTATCAATGAAGGGGAAGTCGTCCTCGATGAAGAAGCGGAGTCATTGACCCGTCGTGCTGAGGCTTATGGCGTAGTATCGCTGACGATTAATGAGGTGTCGGCAGATGAGATCAGGGCATCCTGTCAACGGCTCGGGCCCAACGTGACCATCGTTAGTGATGCGCCAGGTCGCTATCGTCTCAAAGGGTATGTGGCAGGCGGAGGGCTTGCATCGGCGCTCATTAACCTAGCGCAAGAGAAAGGGTGGCACATCGCAGATTTTGAGCAGGAAGGCGGTGCGCTCGACAGCCTATTTGCAGCATCTACCGGAGCTCAACATGTCTAACGTTCGTACGCTCTTCAAGCGAGAGTTATCCTCGTACTTTATTACGCCCATCGCTTACGTCTTTATCTTTGTGTTCCTAGTGCTATCGAGCGCCTTTACGTTCTATCTCGGGCAGTTTTTTGAGCGTGGGCAGGCAGATCTGACGCCTTTTTTTAACTTTCACCCTTGGCTATATCTGTTCCTAGTGCCCGCAGTATCCATGCGCCTTTGGTCGGAAGAGCGTAAGTCTGGGTCGATTGAGTTGCTCCTGACGCTGCCAATACAACTATGGGAGACCGTCCTCGCTAAGTTTTTCGCCGGATGGGTGTTCACTGGATGCGCGTTGCTGGGCACCGTGCCGCTTTGGTTGACGGTCTCCTACCTGGGTGAGCCCGATCACGGAGTGATTTTGTCGAGCTACTTGGGGTCGTGGATGATGGCAGGCGCATTCCTTGCCATTGGTGGCTGCATGTCCGCGCTGACGAAGAGTCAAATTATCGCGTTCATTGTGACAGGAAGTGTGTGTCTGCTGTTTGTCCTTGCCGGATTCCCTTTAGTGCTTAACTTTTTCAATGGGTGGGTTGCCCAATGGATCTTAGACACTGTGGCTGGACTTAGTGTTTTGAATCATTTTGTCGCGATCACGCGAGGTGTCGTGTCGTTAGAAGATGCACTGTACTTTGCCTCAATGATGGCGCTTTGGCTTTATCTCACGGTCCTCGCCCTTGAAGCGAAGCGCGCGGAATAGGAGACGGCTTGATGATTGCAGTACAAAAACCTTTATTGATCGCGCTCGCAGTGCTCTTGTTTTTCGTATTTAACGCGTTCAACCATCTGATCTTTAAAGACGCGCGGCTCGATCTCACTGAGGGCCAGCTATACACCCTCTCGGAAGGAAGTCTCAACCTTGTTAAAGGGATTGAAGAACCTGTGCAGTTGTACTTCTTTTTCTCGGAGGCGGCGAGTCGGGATCTGACCCCTATTCGCACCTACGCCGATCGCGTAGAGTCGATGCTTGAGGAATTTGCTCTGGCTTCAAATGGCATGCTGCTCGTTGAGCGGATTGATCCAGCGCCATTCTCAGAGGCAGAGGACGAGGCTGCGGCTTTTGGGCTGCAGGCGGTACCCGTCTCGGCAACGGGTGATGCACTGTACTTTGGGTTGGCGGGATCTGATGCCTTGGACAATGTGGAAACGATTCCGTTCTTCCAGCCCGATCGGGAAATGTTTCTGGAGTATGAAATCAGTCAACTGATTGATCGCTTAGCGCGTCCCAAGAGGGAAGTGGTAGGGCTGATCAGTACCTTGCCGGTTACGAATCAGGTGAATCCGCAGACTTTTCAAACCGAGCCCGGTTGGCAGTCGATCCTATCACTAGAAGACACAGTGACTCTGGAGTCCATCGATGTCTCCGCCGAGGAAATTCCAGAGGGTCTTGCCGCCCTGGTGTTGATTCATCCGAAATCGTTATCTGATCAGATGAAAACCGCGCTGGTTCGCTATCTGGCTTCGGGAGGAAAAGTGATTGCTTTCCTCGATCCTATGGCAGAAATGGATCGCGCGGCTGCATCGCCGATGATGCCATCCCTGCCAAGCGGCCAAGCATCGAGTCTGAATTGGTTGACGCGCGCGTTAGGCGTTCAGATGCGCGAGGCAGAGGTTTTGGGAGATCCCCAATTGGCGCTCAGTGTGAGCACTCCATCGGGGGCTCCGACCCGTCATCTAGCGATATTGGGGCTCGGTAATGCCCAATTAAATAGCAAGTCGATCGTCACAGCGCAACTGGATTCATTGAACTTCGCGAGTGCCGGATTTTTTGACATCGATTCGCCAACGGTTGCGGTGGAGACGCTGATCGAATCCTCGGAGTTCGCCAATGGGATTCCTGCGAGCCAGCTGCAGTTTTTGCAAAATCCAGAAGACCTGATGCAATCGTTCTCTCAAGGGAGCGAAGCTCGACCCATCGCGGTGCGTCTGTCGGGGCCGACTACGCTAGAGACAGGGCTTGAAGGCGATGCTCCCGTAGAAGTGTCGAATCTGGACCTGATACTTGTCAGCGACACTGACGTTTTGAGTGACCGCCTGTGGGTACAGGTTCAGAACTTTTTCGGCCAGCAGGTTGCCACAGCCTTTGCAGATAACGGCAGTCTGCTCACGAATCTGGTTGATTATTTTGCGGGCAGTCAGGATCTGATCAGCGTTCGAAGTCGAGGGAGATTCACTCGACCTTTTGAGGTAGTTCAATCGCTGCGCCGTGAGGCAGAGACGCAGTATCTTGAGAGCGCAGAGCAACTCCAGCTGGAGCTTAACGAAACAGAGCGCCAACTCGCTGACCTTGAGTCCCAACAAGAAAGCGATGGGGTACTGCGGCTGTCTGACGAGCAGGAAGCCGCGCTGGTGCGTTTTCAGGAAGAAAAGCTGCGAATACGCAAAGCGCTAAGGGATGTACGTCACCGTCTTGATCAAGATATCGATCAGCTAGGGGGGCAATTGAAGCTCCTCAATATTATCGTTCTGCCCATCTTGCTGACGCTGATGTTGGCGATGGCGGCGTGGGCCCAACTGAGAAAGCGTTGAGAACAAGCTGAAAAAAGTGCAAGAACAGCTGGAAAGAAAAAGCTGCAGCGAAACAACTGAAAGGAAAATGCTGTAAGAAGTAGTACGAGGGTGAGAGGGTGATGAATCGCACGCGAACGATCGCTGTATTGTTTGTCTTGTTAGTGTTGGGGCTTGTGGCAGTGGCGCTCGAGTCCCGCCGATCGAACCAAGCTGAGCCCGCGCTTTGGTTTCCGAGCTTGACTGATGAGATTGTCGGCTTGTCTTTTATTGATATCAGGCAGGACAAGTCAGTGGTCAGACTAGAACGAGGTGCAGGGGGCTGGGTTGTCGCAGGTCGAGATCAGTATCCCGCAGATATCAAGGCCATCATTGATTTAACGACATCGCTTGAGCAGGCAGAGAAGATAGAGCGAAAGACTGCCAAACCAGAGAATCATGCGAGGCTCGGATTGTCTAACGTGCCGGGTGAAGATGGACAAGGCACGTTAATCACCCTGGGCCTTAAAGCGCCGGCCAGCCTAATGGTCGGGCAAACCGCGCGGCAGCGCGATGCCACGTTTGTTCGGGCGCCAGATAGTGACCAGGTGTGGTTAGTATCGGGTGGTATCGAGGCTTCAATCGATCCCGCCGCTTGGTTGTCCCCGGTAATTTTCGACATTAAAGAGGCGTTCGTTCGTTCCATTCAGGTCAATCATGCGCGTGACGCGGAGAGTTATGCGTTGATCAAACCGGATGGTGCGTTGAATTGGTCCGTGCGGAACCCGAATGAAGGTGAGACGTTGAAATACAGCACGGTCCTAAATCAGCTGCCAGATCGCTTAACGATGCTTCGCTTGGTCGACGTGGATGTGAGGCCTGCATCGATGGATCCTGAAGGGCCTGAAATCTTCGTTGATCTAAGCGATGGTCAAAGACTCGTGCTCCATCCGTTCATAGACACGGCACGGTTTTGGCTGCGGGTTGAGGTAGAGCTGCCCGCAGATACCACGCTCGAGCGTTTAAGTGACTCCGCTGACCCCGACCGCGGGAGCGAGGAGTTAGCGGCGGCGCCCGTCAGTGAGGTATCGCTTGGAATCGCTATCGCAAAGGACGCGTTGCCCAACTGGCGGTTTGAGATCTCGCAGTCGGATTATGAAACACTGACTCAGGTGAGGTCGGAGTATTTCGATGCGCCCGAACAGGAGATTGAATAATGGCTAAATCACTGATCTTGAAGCGACGCGTGGGCGACGTACTGGTAGCAACCCTGAACCGTCCTGAGTCACTCAATGCGCTCAGCGTACCTCTCATGAAAGCCATTGAGCGCTTTGCGCGAGAATTGATCGATGATCCGTGTCGGGTCGTGATCATTAGAGGGTCTGGACAGCACTTTAGTGCCGGAGCAGATCTAAAAGCGCCGCCCTCAGATCCGATGCCGCTTGTTCAACGACGTCGTGATGCAGGCCTCGGGGGGCGGATGTTAAAAGCGATTTTGGATATTCCCCAGATAACGATCGCCGAGATGCACGGGGTGGCCTTGGGTGGTGGGCTTTGTATTGCGACCGCCTGCGACTTTCGTGTTGCGTCGAGCGATGCAAGTGCGGGCTATCCTGAGATCAACCTCGGCATGAATCTCATGTGGCAAAGCGTTGGATTATGTCAGCGCTTGGTAGGACTATCGCGCGCCAAGCGCATGGTCATTTTGGGTGAGCGCCTCGACGCCTTAACGCTCGAGGCGTGGGGTTTAATCGATGAAGTATGCGAACCCGGGGAATTGAAAAAACGGTCAATGGCCCTCGCTGAGCGATATGCAGCGCAACCTCCGGTGGCCGCACAAATGATCAAGCAGACGCTGAATCAAGTAGCTGGCGCGCTGGACGCGAGCATTTTGCACATGGATGCCGACCAGAATCTGCTCACCGCGACCACGGATGATCGCAAGCAAGCGATGCTGGCGTTTTTGAATAAGACATCCGCTACGTTTGTTGGAGATTAGCCCTCAAGAACCAAGATAATTTGGCCTTCGTCGACCGCATCGCCTTCACTGACGTTTAGTGCTTTCACCGTCCCCGCTTGAGGAGCTTCCACAGGAATCTCCATTTTCATGGATTCGAGGATGACGAGCTCCTGTTCGGTTTCAACGTGGTCACCGACCTGGCATAGGACCTTCCAGACATTGCCTGTCACTTCAGTTTCGACTTCGATATCTGCCATTGTGGGTCGCCTCAATCAAAAATAATGACGTGCCGAGCTTCTTCGCCCGTTTTTAGGGCCTCGAGTGCAAGGTTTACATCGTCGAGCCGAATGTGTTTTGAAATCATCTGATCCAAATGCAGTTTGCCGTTGAGGTAAAACTCAACGAATCGAGGCATATCCACACGAAAACGGTTGGAGCCCATATTGGATCCCTGGATTTTCTTCTCGGACAAAAAATCAACGCCATGCAGCTCGACCATGGTTCCGACTGGAATCATCCCAATGACTGTGGCCGTTCCGCCTGGCCCTAACATTTGGAAGGCTTGCTCGGCGGTTGCCTTAAGGCCGATTGCCTCGAATGCATAGTCGCAGCCGCCTTGAGTCATTTCCTTGACCTCGCCGACGGCGTCTTTCTCGGCGGCATTGACCACATGCGTTGCACCAACGCTTTTGGCCAGTTCCAGCTTCGAGTCGACCCGATCAACGGCGATGATCTGTCCGGCACCTGCGATGGCAGCGCCGTTAATTGCCGCTAAACCAACACCCCCACAACCGATAACGACGACGGTTGACCCAGGCTCAACTCCAGCAGTATGGAACACTGCCCCGACGCCCGTTGTGGTCGAGCAGCCGATCAGTGCGGCTCGATCCATAGGCATGTCCTCACGAACTTTAACGAGCGCGTGCTCGTGAATCAGCATCATCTCAGCAAACGAGGAGAGGTTTAGGAATTGATGAATGGCGTCACCCTCTTTTGTCGCGAGACGCGGACTATCGTCCGGCTTTCTTGCGACCTCAGGGCTTGCACACAGTGACAAATGGCCGGTGACGCATTTGTCGCAGTGCCCGCAGAATGCGGACAGGCAAGTGATGACGTGATCACCTTTTTTTACATAGGTAACGTCTCGCCCAACAGCTTCGACGACGCCTGCGCTTTCATGACCCAAAATGGTCGGGAGTTGATACGGGTAAGAACCATCCAAAAAGTGGAGGTCGCTGTGACAAACCCCCGCGGCTAAGGTTCTAACCAGAACCTCACGCGGGCCTGGGTTAGAAACGGCCACTTCCTCGATTTCCATGGGTTGGTTCTGTGCGCGAAGGACGGCTGCTTTCATTGGATTGCCTAACTACTATGATTTCAGGAAAAGTAACACAGATGCCCGTTAGACTGCCATGGAATCCTTCGGCAAAGGATGGCGAATAGTGCAACGGAAAGTGCAATAAAAGGTGCAGCAGAAAGTGTTAAAGAGAGTGCGGTAGACAGCGCGATGAGGCGCTATGATCGGGCAATGAACCATTCGTCCATTCAACATGCGTTGGTTGCACTGGGGAGTAATCTTGACGCCCCAGCGACACAACTCAAGCGGGCCGTCGATCATTTGCAGCGGCATTCAGAGGGCACTTTTGTCTGCTCAAGTATTTACCGAACACCGCCCCATGCCATGCCCGCGGGAACACCGGATTTCGCTAATGCGGTCGTACGCCTCGAAACCACGCAAAGCGGGACTGAGCTCCTATCCTTTCTCAATTCTCTCGAGGTGTTTTTTGGCCGTCCAGCGAACCATGAGAAGAACGTGTCGCGGGTACTGGATTTGGACTTGATCGCGTTGGGAGAAGTGATCAGTCAGTCCGAGGCGCTGACGCTCCCGCACCCTCGCGCAGCGCAGCGTGATTTTGTCCTGCAGCCGATTGTGGAGATTTGGCCGGATTACAGGTTGCCGGGGTTCGAGGCAACCGCCAGCGAGTTGCTCGCTCAGTTGGGGAGCAGTCCACTTCAATACTGGGATACGTCTGACTATTGAGCGATGGATTGATCGCTGGGCCAGTACTGCGCTTTGAGGGCGCTCTTGTAGAGCTTGCCCGTTGGGTGGCGAGGTAGCGCGTCACTGAAATCAACACTCTTTGGAGACTTGATCGGCGAGAGGTGCTCCCGGCAGTAAGTGATGAGCGTTGCCTCAAGCGTCTTACTGGGCGTTTCACCTGGGACGAGCTCAACGACCGCCTTTACTGCCTCACCAAACTCCGAATCGGGTATCCCGAAAACCGCCACGTCGAGCACGGCTGGGTGATTGATCAGTACGTCCTCGATCTCCTGAGGGTAAATATTGACACCCCCCGATATGATCATGAATGACTTTCGGTCCTTGAGGTAAAGATAGCCCTCATCATCCACGTAACCGATGTCGCCAAGGGATGACCATCCCTGGGGAGAGTACGCGCTGGCCGTTTTCGCCGGGTCCTTGTGATAGGAGAAGGTGTTGCCGCCAGCAAAGTAGATCTGGCCAGTTGTTCCAGCAGGTAGCTCATTAAATTGCTCGTCCAGGATTTTTATTTCGCCATGGAACGCTTTGCCAACGCTCCCTGGATGCGCGAGCCACTCTGAGGGTGAAATCGCCGTTGATCCGTTCGATTCCGTCCCGGAGTAGTATTCGTGAATGATGTCTCCCCACCATTCGATCATGGAGTGCTTGACGCTTTTGGGGCACGGCGCTGCGGCGTGAATCGCAATTCGATGGCTGCTGAGATCGAATTCACCTCTCACCTCAGGCGCAAGGGCCAGTAGTCGAACAAACATGGTCGGAACCCACTGACTATGGGTGATCCGCTCTTCTTGAATCAGCCTGAGCGCGGCTTCGGCATCGAACTTCTTCATGATGATGCTAGTTCCGCCTAGACGCGACACTAGCAGGTTGTAGCGTAACGGCGCTGAGTGATAGAGCGGCGCGGTCGATAGATATCGACAGTTGGCGTCCACCTGATGTAGATCGATGCGCTTTTGAATGAGCGGGGGAACGGTGCCTAAAGGCTGCCCAGTGATTTCAAACCGAACGCCTTTGGGTTGCCCTGTGGTGCCAGAGGAGTAGATCATCTCTGCCCCCTCGCATTCATCGGCAATAGGCAGCGGCGAATACGCTTTGATTTGCTCGGACCATGTCTCTGGTTCATCGTCGTCGAGAAGGATAATGGTGAGGTGCGCTGAGGACTCGAGCGTCAATCGCTCGAACAAGGCGCGTTTTGTAAACAGAACCTTGGCGTCGGCGTTGGACAAAATGTAGTCCACCTCGGCTGCTTGAAAGAACGTGCTGATGGGCGTGTAGTAAAGGCCGCTTCGCTGCGCCGCCCACGCTACGATCATAAAGCGTGGATCATTATCAAGGAGGATGGCGATACCATCGCCTTGGTTTAGGCCGAGGTCCCGCAGCAAGTGGGCGGTTTGGTTGGATTCCGCCTCCAGCCTCGCATAGGTAACGGTTTGGCTGCCATCACTAGCGGCAAATACGACCTTATCTGGTGTGCGAAGACTATGGTAAGTCGGATGCATCAAACTTATTCTGATGGACCTTTTGGAGTAAAGGCGGGCATAGGGAAGGGAGCAACGTTACCTTTAGCCTCGGAGATTTTGCCAATCCCCTCTTTGGTGACCTCATCAATACGAACGATGGAGTGCATGGGCAGGTAGGAACGCTTCACGCCCTCGAACTCAGATTTGAGTTTCTCTTCACTTGGGTCGACCAGCATTTGAGATCGCTCCCCAAACAACACTTCCTCAATCTCTATGAAGCCGTACAGGTCGGACTGATAAATCTGGCGGGCGTAAATTTCGAATATTTGACCTTGGTTGTAGAAGATCACTTTGTACGTGGGTTGCTGAGACATAAATTGGTTAACCTAAAATTCGTGGTGGATGTCCGGTCTGGTATGCGAGAGGCTTGAGGATTCGAAAATCCGCGCGCATCCTCTCAATCTCGAGCGCAATCAATGTGCTTAAGTGATGAACCAGGCCGCCCATTCAGCGCTGCTAAGTGTACCTGCTTTCGTTCACCATGGAACAACGGCTTAAGGCTTGTTTCCCGTCGCTTCGTGTTCCGTTGGTCTCGGCAGTAACTTTGGGTCGTTTCTCCGTGATTTCAAGTCGAGACCGAGGGCTGAGATGTTTGAGTGGATGCCCAAAAAACACGCACACAATCAGTGGGATGGCGCGATCAGGGATTCGCTAGTGGATGTGAGTGCACACTCGTATAATAGAAGGCTAATTCGCGGGGTAGAAAAGAGTGAGTGCTCCTAAATTATTTATAAAAACCCACGGTTGCCAGATGAATGAGTACGACTCATCCAAGATGGCCGACCTTCTCGGAGTGCATGGCGGGTATGTGCTCACTGAGGATGAAGAATCTGCCGACTTGCTGTTGCTCAACACCTGCTCAATCAGGGAAAAGGCGCAGGAAAAGGTATTCCACCAGTTGGGTCGTTGGAAGAAGCTGAAGGAGACTAATCCAGCTTTGAAGATAGGCGTTGGGGGATGCGTAGCTAGTCAAGAGGGTGAGGCTATTAAAACTCGGGCGCCCTTCGTGGATCTCGTATTTGGTCCTCAGACGTTGCATCGGTTGCCGTCGATGCTGAAGACGTCGGAGCAAGAGGGTATGTCAGTGATCGACATTAGCTTCCCGGAGATCGAGAAGTTTGATCACTTGCCACCTGCGAAAGTTGAGGGTCCAACGGCATTTGTATCGACAATGGAAGGCTGCAGTAAATATTGCACCTTTTGCGTCGTGCCTTACACGCGAGGTGAAGAGGTATCTAGGCCGCTGACGGACGTCGTCAAAGAGGTCATGACGCTAGCCGAGCAAGGAGTGCGAGAGGTCAATTTGCTCGGCCAAAATGTCAATGCCTACCGGGGCTTGATTGATGAGGGCGGTTTCGCGGATCTGGCTTACTTGATTTCAGTGATTCGCCAGATCCCCGGCATTGATCGCATTCGGTATACCACGTCGCATCCTGTGGAATTCAGCGATTCACTGATCGACCTTTACGCTGAAGCACCTGAGCTTGTTAGTCATTTACATCTGCCCGTGCAGAGCGGGTCAGATCGTGTATTGGCGAAGATGAAGCGCGGACATACCGTGCTCGAATATAAATCGAAAATCAGACGGCTGCGTGCTATCCGGCCATCGATCAGTTTGTCCTCTGATTTTATCATTGGGTTTCCAGGTGAAACCGACGCCGATTTCGACCAAACAATGGGTCTTATTGAGGAGATCGGCTTCGATCACTCGTTTAGCTTTATTTTTAGTGCTCGTCCCGGTACCCCTGCTGCGGATCTGCCCGACGATACGCCGATGGAAGTCAAGAAGGACCGACTCGCGCGGCTTCAGGCCCTGATCAATCACCAGGCGATGGTTATCAGCCGGCAAATGGTAGGAAGAGAGGAGTCGATCCTTGTGACTGGTGTATCGAAAAAAGATCCGGGACAACTCCAAGGTCGTACCGAGAACAACAGAGTCGTTAATTTCAGTAGCGACCAGCAGAATTTGATTGGCCAATTCGTTAATGCTGAAATTACAGAGGCACTTCCCAACTCACTGAGAGGAAGGCTGTGCCAGTGATGGATGATACGGCGGTCGATGCATGGCCGTCGATCAGCGCACGCTTATTATTGACCCAGTGACTAGGAGCACCTCCGCTTGACCCTTGGAACATTAAATCCACAAACCGATTCATCCCTCCCCACCTTACTAATGCGCCTTGAACCTGATGACAGTCAGCAGCTCGCTGAATTGTGCGGCCCATTTGATCAACACTTGCGTCAGATTGAACAGCGACTGGGTGTGACTATTTCAAACCGGGGCAATGAGTTTAAGTTTGTCGGCGGAGAGGAGGAGATAAAATCTGCGAAAGCGCTGCTCGAAAAGCTCTACGGAGAACTCGGCGGAGGCGGATTGATGACTTCAGAAGCCCTTCATCTTGCTCTGCAAGATTCCGGAATCGATGCCTTGAAAAAGGGCGCTGAGGCCGGATTTCAAGTCATCAAGACAAGAAAGAAATCGGTTAAACCCCGAGGGTTCAATCAAAACCAATACGTCAGAGCGATTCGAGAGCACGATATCAATTTTGGCATTGGCCCGGCAGGTACCGGTAAAACCTTTTTGGCAGTAGCTTGCGCGGTGGAGGCTTTTGAGCAAGAAAAAATATCGCGGATATTGCTGGTGCGGCCAGCGGTAGAGGCCGGCGAAAAATTAGGGTTTTTGCCCGGAGATCTAGCTCAAAAAATCGATCCTTACCTTAGGCCGCTTTACGACGCGCTTTACGAGTTGTTTGGCTTTGAAAGAGTAGAAAAACTGATCGAACGAGGGTTTATCGAAGTCGCCCCCCTTGCTTACATGCGTGGGCGTACCTTGAACGATGCGTTTATCATTCTGGATGAGAGTCAGAATACAACGGCGGAGCAGATGAAGATGTTCCTGACGCGAATTGGCTTTGGGTCCACCGTCGTTGTCACGGGTGACATGACGCAAATTGACCTCCCAAGTAAAACCCAGTCCGGGTTGCGGCATGCCATCAGGGTGTTGGGTGCCGTCGAGGGGATCTCGTTTACGCACTTTGGCGCGAGAGACGTAGTTCGCCACCCCTTGGTACAGCGGATTGTTGAGGCCTATCAAATCCATGAGGACGGCCGTTAGCGCCCCGTTTTGCCGACCGATTCCTCAACCAGCCCCAAGCATCGCCTAGCACTACTTTCGCCAAGACGCGCGGATCGGCAATGGTTAGGTCAAGTGCTCTCGTCAACCTATCACCACTGGGTGGCCGATACGCTAGCGAGTTCGAAACTCTCCAAGAGGCGTAGGCTCGCTTCAACAGAGACTGGTCTGCTCTTGGCCACAGGGCAGGAGATCAGCGTATTAAACGAGTCTTATCGTGGCATCGCTCGAGAAACCAACGTGCTTGCGTTCCCTAGCATGGAGTGGCTTGAAGATGGATCGCTCAGCCTCGGTGATTTGGTGATCTGTCCGAAGATCGTGCGCAAAGAGGCGAAGGCGCAAGGCAAGTCCACCCATGACCATTTTCTTCACCTCCTGCTCCATGGCATGCTGCACTTGTTTGGTTACGATCATCAAACAGGGCGTCAGGCGAAAACCATGGAGTCACGGGAAATAGCCATGCTTGAGAAGGTCGGTATCAGCAATCCATACACGGAGAGCGATTCATGAGTGAGTCGGAAGCGAAATCTGAAAGCAGTCGGTCGTGGCTTGAGCGGCTGTCGATGGCGCTTACGGGTGAGCCAAGCAGTCGAGATGAACTGGTTGAAGTATTGAGAGCATCTGAGCAACGCGATCTCCTAGACGCTGAGGTGCTTAGTATCATCGAGGGCGCGTTGACCGTATCCGACATGCGCGCTCGAGAAATCATGGTCCCCAGGGCGCAAGTTGTCTTCGTGCGGATTGATCAGACGCCGGGTGAGATCCTGTCGATTGTGATTGACAGTAAACACTCCCGTTTTCCTGTGCTCGCTGACGGCAGCGATGAAGTGCTCGGTATTCTGATGGCGAAGGATTTGCTTTTCCTTGCACACCCCGATCGCTCAGAGAAATTTAATCTGCGCGATCTCCTCCGTCCTGCCTCGGGTATTCCGGAAAGCAAGCGCTTGAATGTGCTGCTCCAGGAGTTTCGCGCTAACCGAAATCATCTGGCGGTGGTCTACGATGAATACGGGGGACTGAGCGGAATCGTCACGATTGAGGATGTGCTCGAGCAAATCGTCGGTGACATTGAAGACGAGTTTGATTACGACGAAGAAGACTTCATTAAAGCGCATACTGATGGAACCTTTATGGTCAAGGCGCTGACCACAATTGAAGACTTCAATGAAGTATTCGACAGCAGCTTCGCCGATGACGAATACGACACAGTTGGCGGCATGATGATGCATCGGATTGGCCGGTTGCCCACTCGAGACGATGTGCTTGAGATTGATGGGCTGGAATTTCGCGTCATGAATGCCGATAACCGCCGAGTGCACCTGTTGCAGGTCACTCGTCGTCATAAGGATGGCTAACGTTAACCTTCCAGGGTTTGTTTGCCATCTCGTTTGCTTGTTGCTGGGTGCGCTGCTAACGCTATCTTTTGCACCGTTCGAATTGTGGTGGCTTGGCCTTTTCAGCCTGGCGGGTCTGAGGCTACTTACTTCGGGTCAATCGTTAAGAGGCAGCTTGACTCGATATTACTGCTTCGCACTTGGTCTTTTTTCGACAGGCATTACCTGGATCTTTGTCAGCATCCACGAGTTTGGAGGCACCTCAGAACCCCTGGCCGCGCTGATTGTCACGCTCTTTGTCCTAGCTTGGTCGCTGACGTTTTTGCCTCAAGCATGGTTATTGCACCACCTGGAGAACGCCAGCTGGAGTCGAGCCGGCTGTTGGTTTGCTGTGACCTGGGTATTGGGAGAGGCGCTGCGAGCGACGGTGCTGACCGGTTTCCCCTGGCTTCTCGTTGGCACAGCCCATGTCAATACGATCTTCGCGGGTTGGGCGCCTCTCGGTAGTGTATTTTTGGTCAGTGGTGTCATTGCCCTTTTTGCCGAACTCTTGATCCTTGGGCTGGGTCGGCCCCGCCTTGGGCTCAACATCGTGCCGCTTTCGGGATCAATGGGTTTACTGATGGTGACGGTCTGGGTGTCCGTCATCGAATGGACTGAACCGAGCGGAGTGTTGGCTGTGGCGGCCGTCCAGGGCAATTTGGATCAGCGTACGAAATGGCAGAGCCACCAATTTGACGCCAATTTTGAAAGACATTGGCAACCTACACTCGGATTGTCCGAGGCCGACTTGGTGGTTTGGCCAGAGGCTTCCTTCACTGACTTTAAGAAGAATCGACCCCAATTGCTTCAGTCTATGGATGCTGCGGTTAGCGAGCGAGGTCAGGGGCTGATCATTGGTTTGCCGGACAGAAATGAAAGTGGCTATACCAATACCGCGCTTGGTTTGGGTGAGGTAGACGGGTCATATGCGAAACGTCACCTTGTGCCGTTTGGCGAATACGTGCCTCTTGAACGTTGGTTGCGTGGCGTTATCGCTTTTTTCGATCTGCCGATGTCTCGTAATCAGCCGGGCCCACAAGTGCAAGCGCCACTCAGCCTCAAAGGACAGCCGCTGTCACTCTCCATTTGCTACGAAATTGCCTACCCGCACTTGGTACGAAGCGCGGCTACCCAGCCCATGGCGCTAGTGACGATCAGTAATGACACTTGGTTTGGTGACTCGATTGGTCCCGTCCAACACCTGCAAATCGCTCAGATGCGCGCGCTAGAGAATGGCCGCGGGTTGCTTCGTGTGACCAATAACGGTATCACCGCCGCAATCGATCATGCGGGCAAAGTCACTGATCTCTTGCCGCGCAACCAGCAGGGGGTACTTCAGACTGAGCTAGTGCTTGTGAGTGGTGATACGCCTTATCACCGGTTGGGCTACGGGGTCTTAGGCGCGGTCCTTTTGTTCGGTTTCCTGCTCAATGTCGCGGCGTCCCGGTGGCGAAGGGAGTGAGGGTGCCAATTGGTTGCGGATTCATCCAAGGCGATAGTTTGGTAGGCCAGATCACTCGGCAATTGAGGTAGAATTGCCGGCTCGCAGAATAGGACTTTGGCTATGACTGGGCAGGCAGCGACTCCCGCGTATGATCCGCAGGCACTTGAGCGCGATGAGCAAGCCAGGTGGCTTGCAACGGGGCGCTATGAAGTAAAAGAAGTCCCAGACCAAGAGAAGTTTTACTGTCTTTCCATGTTCCCGTATCCAAGCGGGCAGCTGCACATGGGTCATGTGCGGACGTATACGCTTGGCGACGTAATTGCTCGTTTCCAGCGACTCAACGGGAAACAGGTTCTGCAGCCCATGGGATGGGATGCATTCGGACTACCTGCTGAAAACGCTGCCATTAAAAACCAAGTCCCGCCCGCGCATTGGACGCGTAACAATATTGCGCACATGAAAGGGCAGATGCAGCGCCTGGGGCTTGCCTTTGATTGGAGTCGGGAGTTCGCCACTTGCGATGTGGACTATTACCGATGGGAGCAATGGTTTTTCACCAGGATGTTCGAGCGCGGCTTGGTCTATAAAAAAGCGGCCTGGGTGAATTGGGATCCCGTTGATCAGACGGTACTGGCCAACGAGCAGGTGGTCGATGGCAAAGGCTGGCGATCGGGCGCACAAGTAGAGCGACGGGAACTTGCGCAATGGTTCGTGAAGATCACCGACTACGCTGAAGAGCTGTTAAATGAGCTAGATGGCTTGAGTGGTTGGCCTGAAAAAATCAAGACCATGCAGCGAAATTGGATTGGTCGTTCAGAAGGCGTTGAACTGACCTTTCCCATGGCGTCTTTTGGCGGCATCACGGTGTATACCACCCGGCCAGACACCTTAATGGGCGCGACCTACCTTGCCGTCGCTCCGCAACATCCAGTGGCGAAAGCGGCGGCTGACAGCAATCCCGAGATCGCTGAGTTCGTTGAGGCTTGCAACCAAGTCAAAATGGCCGAAGCGGACATGGCCAAGTTGGAGAAACTCGGCATGGACTCTGGTCTTGTGGCCGAGCACCCCCTGACGGGTGAGCCAATTCCCGTTTGGATCGCGAATTTCGTGCTAATGGAGTACGGCAGTGGCGCAGTAATGTCCGTTCCCGCCCATGACCAGAGGGATTGGGAATTTGCCAAGAAATATGGATTGCCCATTAAGCAGGTCATCGAGGCAACTAACGCTAACCAAGATCTCGAAAAAGGCGCGCTGACAGATAAACACACCCTGATTAATTCAGGGCCGTTTGACGGGCTCGATTTCGCAAGCGGGTTCGACGCCATCACTCAGGCACTCAATGAAAAGGGGCTGGGGGATCGGCAGGTCAACTACCGCTTGCGAGATTGGGGGGTCTCTCGTCAGCGCTACTGGGGCTGTCCCATTCCCATGATTCATTGCAGCGAGTGTGGTGCAGTGCCAGTACCGGAGGCCGATTTGCCGGTGGAATTACCCACTGAAGTCGTTTTTGAGGGAGTGGGCTCGCCACTAAAGAAAATGGAGGACTGGGCAAAGGTAACCTGCCCGAGCTGCGGCGGTGACGCAGAGCGGGAAACCGACACCTTCGATACCTTTATGGAGTCGAGCTGGTACTACGCGCGCTTCATGTCGAGCGATGCGAACGCCATGCTCGATGAGAGGGCCCGCTATTGGGGCCGTGTCGATCACTATGTCGGCGGCGAGGAACATGCCATCTTGCACTTACTGTATGCCCGATTTTTTCACAAGGTGATGCGTGACTTTGATCTTGTGGAAGGCGATGAGCCGTTTGAAAAATTGCTGGCCCTCGGCATGGTGCTGAAAGACGGCAGCAAGATGAGTAAATCCGCTGGCGATGCAGGCGACCCCCAGCACCTGTTAGATCGATTTGGTGCAGACGCGGTCAGGATGGCGATGATGTTTGCCGCGCCTCCCGAACAGAGCTTCGAATGGGCGGAAAATGGGGTTGAGTCGGCTCACAAATGGCTGCGCACTCGGCTCTGGCCCGCGGTGCATGAAGTTGCCTCGATGAGCGGTCGCAAAGCGATTGACGTGAATACGTTAAGCGACGCAGAGCGAGAGTTAAGACGGCAAACGCATGAGCTGCTTGCCAAAGCCTACGACGATTACGGGCGCCGCCTTGCGTTTAATACGGTCGTTGCGGCATCCATGAGTCTTATGAATGCTGTCAATAAGCACGACGCTGCATCGGATCAGGCGCCAGGCGTCCTTCATGAGGCGCTCTCTGCCATCGTCATGGCCATGGCACCGATAACGCCGCATATCTCTGAGTCGCTGTGGCGAACACTGCATGAGTCAGAACTTGCCGATGCCCATTGGCTGACCGCGGACGAATCGGCCATGGTGCGATCTACCGTACCTTTGGTGATTCAGATCAACGGTAAATTAAGAGCCAATATGGATGTCGCTGCAGATATCTCCGAGGAAGATGCGACCCAAGCCGCACGGGAGCATCCGAATTGTCAGAAGTATTTTGAGGGGCAAACCGTTCGTAAGGTTATTTTTGTCCCAGGAAAACTGATTAATTTTGTTGTGAATTAATGATTTTTTCCCGCTGCGTGCTCGCCATCTTGATCGGGACGCTCCTCGCGGGGTGCGGCTACCAGCTTCGTGTGGCGGGCGAAAGCGCTGAGCTATCCAGCGTTAGCGTCGAGGCAGTGAGTGAACCTAGGTTGCAAGCTGCACAGCGCCTCCTCGCAGATCGATTACCCGGCAGTGAATTACAAACACCGAACTACCGCTTAGCGTTGCTCGATGAGGTGTATCAAAAGTGGCCAATTGCGGCTTCACCATTAGATGCGGTGATTAACTATCGAGTGACATTAGCGTGGTCGCTTGAACTCTATGATGAAGGCGGTCAACTATTGGGCCCGCTAACCGTCAATACATCCGATCGGTTTGTTGAGCAGCGCAGCAATTTGCTCGCGGCAGGTGAAGCGGAGGAACGCCGGTTAAGTCAATTACGCGACGCGTTAGCGGATAAACTTTTGCGGCAGATTGGGTTCAAGATCGCTAATATGGAGCCAACTGCTTCAGCCCCAATGGAATAGCTCAGTGAAAGTGTATCCCGACAAGCTCGACGGACATCTGGCAGGGTCGATGGGACGCATGTACTGGGTTTCAGGGGACGAGCCCCTGCTTGTACAAGAAGCCTCGGATGCGATTAGAACAGCCGCCAGGCGTGCCGGTGCCGAAGAGCGGATGGTCTACCACGTTGAACGAAGCTTTGACTGGCAAGAGGTCCTCAGCGAGTCAGATGCCTTGTCGCTTTTTGCTAGCAGAAAATTGCTCGAGCTTCGCCTGGCGTCAGCAAAGCCCGGTGACAAAGGGTCCAAAGCACTTCAATCATTGGCGGAGAGCACCGACGACAACATCATCCTAATTACCTCTCCGCGTCTCGATGCTGCGAGCCAGAAAACCAAATGGTTTAAAACCGTCGAGGCGCAAGCGATCAGCGTTCAGGTGTGGCCGCTAGCGCCAAAAGACTTGCCCGGTTGGATTCATAAAAGGATGGCGGGTCGTGGACTCAAAGCAGACCGAGCCACGATTAATGCACTCGCCCGGAAAATTGAAGGGAACTTGCTCGCAGCGGTGCAAGAGATCGATCGCCTAGCGCTTCAGGCGCTTGACGGCGTAATCACCCAAGACATGATTGAGGCAGCGGTGACAGACCAGGCTCGATTTGATGTCTACCAGTGGCTTGATGCTGCATTAGCAGGACAAACTTCTCGAAGTCTACGAATGCTGCGTGCGCTGGAGGCCGAGGGAGTTGATGCCGTTGTCATCGCCTCAGCCTTGACGCGCGAAGTTCGCCAGCTGGCACAAATGAGTATTGAAGCGAATGCTTCAAGTGTTGATGAGGTGATTCGGCGGTTTCGTATTTGGCCCAAGCGTCAACCGCTCATAGCGAAAGCGCTGAAGCGCTCACCGTCCTCGCACTACGTGTCGTTACTGCCGTTGCTCTCCGAATTAGATCGGCAGGCCAAAGGCCAGGCGGAGGGTAACCCTTGGCAACGCTTAAGCGATCTCAATCTGAGGTTAGCGAGCGCCAACTGAGTACTTCTTCGGTTGATGTCCGCGCCTTGCGCGATAAATATTGATCTGCTTTAGGCTCAATTTCTTGCCGACACGCACCCTGTGGGACTCATGGTAATTTGGTAGCGGAATGGTATCCTTATCGGCCCTTCGGGGTGCGTGAAAAACGTAAGGAATACGGTTCAGGCAGCGATAAAAGCGGCTCGGTGGATCAGATTGAAGCAGGGAAAGGATGTGAGGGACATCGGTACGAGTGTGATGTCCTCGGCAGTGAATCCTGCACTCATCGTGGATTACAAGATGGTTAGCCTACGGCTCAACGCTCATGGGCTTGGCGGCACAAAGGTCCTGAAACGATCGACAAGAATGCTAAACCGACGAATGACTAGTGAGCGGCGCAAGCGTCGACCACCACCAATACAGGCCTGATGAACGCTCGTAGCAGAGACTAATCAAGCGAATAGATCTTCAGTAGTAAGGACGATGCATGGCAAAGCAAAAAGATGCGCTCGGTGGGGATGGAATTCCCGATACCACGGTTAGTGCAAAGGAAGTCTTCGGGCTTGATATCGATATGGAGATTCCGGCTTTTTCGAAGCCGTCTGAGCATGTACCTACTATTGACCCGACTTATCGATTCAATCCAGAGACAACACTCGCGATTCTGGCGGGTTTTGCGCACAACCGACGCTGTATGGTGCAGGGGTATCACGGAACGGGTAAGTCAACGCACATCGAGCAGGTAGCTGCTAGGCTGAATTGGCCGTGCATCCGGATCAATTTGGATTCGCATGTGAGTCGGATGGACCTGGTTGGCAAAGACGCGATCGTCTTGAAAGACGGCCAACAAATCACCGAATTCAAGGAAGGACTGTTGCCCTGGGCGCTGCAGCGCGCCTGTGCGATCGTCTTTGATGAATATGATGCGGGGCGCCCTGATGTGATGTTTGTCATTCAGCGGGTGCTGGAGGTCGAGGGGAAGCTGACCCTATTAGACCAAAGCAGAGTGATTAGTCCGCATCAAAGTTTCCGGATGTTCGCGACAACTAATACCATCGGTCTCGGCGATCCAACGGGTCTGTATCACGGGACCCAGCAGATCAACCAAGGTCAAATGGATCGCTGGAATATTGTCACCACTCTGAACTACCTACCCCACGAGAGCGAGGTCAATATCGTCTCGGCGAAGCACCCTGGAATGGACCCAGCGACGCTGTCTCATATGGTGTCGGTAGCGGCGCTCACGCGGCAAGGGTTTATCAACGGTGACATCAGCATCGTCATGTCGCCCAGAACCGTCATTATGTGGGCCGAAAATGCCGCGCTGTTCAATGATCTGGGGTTCGCGTTCAGGTTGACGTTTTTGAACAAGTGCGATGAAACCGAGCGACCAATCATAGCCGAGTACTATCAGCGGTGTATGGGGGCGGAATTGCCTGAATCGAGCGCTGGTATCGTTCTCAATGAGGGCGCTTAGCGCGCTGGAATAGAACGCGATGGACGATACGACCGAGGTATTTCGCCAGGCTGTCACCTCAACCATGCGGGCAATTTCAGGCAATGATGAATTGTCTGTCACATTTGGTCGAGGCAAGCCTTACATGCAAGGCAGCAAAGCGCGTCTGCCAGCGCCTGAAGCCGGGCTTGGCGAAGAGGGGCTCGCGGTGCTTCGCGGTACTGCGGATCGATTTGCCCTAAAAGAGCGCTACCACGATGCGGGCTTACATCTTGAGAAGCGCCCAGACAGTGGCGTTGCTCAAGAGATTTTCGATGCTGTGGAAGAGGCGCGACTTGCTGTCATTGGTTCCCACTTGATGCGCGGCGTGCAGGACAATCTGTCAGCAGAATTGGACTCAAGCCTTGAAACACTGACCGCCACTACCATGGCAGAACTGGATGATTTTTCGCTCGGCGCAGCAGTCGGGCTAATGATCAGAGAGCGACTCATTGGCGCAGAGCTACCACCAGCTGCCGACCGAATTTTATCGCCTTGGAGGAAATACCTCGGCGAGAAGGTTCAGGTCGACATAGAGGACTATATCGATCAGCGTTTTGATCAGTCGGTCTACAGCGACCTTGCGATTGAGTTGATGAGCCAACTTGATCTGCTCGATGACTACGGTGAAGAGGACCAGCAAGGCGCCTCGGACGATTTAGAAGAGCAAGATCAAGAAATCGAAACCGAAGCCAGTGACGAGGGCGCCGAGGAAGATTCGGGCAGCGAAGGCGATCTCTCTGATGCCATTGAAGGTGAGGTACCTGTCGACATGGATGCGGCAGATCTCATCGACGCCGATGGTACAGAAGATGAATCTGGCGCTCCCCCAGACCAACAAGTTGAGCAGAACTGGTCTCGTCCCAAAGTATTTGAATACAAAAGCTATACCAGTGAATTCGATGAGATCGTGTTCGCCGATGAGTTGTGTGAGGGCGAAGAGCTCGATCGCCTGCGCGGCGTGCTCGACCAGCATTTGCAAAATTCGCAAATCATTATCAGTAAGCTCGCCAACCGGCTGCAGAGAAAATTAATGGCTCAGCAAAATCGTAGCTGGGACTTTGACCTAGAAGAAGGGGTGCTAGATACGTCTCGCTTGCCCAGCATCATTATTGATCCATTTTCCCCACTGGCCTTCAAACAAGAGAAAGACACTAAGTTTAGAGACACCGTAGTCTCAATCTTGATCGATAGCTCCGGGTCTATGCGTGGCCGATCGATTTGTATCGCCGCCATGTGCGCGGACATTTTGGGCAGAACGTTGGAGCGTTGCTCGGTCAAAGTTGAAATCCTTGGCTTTACCACCAAAGCGTGGAGAGGCGGGCAATCCAGAGAGCTATGGTTGCAGCAAGGTAAGCCTGCGCAGCCCGGGCGACTGAATGACATCAGACACATCGTCTACAAGGCCGCAGACATGCCATGGCGCCGTGCTCGGCGTAACCTCGGCTTGATGATGCGAGAAGAATTGCTGAAAGAGAATATCGATGGCGAAGCATTGCTTTGGTCTCACGGGAGAATTCAAGGTCGCCCCGAAGACCGCAAAATCTTAATGGTGATCTCTGACGGTTTGCCCGTCGATAACAGTACGCTTCTGGTTAATCCGAGTAACTATCTCGAGCAGCATCTGAAGTACGCTATCGACCAGATCGAAAACTATTCTGACGTAGAACTCGTCGCGATCGGCATTGGTCATGACGTGACGCATCATTATCAGCATGCGGTCACCATCACCGACGCTGAGCAGTTGGGTGATGCGATGACCGAGCGACTCGTCGACTTGTTTGACGAAAAAACAGCTTCAGGACCTAGGCGGGCCAGCTGACCATGTCACGCCCAAAATTGGTCAAAGCGATCGATCGATATCTCCAGCGCTACCCCGAAGAGCAAGCAGTAGGGCAGGAGTTCAAACAATTTGTGCTGGCCCATGAAGATTGCTTTGCGAGGAGCCTGCAAGTAGGGCACGTTACCGGCTCGGCATGGATTATTGATAGCCCGCACAAGCATTGTCTGCTTACCCATCATAAAAAACTCAATCGGTGGCTGCAGTTGGGCGGGCACGCTGACGGTGATGGCAACACAGCCCGGGTAGCGACTCGAGAAGCGCTTGAGGAATCCGGACTGAAATCTCTTCAACTCGTGAGCCTTGAAATATTTGACCTTGATATTCACACGATTCCCGAGCGCGGTGATGAACCCGAGCACCAGCACTTCGATGTGCGCTACCTGTTTGAAACCAGTCGCGACGCGCCACTCGTTGTGAGTGATGAATCGAACGATCTAGCATGGATTGCACTCGATGATATTGATTCGTTAACTAGCGAGCGATCCATACTCCGCATGGTTGAAAAGACTGGGTAACCCTATAGGGGCTGAGTTGTTACTGTTGACTGGCTTGCTGGAATTGGGTTTTACAAAGAGCGCTTGCCAAAGAGGTCTTGTTTAGGGAGTCGCTAGACGTTGTGGCAGGCGATTAAGCGATTGTCGCCCACTGCGCGAAGAAGAGGGGTCTCCTTTCGGCACCCTGTATCTGCGATGGGGCATCGATCCGCAAATCGGCAGCCCGCGCCTATATTGACCGGGGAGGTGATTTCACCCGTCAACCGTGAAAATGGTTTGTCTCGCTCTGACTTTGGATCAGGTTCGGGATTAGCCTCAATCAAGAATTGGGTGTACGGGTGCTTAGGGTCAAAGAACACCTCGTCAGATGGACCTGATTCGACGATGACCCCCATGTACATAACGGCCATTCGATCAGACACATAACGAACCATCGACAAATCGTGGGCAATAAATAACAACGTCAGGCCCATGGAAGCTTTGAGCTCGTCAAGCAGATTAATGACTTGTGCCTGTACTGAAACATCAAGCGCAGAGATCGGCTCGTCGCATACGACGAATTCCGGTTCGATAATCATCGCTCTTGCGATGCCGATGCGTTGGCGTTGGCCGCCAGAAAATTCATGAGGGTACCGAGACATGTGATCGGCATTTAGGCCAACCCGTTCAAGCCAAGTGGCGACTTTGTCTCTTACCGTCCCCTGTGCTTCGCCGCGGATCGAAAGGCCCTCGCCAACGATATCCAATACCGTCATTCTCGGATTGAGAGACGCATACGGATCTTGAAAAATCATCTGCATCGACCGTGAGAAGGTGAGGTGGTCTGCCGCGGTGAATTTGGCGGGTAGGGGCACATCATTCAAAAAAGCCTCACCCGCTGTTCGCTCATGAAGGCCAATCAGCGTTTTGCCGAAGGTTGATTTCCCTGAACCGCTTTCCCCAACAAGGCCCAGAATCTCATTGCTTTGAATGGTCAATGACACCCCGTCGACCGCATGAAGGAAGCGATCGCGGCCCATTTTGAAGTACTTGGTTAGTCCCTCGGTGCGAATCATGTCGTCACCTCAGTTGCTCGAATGGGTTGATAGATCAAATCAGTCGTTGGAGCATTCTGGTGTTGTAGCCAGCATTTGGCTGTGTGTTGAGGTGAGGCCGGATCTGCGATCTCGGGGGGATCCTTTTCCACACAAACGTTCATCACATGCGGGCATCGGGGTGCGTAGCCGCAGCCTTTGGGCGGAGCAAACAAATCGGGTGGTGAGCCTGGTATGGGTGCAAGCTTACTTTCTCGGGATAACGACCGGCTGGGCATCGCTTGTTTTAGGCCGAGGGTGTAAGGGTGGCGGCTGCGGTAAAAAATATCCTCAGCCGAGCCTCGCTCGACAATTTGGCCGGCGTACATCACGCAGACCCGATCAGCCATTTTGGCAACGACGGCTAGATCGTGGGTGATCAAAATGATTGCCATGTCCAGCCGATCTTTAAGCTCGGACATAAGTGCGAGGATTTGGGCTTGAATGGTGACATCAAGGGCGGTGGTCGGCTCATCAGCGATGAGCAGCTTCGGGTTACAAGCCATGGCTTGAGCAATCATGGCGCGTTGTAGCATGCCGCCTGAGAACTCGAACGGATATTGGCTCGCGCGGCGCTCAGCTTCAGGGATGTTGGCTCTCTGCAACAAATCAATTGCAGATTCCAATGCTGCTGAAGGAGAAAGTCCTCGATGGACCCGAAGCGGTTCAGCGATTTGTTGGCCGATGGTCATGGTGGGGTTGAGCGAGGTCATGGGGTCCTGAAAGATCATGCCAATGTCTCGACCTCGATATCGAGTGCGCTTAGCATCGGACAATTGGAGAAGATCCTCACCCTCAAACCAGGCCTGGCCCGACCGAATGTTGCCAGGCGGTCTCGGAATCAGATCCATGAGCGCCTGGACGGTCACCGACTTGCCGCACCCGGATTCACCCACAATAGCGAGCGTTTCGCCACTCTCGACGTCGAAGGACACACCGCGCACTGCCTGGACCGTGCCGCCATAGGTTTGGAAATCGACGGCAAGGTTGTCTACTTGAAGCAACGTCATCGCTAGCTCCTCGCCCGCATACGCGAGTCCAGCGCCTCAGATAAACCGTCGCCTAAAAGATTGAAGGCGAGGACGGTGATGCTGATAAATAGCGCGGGGAAAAACAATTCGTGCGGGTGACTCAGCATAGTCTTCACGCCTTCGTTACACATGGAGCCCCAGGATGGGGTAGGCGGTGCAACCCCCATTCCGATAAAGGACAGGAATGCTTCAGTGAAAATCGCAGACGGCACAGCAAAGGTTAGTGTCACCAAGATCACGCCCACTGTATTAGGAAGAATGTGGCGGAAGATGATGTAGCTCGGGCTCGCGCCAAGCAGTCGCGCCGCCTCAATGTAGCCCTGCTCTCTAATCTGTAGCACTTGCCCCCTGACTAGCCTTGCTGTTGCGGGCCAGAGAAGAAGAATCAACGCGAGTAGCATGGGGAAGATACCGTTTTCACCCGGCCCGATACCAAAGGCGATTTTGAACAAAATCATGAACAGCAAAAACGGGAGAGCGACGACAAAGTCTGCAAAACGCATCAGCACCTGATCAAAGCGGCCTCCAAAATATCCCGCGAAACCACCATAGATGATGCCAATGAGTACATAGATCAGTGGCGCGACAAGACCGATGAATAAGGATACTCGGGCGCCCTCCATAAGCCGGGCAAGCATATCTCTGCCTAGGTAGTCTGTTCCAAACGGATGAAAAGATAGAGTAACTCGATCGCCAGGATTCGCGTCCTCAGCGCCGATCAAGCCTCTGCTGATGGCTTCACTAACGCGAATAGATTGAGTAGGTGTGACTTCAATGGTTTGCACGCTATCAAACTCGTCAAACCCATCGGTGGTAACAATCGAGTAGTAATAAGTCTCGCTATTAAGATTGAGTCTGTCCTCATAGCCTGTGATATTGCCTGCAGTCAGGGTTGACAGCGGTAACCCCAGGTTAAACATGCCCTCTGGCGCGGTGTTATTGCGATAGACGGCGTAGCCACCAGCATCTTGCACAGGAGACCAAACGAGCCTGACGTAGTGAGTCGTGGGTTCGCCGTCGACGCGCAGATTAGTGACTGATGGAAGGGTGTCGGGGTAACCGCTCGGTGCCTCTGGATGGCGCTCATCAATCGGTGCTGACCATGCGGATCGGTCCTCTACCAGAACGGCGCTTTTGGGCAGGCCGGGTGCTTGAGAGATCTGGTTGAGATCTTGTTGGCTAGGGTCGATCGTCCACAGCAGAGGGCCGATCAGCGTGAACGCGGCGAGCGCGATCACAATGTATAAAGAAATCAGGGCCCGAGTGTTTTGCTTTAGCCGTTGCCAGGCGTCTTCCCAGTAGGAGAGCGACGGGCGGGCGATCCGCTCGGCATCAGATGCAGGAGGCGCTGGCGCAAAGTCTTCGGCTGATAGCTTGAGCGAAGTCATTTGAGTCGCACTCTAGGGTCAATGAACCCGTAGAGGATGTCGACGACGATCACCATGAATACAAGAAAAGCGCCGTAAAACACCGTTGTTCCCATAATGACCGTGTAATCGAGTTGCTGCACGGCTTGAACAAAATAGCGGCCCAAACCAGGTATTGCGAAGATCATCTCGACAACGAATCCGCCCGTGGTAATGGCTGCGACCTGAGGGCCTAGCACCGTCACAACTGGAAGAATGGCGTTGCGCAATTGATGATGGGTAAAGATTCTTGTCTTGCTAAGGCCTTTGGCTTTTGCGGTACGAACATAATCCTCGTTGATAACATCAAGCATTGAAGACCGCATGAGTCGGGTCAGTAACGCCATGGTGCCAAGACCGAGCACCAGTGCGGGCATGAGCATATGAGCGAGGGTGCCCCAGCCCGCCACTGGCAAAACGGATACTCCGAACCACTGATTAACGTTGACCAGCGCAAGCTGGCCAAGGGCGGCGAAGACGAAGCTCGGCACAGAAATACATAAAATGACGAGCGACATAATCACGACGTCGGGTAACCGGTTTCGGTACAGCGCGGTAATCGCTCCCCAAACAATGCCCCCAGCCGCGGCAATTCCAATGGCGAGTACCCCGAGCAGGGCCGATACTGGGAAGTGATCTCTGATGATGTCATTTACTTTGCGGTTTTGCTGAGTAAACGAGATACCAAAATCGCCTCTAGCCATGTTGCCGAGGAAAATCACATATTGCTCAGGCAATGGGCGATCTAGTCCGTATTGTTTCGCTAAATTGGCGCGAATCTCGGGTGTGGCCGCTTTTTCGTTCATCAAGGGGTCACCGGGCACGGCGTGCATGGCGAAAAAGGTGGCGGTAGCGATAAACCAAACGGTGATAACGCCGCCGACCAGCCTCTCGAGAATATATCGGCCCATGGCAGGCTTAGGGGATGACCCGGGCGTGAGTGAAGTCTGGGTCTCCGCCCACAACGGTTCGCCGAACACCTCGGACTTTTGGGTGTAGCAGATAAATCACGCCTTGCTCATAGATGGGAATGACAACCACGTCCTCCTCGATGATCGATTGGGCTTTTGCCATGGCGTCCATCCGTGTGCGTGGATCGGTTGAATTCATGGCAACCCGAACCGCTGCGTCATACTCGGGATTGTTATATCGACCCCTGTTGTTGAGGTTCCAGCTCGCAAAGAGGTCGCCAAATGTCATGATGTCGTCAAAATCTGGCCCCCAGCCGGCACCCACAATGTCAAAGTCCCCTGCGGTCATCTTTGCCAATCGTTGTTTGAAGGTTTGTACATCGATGCGGATGTCGATCCCTAGCTTCGATTTGTAGAGGCCCTGGAAATACTCTGCCTGTTTGGTCGCTGTAGGGCTGTCTGAGACAAGAAGCGCGAGTGGTGGGATTTGATCGACCCCAAGTTCGGCCTTGGCAGCTTCAAGATACGCTTTGGCTTGCTCGATATTTGGGGTTCGTTCAGTTGCTGGATACTCATCTCGGAATTTGCCTTCAACGCCTTGGAGCCAAGTCGGAAAGAGGCTCTTCCCAGGCAAATTGCCGGGCTGTTGAAGCACTCGGTTCACTAGTTCCTCAGGATCGAAGGCCGCTGCAAGTGCCCGCCGAAGGTTTAAGTTGTTAGTTACTCGGTCTTCACGATGATTGAATTCAAGGAAAAAGACGCTTCCAGTGACGAAATTGCGAATCCGAAGCTTGTTCGCGAGGGCATCTTTATACGTCTCGCCATCAAGTTGCGTATAGGCGATTTCATTGTCGACGAATAGATTCAGCCTCGCACGGGTGTCGGCAGTGATGTAAGCGAAATCCAACTTATTGAGAGCGATCGAGTCTTGGTTCCAGTATTGCTCATTCTTGAGCATCGTCAGCGACGCACTGTGCACCCAATCGCTGATGCGAAAGGCGCCGTTGTATAGCAGCTTGTCTGCATCAGCGCCGTAGGCGCCTTTGGTCGATTCGTAGAATGCTTGTTGCACAGGGAAGTAACTCACGAACGCTGTGAGTTTGATGAAATAGGCAGTCGGCCGTTCGAGCTCCACCTCTAAAGTGTAATCATCCACTGCGCGAACCCCCAGATCACTGGCTGGGCGCTCGCCTCGATTGATGGCTTCGGCATGCTTGACCGGGTACAGGATAAAGGCGTATTCCGATGCCGTGCTCGGAGTCACAACGGTTCTCCAGGCAAAGACAAAGTCATGGGCGGTCACGGGGTCACCGTTACTCCACTTAGCGTCTTCTCTCAGCCAAAAGGTCGCCTTTTTATCATCAACCTCCCACCGGGTTGCGACGCCTGGCGCCAGGTTGCCGCGCCGGTCGTAACGCGTTAGCCCCTCCATAGAATGGCTGAGCACTCGGATCGAGACTTGGTCGGTGGCTTTCATCCCATTCAGCTGTGGAGGCTCTTGTGCGAGGGCAATCGTGATGGTCTGGCTCTCAGCGTCGACTGATGTGGCCTCAGCATGGATGGGGAGCAGGGAAGCAAGTACAGCGGCAAGAAGGACTAGATTGCGCATGGGGGTGGTGTGCCTTGAATGAGGCGGAGATTCTAGCATGCAAGGTCGATGAATTAGATGATCTTCAAAGACATCGCTTTGCGCGAGAAAAGGTGCTTTCGAGCGACTGGCTCTAGTACTTCAGAGTGCCGGCAAAGACCTGCGGTGGGTATGTCAGCAGGTCGCGCGCCCTTTGGTCATGGAAGTGGCAGTCAGATGATCAGGTAGAGTATTTCAGCAGGTTTGCGACGACGCGCTCCAGATGGGTTAGTGAATTACACACTTCCGTCTGGTGGCAGCAAGGGGCGTATTTCTTCATTTCAGCGTCACCCACGGTCCAATTGGAGCGGGGTTCGGGATTCAGCCAAATCACGCGCTTCGACTTTTCGTACATTTCCCGAAGAATTTCGCTCTTCGGGTCGCCATAGTTGTTGCGCGCATCGCCCAAGATAATGATGGTCGTTTTATTGTTGACGTCATCCATGCAGCGGCGTTTGAAGTCCATGAGCATTTGCCCATAGTCGGTCGAACCATTGCCGTAGTCGCGCATCGTTTTTGCCATCGCATCCTCAAGGGAGCTTCGCTGAAAAATATCGGTGACCTCGCCGAGGTCTGAGGAGAATGCAAACGAGCGAACCTTCGGAATAATTTCAGCCAGACTGTACAAAAACATCAGCAAAAATCGCGAGTAGTTGCTAACGGAGCCACTACAGTCGCAAATACACATGACTTTAGGTCGATCAACTTTCGATGATTTCCAGCGAAGATCAAACAAGTTGCCGTCATACTGCATGTTGTTTCGCAGCGTCTTGCGGATATCGATCTGGCCTCTGCGATAGGTTTTCCGGCGTTTTGAGTGAATGGCGATCAATTTCTTCGCCATTTTGAAAACAATTTCCTGCACATCCTTGAAGTTGCGTTTCTCAAGGTTGCTTAGTTTGACCTTTTTCAGGAGCTCCTCGCGCAACTGCTTACCATGCTCATCTGCATGGAGCATAAACTGGCGCTCCACATAATCGCGTACCTGATCGCGAAGTAGGTCCCGTGCCCGTTTCAAGCGAGTAGCGAGGCCCAGTCTTGGGAGGCCGCCCGCTTTTTGTAACTCCGAGATCTCTTCCTGCAGGTCTTTGAGACCCATCGCTTCCATGATTTTGCGGGTGTAAAGGCCTTTCTGGGTGAAGACGACAATCTGATTGACCTCTGCGGTGCGTCCCGCTTCGGCCAGTGCCACCATCTGCTCGCTTCTAGATCCTTGTAACAGTAGCTGACCCAGTGCGGAGCTTGGCTCCATGGACTCATCGATGGGCGCATCCATCTCAGCTTCTGATTCGCTGCGTGAGCCGCCGCCACCGCCGCCACCTTGACCTTTTTGTGTTCGATCACCGCCACTTTGCTGTTCGCCCGAGGCTTCATCATCGAATGCATCTCCAGGATCATCGCTGGATGAGTCATCTGGGTTCGACATCGGCCCACCTTCGGCCAATGCAGCAAGATCCTCAGCGGTAAAGAATCGATCGAAACAGGCATCAAACGCCTCTTTCTCCTCGGGGTTCTTCGACAAAAGAATCGACAATGCATTCTTAAATAGCGTGCGGTCCTCGTAGCCCACAATCGGCAGAGCGGACATCGCATCTAATGTCTCTGCAGGCGAAACTTTGACTTCGGCGGTTCGCAATACTTTGACGAAGTCGACGAGGGTCTTTTCCATTAGTCGGTCTTGGTCGCTTTGTTGGTCAGCATCGCGAGTTCTGCCTCAACGGCCTCGATATCCTCTTGGAATTTAAGAATGACGTTGAGCGTCTGCCGAACGAGATCTTGATCGAGTGTCTCAGAATGAAGGAGTAGCAGTGTTTTGGCCCAGTCGATGGTTTCGCTGATCGCTGGTACCTTCTTTAGATCCAGATCGCGCAGCTCTTGGACAAATGTAACGAGCTGTTGTCTCAGTTGGTCCGGGACCTCGGGCACCCGAGCGTGAACAATAGCGGTCTCAAGATCGGCATCAGGGAACGGAATGTAAAGATGAAGACAGCGCCGCTTCAGCGCATCGCTGATTTCCCGCGTGTTGTTACTGGTCAGGAAAACCAGCGGTTTGTGCACTGGATTCGCCGCGATGGTTCCGATCTCGGGGATCGATAACTGGTAATCGGACAACATCTCGAGTAACAGGGATTCGAACTCGTAGTCACTCTTGTCGACCTCGTCGATGAGTAGCACGCAGCCGTCTTGATTCTTCAGTGCTTTGAGTAGCGGGCGAGGTTCTAAGAATTCTTCAGAGAAAAAGACATCGCCAAATTCGTGCAGTTTGGCAACGGACTCAGACAGTCCCTTCGCGCCTTCCAATATCTCGCCGAGGGTCTCTTTTAGAACCTGCGTATACAGCAACTGCTTGCCGTACTTCCATTCGTAGATCGCTTTGGATTCATCGAGCCCTTCATAGCACTGTAGGCGCACGCACTCCATGTCAAGCAAAGCCGCAACACTTTTGGCGAGCTCTGTTTTACCAACACCGGGTGGTCCCTCAATGAGTACTGGCTTATCTAGGTGGTGCGCTAGAAACACTGCAGTGGAAATATGAAGGTTCGAAATATAATTGAGCGACGCGAGCCCGTCTGAAATCGCCTCTACTGTAGCCAGTTTTTCTGCGCGTTGATTCGACAAACTAATCCCCTTAATACCGTCGTGAAAGTTACCGTCGTGAAAGTTACCGTCGTGAATTAAGTGCTTTGACACGGTGCTCGCGAAAAAGTGACCTGCATTATGGGAGTGTGCCCGAGCGATGTACAGCGAGGTGCTAACAATTTGCGTGACCAATCTCGCCCGATTAGGAAGGCGAATAATGAGCACTGAAGCAACGCGCCCGTAAGTTCGGCTCATCATCGAGGATTGTGATCAGCCAGGCCTATTGCACTCTGGCTGATCCATTAGCGAATTTCTGAAGTGGTTGTTATCGGTTACTGGTGCTCGAACCCCTCTTAGGTCACTCAAAGTGATTCGGGACGTTGATTGCCAAAGCCGGTCGTGAAAGAAGACAGAGTAAAAAGGTCGTTTTAAAAGGCTGTGAAAGGCGGTCGTGAAAAAAACTTTGAAATCAGCGCTGGTCGGGTAAGGCACATGTTTCGCGCAGAAAAGCGCAGAAAAATACTCGCTGATAGTGGTATGGTTCAATCGGGAGGATTTACAATGCAACAATCAATAGTCGTAGCACTTTTTTTGTTGCTCCAGGGCGCGGGGATAGGTCATGTCAGTGCTAATCCCTATCCGTCAACCTACGAAGCGTCGGCGCATTCGCCTTATGTTCTGGTGAGTCAAGCCATTGACGCGGGAGAGGGAGAAGGTTGGTTCTCTGGATGGGTACGGGTTGAGAATAATCGTATTACCGCAGTGAATACGATGGATGTTCCCCTACCAGAGGGCATCGAGATCAGGGATGTTGGTGAGCAATTTGTGACACCTGGGATCATCGATGTGCACAGTCATTTGGGCGACTATCCAGCGCCTTCCTATCGCGCCCACAGCGATGGCAATGAGGCGACATCGCCAGTCACAGCAGAAGTATGGGCCGAGCATAGCGTGTGGCCCCAAGATCCTCAGTTTCCTTTGGCGCTTGCAGGAGGGGTAACAACGCTTCAGATACTGCCAGGCTCTGCCAATTTGTTTGGGGGCCGCAGTGTAACGCTCAAGAATGTCTGGTCCCGAACGGTACAAGGGATGAAGTTTCCGGATGCTCCTTACGGGTTAAAGATGGCGTGCGGCGAGAATCCGAAACGGGTATACGGAAGCAAAGGACGTTCTCCTGCCACGCGCATGGGGAATTTTGCTGGTTACCGCAAAACTTGGATCCAAGCCCGTGAATATCAAAGGGCCTGGCAAGACTATGAGCAAAGTCTTGTTGAATACGAGGAGAAACTAGCCGCAGCTAGTGATGAGTCAGCAGATGCTGACGCTGGAAAAGAGCCCCCTCGCGCGCCCAAGCCTCCTAAACGCGATATTCAAATGGAAACCCTAGTTGGTGCGTTGGAAGGGGATATCTTGGTCCATAACCACTGCTACCGGGCTGACGAAATGGCCCAAATAATCGACCTCAGCAAAGAATTTGGCTATCAGGTCACGGCATTTCACCATGCCGTGGAGGCTTATAAGATTGGTGACTTACTTGCCGAAAATAACATTTGCTCAGCACTGTGGGCGGACTGGTGGCGGTTTAAATTAGAGTCTTTTGATGGGGTCGCAGCGAACGTTCCGATGGTTCACGCTGCCGGAGCATGCGCCATCGTTCATTCAGATTCTCCCAATGGGATCCAACGACTGAATCAAGAGGCCGCCAAAGCATTGGCGGCTGGCCGGAGGCTCGGGCTTGAGATCAGCGACTCTGAAGCGATTACTTGGTTGACAAAAAACGCGGCCTACGCGTTAGGTGTTTTGGATCAGACCGGCACGCTAGCCCCTGGGAAGATGGCCGACATCGTTGTTTGGACGGCCAATCCGCTCAGTGTTTATGCCCAGGCAGCGCAGGTGATGGTCGATGGTGTTGTCCACTATGACCGATCCAGTAGCGAGCGGCCGATCACCGACTTCGAGCTCGGCCACCGAGAGGAGGTATGGAAATGAAAATGATGGATGGGTTGAGAGGCATTGCGCTGCTGGCGACGACGTTATTCGCTATGTCTGCAATCGCCGTGGACGTGCTGGTTGAAAACGCTTTCTTGCCGGGTACAGGCGGTGCCAAGGGCGAGCCAGTCACGATACTAATCAGTGAGGGTCGTATTCAGTCCATTGGTGCGGAGGTCACCGCCAACGACGTTGAAAGGTTCGATGCTGGAGGGGCGATTGTCACGCCAGGGTACATCGATTCTGGGACGAGTGTAGGACTTGCCGAGGTCAGCGGACTTGGCACCTCGCGTGATGGACGCGTTGAGGAGGTTCGCAACGCGGCCGGATTTAATGTTTGGACGGCACTGAATGAGGGCTCGTCTCTCATTCCGTTCGCGCCTACCGACGGGGTGACGC
>Ga0255757_10000100_pt1 | contig 77912 bp, 74 predicted proteins | sample 071ome_27_FD_179957 | JGI IMG/M metagenome (GOLD analysis project Ga0255757, IMG submission 179957) | Coastal salt marsh microbial communities from the Groves Creek Marsh, Skidaway Island, Georgia - 071409AT metaG (version 2) | ecosystem: Environmental > Aquatic > Marine > Intertidal zone >...
GACGACCGCCCGCTCGGCGTCGGTCTCGTCGGCGCACCCGGGCAGGTTGGCCGCCCCGCGGATGTAGTCGAATCTGTCCGGTGTCCACATGGACGGGTTGTCGGGCGTGCCCACATACATCCAGGCGACTCCGTCGGGGCTGATGTACACGGTGCCGGGCGCCGGGTCATCGGGAGGGCACTCGAAGAGTCCACAGTGCTCGATGAAGCCGGGGATCTGCCACAGATCGCGCACCGGGTCACCGCCGTCGTACGGGTACCACTTGTCGCCGAAGCCGCGCACCCACCTCATGTTGTTCTCATCGGTGTAGGCGTAGGTCAGGCCGCCGTTGTCGACGGGGCAGGGGTTGCATCCCGGGAAGTCATTGACGCTGTACCGGGCATATCCCTCGCTCGACAGCCAGTAGGAGACGCCCTGGGTGGTGGTGAACACGAAGAGGTCACCGTTCGCGTCGATCACGAACTCAGAGAAGTTCTGATCATTGTGCGGAGGGCACTCGGGGTAGTAGGGGCAGTCGACCGAGGGGTCGTACGCCGCGACGTAGCGATCGATGTAGTTGGCGAGAGATGCCGGCGGGTCGACCGAGGTGATCCCGTCGCCGATCCAGAGATCCTGAGCTGAGTCGTAGCGCCACGACATCCCGTTCTCGTCGGTGATCAAGGTGGGCAACGCCGACATGTAGTCGTGGAACTGGCAGGGCGCGCACGGGTCGATCGGAGTCGACGGGTTGTTCACCACATCGTTCAACGAGCCGAGCCCGTCAATGATCATGGATGAACCGAGTTCACGAAGCCTTCCGAGGTCAACCAGTTCGGCGGTGAGCGCCCCAGTGTTGTCACGCCAAGCGTTCTCTAGGAAGTCCCAGTGCTGCAAACGTCCGTCGGCAAAACGGGTCCTCGTTGCCACGTCATCGTTGGTGCCGTCCGAGGGCGGCGGACATGGATCGCACTCGTCGGTGAAGCCCGGCAACTGGCGACTGTCACCGATCGGCGGCGTACCTGGGTTGGTGACGTCAACCCAGGCGCCATCCTCGAACACCCAGCGGTCGCCGTAGGTGTCGCCGGTCACTGGGTCAAGCGGCGGGCACGGCGGCAGGCAGTAGTCGTCGGTCGGGGTCCACTGGGTCACCTCACCGTCGTCGAGTGGCTCTGGGTCGAACTCGCCCGGGTACTCCTCACTGAGGTCGACGGGTTCGACCTCGTCTCGGAGGCTGGAGTCATCCGGCGTGTACGGACGCCCGTCACCGTCGTACTCGTAGGTCCGCGACCCAGGTGGACACGGATCACACTCCTCCTGGTAGCCGGGTATGTCGGAGGCGTATCGGTAGTAGTTGCCCTGACCGTCGGTCCAGTAACTGTCGAAACCGCTCGGTGGATTCACCGAGAAGTCGACTTCATGCACCCACCGCGTGCCGTCGCCGTCGATGAAGACCGCTCCGTCGTCCTCGCGGGTGTAGGCGTCGGGTGGGCAGGGGAGTTCGGGGACGGTCGTCGTCGTCGCCGGGGGCTCGGTGGTCGTCGTCGGATCCTCCTGTTGGGTCAGCGTCGTCGGGGTTCCCTCCGGGGTGTCACCCGGGACCAGCGGGTTACCGCAGGCGCACCGGACCCGTGGGATTCCCTGATCGTCGACGAGCACCGCGGTACCCGCCTGGAGCACCGCCTGATAGCCGTAGGCCTGTCCGCCACGAAATCCGTACATCGTGAGCTGCACATCCTGGGCGAGGAAGGCCGGGTTCAGGCTGTCGAGATAGGCGTCGATCTGACCCGGGTCGATCCCTTGCACCCCAGCCCAGGCCACAGCCTTGGCCGGATTGCGCCGGAAGAACTCCTTCATGCCCTCGACATCGCAGATGTTCTTGCCCGGGCCGCCGTAGGTGCCCGACGGCACCACGTAGAGACTCTCCGATTCGCCGGCTTCCTGAGCCGATCGCAGTTCGGTGATGGTGGCCTGGTCGAGTTGACCGGTCGCGAAGGTGGGTGCGAACGAATCGGGGCCGAGCGCCCCCGGGGAGGCGACGTAGACCGTCGTCGCTTCGGCTGCCTCATCGCGGTCGCCAAAGGTGATGAACACGAGGCTGACGGCGGTGCCGACGATCGCTGCGGTGAGCAGCAGCGGCAACATCTTCTTCAATCGATTACCCATAGCGGGTCCCCTTCATTGACTTGAACGCGATTGAGGATCGACCATAACCGAAACGGCTAAGCCGGTGCGGCGGAATAAACTTCGGAGCGCAGGAGGGCGACATGAGCATCGGTGACATCGACATCCCGGTCTGGGTGCCTGTGCTGATGGCGGTGCCGATCGTCCTCTTCCTCGTGTTCCTCGTCGGTCTCTCCCGCCACACCCGACGCAACCTGAAGGTCATGCGCGAGGCCGGAGTCGATGATCCGATGACCGCCGGAGGCCAGATCGCCGCCCGTGTGGCGCAGGGACGACTCCTCGAGGGGGCATCGACCGAGGATCGACTCCGCGAACTCGACGACCTCCTCGCGAGAGGCGTCATCTCGGCGGATGAGCACGCCGACGCGCGTCGGCGCGCCCTCGGCGGCTGACCGCCCTCGCCACCGAGATTCACACGCGGGCGAGTCGCCGCCGACACGGCAGCCGCCGCGGCCCCTCGCTAGGTTCGCCCCGTGCCCACCGACACGCCACCCCCCGCCTTCCCGCTCCGGGATCTGCTCGGTTTCGAACTCGAGATGGGAGAGGGCAGCGCCACCGCCACCCTCGACGTCACCGAGATACACATCAACCCCCACGGGTCACTGCACGGCGCGGTGCCCTTCACGATGATCGACACCGCCATGGGCGCGGCAACCATGAGCGTCATCGCTGAGGATCACTTCTGCTCGACGATCGACATCACCACCCGCTACCTCGCACCGTGCCGATCGGGACGCATCACCTGCGTCGCCACGGTGCGCCGCGCCGGGCGTCGTATCGCCCACCTCGATGCCGTGGTCACCACCGAGGACGGCACCGAGATCGTCGCCGCCACGGGGACCTTCGTCATCTACCCCGCGCCGACCGCCTGACCCACTCGACGGCCCGGTTGTAGGCGCGGGTGAGTCCCGGCAGACGCCGAGCCGCGAACGCGCCGATCGGCCCGGGCTGCCCCGCTCGAGGCAGCTCGAGGGCGAGCTCGGTGCGCGGCCCGTACTCACGACCGTTCACGAGCGCCTCCTCCTCGCGGACGCGTTCCTCGTGTTCCCAGTCGATGAGGGCCTGCCCGGGCGGCAGGATCGTCCGCGGGCGCGCCACCACGAAGGCGAAGAGATTGTGCTCGGGATGCTGCTCCGCGAATCGCTGGTCGGCCTGCATGACATGGTCGACCCAGGGTTCGCGCGACTCGCGGGGGGCATCATGGAGTCGGTCGTTGTGGGTCAGGATCGGATAGGCGATGCCGCCACCGAGACGACGGATCCAGTCGACGTCGAAGTAGCGGTCGATCATCGGGAGCACCAGCTCCGAGTGGACCGCCTCGGACGGGTCGGTGGCGATCATCAGCTCGATGTCGGGATAGTCGAGCTCCTGTCGCACCTCCTCTGGAAGCTCGGAGTTGATGTCGACGACGGCCTCCCACTGCGTCCGCGAATATTGGTTGCGATGCGGTCCGACGTAGTCCCAGGACACGAAGAGACCATGAGGGGTGAGGCGTCCGTGGATCTGGCGCATCGCTCGGTCGAGGTAGGCGATGTGGTGGGCGGCGGCGTGGTTCACCACGAGGTCGAAGGGTCCGTCCGGCAGATCGCCTCGGTCCACATCGATGAGCACGTACTCGGCATCGAGGCCGCACGCACCGGCCTCCGCTCTGGCCGTCTCGAGGAACCCCTCGTCGATGTCGACACCGATCGCCGAGGAGATCACGCCGGCCGAGTGCATGGCGCGCTCAACCCAACCGTTCCCGCAGTTGAGCATCAGCACCCGTTCGAAGTGACGCCCCTCGCGGCCGAGCCACTCGTACCAGGTGACGCCGGGTTGCCCGGTGGCGCGGATGGACAGATGACGTCGCACCGACTCGAGGTCGTTCCAGTAGCGGCCCGAGTAGTAGGTCGCGCTCATGTTGCGGCTCCCAGCGTGGGCGCGGGCCGTCTGATCATCGTCGCCGCGAGGCCGGCCACGATCGCGACCGCCCCGGCCGAGGAGAAGGCCCAGCCGTAGGAGCCCACCGCGTCGCGCACCAGTCCCGCGCCCCAGGCGGCGCCAGCCGCGCCCAACTGATGCGCCGCGAACACCCAGCCATACACCACCCCGGCGTTTCGGCGGCCGAACAGGTCGGCGCACAGCATGATCGTCGGCGGGACGGTCGCGATGTAGTCGAGGCCGAAGAGCACCGCGAACACCGCGATCGAAACGTTGTCGTGGATGACCGGAAGGAAGAACAGGCTGAGACCTCGGAACGAGTAGTAGGCGAGGAGCAGGCGTCGTGGGTCGATCCGGTCGGTGAGCCAGCCGCTCACCAGCGTGCCGACGAAGTTGAACACGCCCATCACCGCGAGCCAGTTCGCTGCCGCCACCTCGCCGAAGCCGTGATCGGTCGCGTGGGCGATGAAGTGCTGGCCGATCAGCCCGTTGCTCGTCCCACCGCACACCAGGAAGGTTCCGGCCAGCAACCAGAACTCAGGTCGGCGAATCGCGCGGCGCATGATCCCGGCGTCGGCCACCGGTGACGGCTCCGGAGAGCCGCCGTGAGGGGCGAGGCCCATCTGGGCCGGCGAGTCGCGCATGAACCACCACACCGGGATGGCCGCGAGGCCTGCCACCGTCGCCCCGATGGTCATGGCTGACCGCCAACCCGAGGAGGAGCCGACGGCGGTGAAGATCGGGAAGAACAGCAGCAGACCGGCCGAGGTGCTGGCGCCGAAGAGCCCGGTCACCAGCCCCCGTCGCTCGACGAACCACCGGTTGGCGACCGTCGCCGCCAGGACGCTCGCGATCAGCCCGGCCGCCATGCCCGAGACCAGGCCGAACCACAGGCACAGCGCCCAGATGCTCTCCACCCGGGAGGAGAGCCAATAGGCGAGTGCCGACCCGAGGAGGCTCGCGGTGGTCACCGCCCGCATGCCAAACCGCTGCATCAGGAGTCCGGCCACCGGACCGCTGAATCCGTAGGTGACGAGGCCGAGCCCAGCAGCCAGCGACAACTGCGAGGTCGACCAGGACGTGTCCCGCTCCATGTCGACCAGCAGCGCCCCGGGAGCCGCTCGGGTGCCGGCGGTGATGATGAGGGCGACGGTGGTGACGGCCACCACGACCCAGCCGTAGAACACCCGTGTCGGGGCGAGGCGGGGCACCCGCGTCGGAGTCCCGAGGCCACCTCCCATCGGCGCGACGCTAGCCCCGACATCCACCGCACGGTGTTTGGTACCTTGACCCTGTGGACGACCCGGACACCTGGAGGTGGGTGTGGTTGCTCGTCGCCGGAGGCTTCGCGACCGCCGAGATCTTCATCGCCGGAACCTTCTTCATGCTCCCCTTCGCCGCAGGGGCGCTCGCCGCCTCGGTGGCGGCCTTCGCGGGCGCGGGAATCGCTGTCCAGTGGATCCTCTTCCTCGTCGTGTCGATCGTCGGCGCGGTCGCCCTCATCCCATTGCGGCGGCGTCTCGACGCGGACGGAACCTCCGACGGCGTCGGAGCGAGGCGCCTCATCGGCGCTGAGGCCGTCCTGCTGCAGGGCATCCCCGCCGGTCCGACCGGCGTTGGCGAGGCGCGGATCGGGCGTGAGGAGTGGCGCGCCGAGTCATCGGACCGTTCGGCGATCGTCGAGGGCACCGCCGTTCGCGTGGTCGACCTGCGCGGCACCTCGGTCGTCGTCGTACCGCTAGCCCCCAACGAGACAAGGGAGTTCCCGTGATGCCGTTCATCGTCCTCATCGCCGTGTTCGTGCTGCTCATCATCTATCTGTCCTTCAGCGTCAAGATCGTGAGGCCCTACCAACGCGGGGTCATCGAACGTCTCGGCCGGTTCAAGACCTCCGCTGAGCCCGGCCTCCGCCTGCTCGTGCCTTTCATCGACCGGATGGCGCTCGTCGACATGCGCGAACAGGTCGTCGACGTCCCACCGCAGGAGGTCATCACCTCCGACAACGTCGTCGTGAGCGTCGACGCGGTCGTCTACTACGAGCCGGTCGATCCGCAGCGCCTCATCTACAACGTGGCGAGCTTCATCGTCGCGGTGACGAAGTTGGCGCAGACGAACCTCCGCAACCTCATCGGTGACCTCCAGCTCGATCAGGCCCTGACCTCGCGCGATTCCATCAACGCGAGTCTCCGCAGCATCCTCGACGATGCCACCGACACCTGGGGTGTGCGGGTCAAGCGCGTCGAGATCCAGCGCATCGATCCGCCGGCCGATGTGATGAACGCGATGCACGAGCAGATGAAGGCCGAGCGCACCCGTCGCGCGACCGTCACCGAGGCCAACGGTGAACGGGAGGCCGCTATCACGCGCGCCGAGGGCCAGCGTCAAGCCGAGATCCTGGCCGCCGAGGCTGTTCGCCAGCGGGAGATCCTCCACGCCGAGGGTCAGGCCCTCGCCGTGCGAGAACTCGCCGAGGCGGAGCGCTTCCGGCGCGAGACCGAAGCGCAGGGTGAGGCCGATGCGATCCGCCTCGTCTACGCCGCCATCCACGACGGGGACCCGAGCAACGACCTCATCGCGATCAAGTACCTCGAGGCGCTCGCGAAGGTCGCCGACGGCAAGGCGACCAAGATCTTCCTCCCGGCCGACACCTCGACGGCCCTCGGCTCCCTCGCCGGGGTCGCCGAACTGTTCACGAGGCCAGGCCCCACCACTGATGCCGCCGACTGACCGTCGACCGTCCGCGGTCGTCACGGGTGGTGGAGGCGGGATCGGTCGAGCTGCCGCGGAGCGGTTCCTGCGCGACGGGTACGCCGTCGTCGTCGGTGATCTGAACCCGGACCGCGGTCGCGAACTGATCGCCGATCTCGATGCCGGCGACCGTCTCCGGTTCCTTCAGGTCGACGTCTCCGTCGAGAGCGACATGGAGGCGCTCGTCACCCACGCCGTCGAGTCCCACGGAGGTCTCGATGCGATGTTCAACAACGCGGGCATCGGCGGCGCCTTCGGTCCGATCACCGAGCAGAGCGTCGACGAGTGGGACGCGACCTTCGCGGTCAACATGCGCTCGGTCTTCCTCGGCACCAAGCACGCCGCCCGGGCCATGATCAGCGGCGGTGGAGGCGGGTCGATCATCAACACCGCCTCGATCGCGGGCTCCACCGGCGGTGGAGGACCGCAGGCCTACTCGGCCACGAAGGCCGGCGTCCTCAGCCTCACCAAGACGACCGCAGTCGAACTGGCGCAGCACCGGATACGGGTCAACGCCGTGTCTCCCGGCGCCATCTACACCGAACTGCTCCACCGCGGTCGCCCCGAGTTCACCGACTCGTGGCGCGAGCAGATACAACCCTGGCCGGAGCGCGGTACCGCCGAGGCCATCGCTGATGTCGTCGCCTGGCTGGCCTCAGACGAGTCGCGGTTCGTCACTGGGACCGAGGTGCTCGCCGACGGCGGGGTCATCGCCGCCGCTCCTCGACTCATCGACCACGACCTCGCGCACCTGCGCACCATGACGGGGATGGCCTGGGGGAACACCGGTCGGCCCGCGGACGTGCGGCACCTCCCGCACGATGACTCGGCGACATGACCTCGCTCCTGAGATGATCAGTCCTGTGAATGCTCGAGACACCACCCAGACCATCGCGTTGAAGACCGGCCGACTCGCCGAGACCTTCATCTTCCATCCGGACACTGTCGCCCGAGGGAAGGAACTCGGTCTCGATGGATTTCGTTTCTACTTCCTGGGTCGGGGCGGTGTGCTCGGCGATGTGGACGCCGCCGTCGTTCACTCGGCGTTCGGGTACTTCAACCCCGGACTGGTCGACAAACTGTGGACGAGCGCCAAGGAGCGACTCGACCCGCGGGAGGCGGCTCGGGAGTACATCGCCTGCGCCCACGGGCACGCCCGATCGCTGTTCGACGAGTTGTCTGGACTCGAGGCCTACGTGGACGCCGCCTCGGCGGTGATCAACGCCGCGGACGATTCCGGTCTGCACCTGTTCGCCGGTTGGAAGTCCGAACCCGTCCCCGAGGATGCGGCAGCCGCCGCGTACCACCAGGCGGTGGTGCTGCGGGAACTGCGTGGCTCCGCTCACCTCGCCGCGGTCCGCGCTGTCGGGCTGACCTCGATGGTCGCCCACATCATCAAGCGTCCCAACGACGTGGCGGTCTTCGGCTGGCCGGAGGACGCCCACACCGTGACCGACGATGAACGCGAACGGCATACCCGAGCGGAGGAGATCACCGATTCGATCGTGGAGTCCGCGGTCTCGGCGCTGAGCGATGATCAGGCGACGGCCCTCATCGCCGGTACCGAGGCGATGTATGACGCTCTGATCGACCGTCAGGCCTCGAGCGGAACGACGGCGTAGCCGCCGGCCGGCATCTCCGCGAGATCCCCCGGCTCGACAAGGGTGAACCGTCCCGCCGACTCGAACACCACCGTCGGGCTCTCGACGGTCAGCGCGGTTCTGACCCGGCCGAGGGCCACGCCGGCAGCCGGGAGCTCGTAGCGGTCGGCGATGGGCAGCACCGGCTCGGCCAGTGGGGTTAGGTCGACCGTCGAGAGCAGCAGGTCTACATCGACGGGCTTGGAGGTCAACCCACCCCGGACGACGTTGTCGCTCGAACCCATCAACTCGAGACCGGACCCTGAGAGATAGGCGTGCAGGTTTCCCGCATCGAGGCGGATCGCCTCGCCGGGAGCGAGTTCGACCAGATTGAGCAGGAGTGCCACCGCGACGCTCGGTTCCCCCGGATAGCGCGTGTCGAGGTCGACCACCCAGCGGGCCTCGGGCCGGTCGGCGCCGCGACAGGCCTCGATCACCACTCCGGGGTCGAAGTCTCCGCGGTAGAGATCGTCGACGAGCGAGACCACCGACCCCTCTGAGTCGATCCGCTTCGCGACAGCACCGAGGTCGAGGTCGTTGAGCAGCGCGACGGTCGCATCGATCGGGCGCACCCCGCACAGCGCCGAGAACGAGGTGAGAGCCACCAGCAGTTCCGGCTTCGGGTTCGGGTCGGAGAAGACACCGGTCTCGAAGCCGCGCCGCGCCGCTTCGGCGTCGGGATGGGTCTGCATCGAGAGCGGCTGCGCCGCTGACAGCACCTTGAGGAGCCACGGGAGTGAACCGGTCGTCGCGGCCAGCGGGGATCCGTCGTCGAGGGTTGAGGGAGCACTCGGGTGGGTGCCGATCCACCACTCCGCCCAGGGCCGGCCGTCGGCGGGCAGGCCGAGGAGGTCGGGGATGAAGGTCGTGTCGCCCCAGTCGTAGTGACGGGCCGTCCCGTGCACCGCGCGCATGGGGTCACGGTATCGGCACCGGAGGCGCCGGATCGGCGGTCAGAACAGCCGGAGCTCGTCGGGGGCGAGGCCGCGCAGCGAGTCGTAGTCGACCTCCACGCAGACGTAGCCCCGGCTTTCGGCGAGTACGCGGGCCTGCGGCTTGATGACCTGGGCGACGAACATGCCGCGTACCTCACCGAGCGAGGAGTCGTGGTGGAGGCGCTCGATGTAGCGCGTGAGCTGCTCCACGCCGTCGATCTCGCCGCGCCGCTTCACCTCGACCGCGACGACCCGATCGTCGGTGTCGCGGCAGAGCAGATCCACCGGGCCGATAGCCGTTGGATACTCGCGCCGCACGAGACGCAACCCGTCCTCCATCACCTCCGGGGCGGCCGCCAGCAGCTCCTGGAGGTGTGCCTCCACCCCGTCCTTGGAGAGTCCGGGATCGTCACCGAACTCGTGCTCGCTGTCGGAGACCACCTCGTGGAGATGGATGGTGAGGGTCTCGTCCTTCGGGTTGGTGACCACCCAGTGGTCGCCGTTGTCGACGATGGTGTTCGGGGCGTTCATCCAGTTGAGCGGCTTGTAGGCGCCGCCATCGGCATGGATCGCGACGCAGCCGTCGGCCTTCACCATGATCAGTCGGACCGCCTCGGGCAGATGGGCCGAGAGACGTCCGGCGTAGTCGACCGAGCAGCGGGCGATGACGAGGCGCACGCGCCGAAACTAGATGAAGCGCTCAGCGACGGCCACGCTGCGACTCGACGTGCGAGCGCATGCGCCTCTGGATCAACGCCCGACGCTCCTGCAGCTCGCGGTAGGTGAGTCGCTCGGTGTCGAGGTCCACCCCGAAACCGGCCTTCACGCTGTCGAGGTCGACCGTGACGCGACTGGCGTCCATGCCGAGGTCGCGAAGCAATTTGTCCCCGTGTCGCTGGGTGAACACCATCGAGATGTTGGTCACCTCGGCAAGCAGATCGAGCTCGGGAGCGAGTCGGGCGATCGCCCCGTCGAGGAAGACCATGTTCTTCACGTAGAGCATGAGTTCCTTCGGTAGACGCGCTCCGTAACCGAGCATCGCCTTCACCACCCGCTGCACCTCGGCCACCATCTCCTCGCCGGTCAGCGTGGTCGGGTCGATCGGTGCCTGGTCGAGACGGAGATCGTGGATCACCGCATCGAGATCGGTGTCCTGGGGGAGCGCCCCGAGATCACGGAGGGCTGCCATCTGGCCCTTCACATCGTTGGTGGTGGCGCAGATCAGGAGCCGGAGGAAGGCGACCCGCCGCGCCTCGGACAACCGGGCGACGATGCCGAAGTCGAGGAGGGCGGTGCGACCGTCAGCGAGGACGAAGAGGTTCCCGCCGTGGAGGTCGCCGTGGAAGACCCCGTGGATCATCGCCCCCTCCATGAAGGCGACCATGCCGGTCCGGATGACCTCCTCGGTGTCGATCCCCGCATCGCGCATCCCGACGACATCGTCGAAGTTGAACCCGCGGATGCGCTCCATCACGAGCACGCGCCGGGTGGCGAGATCCGGATGGGGTCGGGGCACCACGTAGGACTCCTGTCCGAGATCGTGGATGACACGAGCGACATCGACCATGTTCGCCCCCTCGAGCCGGAAGTCGAGCTCCTCGACGATCGTCTCCGCGAAGAGCTCGACGAGAGCCGGAGGGTTGGCGAGGGCGGCGACGGGGATTCGACCGACGAGATGGGGGGCGAGAGCCGCCATGACCTTGAGATCGGTGCGCACCAGGCGCGCCACATCGGGACGCTGGACCTTGACGACCACCTCGGTGCCGTCGAGGAGACGCGCCGAGTGGACCTGGGCGATGGAGGCCGCGGCCAGCGCCTCGCGTGAGAACTCGGAGAAGATGTCCTCGAGTCGGGCGCCGAGGTCGGACTCGACCGTCGTGCGCACCACCTCGAAGGGCTCGGCCGGGACCTGGTCGCGGCACTTCTTGAACTCGTCGACCAGCTCGGCGGGGAAGAGCCCCTCACCCGAGGAGATGATCTGGGCGAGCTTGATGTAGGTGGGGCCGAGGGTCTCGATCGCCGAGCGGAGCCGGAGCGACAGATCGGCGCGGGAGGTCTCGCCGTCGGCGTAGCGACCGCGACGCTTGCGAATCCACCACACGCCGACCGCCCATCCGAGATGCCGGACGACGGTGAGCAGTCGCCTGATGTCGGGTATCCGTCCCGGTCGGGTGAGACGCGGCACCTCGGCGCGGGCCCGGTCGCGCAGACGTTCGGCGAGCGGCATCCACGAGATCGACGCCGGGTCGAGCACCCAGGGAGCCGCCTCGGTGAAGGCACCCCAGCGGCGGTCGGCGGGAGCCACGTCGTCGTCGCTGTCGGTGGTGGGGGAGTCGACGAGCGTCACGCACAGAGTTTCGCCGTTGTCGGGCGACGGCGCACCTCGTGCGCCACGAAGGGCCGTGACGTCGGGCTCAGCGAGGATCGACGCCCCAGAGCGCCGTGAGTACCGCGGTGGCGAGCTCCGGTCGGCACATGATGAAGTCCGGGAGCCAGGGGTCGGGGTCGTTGTAGACGATCGGCGATCCGTCGATACGGCTGACGTGCAGGCCGGCCGCGAGCGCGACCGCGGCGGGCGCGGCCGAGTCCCACTGGTACATGCCCCCGTCGTGCAGGTAGATGTCGGCCTCGCCGAGCACGACGGCCATCGCCTTGGCGCCGGCCGAGCCGAGACGGATCGCATCGCAGCCGAGTTCCTGGGCGACCACCGCCGCGGCGTAGGGCGCCCGGGTGCGCGAGGTGACGAGCCTCGGCCGCTCGCGCCCGCCGGTGTCGGGCAGTGCGGGAGGTGGGTCCATGGTCAGCACCGCGCCGAGTGCTGGGAGGGCCACCGCCCCGGCGAGGAAGTGGTCGTCCTCCCAGAGGGCCACATGCACGGCCCAGTCGTGGCGACCGGCCTCGGCGAACTCGCGGGTGCCGTCGAGCGGGTCGATGATCCAGACGCGACCGCCGGTGAAGCGTCGAGGATCCTCGAGACCCTCCTCGCTCAGCACGGCGTCCTCGGGGCGCAGTCGACGGAGTTCTCCCATGAGGTACGACTGGCTCGCGTCGTCTCCGGCGTCTTTCACACTCCAGTGGTCCATCCCGGAACTGAAGAGTTCCTCGCGCAGCGCGACGAGACGCTCACCGGTCTCACCCGCGAGCCGAGCCGCGAGACGATGGTCGTCGGCGTCGGCGCCGCCGACCTCGGATGACATCAGGCGAGCTTCTTGTACTTGATCCGGTGCGGTTGATCGACCGAGGCGCCGAACTCACGACGTCGGAACTCCTCGTACTCGGAGAAGTTCCCCTCGAACCAACGCACCTGGCTCTCGCCCTCGAAGGCGAGGACGTGGGTGGCGATCCGGTCGAGGAACCAGCGGTCGTGCGAGATGACCACCGCGCAACCCGGGAACGACTCGAGACCGGACTCGAGGGCGCGGAGCGTGTCGACGTCGAGGTCGTTCGTCGGCTCGTCGAGGAGGAGCACGTTGCCACCGGACTTCAACAACTTGGCGAGGTGCACGCGGTTGCGCTCTCCGCCGGAGAGCTTTCCGACCAACTTCTGCTGGTCGGTGCCCTTGAAGTTAAAGCTCGCCACGTAGGCGCGGCCGTGCACCTCGCGGTTGCCCACCTTGAGATGGTCGACCCCGCCGGTGATCTCCTCGTAGACGGTCTTGTCCGGATCGAGATCGTCGCGGCCCTGATCGACATGGCTGAGCTGCACGGTGGATCCGATGGTGATCTCACCGGAGTCGGGTTGTTCGAGCCCGGTGAGCATCTTGAAGAGCGTCGTCTTGCCGGCGCCGTTGGGACCGATGATGCCGACGATGCCGGCGGGAGGCAGGGAGAAGGACAGATCCTCGATGAGCAGGCGGTCGCCGAAGCCCTTGCGGAGGTTGTTCACCTCGATGACGGTGTCGCCGAGGCGCGGCCCCGGTGGGATGGCGATCTCGAGGCGGTTCGAGGTGTCGCGCTCGGCCTCGGCCTCGGCGTGCAACTTCTCATAGGCGGCGAGTCGCGCCTTGCCCTTCGCCTGGCGGGCCTTGGGCGCCATGCGGACCCACTCGAGCTCGCGTTCGAGGGTGCGCCGTCGCGCCTCGTTCGACTTCTCCTCGCGGGCGAGGCGCTCCTGCTTTTGCTCCAACCAGGACGAGTAGTTCCCCTCGAAGGGGATGCCCCGGCCGCGGTCGAGTTCGAGGATCCACTTGGCGACGTTGTCGAGGAAGTAGCGGTCGTGCGTGATCGCGACCACCGTGCCCGCGTAGTCCTGCAGGAAACGCTCCAACCAGAACACGCTCTCAGCGTCGAGGTGGTTGGTCGGCTCATCGAGGAGCAGCAGATCGGGGCGGCTGAGCAGCAGACGGCAGAGCGCCACGCGACGTCGTTCACCGCCCGACAGCGTGGTGACATCGGCATCGTCGGGAGGACAGCGCAGCGCATCCATCGCGATCTCGACATTGCGGTCGAGGCTCCAGGCGTCGGTCGCGGCGATGCGATCCTCGAGGACCGCCTGCTCCTTGCCGATCTTGTCGTAGTCGGCGTCGGGGTCGGCCCACATGGCCATGACCTCGTTGTACCGGTCGATGATCGACTGCACCTCGGCGACACCGTCCATCACGTTGCCGCGGACGTCCTTGGATGGATCGAGCTCGGGCTCCTGGGCGAGATAGCCGACGGTGAAGCCGGGGGTGAGTCGCGCCTCACCCGAATAGCCGTCGTCGAGCCCGGCCATGATCTTCAGCAGGCTCGACTTTCCGGCTCCGTTCCCGCCGATCACGCCGATCTTGGCGCCGGGGTAGAACGAGAGCGAGATGTTCTCGAGCACCGTTCGATCCGGCGGGTAGTGCCGGGCGAGCTTGTAGCAGGTGTAGATGAACTCGTGTGCCATGCGGGCCTGAACCTACCGCCCCACCCTCAGGGGTGGATCACGGGGAAGCGCTCGTCATCGAGCGGGTCGCCGATGTCGAGGCCCTCGCCCTCGAACGGGGGTGAGACCGGCCATGGTCGTTCGGCCCAGACCGCGTCGTCACCGACCCATCGGAGACTGACGGCGCGTCGGGCCGCCGCGTTCGGATTCCCGGGCGCGCCGTGGAGGGTTCGGAAGTGGAAACAGACCACATCACCCGGTTCGACCGGGAGGGTGATGACCCTCTCGCCCTCGAGTTCGCCGTCGGAGCCGACGAACCGATCGGGGAGCTGCTCGTACCGGTCGTCCTCCATGCCGTAGGGGGTGTGGTCGATGAAGCGCCGCGGGATGAACCAACGGTTCCAGCGGTGCGAACCGGCGATGAAGCGCAGCGCCGATGTCTCGGGCACCGGGTCGAGCGCGAGCCACATCGAGACGTTCTGGTCGCCGTCGACGCAGTAGTAGGGCTGGTCGTGATGCCAGGGGGTCCGCTCGGTCGCGCCCGCCTCCTTGACGAGGACATGCTCGTGGAAGAACCTCGCGGTGCGCGAGCCCATGAGCGCAGCCGCCGCGCGGGCGAGCCCGCCGTCGCGGACGATCCGCTCGTACTCCGCTACCGATCGCCAGGTCACGTAGTCGCTCCAGAAGCCCACCGCGTTCGACGCATCGGTGTACCAGTGGGCGTTCGGGCTCGGATGCGCCCGGTTCCGCTCCACCCCGTCGGCCAAGAGGGACAGTTGCTCGTCGCTGACCACTCCGCGGAGCACCGTCGCGCCGTCGCGCTGGAACTCGTCCAGCGCCGTCGGATCCACCGTCAGCGTCGTCACGGCGCCGACCGTACCGGCCCGCGACGACCGTCGTAGAGTGCGGGTGCTATGGCGACCGCCCACCCCACCACCGGCGCGCCGACCCCCGACGAGGTCACCCTCCGGCCCGTCGACTGGGCGCTGCTCGCCGTGCCGGGGTTGGTCTGGGGGTCGAGCTTCTATCTCATCGCCGTCGGCCTCGAGTCGTTCCACCCGGCCTTCGTCGGCTGGGTGCGGATCGTCATCGGCTTCACGGTGCTGTCCACGGTGCCGCGGGCCCGCACGAGGCTCCCCGCCGACACGAGGGCGACGACAGCCCTGCTCTCGGTCACCTGGATGGCACTGCCACTCAGTCTGTTCGCCTTCGCCGAGGAGCGCGTCTCCTCGAGCGTCACCGGGATGATGAACGGGCTCAATCCGGTGACGGTCGTCGTCGTCGGCCTGCTCGCGTTCGGACTCCGCATCAACACCGGTCGGATCATCGGCCTCGTCATCGGCACCGCCGGCGGGGTCCTCATCGCGCTCCCCACGATGGGCGAGGGGTCGTCGAGCATCGCTGGCATCGCGATGATCCTCGTGGCGCTCGCCTGCTACGGCATCGCGATCAACGCCGCCGGCCCCCTACAGCGCGCCCACGGCGCCCTGCCCGTGATCCGGCGGTCGCTCGGCGGCGCCGCCGTCCTCGCCCTGCCCACCGGTCTCTGGGGTCTCACCCAGTCGACGTTCTCCTGGCCGAGCGCGATCGCCACCGGGGTGCTCGGCGCCTTCGGCACCGGTCTCGCCTATGTGGTGCACCTCGGGAACACCGGTCGCCTCGGGTCCACGCGGGCGAGCACCACCACCTACATCATCCCCGCCGTGTCGATCGTCCTCGGTGTCGTCGCCCTCGGAGAACAGGTCGCCGCCCTCGCCGTCGTCGGCAGCGCCGTCGCCCTGGTGGGCGCCTGGCAGGTCAACCGCAGCACCTGACGGCCTACTCGCGCGCCGATACGCTCACGGCGTGACACCGACCGTCGTCGACTACACCGACCCCGACGCGCCGCGGGCCTTCACCGAGAGCCTCCGAGACACCGGTTTCGCCGTGCTCGTCAACCATCCGCTGCCCCGGGAGATGGTCGAGGGCATCTACGCCGAGTGGTCCGAGCTGTTCACCTCCGGGGCCGCGCAGTCCTACCTCGTCGGGGCCGACGGCCAGGAGGGCTACTTCCCGCCGGACACCTCCGAGACCGCCAAGGGCAACGACGTCCGCGACCTCAAGGAGTTCTTCCACGTCTACCCGTGGTCGACCGTCTACCCGAGCGAGGTCAGCGACGCCGCGCTGCGCTACCGCGACATCGCCTGTGACCTCGCTTCGACCCTGCTCGGCTGGGTGGACGACAACACGCCGGCCGAGGTTGCCGCCCGACTGTCCCAGTCGATCCGATCGATGATCGAGGGCAACACCCGCACCCTGCTCCGGGTGCTCCGCTACCCGCCGCTCGACGACGACGCCCCCGAGGGCGCGATCCGCGCCGCCGCCCACGAGGACATCAACTTGCTGACCGTGCTTCCCGCCAGCGACGAGTCGGGACTCGAACTGCTCGGCACCGACGGCGAGTGGTACGCGGTGCCCTGCGATCCGGGTTCCATCGCGGTCAACTGCGGAGAGATGCTCGACCTCGCCACCGATGGCCACTACCCGGCGACCACCCACCGGGTGGTCAATCCGACCGGAGAGGCCGCGAGGCGGGCGAGGATGTCGCTGCCGCTCTTCCTCGGCGCCGCCGATGACGTCGTCATCACCGACGGTCGGACCGCATCCGAACTGCTCGCGAAGCGACTGGTCGAACTCCGCGGCGAACGCGCCGACTGACCCGGCATCGAGTGGTGACCCGGGGCACGAACGACCTCGGCCGACCAGCCACCGATACCATTTCGGACGTGTCAGACCCCGCCTCGCCGAGCTTCGGCGCCAACTCATGGCTCGTCGAGGAGATGTTCGAGCGATTCCGCGACGATCCAGACTCCGTCGGTGATTCCTGGCGCGAGTTCTTCGAGGACTACCGGAGCCAGGCCGACCTGACCAGTCCGAACGGAGTGGCGGTGGTGACCCCAGCACCGGAAGCGAACGGCGACAGCGCCTCGGACGCGGCCCCGGCTCCTTCGCCGGACCCGGCGACGGCACCCGCCCCGAAGGAGCCGGCTCCCGCACCCGCCCCCGACCCCGAGGGCGCCCCGATCCGCGGTGTCGGTGCCCGGATCGTCGAGAACATGGAGGCGAGCCTCGGTGTGCCCACCGCGACGAGCTTCCGGAACATCCCGGCCAAGCTCCTCGAGGTCAACCGCAAGGTCATCAACGGCTACCGAGCCCGCTCCGGTCAGGGAAAGGTCAGCTTCACGCACCTGATCGGGTTCGCGATCGTCCGAGCGATCGCCGGGGCCGTGCCGAACATGCGCAACGGTTTCGTCTCCGGACCCGACGGGGAACCCCGCATCGTGCGCCACGACAGCGTCAACATGGGTCTCGCCGTCGATGTCGACAAGGGCGACGGCACCCGCACCCTGCTCGTCCCCGTGCTCCGCGGCGCCGACCAACTCGATTTCGCCGGGTTCCTCGCCGCCTACGAGGAGATCATCCGCAAGGTCCGCAACAACAAGCTCACCGTCGACGACTTCCGCGGCGCGAACATCACCCTCACCAACCCCGGCACCATCGGCACCGTCCAGTCGGTGCCGAGGCTCATGCCCGGTCAGGGCGTCATCGTCGGGGTCGGGAACATCGACTACCCGGCCGAGTTCGAGGGAGCCGACCGCTCGAACCTGTCGTCATTCGGCATCTCCAAGGTGGTCACGATCACGAGCACCTACGACCACCGCATCATCCAGGGCGCCGAATCGGGCCTGTTCCTGAAGCGCATCCACGAACTCCTCCTTGGCGAACACGGCTTCTACGAGGAGATCTTCCACGCCCTCGACGTTCCCTATGAGGCGGTGCGCTGGCGGCCGGACACCAATCCGATCGACCGCGAGGACGCCATGCTCGCCAAGCAGATGGCGGTCGCCAAGCTCATCCGGGTGCACCGGGTGCGCGGCCACCTGATCGCCGACCTCGACCCGCTCCACTGGATGGAGCCGATCATGCCGGTCGAGCTCGACCCGGCCACCTACGGGCTCACCATCTGGGACCTCGATCGCGAGTTCCTCACCGACGGGGTCGGCGGACGCGAGAAGATGCGCCTCGGTGACCTGCTCGGCGTGCTCCGCGACGCCTACTGCCGAACCATCGGCGTCGAGTACATGCACATCCAGAGCACCGAGGAGCAGCAGTGGTTCCAGGAGCGCTTCGAGAGCTCGCCGCCGGTGATCGATCACGACGGCAAACTGCGCATCCTCGAACGTCTCAACGCCGCCGAGGCCTTCGAGAAGTTCCTCGCCACGAAGTACGTGGGCACCAAGCGCTTCGGTATCGAGGGCGCCGAGTCCGCCATCCCGATCCTCGATGAGATGCTCACCCGAGCCGCCGACGCCGGTCTCGACGGCGCCGTCCTCGGCATGGCGCACCGTGGTCGGCTCAATGTGCTCTCGAACATCATGGGCAAGAGCCACGAGGCGATCTTCTCCGAGTTCGAGGGGCACCTCGACCCGAGCACCGTCCAGGGCTCGGGCGACGTGAAGTACCACCTCGGTGCCTCCGGGGTGTTCACCAGCCCGACCGGCTCGGAGATCCCGATCGAACTCGCCGCCAACCCGAGCCACCTCGAGACCGTCAACCCGATCGTCATGGGCATGGCCCGCGCGCTCCAGGACCAGATCGACCCGCCGCTGTCCTACTCGGTCCTGCCGCTGCTGATCCACGGTGATGCCGCCTTCGCCGGCCAGGGGGTCGTCGCTGAGGGTCTCGCCATGAGCGACATCGGCGGATACCGGGTCGGCGGCACGATCCACCTGATCATCAACAACCAGATCGGATTCACGACCGCCCCCCAGAACGCCCGGTCGTCGCACTACTGCTCCGATGTCGCCCGCACCATCCAGGCGCCGATCCTGCATGTCAACGGTGATGACCCCGAGGCCTGCGTGCGAGTGGCGCGACTCGCCTGGGAGTACCGCCAGACGTTCCACAAGGACGTCGTCATCGACATGGTCTGCTACCGGCGCCACGGGCACAACGAGGGCGACGATCCGAGCTACACCCAGCCGCTCATGTACAAGGCCATCGCCGAACGACGGAGCGTCCGCAAGCTCTACGTCGAGTCGCTCGTCCGTCGCGGGGAAATCGACGTCGATCAGGCCGAGCAGGCCCTCACCGACTTCGGTGGGAAGCTCCAGACAGCCCTCGACGCCACCCGAGCCCGGGCTCGCGACGAGTTCAAGGCGCCGAGGCCTCCGCAGCCCGTGGGAGTTCTCTCCCCGATCCCGACCGGGGTGGACCGCGCCGTTCTCGATCGGGTCGTCGACCAGCTCTCGGCCTACCCCGACGGTTTCACCGTGCATCCAAAACTGAGCAAGCAGTTCGAGCAGCGCGACGCCGTCTACCGCGACGAGGAGAGCGTCGACTGGGCCACCGCCGAGGCGCTCGCCGTCGGATCGCTCGTGCTCGAGGGCCACCCGGTCCGCCTCGCCGGTGAGGACTCCCGCCGAGGCACCTTCAGCCAGCGGCACGCCGCGCTGACCGACTACGAGACCGGAGAGGTCTGGGTCCCCCTCAACGAACTCGCTCCCGACACCCGGTTCTGGGTCTACGACTCGCTGCTCAGCGAGTACGCCGCGCTCGGATACGAGTACGGATACGCCCACGCCAACCCCGAGGCGCTCGTGATGTGGGAGGCCCAGTTCGGCGACTTCATCAACGGCGCGCAGATCATCATCGACCAGTACCTCGTCGCCGCCGAGGACAAGTGGGATCAGCAGAACTCGCTCGTCCTGCTCCTCCCGCACGGCTTCGAGGGTCAGGGACCCGAGCACTCCTCCGCCCGCCTCGAGCGGTTCCTCATCCTCGCGGCCGAGGACAACATCCAGATCTGCAACGCCACGACCGCAGCCCAGTACTTCCATCTCCTGCGCCGCCAGATCCACTCCGAGCGGCGGACCCCGCTCGTGATCTTCACGCCGAAGCAGGGTCTCCGCATGCGTCAGACCCGCTCGAGTGTCGCCGAGCTCACCGAGGGCTCGTTCCGCGAGGTCCTCGATGATCCGGGGGTGTTCGACCGCTCCAGCGTCCGCCGGGTGGTGTTCTGCTCCGGCAAGGTCGCCTGGGACGCGATGGCCGAGCGCGATCGCCGCGAGGCCCCGGTCGCCGTGGTCCGGGTGGAGCAGCTGTATCCGCTCCCCACCGAGCAGATGTACGCGATCCTCGAGTACTACCCCAACGCCCGCGAGATCGTCTGGCTCCAAGAGGAGCCGGAGAACATGGGCGCCTGGAAGTTCATCGAGCATCGGATCTGGAGGGTGAAGGAGCGCGGCTACGACCTCCGCCACGCGGCGCGCTTCGAGTCGGGTTCACCGGCCACCGGTTCCAAGACGGTCCACGACCAGGAACTGGTCGACCTCATGAACGAGACCTTCGAAGGCCTCTGACCGCCCTCCGGGCGCTCGCTCAGGTCAACTCCCGTCCGAGTACCGCGCCCAACTCAGCGAGGGCGCTCCCGGGGTCGACCACCTTGATGGTCGTCATGCCCATCGCCGCTGCCGGCTTCAGGTTGATGCCGAGGTCATCGAGGAACACGACCTCTTCGGGCTCGACTCCGGCGGTCGCACAGGCGATCTCGTAGAAGGCCCGCTCGGGTTTGCGCACGCCGACCCGGGACGACTCGATGATGTGGGCGAAACGGCTCATCGCGTCGTCGACATCGGGACGGTCACCCGTCGAACCCACGACGTTGTTCGTCAGGCAGGCGAGCAGGTAGCCCGCATCGCGCAGTCGGTCGAGGGCGGTGACCATCTCGGGGCGTACCGCCCCGTAGAGGCAGGAGAGGACATCGGACCCGGGGATGCGATGGCCGAGTCGCTCCGACTCCTCGGCGAAGAGCCGATCGAACTCGTCGGCGCCGACCTCGCGACGCTCGATCCTCGCCCAGGCGTTCGTGTCGGGCTCGACGGCGTTCACCGATCGGATGAAGTCGCGGGGGATCCCGTGGCGCTCCTCATATCGGTTGAAGGCCTCGAAGGGACTCGATGTGATCACCCCACCGAAGTCCCAGAAGACGGCGCGATGCTGACGTCGAGGTGTCGAACCCACGTCATCGGACTCTACGATGCCTTCGGCCGTTCACGCGCCGAGCCCGTCGCCCTGCTGAGGCGGACGACGGATGGACGTGACCGCCCGGAGGCCGAGTGCCCTCCGAACCACCCCACACGACCCGAGCGGGTCTGACACGAGGAACACATGCCGAACAGCGCAGGACCGGGCCACATCGTGGTCGACGGGTCCAACATCGCGACCGAGGGTCGCTCCATGCCGAGTCTCCAGCAGTTGAACGAGGCGGTGACATCGTTCATGGCGGATCACCCCGATGTGCCGGTCACCGTGGTGGTCGACGCCACCTTCGGTCATCGCATCGACAAGTCGGAACGAGCCGAGTTCGACGAGGCGGTCGCCAACAACGAACTGGTCGCGCCACCCGCCGGCGCGGTCGGTCGCGGCGATGCCTTCGTGCTCAACATCGCCCAGAAGTCGGGTGCCACGGTGCTGAGCAACGACTCCTTCCAGGAGTTCCACGGAACCCATGAGTGGCTCTTCGAGGAGGGTCGACTGATCGGCGGCAAGCCGGTTCCCCATGTCGGTTGGGTGTTCGTCGCTCGCAACCCGGTTCGCGGGACCGTGTCCCGTCAGGCGACCCGAGCCTCTCGGAAGTCCGAGTCGAAACCTGCGAAGGCCGAGGCTCCCGCATCCGCATCGACGTCGAAGTCGGCGAGAAAGGGCAAGTCCAGCCCGCTGGCGAACGAGCCGATGCCCACCCCGAAGGCCCCGCCCCCCGGGGCGGCTTCGGTCAACGAGCTCGTCCCGTTCCTCGACTTCGTCGAGCGTCATCCAGTCGGGACGAGTTGCAGTGGTGTCGTCGAGGCCTACTCATCACACGGGGCGTTTCTGCGGGTCGGTGAGGTGCGCGTCTACGTCCCCCTCAGGTTGATGTCCGATCCTCCGCCGCAGAGCGCACGCAAGATGTTGAAGATGGGTGAGAGCGTGACCGTGGTGATCGCGGGGTTCGTGCCGGCGCGGCGGAGCATCGACGCCGGACTGCCCGGCATGGTCGACGCGACTGCCGCGCCGTCCGAGCAGGAGCCTCCGGCGAGGCCCACCGCGAAGAAGACGGCGGCGAAGAGGGCAGCAGCAACGAAGACCGCGCCGAACAAGGCAGCGACGAAGAAGACGGCGGCGAAGAGGGCAGCAGCAACGAAGACCGCGCCGAACAAGGCAGCGGCGAAGAAGACCGTGCCGAAGAAGACGGCGGCGAAGAAGGCCGTCGCGGAGAAGGCGGCACCGAAGGCGGCTGAGAAGAAGGCAGCAACGAAGACGACAGCGAAGAAGGCCGCGGTCAAGGCGGCGGTGAAACGGGCAGCGACGAAGACGGTGGCGAAGAAGGCCTCGACCAAGAAGACCGAGAAGAAGGCCTGAGAGACTGCACCCATGCGCATCGTCACCTGGAACGTCAACTCCCTCAAGGCTCGGCTCCCTCGGGTCACCGAGTGGATCGACGAGGTTCGCCCCGAGGTGCTCTGCCTGCAGGAGACGAAGATGGCCGACGAGGCCTTCCCGGCTCTCGACTTCGAGGCCCTCGGCTACACCGGAGCGCACTTCGGTCAGGGGAGGTGGAACGGTGTGGCGATCATCTCCCGCGTCGGTCTCGACGACGTCGTCGCGAACTTCGCGCCCGGGATCGAACCCGACACCGAGGCCCGCATCATCACCGCCACCTGCGGCGGTGTTCGGGTGTCGAGCGTCTACGTACCGAACGGTCGCGCCGTGGACGACCCCCACTACGAGTACAAACTCGACTGGCTCGACCGGCTCGTCGCCCACCTCGACGCGGACACATCGCCGACCGCCGATGTCGTCGTCACCGGTGACTTCAACATCGCGCCCACCGACGCCGACGTCTTCGACCCGGCGATGCTCGATGGAGGCACCCACGTCACCCCGGCCGAACGCGACCGGCTCACCGCCCTCGCGGAGTGGGGCCTCACCGACCTCTTCCGGAAGCATCACAGCGCCGCGGAGCTCTACTCATGGTGGGACTACCGATCCGGCTCCTTCCACAAGGGCCACGGCATGAGGATCGACCTCAGTCTCGGTACCGTGAGTGTCGCCGAGCGCTGCCGATGGAGCGTCGTCGATCGCAACGCCCGCAAGGGCGAGTCACCGAGCGACCACGCGCCGGTGATCGTCGAACTCGCCGACTGAACCCGACGCGACTCACCCGGAGCCGTCGAGGGCGGCGACCACGCCGGCGATGAGGCGCTCACTCGTCATCGCGCCGAGGCCCGTCGCGCGGTCGAGCGCCGCCGCGTCGCGCGGTTGCGACTCGGCGATCCTCCGCAGGGCGGCATCGGGACAGAACTCGCTCGGGAGGACCCCGATGCGGCGCGCCGCCGACTCCCGCCAGAGCACCAGGCGATCCATCCGGTCCCGTTCGCGTCGTCGATCGGCGTCAATGGTCCGGAGCACCGGTGGTTCGGCGATCGGCGCGGATGCCGGTTCGAACCCGTCGAGAAAGGGCGACGGCTGCCGCCGGTAACCGGCTCGCCGCTCCGCCCTCGAGACCTGACACACATCGGTCGCGCGTGTGAGCGCCACATAGAGCAGGCGCGCCTCCTCAGCCACCGCGCCATTCGTCGTGGCGGCCCGATGCGGGCTGAGACCCTTCTCGACCCCGACCACGAAGACCGTCGGCCATTCCCGCCCCTTCGAGGCATGGAAGGTGAGCACCTCCACCCCCGAGACATCGCGGATGCCGAAGGGATCGACGGTGGCGAGCCACGACCGCAACGCCGTGCCGTCACCGTGGGGCTGCTCGCGTAGGAAGTCGACGAGTACCTCGCCGACCCGAGCGGTGGCGGCGCGGTCGCCCTCGGAGTTCGCCTCGCGGGAGACATCGGTATCGAACTCGTCGAGGAGGTCGTGGGCGAAGAAGCGGAGAGCGGAGGCCGACTGACAGCGTTGGGCGCGGTCGAGGAGCCGGCGCTCGATCGAGCCCGACGCCAGGGCGCGTCGACGGACGACGATGCCGCGGGACTCGAGCGCCTCGGCGACACGCCCCGCCACCTGATGGGTGCGCGCGAGGACCGCGACCTCACCCCGACGGATCGCCGCCGGGTCGCAGCCGAGCACCGAGGCCGCGACCCCCGATGCCTCAGCATTCTCGTCCGCGTAGGCGGTGAGGCTCAGCGGTCGGGCATCCTCACGGGCCGAGACCAGACCGGCACCCTGACCCGAGGTGTCGAGCACGTGATTGCCGGCCGCGACGATCTGCGGGGTCGAACGGTGGTTCACCGGGAGGCGGATCACCTCGACGCCCGGGAAGCGCCGGTCCACATCCACGAGCAGGGAGGGATCGGTCCCGTTGAAGCCGTAGATCGCCTGCGAGGGGTCACCGACGAGGAACAGGTCATCGCTGCCCTCTCGGAGCACATCCACGAGACGGTGCTGGAGGGGGTTGAGGTCCTGGGCCTCGTCGACGTGGAGATGACGGAACCGCCACCGCACGGCCTCGGCGAACGTACGGTCGCCCTCCAACTCGCGGACGAGGATGGCCAGCAGGTCGTCGAGATCGACCACACCGCGCCGGCGCTTCTCCTCGGCGTAGGCGTCGAGTGCCGCGGGCACCTGCGACATGACCCTGGAGCGTCGACCGGCCGCGCGCGCCGCGCGCTGGTAGTCATCGGATCCGAGGCCCCGCGCGAGCGCCCAGTTGACCTCCTCCAGCACCGCCGACGCGCGACCTCGGTCACCGCCAGGTGAGTCGGTTCGTGGCGAGGCGGCGCGAAGCAGTCGGGCGCGGTCATCGACCACCGTCGGCACCGGACGCCCCGTGTCGACCCAGCGCCGACGTAGGAGGCCGAGAGCAACCGAATGGAAGGTGCCGGCCTCCACGCGCTCGCGGACCCCGCTCGCGCCGAGTCGACGGCGCAGCTCTCCGGCCGCCTCCCGGGTGAACGTGAGGGCGAGGGTGTGCTCGGCCTCGGCGGTATCGGAGAGGACGCGATGAGCGATACGTCGGGTGAGCACCCGGGTTTTGCCCGACCCGGCGCCCGCGATCACCGCCACCAGCCGTGACTCGCAGGTGACCGCGCGACGTTGATCGTCATCGAGATCGACGAGCAGATCGGCGGGGTCCACGGCGCAACGGTACCGGTCCCCCCGAAGCCGATCCGAAGGCGCGTCCGTGGCACACTCGGGGTGATGCCGCGCGCGACCCTCCCCAACGCGATCGAGATCGAGTACGACACCTTCGGATCGCCCAGCGACCCCGCGCTGCTGCTCGTCGCCGGATTCACCTCCCAGTTGATCTCGTGGGACCCGGACCTCTGCGAGATGCTCGCCTCCAGAGGTCGATACGTCATCCGATACGACAATCGCGACTGCGGCCTCTCCACCCACCTCGACGGGATCACCGTCGACGTCGAGCGAGCCACCGAGATCTTCCTGTTCGGCCACGACGAGAAGATCGACTGCCCCTACGACCTCTCCGACATGGCGGCCGACGGGATCGGAGTCCTCGACCACCTCGGCATCGACAGCGCGCACATCATGGGGGTGTCGATGGGCGGGATGATCGTCCAGGCCATGGCCATCGACCATCCCGACCGGATCGCCTCGGCGACCTCGATCATGAGCACCACCGGCGAGCGCGACTACGGCGAACCGACCGCGGAGTCGCTCGCGGTGCTGCTCGCCGACCCACCCGCGGACCGACAGGCCTACATCGACGGTGCCGCCGACTACGCCGTCTGGGCGTCGAAGGCGCACTTCGACCTCGAACGAGCCCGCCGGTTCGCGGCCGCCGCCTACGACCGCGCCTTCTACCCCGAGGGGTCCACCCGGCAGATGGCCGCCATCCTCACGAGCGGTGACCGAGCCGAGGGTCTCGCCGACCTCCGCGTTCCGATGCTCGTCATCCACGGCACCGACGACACGCTCATCACCCCCTCGGGAGGGGAGCGGACCGCTGAGATCACACCGGGCGCCGAACTCCTCATGCTCGACGACATGGGCCACGACCTTCCGGTCCCTCTGTGGCCGGTAATCGTCGACGCGGTTATCGCCCACAGCGACCGCAACCCCTGAGGAACGACCCCGCCGATCCATACCGACGAACCAGCCGACACGAGGAGCAGCACCATGGCCGGACCACTCCAAGGCCTCAAGATCATCGAGATCGCCGGGATCGGCCCGGGTCCCTTCGCGGCGATGATGCTCGCCGACATGGGGGCCGACGTGCTCCGCGTCGACCGGGCCGCCGCTGTGCGGGGGATCGCGACCGACCCCGGTCTCGACATCCTGCAGCGGGGGCGCCGCAACATCGCCCTCGACCTGAAGCACCCCGACGGGGTGTCGGCCCTGCTCGACCTGGTCGGTGAGGCCGACGCCCTCATCGAGGGGTTCCGCCCCGGCGTCATGGAGCGTCTCGGCATCGGCCCAGAGGTGTGCACCGAGCGCAACCCTCGGCTGGTCTTCGGGCGCATGACCGGCTGGGGTCAGGACGGGCCCTACGCGCAGGCCGCCGGGCACGACATCAACTACATCTCCCTCGCCGGCTCGCTCGCCCACATGGGCCGGGTCGACACCGGTCCGGTCCCACCCCTCAACATGGTCGGAGACTTCGGCGGCGGCGGCATGCTCCTCGCCTTCGGCGTGGTCTGCGGCATCCTGGAGGCGGCGCGATCAGGAACCGGTCAGGTCATCGACGCCGCGATGGTCGATGGATCGGCCGTGCTCATGTCGATGTTCTGGGCGTTCAGCGCGATGGGGGTGCACGATCCCGATTCGCGGGGCACCAACCTCTTGGACACCGGGGCCCACTTCTACGACGTCTACCGCTGCGCCGACGATGCCTACATCTCCATCGGGTCGATCGAGCCCCAGTTCTACGCCGAACTCCTGAGGCTGCTCGACCTCACCGATGACCCCGACTTCGCCACCCAGATGGACCGGTCGGCATGGCCCGCGCTCAAGGAGCGACTCGGGGAGATCTTCGCCTCCCGGACCCGGGCCGAGTGGTGCGAGCTCCTCGAGCACACCGACGTCTGCTTCGCCCCGGTGCTCACCATGGCCGAAGCGGCGGAGCATCCCCACAACCGGGCGCGAGGGACGTTCACCGAGGTGGCTGGTCTGGTCCAGCCCGCGCCGGCCCCGAGGTTCTCCCGCACCGAGCCCGAGGTCGCCTCCCCGCCGGCCCACCCGGGGCAGCACACCCGCGAGGCGCTCCTCGACTGGGGTGTCCCCGCCGAGCGCGTCGTGTCACTCCTCGAGTCCGGCGCGGCGCGACAGGCGTGACCCACCTCGTTCGACTGGTCCGGCACGGCCGGGCGGCCGCCGGGTGGGACGTCGATCGCGACCCGGGCCTCGACGCCCTCGGACTCGACCAGGCTGAACGGGTGGCCGACGTGCTGGTCGCCGAGGTGGCCGCCGACGTCGACGTGTGGACCAGCCCGCTGCGTAGGTGCCGTGAGACCGCCGCTGCGCTCTCCGGTCGCCTGGGCACCGAGGCCCGCATCGAACCTCGCGTGGCTGAGATCCCATCGCCGGAGGGTGTCGACATGGCCGATCGGACCGGTTGGCTGCGCTCCGCGATGAACGGCACCTGGGGGGACCTCGGTGACCGCTACACGGAGTATCGCGACCGCGTGGTCGAGGCCGTCACGGCCTGCGAGCGACCGACCGTGGTCTTCTCCCACTTCGTGGCCATCAACGCCGTCATCGGGGCCTGTCTCGGCGACGACCGATTGCTCATCGACCACCTCGACAACACCTCGGTGACCGTCGTCGAAGTGACCGCCGGGTCGCTCCGACTCATCGAACGGGGTCGCGAGGCCGACACACTCATCCGCTGAGGGGCAACGGCCTGCGACCGGGGTGGTGACCCCCGATGGCATGCTCTTGGGGTGCCGAATCCCCGAACGGTCGCCCTCACCCTGGCGTTCACCGCTGTCGCGGGCTGCGCCTACCTCGACGCCGATGCCGAGCCGCTCGCGCCTGCCCTCAATGAGGCGCCCCCGACCGAGACGACCGTTGCTGGTGAGCAGCCGTCCATCGAGGAGGACTCGGAGACCGAGGTGAGCGCGGCACCCACCACGACCGCCACCACGCTCCCGCCGACCACCACCATCCCGCCGCCGCTCGGTGTGGACGAACTCATCCTGAGCCCGGAGGGCATCGGAGGGGCGCTGCTCGGCGCGGATCCCGACACCGTGGTCACCTACATCTCCTCGATCCTCGGAGCGCCCACCGACGACAGCGGCTGGGTGGATCCGCTCGAGTTCTATCTCTGCCGAGGAACCACCGTCAGACGTGTCGAGTGGGGAGTGCTGTCGGCGATCTTCGGCGACGAGTCCGACATCGCCACCGGCCGCACGCACCTCATCTCGTGGACCTACGGCCTCGTCGACCGTCTCGGCGACGAACCGGTTGGGCTCCGAACCCCCGGCGGGTTGACACTCGGCGATCAGATCGCCGGTCTCCGGGAGGAGTTCGGGTCGGTGGCCCTCGACGAGGGCGACGCCGACCTCGACATCCCACCGAGCTTCTATGTCGGGCCGACCCTGCGGGGACTGGCCACCGGTATCGCCGACGACGACTACGTGCTCGTGATCATCGGCGGGAGCGGGTGCACCGGGTGAGTCTGCTCGAATGGCACGAACTCAACGCCTGGGTGCTGATCTGGTCGAACGCGGCCCTCGGCCTGTGGTTCAACGCCGCCCAGTTCGCCCCCGCGCTCCGACATCGCGCCATCTGGCCGATCACCCTGGCGGTCCAGGTCACCGTGTTCACCCAGGCCGTACTCGGCGTGTTGATTGTGAACCGCACCACGCTCGAACTCGACGACATGCACGCCCTCTACGGCTTCTCGACGATCATCGCCGTCGCCATCCTCTACAGCTACCGCTCCAGTCCGTTCATTCGTGACCGCCAATGGCTGCTCTACGGCCTCGGGTCCTGGTTCATCATGGGGCTCGGACTGCGCAACCTCTACATGAACTGAGGCCCGCCCGGGTATCAGGCCGAGGTGATCAACTCGCGGAGCAGGCCGACGAGGAACACGGCCGGTGTCGTGTCTCGGGGTATCGGGACCACCACCTGGCGCTGCTGCTCCTTGACCACCGCCGAGCGCGCCAACCGCTTCAGGCGCATCGACTCGCTCGCCTTCAGCTCGAGACCCGAGAGTCGCGCCTGACGGCCGCGCTGACGATCGCCGGTCACCTGCAGCTCCGGGATGCCGCACCGGATGCACTCCGCGCGCAGCTCGCCGATGACGAGCAGCATCTCGGCCTCGGTGGGCACCGGCCCGTAGCGGTCCTCCCACTCAGCTCGGATGTCGGTGACCTCGTCGACGGTGGTCACCTGCGCGAGACGTCGGTACGCCTCGAGTCGCAACTCCTCCTTGGTCACGTACTCCGCCGGCAGGAAGGCGTCGGTCGGGATGTCGAGCGAGACGGTCGGGGGAGTCGGAGCCGGCTCACCCTTCATCTCGGCGACGGCCTCGGTCACCATCTGGCAGTAGAGGTCGTAGCCGACCGCGGCGATGTGGCCCGACTGCGTCTCACCGAGGAGATTGCCCGCCCCGCGGATCTCCAGATCGCGCATGGCGATGCGGAAGCCGGACCCGAGATCGGTCGACTCGCCGATCGTCCTGAGGCGTTCGTAGGCCTCCTCGCTCAGGGTGCGGTCCCTGGGATGGAACAGGTAGGCGTAGGCCCGCTGTCCACTGCGCCCGACACGACCCCGGAGCTGGTGCATCTGACCGAGCCCGAGCAGATCGGAGCGCTCGACCACGAGGGTGTTCACCGTCGGCATGTCGATACCCGACTCGATGATCGTCGTGCACACCAGGACGTCGTAGTGCCCCTCCCAGAAGTCGACGACCACCTGCTCGAGGCTTCCCTCGTCCATCTGTCCATGGGCGACCGCGATACGGGCCTCGGGGACGAGCTCACGGAGACGGGCGGCGGCCCCCTCGATCGACTTGACGCGGTTGTGCACCCAGAACACCTGGCCCTCGCGCAGGAGTTCACGGCGGATCGCCTCCACCGCGACGCGCTCGTCGTACTCGCCGACGAAGGTCAGAATCGGCTGACGGTCGGCCGGAGGGGTCTGCAGCAGCGAGAGGTCGCGGATCCCGACGAGGGACATCTCAAGGGTGCGTGGGATCGGGGTGGCCGACATGGTGATGACATCCACCGAGGTGGCCAACTGCTTGATGGCCTCCTTGTGGGTCACGCCGAACCGCTGCTCCTCATCGACGACGAGGAGACCGAGATCCTTGAACATCACGTCGCCAGTCAGCAGGCGGTGGGTGCCGATCACGCAGTCGATCTCCCCCGAGGCCAGGCCCGCGACCACCTTGTCGGCCTGAGCGCGGGTAAGGAAGCGCGACAGCACCTCGACGCGGATCGGGTACCCCGAGAAACGGTCGGCGAAGGTCGCCCCGTGCTGGGTTGCGAGGAGCGTGGTCGGCGCGAGGACCGCCACCTGCTTGCCGGCCTGGATGGCCTTGAAGGCGGCGCGGATCGCGACCTCGGTCTTGCCGAAGCCGACGTCACCGCAGATGAGCCGATCCATCGGAACCGGACGCTCCATGTCGGCCTTGACCTCGTCGATGGCCCGCCGCTGGTCGGGGGTCTCGACGAACGGGAAGGTCGACTCCATCTCGGCCTGCCAGGGGGTGTCGGCGCCGAATGCGTACCCCTCGGTCGAAACCCTCCGCTGGTAGAGCAGAACGAGTTCCTGGGCGATCTCGCGCACGGCGGATCGCACCCGGGTCTTCGACGCCGCGAAATCGCTGCCGCCGAGACGGTGGAGCGACGGGGTCTCGCCGCCGATGTAGGGCCGGAGCGAACCGATCTGGTCGGAGGGGACATAGAGCTTGTCGGCCCCCTTGTAGGCGAGCAGGAGGTAGTCGCGTTCCGCCCCGCCGATCGCTCGGGTCACCATGCCCTCGTAGCGACCGACGCCGTGGTGCTCGTGGACCACGTAGCTGCCCGGGCGAAGACCCTCGAAGGTGGTCGTCGCCCCACGGGTGCGGGGCCGGCGATGCGCGCGGCGCCGTCCGGTCAGATCAGCCTCGGCGACCACGGCGAGTCGCGCTCGGGGCAGATGCCAACCCCGATGCAGCGGGGCCACGATGACGTAGGCCCCGGGCCGCGACATGTCGGTTCCGGCGGTGGCCGGGGTCAACTCGAGTCCGTGCTCGAGCATGGTCTCACGGATGCGGTTCGCCGACCCCTCACCGTCGGCAGCGACCACCACCCTCGAGCCGGCCGCGATGAGCTCGGTGAGCCTGGTCGTGAGCCCGGAGACATCACCACCGACGGGACCCCACCCGGACGACTCGACGATGGGGGTGTCCGGAGAGTCGGGCGCTGAGTCGATGGTCCAGAACGAACCGGTGCCCGAGAGCAGCCGATCGGGGTCGACGTGCAGCCGGGGGAAGGCGATGTCGGGGTCGCGCGCCCAGGTCTGGGCGAGGGTCCGGGCCAGATCGTCCTCCTCGGCGATCAGGTCGGCCGCGCGGTCGCGCATCCTCCGAGGTTCGATGAGAACCACCCGGGCCTCATCGGGCAGGAGATCGGTGATGAGCGCGTCGGACTCGGTGAGCCACGGCAGCCAGGACTCCATGCCGTCGAAGTGGGTGCACTCCGCCAGTCGCTCCCACTGCTCGCGACCCCACGGATCGGTCGACACCAGGGTCTCCGCGCGAGCCCGAACCGAGTCATCGGGGGTGAGCTCGCGGGCCGGGAAGATTCGGGTCGAGGCGATGTCGTCGATCGAGCGCTGATCGTTGACGCTGAACTCGGTGAGTCGATCGACCTCGTCGCCCCACAGGTCGATACGCACCGGGCGATCCGCCGTCGACGGGAAGACATCGATGATCGCGCCCCGGCGGGCGAACTCGCCGCGGTGCTCCACCAACTCCTCGCGCCGGTACCCCGCGGCGACGAGGCTCCTCACGATGTCATCGGGGTCGATGACATCCCCGTGGGCGACCTCGACGGGGACGACCGAGTCCGAGCCGGGACCGAGACGCTGGAGGAGGGCGCGGACCCCGGCGACGATGACGCGCGGGCATCGCTCAGCGTGGCGCAGTCGCCAGAGCACCTCGAGCCGGCGGCCCATCGTCTCGATCGCGGGGGACACCCGCTCGAAGGGAAGGGTCTCCCAGGCGGGGAACAGCGCGACCGAGTCGGCCGGGAGCAGCTGACAGAGATCGTCGTGGAGTCGGGCGGCGTCGGTGCCCGTCGCGCAGGCAACGAGGAGGGGACGGCGTTCCGAGAGTCGCGCGAGGGCGGCGAGCGACACCGGCCGCGCCACCTCGGCGACCGCGAGCCGGGCCGACGGGTCGCCGAGTGCCCGCATGACCGCGGGCTCGTCGCGGAGCAGGCCGACGATCGACCCGAGCGGCGCCTCGGTCATCGCGAGTTGATGTCCTGCATCGTCTCGGCGACCCCGCGCCGGACGATCGACTCCACCGCGTCGGCGGCGATCTCGATCGAGACATCGAGGACCTCGCGCTGCTTCGCCGGGATCCTCGACAGCACGTGATCTGCCCCTCGCCCCGCCGACGGGGGCTTGCCGACCCCGATGCGGATACGGAGGTAGTCCTGGGTGGAGAGCGATGACGTGATGCTCCGAAGACCGTTGTGCCCCGCCAGCCCGCCACCGGCCTTGGCCCGAACGATGCCGGGCTCGAGGTCGAGTTCGTCGTGCACGACGATGATCCGCTCCGGATCGGTGAAGCGGAACCTCTTCACCAGCGAGGCAGCGGCGCGTCCCGACTCGTTCATGAACGTGAGCGGCACGGCGAGCACGACCCGGGTCTCCCCGATGCGGCTCTCGGCGACCGCCGCATCGTTCTTGCCGGTGCGCATGGTGTCGCCGAGCCGTCCAGCCAGCAGGCGAACCGCGTCCTCCCCGACGTTGTGGCGGGTGTGCTCGTACCGGCGGCCCGGATTTCCGAGACCGAGGACGAGCCAGTCGAAGCTGCCGCCGCTCCCACTGTCACGACCCCGGCCGAACATCGGGTCAGTTCATCCTCGCGCCGGGTAGCGCGGGATCACTCGGCGTCGTCGGCAGGGGCGTCGTCGGAGGAGGCGTCGTCTCCGGAGCCCTCGCCCTCTTCGCCTTCGCCCTCTTCGCCCTCGCCCTCTTCCTCGGAGGTCTCTTCCTCCTCCTCGGCGGCGGTGCGCAGGATCGTCACGGTGACGACCGGCTGGTCCTCCTCGTGGGCGAAGACGCATCCGGCGGGGACGGGGAGCTGACCGACGGTGATGACGTCGTCGACGGTCATCTCCGAGATGTCGATCTCGATCGAGTCGGGAATGGTGCGAGGAGTGGTGGTGACCTGGATCTCAGCCATCTGCAGGTCGACAAGGCCGTTGTTCATGGCGACCTCCTTCGCCTCACCGAGGAGGACCACCGGCACGCTCACGGTGATCTCAACGTCGAGGTTCACCTGGAGGAAGTCGATGTGGCTCACGGAGCGGCGCACCGGGTGGCGCTGCATTTCCTTGACGATCGCTGGGTACACCGTGCCGTCGACGGTCAGGTCGAGAACGGTGTTGACGCCCGAGGGACCCGACAGGGCGGCGCGCAGGTCGCGGCGGTCGACGGAGACGCTGATCGGCGTCATGCCGAGGCCGTAGACGACGGCGGGGATGCGGTCCTCGCGGCGGAGCCGACGGGAGGAGGGGCTACCGGTCTGACGGCCGGTTTCGGCGATGAGAACGTTGCTGGACATGTGCGGCCTCGATGGTCTGGAGTTCGGTCGGGCGGGGCCCGAAGCGGCGTCCGTCGAGGCTATCGGCGGCCTCGCGGGCCCACACCCGCGCCCGTCGGCGTTCAGGCGTAGTTCTCGCCGGAGAAGATCTCGCTGACGCTGGTGTCGTCGAACACCGCCGAGAGCGCCTCCGCGATGAGCGGGGCGATCGAGAGGACCTCGATCTGGGGGAGCTGCTTCTCCTCGGGCAACGGGAGGGTGTTGGTCAGAACGACCCGTGCGATCGGGGAGTTCTTCAGACGGTCGACGGCAGGGCCGGAGAGCACACCGTGGGTGGCCATCGCCCACACCTCGGTCGCGCCCCGGTCGAGCAGGATCTCCGCTGCCGAGACGATCGTGCCACCCGTGTCGATCATGTCGTCGGTGAGGATGCACAGCCGTCCGGCCACGTCACCGATGACCTCCTTGGCCTCGACGACGTTCGCCTGGCCCTTCGGTCGACGCTTGTAGATGAAGGCGATGTCGGCCTCGCAGTCATGCAGGTGCTGGGCCATCCGCTCGGCCACCTTGATGCGACCCGAGTCGGGGGAGACGATCACCGGCGCGTCGGGAGCCTGAGCCCGGATGTAGGCCTCGAGCACCGGGGCTGCGGTGAGGTGGTCGACCGGTCCGTCGAAGAACCCCTGGATCTGGCCCGAGTGGAGGTCGATGGAGATGAGACGGTTGGCTCCGGCGAGGCGGAACATGTCGGCGATCAGACGGGCGGTGATCGGCTCGCGTCCCTCGGCCTTGCGGTCCTGACGGGCGTAGCCATAGAAGGGGCACACCGCGGTGATGCGCTTGGCTGAGGCCCGCTCGGCGGCGTCGATCATGGTGAGCTGCTCCATGATCGAGTCGTTCACCGAGCGACCGTCGATCCCGTAGTGACTCTGCATGATGAAGACATCGGTGCCGCGCACGCTCTCGGCGAACCGGGGGCGGATCTCACCGTTGGAGAACTCGACGATGTTCGGATTGCCGAGCGACATGCCGAGATGGGAGGCCACCTCCTCCGCCAGCGTCGAATGGGTCCGACCGCTGTAGACCGCGAGCTTCTTCGTGGTGACCTTCTCGAGTGGTTCCAAGTGTCTGCTCTCCTCGCCCCCGGGGCATCGCGTTCAGCGGTCGTCGGAGGCAGTGTAGAACGTGCCGCTCACCCCGCTTGAAGGCACGGTGGCTCCGGCGGGCAGGTGGGCGAACGGTCCGACGTGGGCAGCGTCGCCGACAGTGGCGCCGGCACCCACGGTGTTCTCCACCACGCACTCGCGTCCGACGACGCAGTCCTCGAGATGGGTGAATGGCCCGATCCGCGAGCCGTCACCGACCGAGGTGGTTCCGCGGAGGATGGTTCCCGGGTAGAGGGTGACGTCGGTCCCGATCGTCACGGTGACGTCGAGGAAGGTCTGTCGCGGGTCGAGCATCGTGACCCCCTCGCTCAACCAGTGACGATTCGTGCGGTTGCGCATCTCCCGTTCAGCGAGGGCGAGTTGCCACCGGTCGTTCACTCCCTGGGTCTCTGCCGGAGACACACGGACGCAGCCGACCCGATGACCGAGGTCGGCCAACTGGGCGATCACGTCGGTCAGGTAGTACTCGCCCTGGGAGTTGTCGGCGTCGAGGTTGCGCAGCGCCGGTCCGAGCAGGTCACGACGGAAGGCGTAGACACCGGTGTTCCACTCCTTGATGTCGAGCTCCTCCGGGCTCGCATCCCGCTGCTCGACGACGCGCAGCACCCGTCCGTCCGCCGCCCGGACCACCCGTCCGTAGCCGGTCGGGTCGTCGAGGGTGCTGGTGAGCACCGTGGCCGCATTCCCGTTCTCCTGATGGGAACGGGTCAACTCGGCGAGGGTCTCGGCGCGGAGCAGGGGAGTGTCACCGGGCAGGACCAGGACGACCGAGTCGTCGTAGTCGTCGCCGTCGAGGCACGCCATCCCGACCGCAGTCGCATCGCCCGTCCCGTTCTGCTCGACCTGCTCGGCGAATCGGACCCCCGCCCACTCGGGGGCCAGGCGGGCCACCTCGTCGGACACCAGACCTCCCTCGTGTCCGACCACGACCACGGTCGCGGTCGGTCGCACCGACTCGAGGGCGTGGACGACGTGCAGCAGCATCGGTCGACCACAGATCGAGTGGAGGGGTTTGGGGGTGCGGGACCGCATCCGGGTTCCGACACCGGCCGCGAGGATGATGGCCGAGATGTCCATGTGGTTCCGGGGAGAGGACTCGAACCCCTACACGCGGCACCAAAAACCGCTGTCCTGCCAATTAGACGACCCCGGACGGTCTCTCGGATCAGCGGGTGATCCGTGCCTCACACGGTATCCGGCGGGGAGAGCCGGCCCGACCCCGTTCGGAACGGCCGCTCAGCCGGTAGCGTGCCCGCCCTATGGGTTCGCTCGTCAAAAAGCGCAGGAAGCGCATGCGTAAGAAGAAGCACAAGAAGATGTTGAGGCGTACGCGTCACCAGCGCCGCAAGTAGTTCCTGGCACGCAGTCTCCGAGTCGAATCCGCGGCGCGCTATAGCGCCGACGTCTCGACCACTCGAGCGCCCTCGTCGGTCAGACCGGCGAGGGCGTCGCCATGTCTGCCCTCGAGGAACCAGGTGGCCCCGCTCCCGGCGAGCGTCGGCGTCGCCCCGGCGAGCTCGGCGATGCGATCCCGCCAGACGCCGAGCACCGGATTGACCGAGATGGCCGCCTCCTCGAGATCGTTCACCGCGTCGGTCGGCCGGTCCTGGAGCGCATCCCACGCGGCGTACACGGCCGGCGTGGATGAGACCACCGGCGGGATGACGAGGGTGACGTCCAGAGGCCGCCGCTCCAGTGGCTCGACGATCTCGCCGATACCGGTCACCCGGGCCCGTCCGCCGACCAGGCAGAAGGGGATGTCGGCGCCGAGACCCGAGGCCGCGATCGGATCGGTGCACCCGGCCCATCGAAGCACCGCGGCTGCGTCGGCGGAGCCGCCACCGAGTCCTCCCCCAGGGGGGATCGACTTGTGCAGCCGAATCGACGCGCTGCGGCCCGCCAACTCGAGGGCACGGAGGCAGAGGTTGTCACCGTCGGTCGGCACGCCGTCCGCGAAGGGTCCTGAGACCGTGAGTTCAGAGGTCGACGCATCGACGATCTCCAACCGATCGGCGAGGGCGAGCGACACCATCTCGGCATCGATGAGATGGAACCCGTCATCGCGGACCCCGGTGATACGCAACGTCAGGGTGAGCTTGGCGTGGGCGGCGACGGAGGTCACGATGATCCCACCGCATCCGTGAGCGCGTACCACTCGTCGAGGGAGAGCGTCTCGGGACGCGCGGTCGGCTCGACGCCGGTGGCAGCCATCGTGGCCTCGCCGACGAGGCCGGCGAGCGACCGACGCAGCATCTTGCGGCGCTGACCGAAGCCGGCGCGGAGCAGTCGGTCGAACAACTCCTCGTCGACGGTCCGCACCGCCTCGCGGCGCACCAGTTCCACCAGCGCGGACTCCACCTTGGGTCTCGGGAGGAACACCGACGCCGGCACCTTCCCGACGATCTGGGCGTGGGCGCGGTGGGCCACCCGAACCGACACCGCTCCGTACTGCGTCGACCCGGGACCGGCCGCGAACCGTTGAGCGGCCTCGAGTTGCACCATGACGAGCATCCGCGAGATCGCCGGCACCCCGTTGAGCAGGTCGACGATCAGCGGGGTGGCGATGTTGTAGGGCAGGTTCGCGACCAGCGTCCACGAGGTCGATCCCTCGAGGAGGGACCCCCAGTTGAGGGACATCGCGTCGCCCTCCACCACCCACACTCGATTGGCGTCCGCCGTCACCTCGCGGAGCACCGGGACGATCCCGCGATCGACCTCGACAGCGGTGACCGCGGCCCCGGTCTCGGCGAGGGCCAGGGTGAGCGAACCGAGGCCCGCTCCCACCTCGACCACCGAGTCACCCTCGCCGACCCGAGCCAACTCAGCGATGCGTCGCACCGTGTTCGGATCGACGACGAAGTTCTGTCCGAGGTCGCGTCGCGGGGCGAGCCCGCTCCGGTCGAGCAGCGCCGACAGCGTCGGACGGGAGTGGGTCACCAGCGGTACTCCACCCTGATCGGCGCGTCGGTCGGATCGGCGATCTTGCTGAAGGCGATCGGATGCAACTCGACCTCCTGGAAGCCGGCCCGGTCCACGAGGGTGACGATGCACGACACCGAGCGGTTGTTCTCGATATTCGTGATCGTCACGTAGCGGCCGATCTCCGCCCCACGGGCGAAGCACAGGTCCTCCTCGGGCGACTCGTAGGTGAACGAGGCGAGCCCGGTGTAGGTGCCGTCGTCGGAGGGGATGGCGATGAACGCCCCCTCGGGTGGGGCGATCGTGACACGGCGCTCGAGATGGGCTGGGACTGGGACACCGAGGGGGTCATCGGTCTCGATCTCCGCCGCGGCGTCGGGCGCCGCGTCGACCGGGACCGACGTCGCGACCGACGTGACACCGCCGGGGTCGTCCTCGCGGTCGAGCAGAACGGCGGCCGGAACGGCGACGACGGTCAGGGCGAGCGCCATGGCGAAGCGTCGCCGCTGACGCACAACGGGGTCGACGCTCACGAGGGCCATGGATCATCCCGATCATCGAGTCCGAAGAAAATCCGGGTGTTCGACCGCGTCGCGTCCGCGACCGTCGTCACGGCGATGTCGCGGAGGTCGGCGATCGCCGTGCCCACGGTGGCGACAAGGGCCGGATGGTTCGGTCGCCCGCGATGGGGGGCCGGAGCCAGGTAGGGGCTGTCGGTCTCGACCAGCATCGAGTCGAGCGGGCAGTGAACCGCCGCCTCGCGGAGGTCGGTCGCGCTCGGGAAGGTGACGATGCCCGAGAAGCTGACGAGTGCCCCGCGTTCGAGACAGCCCTCGAGCTCGGTCACACTCCCGGTGAAGCAGTGGAAGACGGTCCGGTCGGGGATGCCCTCGGCGTCGAGGATGTCGAAGGTCTCCTCCCAGGCCTCGCGGGTGTGGATCACCAGCGGTAGGGAACGTTCGTTGGCCCAGCCGATCTGGACGCGGAAGGCCTCGGCCTGTTGCTGTCGCGGGGAGTGGTCGTAGTGGTGGTCGAGCCCGGCTTCACCGACGGCCACGACCCGAGGGTGGTCAAGCAGATCCCGGATCGTGTCGGTGCCGTGCGAAGCCTCATGGGGGTGCAGCCCGACCGTGGCCCAGACATCTCGATGGCGGGCGGACACCTCGAGGGCCGAGACCGAGGTGGCGCGGTCGCAGCCGACCACCACGAAGGTGTCGACACCCCCGTCCCGCGCCGCCTCGAGGGCGGGATCGGTCCCATCGGGGATCCGCTCGTCGTAGACATGGCAGTGCGAGTCGGCCCAGCGCGCGGAACCCTGCTCTGCGTCGATGGCCTCGGTCGGCACCGGGATCAACTCCTGATGCGTGGGAAGAGCGGATCGCCCTTCGTGACGGTCAGTCCACCGGGGTAGCCACCCCACGCGGTGTCGTCGGGGAGTCGTCGGTCGGCGACGGAGCCAGCCAAGCCGAGCCGCTGCCAGATCGCGTCGGCGGTGGAGGGCACCGCTGGCCAGGCGAGGAGCGTCACGATGCGCAGGGCCTCGAGGGCGTCGCCCATGACGGCGTCGAGGTCGGCCCCCGGTGACATCTTCCAGGGCTCGTTCGCCTCCAGGAAGGCGTTGGTGGCGCGAATGAGCGACCAGGTGGCCTCCAGGGCGCGCGACGGGGCGACCGCATCCCAGCCGGCGGTCGTCTCGGCGACCGCGGTCGCGGCGGCCGCGGCGAGCGGGGAGTCGTCGCGTGGGGCGGGGCCAATGCCGCCGCACGACTTCCCGACGACGGTCGCCACCCGGGAGGCGAGGTTGCCGAGGTTGTTGGCGAGGTCCGAGTTGTAGCGGGCGACGAGTCCCTCGTAGGAGAAGTCGCCGTCGGAGCCGTAGGAGGTCTCGGCGAGCACGTAGTAGCGGAACCCGTCGACCCCGACGGTGTCGACCAGATCGAGTGGGTTGACGACATTGCCGGTGCTCTTGGCCATCTTCTCGCCGTCGACGAGGAGCCAACCACCGACCGCCCAGCCCTTGGGCAGATCGACACCGGCGCTCATCAACATGGCCGGCCAGTAGACGCAGTGATGGCGGATGATGTCCTTGCCGATGAGGTGGTAGTCGACCGGCCAGCGTTCGGTGTAGTCGACGGAGTCGTCGCCGAAGCCGGTGGCCGACAGGTAGTTGGTGAGCGCGTCGAACCAGACATAGGCGACATGGCGCTCATCCCAGGGGAGTCGGATGCCCCAGTCGAGGCTCGTGCGGCTCACCGAGAAGTCTCGGAGGCCACCACGGATGAGGCCGAGGGCCTCGTTGCCCCGGAACTCGGGCACGATCGCGCCGGGATGGGCCGCGTACCAGTCGAGGAGACGGTCCTGAAAACGACTGAGACGGAAGAAGTAGTTCTCCTCCTCGAAGTGCTCGACCGGCCGTTTGTGGATCGGGCAGAGGTCGTCATCGAGCAGCTCGTCGTCGGTGTAGTACTCCTCGCAGGCCACGCAGTACTTGCCGGAGTAGGTGTCGAGCTCGATGTCACCGGCGTCGTAACAGCGTTGGAGCATCTCGGAGACGGCTGCGTGGTGTCTCGGTTCCGTGGTCCGGATGAAGTCGTCGTTGGCGATGTTGAGCCGGCTCCAGGCATCGGCGAACTTCGGGGCGATCGAGTCACAGAACTCCTGCGGGGACCGACCCGCGGCGTCGGCGGCCTGACGGATCTTGAGTCCGTGTTCGTCCGTTCCGGTGAGGTAGAGGACGTCATCACCGAGCAGTCGGTGCCAGCGGGTGAGCGCGTCGCCGACGATCGTCGTGTAAGCGTGGCCGAGGTGCGGCTCGGCGTTCACGTAGTAGATCGGCGTGGTCACGTAGAAGCGGCTCACCCCCTTGACGCTACCCAGCCTCCCGATAGCGTCCTCGTCGTGCCCGGGGAGTTCGCTGTCGCGACAGCCGTGACGCCCCGCGAGGCCGACCGCGACGGGCCCTCGACCGTCTTCGACTGCGAGGTGGTCGACGGGTGGGACATCGGCGGTAACGCCAACGGTGGGTACCTGCTCGCGATGGCGGGACGCGCCATGTCCGAGGTGGTCGGGCGACCTCCGCTGACCGTCACCGCCCACTACCTCTCGCCGGGACTCCCCGGACCCCACACGGTCACCGTCGAGGTGGTCAAGATCGGTCGGCGGATCGCGACCGCAACCGCGACCATGGTGTCGGACGCCTCCGGTCGCGAGGTGATGCGGCTGCTCGGTGCCTTCGGTGTCGGCGACCCGTCGGCCCCCTCGATCATCGCCGGGGCCCCACCGCGGTTGCCCGACTACGCCGACTGCGTCGTTGACCGACCCGGGCCGGATCAGCCCATGCCGACGATCTTCGCCCGGTTCGCGATGCGACTGGACCCGGAGTGCGCCGGTTTCCGCGAGGGCAGGCCGAGCGGGACGGCGGAGATGCGGGGATGGTTCGAGTTCGCCGACGGTTCCGAGATCGACCCGATCGCGCTCCTGCTTGTCGTCGACGCGTTTCCTCCGCCGGTGTTCAACTCCGACCTTCCAGTGCTGTGGGTGCCGACGGTGGAACTCACCGCGCACATCCGCGGGGTGCCGGCTCCGGGCCCACTCGCGTGTGTCTACCGTTCTCGGTTCATCGCCGACGGGATGTTTGAGGAAGACGGCGAGGTCTGGGACTCAACCGGCCGGCTCGTCGCCCAGTCGCGTCAACTCGCGCTCACCCCGCTCGGCTGACCCGCGCCACGACCGGTATCGCGCGCCGCGCTCGCCGGGCGCCCACCGACATGCCGACCGCGAACGCACCGGCAGCGACGGCGGTGGTCGCGACCCCGGCCAGCACCCGACGGATGACCGTGCGCGACCGCTGACGGAAGTGCACGATCGGCCAACCATTGCGTCGCGCGTGCCGTTCGAGCCTGCCGTCGGGATTGACCACCACGGGATGTCCGACCGCTGACAGCATCGGCAGGTCGCTCGAGGAGTCGCTGTAGGCGTAGCACTGGGCCAGGTCGAGGTTGTCCCATCGGGCCAACTGCTCGATCGCCTCCACCTTGCCCTCGCCGTAGCAGAACGGTCCCTCCAGCTCACCGGTGTACACGCCGTCGTGCACCTCACCGCGGGTGCCGATCGCTCCGGTCATGCCGAGGGAGAGCGCGAGCGGCTCGACGATCTCTTGCGGCGCGGCCGACACGATGAACGTCGAGCGGTTCGCATGACGGTGGATGTCGAGCAGGCGTCGCGCCTCCGGGCGGATGCGGCCGAGGAGGGTCGGAATGACCCGTTCGTTCAGCGACTGCAGATCGTCGCGCCGCTGCCCTCCGATGAAGCCGAGGATGCGGTCGCGGGCATCGGCAGCGACGTCGTTGCCGTGGTCGCCGCGGAGCTTGAACAGCGCGGCGCCGAGGGCGTCGCGCAACAACTCACGGGTCGGCATGAGCCGGGCGCTCTGCGCGGCGCGCGCCAACGTGAACGCCGACGACCCGCTGATGAGGGTCCTATCGAGGTCGAAGAAGGCGGCGCTCGGACCGCTCGATGCGACGTGGACGTACTCGCTCATCGGTCCGTTCCCGGATCGGTGTCGGGTTCCTTCGCCATCGCGATGACCAGATCGTAGGCCGTGCGACGCGGCACACCGAGTCGCCTCGCCACCGCGCTCGCGGCGTCGCGGCGCGATGCCCCGGCGGCCAGCTCGCCCTCGAGCATCCGACGGATCGTCGACTCGTCGACCGGTGTGTCCGGGGTCGGTCGAGCACCGAGGACGATCACGTACTCACCTCGCGGTGCGCCCACCTCGATCTCGCCGAGCGTCCCCCGGATCGTCTCCTCGTGGATCTTGGTCAGCTCCCTCGAGATCGCCACGGGTCGGTCGTCCCCGCAGACCTCACGCAGATCGACGAGGGTGCGCTCGAGGCGGTGGGGGGCCTCGTAGAGCACGACCGTGGCATCGCTCGAAGCCACGTCGGTGAGTCGTTCCGCCCGGTCGCGCCCCGATCTCGGGAGGAAGCCCTCGAAGGAGAACCTCGAGGTGTCGAGGCCACTCACCACCAGGGCCGCCAGGAGCGCGCTCGGCCCGGGCACGGCCTCGACCCGCAGTCCGGCCGCGGCGGCGGCCGCCACCAGGCGCGAGCCGGGATCCGACAGCGCCGGAGTGCCCGCGTCGCTGACCACCGCGACCGATGCACCCGACGCCACGAGGTCGATGACCTCGCCGATGAGGTCGAACTCGGTGTGCTCATTGCAGACCGCCAGCCGTCGAGCCGAGACGCCGAGGTGCTGGAGCAGTCGGCCGGTGCGACGGGTGTCCTCGCAACACACGAGGTCGGCCGCGGCGATCGCTTCGATCGCCCGCGGTGAGATGTCTGAGAGGTTGCCGATCGGGGTCGAGATGAGGTGGAGGGCGCCGCTCACCGGTCGTCGTCCCTGATCTCGATGTGGTCTCCCACCCGGAGCCCCCAGCGAGCGAACGCGCCGGCTCGGGCCTCGATGATCGTGCGAGCGGTCAGCACGGGCACCCCGACACGGTGACGTTGTATTCGCGCCGTCTTGATGACGACCCCGTCTCGATCGAGATAGGCCACATCGAGCGGGAACCGCATTCCGACGGTGTGCACCCAGCGACACGGCCGCAGCACCAGTGCCCCGTCGAGATCGTCGCGTCCGAGCAGGCCGCGGCGACGCTCCGAGCGCGACTCGGCGATCTCGGTCGAGGCCATCACACGGGTGTCGTTGACGAGCCAGGGCACGTCCAGAGTGTGTCACCTCCGTCGACGCGGAGGACGGTCCCCGAGAGGCGATTCGTCGGGCTCAGCTCGGGTCAGACGTTGAAGCGGAACTCCATCACGTCGCCGTCGCGACCGATGTAGTCCTTCCCCTCGACCCGGAGTCGACCAGCCTCCTTCGCGGCCTGCCACGAACCGAGTTCGAGCAGTTCGTCCCAGGCGATCACCTCGGCCCGGATGAAACCCCGCTGGAAGTCGGAGTGGATCCGGCCGGCGCAGACCGGCGCGGTGGAGCCCTCGTAGAAGGTCCAGGCCCGACTCTCCTTCTCGCCGGTGGTGAAGTAGGTGCGCAGGCCGAGCAGATGGTACGAGGAGCGCACCATCCGGAAGAGCGCCCCCTCGCCGAGGCCGAATCCCTCGAGCATCTCGGCGCGTTCTGCGGGATCGGCGATTGCTGCCGCCTCCGCCTCGAGTTGGACGCACATGCCGATGACCTCGACGTTGTCCCCAGCGTCGTTGAACTCGGCTGCCACCCGCGCCTCCGCATCGGGGATCGCGTCGAGTTCCTCCTCTCCGACGTTGACGACGGCGAGGACCCGCCGGTTGGTGAGCAGGAAGTAGGGCGCGAGGGTCTCACGGTGCGCGGCGGTGAGGCCGGCGCGGTAGAGCGGACGACCGTCGCTGAGGGCCGACTCCGCCGCGCGGAGGGCGTCGAGCTCGTCGCCGAGCCCCTTGTCGAGTTTCGACTGTCGTTCGACGGCGGCGAGGCGCTTCTCGACCGTCTCGAGGTCGGCGAGGGCCAGTTCCAGTTCGACCACGCGGAGATGTTCGAGGGGATCGGAGGGACCCGGAACGTCATCGTCGGCGAAGGCGCGGAGCACGAACACGATCGCGTCGACCTCGCGGATGTTGGCGAGGAACTTGTTGCCGAGACCCTCCCCCTTGGAGGCACCCTCGACGAGACCGCCGATGTCGACCACCTCGACAGCGGCGTGGATGGTGTTCTTCGAGGCCGACATCGCCGCGAGCCGCTCGAGCCGTTCGTCGGGCACCTTGGCCACTCCGATGTTGGGGTCCTTGGTGGCGAAGGCGTACGGGGCCGCGAGGGCACCACCCCCGGTCAACGCGTTGTAGAGCGAGCTCTTGCCCGCGTTCGGCAGGCCGACGAGTCCGAATCGCTCCATGGCCGGGAGACGCTACCGCCGACCGGGGTCGGGAGGGGGCCCGACCGCCGGCCAGCGAGACGCGATGTCGAGGGGGGCGTCGGCATCGCATCCGGCGTCAAGGGGCTGGGGGGAGCCCCGACGCCGCGACGGATCAACTGGGGGAGTCGGCTCCGTCGGCGAGCTGGGCGCGAACCTCGTCCATGTCGAGTTCGCGGACCTGACGCAACAGGTCGTCGAGGGCGCCCTTGGGGAGGGCGCCGGGCTGAGCGAAGAGCTGCACCCCGTCGCGGAAGATCATGAGGGTCGGGATCGACATGATCCCGAGCGAGCCGGCGAGCTGCTGTTCGGCCTCGGTGTTGACCTTCGCGAAGGTCACATCCGGGTTCTCCGAGGCGGTCTCCTCGAAGATCGGCCCGAACATCTTGCAGGGACCGCACCACTCGGCCCAGAAGTCGACGAAGGTGATCCCGTCGGCGGTCACGGTGCTCTCGAAGGTGTCGAGTGTCAGTTCGGTGGTGCTCATCGTGGTGTCCTGTCGTGTCGGAGAACGCGTCGCGAGAGTGTTCTCGCTTATGTTCGGCTCCAATGCCAACAGCCTGGAGGTTCGGACTATTCCGTCGGATCCACCCCGGTGGGCCGGTTGCGAGACCGACCGACGGCCGTAGACTCGCCGTCCTATGTCGAAGAAGACCAAGAAGCGCAAGGCGCGCCTGCGTCGCTCCAAGGCGAACCACGGCAAGCGCCCGAACATGGGTCGCGGCTGACGCCGACCCCGGTCTCCGACGTTCCAATGCTCCGGCCGTGACGATTCGGCTGAGCAACCTCATCCTCCCGGGTTCCCCGTCCGCATGGGACGCGGTCGTCCCCGAACCCCTTCGAAGTCTCGACGGCGCGCTCCGTCTCGCCCCGACCGGCCTGCGATGGCTGGATCCCCCGTTGGAAAGGCTGTCCTGGGAGTTCGAGTCGTCCGACGAGGGCAGTGATCTCGACTGCGACGGGGTGCCCGTCCGAGTCGTCGAACCCGAGGTGGATCACGCGGAGCCCGGATCCACACCGGCTCATGGCGCGTCGATCGATCACGTCGTCGTCGTCACCGACTCGATCGAGCGCACCTCGGGCGCTGTGGAACACCTCACCGGTGAGGGGCTCCGCCGCATCCGAGACACCGGTCAGGTCCGTCAGGGCTTCCATCGGCTCGGCCGAGGCGGCACCATCCTCGAACTGGTGGAGCGCCCTGGCGCACCCACATCGCTGTGGGGGTTCGTGCTCACCGTTCCCGACCTGGACGCGGTGGTCACCAACGCCCGGGGTCTGATCGCGCCGGCTCGGGACGCCGTGCAGCCGGGTCGGAGGATCGCGACCGTCGAGCGCGCTGCCGGACTCGGCACCGCGGTGGCGTTCATGTCGCCCGAACCCCTCGACTGAGCGGTGCGACCCGAGGAGGTGGGCGCGTCGATAGCGTCTCGGGTCATGGATCGGCGCATCGTGCTGCTCCTCGCCGCCTCGGTCGCCGTCTCCTGTGGGGCGTCCGACGAGACCGAACCGGTCGCCGAGGCCGCCGCGGCGACCACCACCGTCGAGGTGGTCGAGTCGACCGTTCCCGAGACCACCATCGCGCCGGCCTCGACGACGACGGTCCCTGAGACGACGACCACGACGACCGTTCCCGAACCGGTCGTTGAGAGCGGCGACTGCTCGATCTCATCCACGCTGACGCGCGGCACCGTGTCGGAGGAGGTGCGCTGCATCGAGCGTCACCTCTGGGCCGCCGGCTACTTCGCTGGTCAACCCGATGACATCTTCGATATCGAGACCGCCCGGGCCGTGCTGGACTATCAGGCCAACACCAATCTCATCGTGGACGGGATCGCTGGCCAGCAGACCTCCGAGATGCTCGGACTGTGGGTCACGCCGCCTCCGCCCGAACCCGACCCCGAGACCTGCGCCGACATCGACAACGGCTCGGTCATCGATCGTGAGTTCCAGCGCTCCTGGTTGTGCTCCGAGGGCGAGATCATCCATGTCTTCCCGATCACGACCGCGTGGAACCAGCCCGATCCGGCCGACTACCGCGTCCTCGAGAAGGACATGGAGGCGTCCTCGATCGAGACCGGCTCGTACACCGAGATGACCCACTTTGTGGTCTTCACCCGTGGCAAGTTCCAGGGCGCCCGGGTCGGCTACCACTCGGTGCCCACCCACCCCGACGGCGAGTTCATCCAGACCCTCGAGAGCGTCGGCACCGAGGAGTTGCATGGTCAATCCTCGGGGTGCATCCGGGCCCGTCCGGATGATGCGGTGCTGGTGTGGGATCACCTCGAGGTCGGCGACACTGTGCGGGTGATCTCCTGAGTCGCAGAATCAGTCGTAGCGGTCCGCGAGCTCCGCCAGATGGGCGATGCCCTCCTCGCACTCCCCGTTCAGCGAGCACCATCGACACGAGGACTGCGGTCGTTTCACCGGGGAGCGGCCCTCGAGCAACTCGACCGCGCTCCCCAGACCGTCGAGGGTGCGGTGCATCGCCGACCGGAGCATCTCGAGGGTGACATCCTCGGGCACCACCCGCCCGGCATCGAGGTAGAAGCCGGCCACCTTGCGCGGCGGGACGCCAGTGCGGAGCGTCTCGAGGAGGGCGTAGAAGCGGAGGTCGTCGAGGTGGTTCGGGTAGGCGCCGCCGGTCTTCAGGTCGATGATGACCTTCCGGCTCTCGGGGCCGGCGGAACGACCGATGACGAGGTCGGCCTTCCCGGCGAGGGTGACGGCACCTCTCGCCGGCCACCGGAGTGACGACTCGACGACGGGAGCCCAGCGTCGGTCGAGGGGCGGGAAGGTCTCGAGGAACTTCACCACCGCGTCGATGCACGGGCCCCGCAGGTCGGCGAGGTCGGCCTCCCGAAGACCGGCGAGGAACGGACCGACCCCTGACCCCGCCTCGATTAGTCGTGCGATCGCCTCGTCGACCAGGTCGGCCGGGATGATCTCCGCTCGCCAGTGGACGAGCAGCTCGATGGCGCGATGGCTGACTGTGCCGACGGCATTACGGGTGTTCCACTCGAAGGAGTCGCCGTTGAGGTGCTGCTCCTCGCATCCGAGTACCGAGGTGAGCCGCGACTTGTTGATGAACAGGTCACCGCCCGTGGCCTCGACCCGCGAGGCGAGGTGCTCGAAGGCGTCGGTGAACTCAGCGATGAGGGTGTCGACCCGATCCCGTTCGAACACGAGTGGCTCAGCATCCCGTCGGAGCACCTCAAGGGTGGACTCCTGGGCCGGGGTCAGCTGAACGGGCTCCATGGGCGAACCATACCGATGGCTCGGACCCCGGTCAGAGCGTCACACCCCCCGGTCATGATCGAGTCATGCACCCGACCTCCCGACGCCGAACCCGAAGCCAACGAGCCGCCCCAGTAGGAGGGTCGGGCAGTCTCGAGTTCGCGGGTGCGGTGAAGGTGCTCGGTTCCGTGGCGCGGTCGATGGGCCTCGAGGCTCCCGGATTCCGCTCACCGCCTCGGCTGGTGGGTGTCGACCGCAGCGTGCGTCGTCGCCGGTCGACCACGGGCGCGGCGGCCCCCGCAGTGGTCTCGGTGCGGGTGCGCGACCGTCCCTGGCCGGCGGTTCTCGCCGACATGGTCGAAGGCGTGGTCGTCGCCAACGGTCTGGTCGCGCCCGAGGCCGACCGGGCGAGGTCCGCCCTGTGGGAGTCCGTCGCCGGCTCGGTCACACCCGCAGCCGATGCGGCCGGCAACGAGCGTCGGGTGGCCTGAGCGACGTCGTCCCTCCCGGGTCTACCCTTTCGATGTCGCCCGGGTGGTGGAATTGGCAGACACGGGGGGCTTAAACCCCCCTGGCTCGAAAGAGCCGTGCGGGTTCAAGTCCCGCCCCGGGCACTCGTGCTGAGCGGTGATGTCGCCACTCGTGAGTGGCGGCGTGCGATCGCCGTCGGCGCCGCAGCCCCGATACCACTCGGCCATCCGCACCGGCCACGACGCGAGGGCGGATCGAGCGGATCCACCTGAGGGTCATCCGCTCAGGCGGGTGGTCAGGTAGCGGTCGAAGTCGTAGACGTTGCGCTCGAGGTACGACAGCGGTGCCCGATCGAACTGTGGGCGGTCAACGCTGCGGCGGATCCCAGCCACCACAGGATGATCCTCGCTGTTGACCTTGTCGACGAGAGCGTTGATCCCGGCGACGAGGGCCTCGGGGTCGTCAGCCGCCTCGAGCGTGGCCGGAGCCACAGCGACCTGCCAGGCGATCCGAACCCGTTCGGTGTCGACGGGTGTGATCCGCAGGAACCACAGCCAGTCCGGCTGGAGTTGGATCACGAAACCGGGGAAGACGGCGGCGAGCACGATCGTGCGGCGCCACTCGCCCTCGAGGCGATCGTCCCCGTCCGCGGTGAGGTCCGGACCATCGGCCTCAACGACTCGATGGTGGGCCCAGTCGAGGGTGCCGGGGTGCATCTCGGTGTCCGCCGTGTGGTCGCCATTGGCACCGAAGCTCTCCTTGTGCACCTTGAAGACGTGGTAGGCGTCCATGAAGTTCTCGACGAGGAGCTTCCAGTTGGTGGGCCACACGTCGACCTCGTCGCGGACGGTCACATAGCCCTCCATGGAGAACCGGCCGACGACCTCGTCGAGGCCAGCGAGGCGAGGCCCGAGCGGCTCGGCGTCGAGGTCGAGGTTGACGAACACGAAGCCGTTCCAGACCTCGAGCTGGACCTCAGGCAGATGATGGCGGTCGGGGCTGAAGGGTGCGCCGTCGGCCTCGGTGCTCTCAGTCATGTACGGGCCGCCGATCAACGAACCGTCGTGGCGATATGCCCAGGCGTGGTACGGGCAGGTGATGCGGGCCTCGTTGCCGCAGTCGGTGAGGAGTTGCGCCCCGCGGTGGATGCAGACGTTGTCGAAGGCCCGCAACGAGTCCTTACCGCGAATGACCACGATGGACCGCATCCCACCGCCGGCGACAGGCAGATCCGCACAGGCGTAGTCGCCGACCTCGTTCAGGTCGGCTGTCCGGGCGACGCACTGCCAGTCGCGGGCGAACACCGAGGCCAGCTCGGCGTCGAGCACCTGCTCCGACGAGTACGCCTCGAGGGGCAGCATGCGCGCCCGTTCGAACGGAAGCGATGCATGCACTCGGAGCTCATCGAAGACCGACATCGATGTCCTCCCCGACTCGACTCGGCAGTGTCGACGCCACGATCCGCCATTCTGATTGATCGCGGACCGGTTCGCAGATCGCGAACTCGACCTCGAGGGGAGACCCGGCGTCTCGGCGCTCGTCGGTCACCACCACGGCGACATCACCGGCCACGTACAGCCGGTGTCGTGAGTCGGTCCAATGCTCGGCGAGGCGCTCCGCCGACCCGGGCAGGCGGTGCCACTCCTCGACGTAGGCGCCGCTGGGGGCTCGCTCGATCATGACCGACCCATCCTCGTTCCACTCGAGGAGACCCGGCTCGGGAAAGGCCGAGACGGGATGTATGGCGATGTCATCGGGCCCCCGGGTGTGCCACTCGGCCGAGGCCCGACGGATCCCATCGCGACCTGTCTCCACCGGTGTGCAGGTGGTGTGGCCGGTGCTGGCCTCGCAGGCCGTGGGGTCCTCCATGCCGGCCGGGATACGAACGTCGACCATTGCCGATTCGAGTTGCAGCCACAGAACCGTCGACTCGGTGTCACTGCTGCCGTCGTCGTTCACGATCGAAGCACGTCGCCAGGCACCTAGAAGCAGGTCGGGGACGGGGTCAGGCACAGCTGAAGCGTACGGGGCTGATCAATCGTGATGGTCGGGACGGCGCCGGTCCTTCCTCGCATCGCCGCACTCGGCGAGAAGGCATACCCCGGGCGCGAGAGAGCCGTGCGGGTTCAAGCCTCGGCCCGGGTGCCCTCGCTACCCTCCGTCGGTGTGAGGATTCCGGTCGTCGACCTGTCCGAGGCGGTCGACCGGGTCGCCGTCGAACTCGACCGCGCCTGCAGCGAGGTCGGTTTCGTCCAGGTCGTCGGGCACGGACTCCACCCCGAGATCGAACGCGAGGCCTGGGAGACGGCCCGTCGTTTCTTCACCCTCGACGAGGCCGACAAGGCCGCGGTCGCCATCCCGCCGGGAGATGCCTACGGCTACGGCCCATACCGGGTGGAACGGCTCGCATCCTCGCTCGGGGTCGACACCCCTCCCGACCTGAAGGAGACCTTCTCGATCGGGCCCTTCGAGACCCCGCCGGGGCTGCTCGCCGAGGATCCGGCGGCGGCGTTCTCATTCTCTCCGAACCGTTGGCCGGCCTCACTCCCGGAAATGGCCGGGGCGATGCGCCGCTACTACGACGTTCTCGCCGCCCTGGTCGATCGCATCCTGTCGGCGATGGCGCTGTCGCTCGGCCTGCCAAGCGACCACTTCGCACCCCTGACCGACCACCACACCTCCGCGTTGCGGTTGCTCCACTATCCCGATCTGTCCGGGGTGGAACCCGAGGACGGCCAACTGCGAGCCGGAGCCCACTCCGACTACGGCACGCTCACCCTGTTGCGCCAGGACGATGCTCCGGGCGGGCTCGAGGTGCTCAGTCGCGACGGGTCGTGGATCCCGGCGTCTCCGGTCGACGGGGCCTACGTCGTGAACATCGGCGACGCCCTCGAACGCTGGACCAACGGACGCTGGCGCTCCACCCTCCACCGGGTGGTGCTCCCGCCCGCGGACGCGAACGGCTCGACCAATCGGCAGTCGATCGCCTTCTTCCACAACGCGAACTGGAATGCGGTCATCGACTGCCTCGATCCGTGTCGGCCGGCCGACCCCGCCGAACTGCTCCCGCCGATCACAGCCGGGAGGCACCTGATGGAGAAGTTCCGCCGCACGCAGAGCGATCAGCACCTGTGACGACTCCTCCCGATGTCCACCGGGCGCGGTCGCGGACCTTCAAACCGCGCCGACGACGACTGTCACCGACCCGCGAGGCGGCACTCGAGCGACTCCTCCCGCAACTCGGGCTCGAGGTCATCGGCCCGACCCTCGACCCAGTGGAGGTCTTCGGACGTCAGGCGCCCCTCGTGATCGAGATCGGCTGCGGGGCAGGTGAGGCGGCGCTCGCGATGGCCTCAGCCGACCCGTCGACCGACCTCATCGCCTGCGATGTCCACACCCCGGGGATCGCCCGGCTGCTCACCGAGATTGACCGACTCGGACTCACCAACCTCCGTGTGGTCCACGGCGACGCGCTCGACTTCGCCGCCCGCCTGCGGCCCCACAGCCTCGACGAGGTCCGCATCTTCTTCCCCGACCCCTGGCCGAAGCCGAGGCAGCGTCAACGCCGACTCGTCCGAACCGACCTCCTCGAGACCATCATCGGACTCATGGCCGTCGGCGGGCACCTCCGGATCGCGACCGACGTCGACGACTACGCCGAGCAGATCGTCGAGGTCTGCGGAGCCGAGCCACGGCTCGAGGGTGGACCGGTCCCGCGCCCGCGGGAGCGACCGATCACCCGATTCGAACTCAAGGGGCTCGAGGCGGGGCGCACCGTCACCGACTTCTCCTATCGGGTCCGAGGCGACCGTGACTGAGGGCATCGCTGACGGTCGGCGTCTGCATCGTCCGGCACCGGCTCCCGAGGCGATGCCGAGACCTCTGCTGTCGCAGCGGGCCGAGGAGCGCCTCGGCCCCCGGCACCGTCAGGTCCTCGACCAACTCGAGCAGCTCTTCCTCGAGGAGGGGTTCGCCGGGATCAGCGTGCGCGAGCTGGCCGCAAACGTCGGATGTTCGCGGCGAACCCTCTACGAGTTGGCCCCGTCCAAGGATGAACTGGTGCTCGTGGTGCTCGACCGCTTCCTGCACCGCGTCGGGCGCACGGCCCTCGACGCCATCGACCGTGAGCAGTCCCACGCCGACTGCATCCGCTCGTACTTCCGGGGCGGGGTGGAACTCCAACGGCTCTCGCAGACCTTCGCCGAGGACCTCGCCGATGACCCCGCCGCTCGGCGTCTGCTCGACCGGCACTTCCGATACGTGATGGCAGTCACCGAGGAACTCGTCGCTGAGGGTGTGGCCGCCGGAGAGTTCCGGCAGGTGTCACCGGCGATCGTCGCCGGGGTGCTCGCCGGGAGCGGGCTCTACTTCAACCAGGTGGAGATCACCCATCCGGATCCGACCGACGAGATGCTCGACCTCGTGATCCGCTCGATCCTCGCCTGAGGGTCGGCCGTCACTCCTCGAGCAGTGAGCCGAGGCGCTCGGTCGCCTCGATGAACTCCTCGACCATCTCGTAGACGACTCGCGCGGCGGGCTTCGACTCGTTCATCGACCCGACGACCTGACCGACGAAGTAGTTGGCGAGGCGGGCGGCGCCGGTGTCGTCGTTGTGAGCGGCCCGGTCGATGCGTCGGATGGCGTCGTCGACGAGCATCGGTTGGAGCGGCATCGGCAGTGGAGCCGGGTTGGCCGGGTCCTCCCATGCGTCGGTCCAGGCGGTGCGCAACTGGCGCGCGGGCTTGCCGGTGCGCGACCGGGATCGGATGGTGTCGGAGGAGGACGCGGCGAGGAACTTCTGCTTCACCGTCGGGTGGGTCTCGGCCTCCTCGGTGGTGAGCCACACCGACCCGCACCACACACCCTCGGCGCCGAGCGCCATGGCGGCCGCCATCTGCCGGCCACGGCCGACACCCCCCGCACCGAGGACCGGGACCCGGTCGCCGATCGCGTCGACGATCTCCGGCACGAGGATCATCGTGCCGATCTCACCGGTGTGTCCGCCGGCCTCGGAGCCCTGGGCGATGACGAGGTCGACCCCCGCGGCGACGTGACGCTCGGCGTGCTGCGCCTTGCCGGCCAGCGCGCCGACGAGTCGGCCCTCGGCGTGGGATCGCTCGAGCATGTGCGCCGGAGGTGGACCGAGCGCGTTGACGATCAGCGCGGGTCGATGGGCGAGGGAGATCTCGAGCTGTGGAGCGGCCCGCTCAGCGGTGAGGGGAGGGGCGTCGCCGTGGGAGGCGAGACCCCGCCCGCCCCGGTCGCCGTCGGGCAGCGCGGGCACGTCGAACTCGTCGAGGAGACGGTCCACGAAGGCCCGGTGCTCCTCGGGGATCATGCCGACGAGGTCCTGCACCCGTGCGCCGCCCCCGTCGCTGCCGGTGTACTTCGCGGGGGCGATCAGATCGACGCCGTAGGGCCGGTCGCCGATCTGGTCCTCGATCCACTCGAGGTCGATCTCGAGTTGGTTGTCGGAGTGTCCGACCGCGCCGAGCACACCGAGGCCCCCGGCCTTGGAGACCGCTGCCACCACGTCTCGACAGTGACTGAAGGCCAGGATCGGCAGGTCGATCCCGAACATCTCTGTGACCCTGGTCCTCATGACACCTCACCGGTCCTTCCTGATCTCGATTCCGACCAGGTCATCCCGTGGTCGCCGTGGATGTCGCGCGGCAGGCCGAGCACCTGCTCCGCGACGATGTTCCGCTGCACGGCGAACGTACCGCCGCCGAGGGTGAGCGCCGGGGCGAACAGGTAGCCGTAGTGCCACACCGGGTCGGTGTCGGGGAACTGGCTGTCGCTTCCGCGCGGGAAGTTGATGTCGGTCGCCCCCGAGCGCGCGCCCGCTGGCACCGCGCCGCTGGGTCCGGAGCCCTCGAGCATCCCCGCGGCGCCGGTGAGGTCCTTGGCGAGTTCCATGACGTGCTGGCCGTGCTCGTCTCCCATGATCTTCTGCACCGAGGCCTCCTCGCCCGGTGTTCGACCGCTGAGTCGGGCGCTCAGCGTTCGGAGCCGATTGAGCCGGAGCACCTCGGCCTCGATGTGGAGGGACGCGATGCGCTGGCGGAGGACCGGGTCGGTGACCGGAGGCCCGGAGCGGATGAGGTCGAGGAGGTTGTTCGCCGACGGGCCGGTGCCCCACATCGAACCCGAGGAGGAGAGCGAGACGCGCTCGTTCGCGAGCGTGACCTTGGCGAGTCGCCAACCGTCACCCTCGGCGCCGACGAGATGGTCGGCCGGCAGGCGGACGTCGTCGAAGAACGTCTGATTGAACGAATGCGCGGTCGTCATGTCGACGATGGGCGAGAGCGTGATGCCGGGCAGGTCCATCGGCACCAGGAAGTAGGAGATGCCCTTGTGTTTCGGGACGTCGGGATCGGTGCGGGCGATGAGGATCCCGTAGTCGGCGTGGTGGGCGCCGCTCGACCAGATCTTCGAGCCGTTGATCACGTACTCGTCGCCGTCGCGCACCGCTGTGGTGGCGAGTGAGGCGAGATCGCTGCCCGAGTCGGGCTCGCTGAAGAGCTGGCACCAGGTCTCCTCACCCGAGAAGATCTTCGGGAGGAACCGCTCCTTCTGCAAGTCGCTTCCCGCCAGCAGGATGGTCGGTGCCGCCCAGCCAACACCGATCGCGTTCGTGGTGGACGCGGTGCGCGTCACCCCTCCGCGCCGGAGCTCGTCGTCGATGATGAGCTGGTGCATCGGGTCGGCGTCGAGACCCCACGGTCGCGGCCAATGGGGGACGATGTACCCGGCCTCGGAGAGATCGGCGTTGGAGGGCTCCGGATGCTCGGCGAGCCAGGCGCGCACCTCGAGTCGGCGGGGGTCGTCGTCTCCTGGGAGGTCGAAGTCCATGGTGATCGTCCTGGTCGGGTCGGTGTCGTCTCGGGGTCAGGTCCTCGATGCCGGACCGTCGGTGGCGTCTCCGGCGAAGGCCTGGGCCCGGAGCATCCAGTCTCGTGCAGGGCCGTCGGAGGCCACGAGTCGGGTGTCGTCGAGGTGACGGCGCTGGGTGACCACGAGGCAGAAGTCCTCGGCTGGTCCCGTGACTCGACCCACCTCATCGGCGTGTTCCCAGGACCAGGTGTCACCGGACGCCGCGGTGAGCGACACCGACACCTCGCCAGCCGGTCGTTCGAGACCTCGGTTCGCGTATGACCACCCTCGGGTGATGACCCCGAGTTGGGCGATGTGTCGCAGTCGGTCGGTGGCGACCCGGGTGCCACCGACGGTGTCGACGATGTCCTGCCCGTGGGCCCAGGCCTCCATGAGGCGGGCGGTGAGGAACGACTTGGAGCTCATCGACGGCCCGTACCACTCGATGCGACGGTCGTCGCTGAGCGGCGCCGACGCCTCGGCCAGCGCGCTTCGGCCTTCCCGCCACGCCGCGAGCAGTTCGGCGGGGTGCATCGCTCGGAACTCGCCGAGGGTCAGGTCCTCGACGGCGGAGGGATCGTCAAACAGCCCGATCAATTGGTCGCGGTGCTCGATGAAGGCATCGGGGTCGACGATGGCGAGCGCCGCCGTCCGGTCGAAGTAGGTGAGGTGTCCGATCTGGTCGGCGACCGACCACCCGGGGCTGGGGGTGGCGAGGGCCCAGGCATCGTCGGTGAGCGGCGCGACGACAGTGTCGAGGTCGTCCTGCTCGGCGATCAGGTCGGCGGTGACGGCTGCGACGTCCATGTGCTCCTCCCGGTTCCGGCACCGGTCGAGCGGTACCAGTTGACACCGAATGGTACCAAACCTAACCTTTGCCTGTGAATCAGCGCTCGTCGGGACCGGTGCTGCGATCGCGTCTCGACACCCGGAGTGAGGCCTACCGGGCCAACGCCGTCGAGATGGAGGCCCTCTGGGCCACCGTCGCCGCCGAGATGGCTGCCGTGCCGACCATCGGCGGCCAGCGCTATGTCGACCGTCACCGTCAGCGCGGCAAGATGCTGGCCCGCGAGCGCATCGAACAGCTCATCGATCCCGACACCCCGTTCCTCGAGCTGTCCCCGCTCGCCGGATGGGGTTCGGAGTTCCCGGCTAGCGCCGGCGTGGTGAACGGCATCGGCATCGTCGAGGGCACCGAGGTAGCCATCACCGCGACCGACATGACCTATCGCGGCGGTTCGATGAACCCCCGCTCGGTCGACAAGAACATGCGCTTCCAGGAGATCGTCCGCGCCAACCGCCTCCCGTGGATCTCGCTCAACGAGTCGGCCGGGGCCGACCTACCGCATCAGGCCGACATCTTCATCCGCGGCGGGGAGGGCTTCCGGAATCAGACGCAACTGTCGCGCCTCGGGATCCCGACCATCACCGTCGGTTTCGGGCCCGCCACCGCCGGTGGTGCCTACACCCCGGGGATGAGCGACTACACGGTGTTCGTGAAGGGCCGTGGCACCGCCTATCTGGGTGGACCTCCGCTGGTGAAGATGGCGATCGACGAGATCGTCGACGAGGAGACCCTCGGTGGGGCGGAGATGCACACCCGGGTGAGCGGGCTCTCCGACTACCTGGCCGTGGATGAGATGGACGCGCTCCGCATCACCCGCGAGATCGTCGCGCACCTCCGCTGGCGCAAACTCGGACCGGGGCCGACCCTCGCCCCCGACCCTCCCGTTCACGATCCGGATGAGCTCATCGGCTGCGCCTCGGCCGACGTCCGGGTGCCCTTCGACATGCGCGAGGTGCTGGCCCGCCTGCTCGACGGGAGCCGCTTCGAGGAGTTCAAACCGCTCTACGGCGACAAGCTCGTCTGCGGATGGGGATCGATCGGTGGGTTCCCGGTCGGGCTGCTCGGCAACAACGGCATCCTGTTCTCCGAGGAGGCCTCCAAGGGGGCGCAGTTCATCCAACTCTGCAATCGCAGCGACACCCCGCTGATCTTCCTCCACAACATCACCGGGTTCATGGTGGGCTCCAAGGCCGAGCGCGGTGGCATCATCCGCAACGGGGCCAAGCTGATCAACGCGGTGTCGAACTCGACGGTCCCGCACATCGTGGTCATGGTCGGCGCGTCCTACGGGGCCGGCAACTACGGCATGGCGGGCAAGGCCTACGACCCGCGTTTCATCTTCACCTGGCCGAATCATCGGATCGCGGTGATGGGTGGCCGCCAGCTCGCCGGGGTGATGGACATCGTGGCCCGCAACGCGGCCGCCGGCCGGGGTGTCGAGGTCGACGAGGACGAGCTCAACGCGCGCAAGGAGGCCCTCGAGGCCCAGATCGAGTCGGAGTCCTCGGCGCTCTACTCGACCGGACGGGTGTGGGACGACGGCATCATCCACCCGAACGACACCCGGCACGTGCTCACCATGGCGCTCTCGGTGACCCATTCGGCCGAGGTGCGTGGAGCCACCGAGTACGGGGTGTGGAGGCACTGATGGACGCCCGCCCGATCGACCGTCTCCTCATCGCCAACCGCGGAGAGATCGCGATCCGGATCGCGCGCACCGCGCGGCGCCTCGGCATCTCCCCGGTCGGTGTCCACTCCGACGCCGACCGCGGGGCCGCCCACGTACGCGCGATGGATCTCTCCATCGCCCTCGGCGGGTCGACCCCGGCCGCTTCCTACCTGCGCGTCGAGGCTGTGGTCGACGCCGCGGTGCAGTCTGGCTGCGACGCGGTGCATCCGGGCTACGGCTTCCTCGCCGAGAACGCCGAGGCGGCGAGAGCGGTGGAGGCCGCCGGTCTCATCTGGGTGGGCCCGACCCCCGAGCAGATCGAGTTACTCGGCGACAAGATCGCCGCGAAGCGTGCTGCCGTCGAGGCGGGCGTGCCGACCACCTCGATCCATACCGTCGACCCCGGCGCTCCGCCTCCCGAGGGTGTCACCATGCCGGTGCTGGTCAAGGCGGCCGCCGGCGGTGGTGGGCGTGGGATGCGGGTGGTCCGCTCGGCCGATGAACTCCCGGAAGCGATCGAAGCCGCCTCCCGCGAGGCGTTGTCGGCCTTCGGCGACGCGACAGTGTTCATCGAGCCCTACATCGAGGCCGGACGCCACGTCGAGGTTCAGGTCATGGCGGACGCGCACGGGTCGGTGATCCACCTCGGCGAGCGCGACTGCTCGGTGCAGCGACGGAATCAGAAGGTCATCGAGGAGGCCCCGGCTCCCGGGCTCGACGATGCCGTGCGCGAATCGCTCCGCTCCGGCGCGGTCGCCCTGGCCCGCCACGTCGGCTACCGGGGTGCGGGAACCGTCGAGTTCCTCGTCGGGCCCGATGGCACGACGACCTTCCTCGAGGTGAACACCCGTCTGCAGGTCGAGCACCCGGTCACCGAGGCGATCACCGGCCTCGACCTCGTCGAGATGCAGCTGCTCGTCACTGCCGGTCGACTCCTTGCGATCACCCAGGAGGAGGTCCGGTTCGACGGCCATGCCATCGAAGCCCGGGTGGTCGCTGAGGATCCGGCCGCCGGATGGCTCCCCTCCACCGGTCGCATCGAACGGTTCTCCATCGACGGTCAGGTCCGGGTCGACTCGGGCGTTGAGTCGGGCAGCATCGTCACCACTGACTACGACTCGCTCCTCGCCAAGGTGATCGCCCACGGACCCGACCGCGACACCGCCCGGCGACGGCTGCGGGCCGAACTGCGCTCCGCGGAGATCGAGGGGGTGCGGACCAATGTCGACATGTTGGTGGCCCTCCTCGACGACGACGACTTCGCGGAGGCGCGGGTCGACACCGGTCTCCTCGCGAGGTCACCGTCGATCATCGCCGGCTCTCGCCCGGGGGGATCCGACCTCGAGGCCCACCTCCTCGCTGTCGTCGCCACCATGGAGTCGGCGAACCGCGCGGCCGACCGCCACTGGTCGACGGTGCCCTCCGGGTGGCGGAACCTCCGTACCCGCGGTCAACGGGTCGCGCTCATCGAGGACGGGGGCGCCGAAGCCGTCGAGCACGCCGTCGAGTACGAGGTGGTCGCGGTGTCCGGTCGCGAGGACCACTGGTCGGTGCGCCTCGGCCCGTGGCCCGAACCCGATGAGGCCGGTGCCCTCGCCGAGGATGAGCGGACCGTGCGCTCCGTGCGGCGCGTGATGCGGTCCAGGGATGATGGAGCCGTGGTCGACATCGAGGTCGACGGGCTGGCCCGGTCGGTCTTGGTCCGTCGAGCCGGCACGGTGTTCGTCGCCACCGATGCGAGCGGCCGCACCAGGTGGACCGCCCGTCCGCGCTTCACCGATCACGAGTCGGAGATGGTCGGGTCCGGTCCGGTCGCGCCGCTCCCCGGAACGGTGATCGCCGTCTCGGTGACCGCCGGTCAGACGGTCGCCGCCGACGAGGTGCTGATGGTGGTCGAGGCTATGAAGATGGAGCATCAGATCACCGCGCCGGCTGCGGGTCTGGTCGCCGAGGTTCGGTTCGCCGTCGGTGATCGGGTGGACATGGGGGACCTCCTCGTCCTCCTCGACACCGGTGACGGGTCGTGAGCGAACCGATCCGCATCTCGAACTGCTCGGGTTTCTTCGGGGACCGACTCTCAGCCGCTCGGGAGATGGTCGACGACGGTCCGATCGACGTCCTGACCGGTGACTGGCTGGCCGAACTGACGATGCTCATCCTCGCGCGCATCAGAGCCAAGAATCCCGGCGGGGGGTTCGCCTCGACCTTCGTGACCCAGATGGAGCAGGTGATGGGGACCTGTCTCGATCGGGGCATCACCGTCGTATCGAACGCTGGCGGGCTCGACCCGGCCGGTTGCGCCGAGCAGCTCGCCGAGGTCGCCGACCGGCTCGGCCTGTCACCGCGGATCGCCTATGTCGACGGCGACGACCTCATGCCCCGGATCGGTGAGCTCGCCGACAGCGGGGCGCTCTCGCCGTTCGGATCGAGCGCGCTCCCCGACATCGGCGGCCTGGTGTCCGCCAACGCCTACCTCGGCTGCTGGGGGATCGTCGAGGCGCTCGACGCGGGGGCCGACATCGTGGTCACCGGCCGGGTGACGGACGCGGCCGTGGTCTGCGGGCCCGCCGCCCACCATCACGGTTGGGGCCGCGAGGATCACGACGCCCTCGCCGGAGCCGTGGTCGCGGGGCACGTCATCGAGTGCTCCGCCCAGGCGACCGGCGGCAACTACTCCTTCTTCGAGGAGATCCCCGGCCTCGAACACGTCGGTTTCCCATGGGCCGAAGTCGCCGCGGACGGCTCCTCGGTGATCGGCAAGCACGACGGGACCGGGGGAGCGGTCACGGTCGGCACCGTCACCAGCCAGATCCTCTACGAGATCGCCGGCCCGGCCTACCTCGGCCCTGATGTCGTCTCCCACTTCGACACCATCGAACTGGAGCAGCTCGCCGCCGACCGGGTCCGCATCTCCGGGGTGCGCGGAACCGCCCCGACCGGCTCCGTGAAGGTGGCGATGAACGAGCTCGGTGGGTACCGCAACGACCTCGTGGTCGCCCTCACCGGCCTCGATGTCGAGGCCAAGGCCGAGGTCGCCCTCGCGGCCTTCTGGGATGCCTGCCCCCACGGGCCCGACGACTTCGCCTTCTGCACCACGCGCATCGTCCGCCGCGAGCACGCCGACCCCGAGTCGAACGAGGCGGCCACCGCGGAGCTCCGCATCTCGGTGAAGGACCCCGATGAGCGGCGGGTCGGACGCGCGTTCTCGAACGCCATGGTGGAGACGGCGCTGGCGAGCATCCCGGGCATGTACCTCTTGAGCGGTGGCCCCTCGGCCGGCCAGCCCTACGGGGTGTACCGACCGGCGCTCGTGCCGGCCGACCTCGTACCGCAGTACGTGCGCTTCGAGGGGCGCACCACCGTCGTCGACACCCCGTCGGGCGGAGGCGAGACCCGTGAGGGGCTCGGCGCCTCGGCGCCGCCACCATCGCCGGCCGTCACGGCGACGAGGCCGATCCCGATCGGGCGGCTCATCGGGACGCGCAGCGGTGACAAGGGAGGCGACGCCAACCTCGGGGTGTTCACCCGCGATGACTCGGTCTATGCCTGGGTTGCCGACTGGCTCGACGTCGACCGTCTCCGGTCGCTGTTGCCCGAGATTGGGTCGTTGCCGGTCGAGCGCCACCTGCTCCCGCGACTCCGGGCGATGAACTTCGTGATCCGGGGCCTCCTCGAGGAGGGTGTCGCGGCCTCCACCAGAGGGGACGCGCAGGCCAAGAGCCTCGGGGAGTGGTTGAGGGCCAGAGTTGTCGAGGTGCCCGTCGACCTGATCGACTCCTGAGTCGATGAGCGCAGCCCAGCCACTCGCGGGTATCCGCGTGATCGACCTCACCTCGGTGGTCATGGGTCCGCTCGGCACCCAGATGCTCGCCGACCTGGGCGCCGATGTGATCGCGATCGAGGCCCCACTCGGTGATGCCAACCGCCACATGGGGACCGGCCCGCACCCCGAGCTCTCCGGAGTCGCCCTCAACCTGCTTCGCAACAAGCGGTCGATCGTGCTCGACCTCCGGAGCGAGAGCGGGCACGACGCCCTGCTCCGACTCATCCGCACCGCCGACGTGTTCGTGACCAACCTCCGGCCCGGCTCGCGGGAGCGGGCGCGCATCACCCGCGGTGATCTCGCTCAGGCGCGGCCCGACCTGATCTGGTGCGCGGCGGCCGGATACCCCGAGGACAGCGACCGCGCCGACGATGCTGCCTACGACGACATCATCCAGGCGGCGACCGGCCTCGTCGACGTGGCCGAGCGCTCCGGTCTGCCCCCGGTGCTCTCGCCGACCCTGCTCGTCGACAAGTTGTGCGGTATGGCGCTCGCGCAGGCGGTGACCACCGGTCTGTTGCACCGGGAGCGCACCGGGGAGGGGTCCGAAACCGTGCTCGCGATGTACGACATCGTCCGCGGTTTCCTCCTGGTCGAACACGGCGCCGCGGCGATCGCCGAACCACCCCAAGGCAGGAGCGGCTACCCGCGACTGCTGAGCCATGAGCGGCGCCCGCTGCGCACCACCGATGGACTGGTGGTGATCCTCGCCTACGAGCGCCATCAGTTCGAGGGGTTGATCACCATCGGTGGTCGTCGTGAGATGCTCGCCGACGAGCGGTTCATGACCCGGCTCGGCCGCCTCGACAACATCGACGAGCTGTACCGCGAGTACCAACGGATCGCCGATGGGCACTCGACGGCGTCGTTCCTCGCCGCCTGCGCGGACCACGGTGTGCCCGCAGCGGCGGTCGAGACCCTCGACGACATCGTCGCTGGTCTGCCGCTCGTCGATCATCCCGTTGTCGGCACCTACCGCCACACCCCGCCCCTCGTCGGCGGGCTCGGGGTCACCGAGGGTCCGCGGCGTCCGGCGCCTCTGCTCGGCGAGCACGGTCGCGAGGTGCTCGCGGAGGTCGGGTTGAGCGAGTCCGAGATCGACACGCTCGAGGAGACCGGAGTGCTCGGTCGCTACGGTCGATCGTCATGAGCGGCGACGAGGCCCACGTGCCGACCCCGGATCATCCCGGTCGGCCTCGCGACGAGGTGCATGCCCTCCCGTCGTATCGGCCGGGCCGCGATGCCGCCCAGGCCGAGCGCGACCATGGGATCACCGGCGCGGTGAAGCTCGCCTCCAACGAGATGCCGGAGGGCCCGATCGGCGCGGTGGTCGACGCGGTGACCGCGGCGGTGACCGGTGTCAACCGCTACGCCGATCACCGGGCCGGAACCGTGCGCGAGGCCCTCGCGACTCGACTTGGTCTCGGAGCCGAGAGCGTGACGGTGGGGAACGGCTCCTCCGGTGTGCTGCAGCAGATCTTCCAGACCTACGTGGCGCGCGGCGACCGGGTGCTCTTCCCCTGGCGGTCCTTCGAGGTGTACCCCATCTACACACGGCTCGCCGGGGGAGAGGCGGTGACCGTCCCACTCGACGCCCGCCTCCATGTCGACGTGGATGGCCTGATCGCCGCGCTGACCCCCGACACCCGCCTGGTGGTGGTGGCCACCCCGAACAACCCGACGGGCACCGCGACCTCGACGGCGGATCTGGCCCGTCTCGCCGAGGCCGCCGGCATGGGGACGATCGTGGTGGTCGACGAGGCCTACCGCGAGTTCGACGACCGCGGTGACGACGCGGTCCGCGACCTCGTCGGGACGCATCCGAACGTGGTGGTCACCCGGACGCTCTCCAAGGCCCAGGGCCTGGCCGGACTCCGGATCGGCTACGGGATCGGACATCCGGCGGTGATCGGCGACATCGACAAGGTCGCCCTCCCGTTCGCGGTGAACGCCCTCGCCCAGGCCGCTGCGCTGGCCGCCCTCGATCACCCTGAGGAGATCGCCGAGCGGGTGGCCCGGGTGGTCGAGGAACGGATTCGGGTCGAGTCGGCCCTGCGTGAGTCGGGATGGGATCTGGCGGATCATCGTGGCAACTTCATCTGGTTGCCGACCGGTGCCGACACCGGTCGGGTCGCCCTCGACCTCGAGCGGGCCGGTGTGGTGGTGAGGTCGTTCGGCGATGAGGGCATCCGGGTGACCATCGGCACGAGGGCGGAGAACGACCGTTTCCTCACTGCCCTCGCCGGCGTTTCGCCGACCGGTTGACCGCATCGTGGCAAGATCGCGGTGTGAACCCACTCCGATTCCTGTTCCCGGCTGACCCGAGGCTGGTGGGCAAGACCCCCGACTACCGGTTCTCGCTCGCGAACGAGCGGACGTTCCTCTCGTGGATCCGCACCTCGCTCGCGTTGGTGGCAGGTGGCATCGGCGCGATCGTCCTCCTCGAGGACGTCGCCGGGGCGGAGGTGCTCGGGGTGGTCGTGCTGGTGTTCGCGTTTATCGCGGCAGCGACCGCCTATCGCCGTTGGGCGCTCAACGAACGCTCCATCAGGCTCGATGAACCGCTACCCCCCTCACCCCTCCCGCAGATCATGGCGACCGGTGTCGCGGTGATCGGCATCGTCGCTGTCGTCCTCCTGATCGTCGACTCGCGGTGACCGAGAACCCGCGCCCAACCACGGTCTTCGACCCGGGGGTGCAGCACGAGCGGACCGCCCTCGCTTGGGAGCGGACCGCGATCGCGATGATGGTGGCGGGCGCGATCCTGGGTCGATACGCCTCGACTCACGGGCACTTCGTGCTCGGCACCCTCGGGGTGCTCTGGGTGGCGCTCGGTGGTGGGGTGCTGCTGTGGGCAGCCCGGCACTACGAGGACCTCCACGGCCCACTGCGCGCGGGGGAGACTCCGGCGCATCCGACGGCGACGAGGATCATCGGTGTCTCCACCGTGTCGTTCACCGGGGTCGCCCTGATCCTCGCCGTCTACCTCACGGTGGTCGACCCGTGACCCGGGCCGTCATCACTGGTTGGGGCAAGTGCCGGCCACCGCTGTCGTTGACCAACGCGGATCTCGAGCGGCTGGTCGAGACCTCCGATGACTGGATCGCTGACCGGACCGGCATCGTCGAGCGGGGCATGTGCCATATGGAGACGACGGACATGGCCGAGGTAGCCGCCCGTCACGCTCTCGCCGCCGCCGGTCTCGAGCCGACCGACCTCGACCTCATCATCATGTGCACGCTCACTCCGGAGGTGTCCTGTCCGAGCGGCGCCTGCTCACTCCAGGAGCGCCTCGGGGCGGTCAACGCGGCGGCGTTCGATCTGAACGCGGCCTGCTCGGGGTTCGTCTACGGCTCGGTGACGGCGGCCTCGATGATCGCGGCCGGCGCCAAGCGGACGGTGCTGGTCGTCGGCGTCGAGAAACTCCACTTCCTGATCGACTACCGGGATCGCAACACCTGCGTGCTCTTCGGCGACGGTGCCGGCGCCGCGGTCTACCAGGCGAGTGATGATCCCGACGTCCCCGATGCCGGTGCGCCCGGCGTGCTCGGCACCGATCTCGGCGCTGACGGTGTGGCCGGGTCGACGATGGTGGTGCCCACCCTCGGATCCCGCGGCGAGTTGTCGTCGTTCCGCGATCCCGAGCACTCCCGGCTCCACTTCGAGGGCCAGGCGGTCTTCAAGATCGCGGTGCGCGGCATGATCGACTCGGTGTGTCGGGCGCTCGACCGGGCGGGCCTCACCGCCGACGACGTCGACCTCGTGGTGCCGCACCAGGCGAACGAGCGGATCGTGCGGGCGGCGGCGTCGCGTCTCGGGCTCACCGAGGATCAGGTCATGTTGAACATCGCGACCCACGGCAACACCTCAGCGGCCTCGATCCCGATGGCTCTGAACGATGCCCTCGACAACGCGAGGGTGAAGCCCGGTGACATCGTGGTGTTCACCGCCTTCGGCGGAGGGGTCACCTGGGGCTCGGTGGTGTTGCGCTGGGTGGACCGGGTGGAGCGGCTCGGGACGAGCGACGCGGCCCTCGATCCGGTCGACATGACCGTCGACGAGCTGCTCGCGCGGAACCGCGAGTTCTTCGCTCCGCTTCACGACTGACCGGGGCGCGGTCGTCTCATCGCGGTCAGCCGATGCTGCTGAGGATGTCGACGAGGATCCCGATCCCGGATCCCGCGACGAGCGCGAGCACGAGGCGCTCGAAGGTCGGCCCGCTGAGACGGGAGCGAAGGCGGGCACCGACCGGGATCGTGGCCAGCACGATCACCGTGAGCAGCGCCGAGACGCCGAGACGTCCGTCGAGGTCACCGCGAACTGCGAGCACCGCGGTCTGCGCGGTACCGGTGAGGAGGAAGGCGGTGGCGATCGACAGGACGAAGGCCTCCCGCGAGAGTCGGAGGCCGTGATGCCAGGCGGCAACGATCGGTCCGGAGATCCCCGCCGCGCCCTGGAACACCCCGGCGAGTCCACCGACCCAGGGGCCGACGAGACGCCGCCGGTGGACCGGGAGGCGCAGGTCGGGTCGGCGCAGTTGCTGGAGCACCCAGGCGGCGATCGCGATGACGAGCACGCTGAGTGTCAGCTCCTCGGGGATCACGCCGAGTGTGAGTGCCCCGCCGACGGCGCCGATGATGCCGATGGCGCAGAATGCCGCGAGGCCCTCGGTCTCGGACCGGGCGGCGCGGTGGCTCCAGGCGATTCCGAGGTTCTGGGCGGCGTTGGGGATGGCGATGACGGCGATCGCGGTGGTCGGTCCGGTGTAGAGCGACATGATCGGCACCGCGATGATCGGGAAACCCATACCGGTGACGCTCTTCACGAGCGACCCGGCGAGGACCGCGGCGATGATGACCGCGATCTCGGTGGTGGTCACCCGTCCGACCCGTCGAGGGAGATGAGGCCGTCGATCGAGTCGATGACCGTTGTCGACTCACCCTCGCGGATCTCGAGTCGGAATGTGGGGCCGCGGAGGTCGACGCTGAGGTTGGCCTCGCGGTCCTGGTCCGACCAGACCAGGCCGAGGGTGGCGTCATCGCCGTCGGTGACGGAGAAGTCGGCGTCGAAGAGTTCGGAGTGCCGGCAGCGCCAGCGCAGGAGGGCGAGCAGCGCTCTCACCACCGGTCGGTCGAGGTCCGCGTTCAGTTCGAAGGGCGAGTAGTGGTGACGGTTGATGTCGCGGCCGACACCGCTCGATCCGAGGAGCTCGAGATCGTTGGTCCCGGCGAGGAGGCCGACGTAGTAGATCTGCGGGGTCCCCGGGGTGAACACCTGGATGAGACGGGCGATGAGGTAGGCGAGGTCATCGCGGCCGAGGGCCTCGTAGTAGGTGCAGTTCACCTGGTAGATGTCGAGGTTGGATGCCGCCGCACCGGTCGCGAGTTGGCTGGTTCCGCCGCTGCGTCGGTGGATGCCGGCGACGAGGTCGGCCACCTGCGCATCGTCGAGGAGCCCGGGGCGGGTGCGGTCGGAGGGGTCGGCGGCCACATCGACGATCCCGATGCCGTCGTGGGTGTCGAGCACGGTGACGCAGTTGTTCGGCCGGATCTCGTACCACCGTCGGAGCACCGCCGAGGTCCCTCGGTAGATGGCGTCGAGTACGAGCGGGGGGAGGGCGAAGTCGTACACGAGGTCGACCCGGGACGCGATCTCGATCTGATCGACGTGGTAGCCGTGGATCTCGACGAGCACCTCCATCCCGCCGCGGCGACAGCGCTCGGCGAACTCCCCGATGAACTCGAAGGTCTCGGGGATCATGAAGCACGAGGTGCCGGCTCGCTTCACGGCGTAGCCGACGGCGTCGAGGCGCACCAGTGAAACCCGACCCCGCTCGAAGGCCTGCACGATGCTCTCGAGGTAGTCGCGACCCGGTTCGGACTCGATGTCGATGTCGATCTGGCGGGAGGTGAAGGTGGTCCACGCCATGCGGGTGGAGCCGTCGGCCGTGGCGACCTTGGTGAAGGGCATGCCGGGGCGCGGCCGGTAGATCGCGGCGAGCGCGGCCTCGGGGGCGCCGTCGGGGAAGACGCTCGACAGGGTGAGGAACATCCCGTCGAAGGGCGAATCGCTCCCGCGGGCGAGCCAGTCCGTGAACTGCTCGAACTCGTCCGAGACGTGGTTGATGATGAGATCGGCCATGACCTCGTGATCGCTGGCCAGGTCGACGATGTCGTCCCAGTCGCCGACTCGGGGGTCGACCGTGGTGTGGTCGGCGGGATCGAAACCGGCGTCGGCCCCGTCGATCGGCACGAAGAACGGGAGGACGTGGACGCCCCCGAACGCGCCGGCGAGGGGTCCGCGCAGCATCTGCGCGACACCTCTCAGGTCGCCGGCGAAGCGGTCGGCGTAGGTGATGAGTTGCGGACGGTTGAGCATCGGAGCGAACGGTACTGGTCGCTCACACGGCTCAGCTGAAGCGGACGGCGATGTCCTCGAGCAGTCCGGTCTCGGACGCGAACTCCTCATCGTCGGCGCCTGCCACCTCCCGGGCCGCGGAGAACAGCGCGCGTCGGAGGACGCTGCTCGAGATGCGCTGGTCGAGGTCGTCGAGCATCGAGGTGACCCGGTCCTCGGCGACGGCGGTCTGGGCCGTGGTGACCGCCCGTCCAAGGAGCTGCTCGAAGGGTGTTTCGGGAGGCAGATCGTCGCGCCAGTCGGTGGAGATCTCGCGGATGGCGGCGATCTCGGACTCGTCGAGTCGAGTGTCGACGGCCATGACGAGGCAGAGCAGTTCGAGGGCCGCGAGGTGCTCGTCGTCGGCGGTGGCGAGCACCGCCACTCCCCGATACAGGTCAGCCAACTGTCGTTCCATGATGTGGAACCGTAGACCGCCCGCGGTCTACGGCGGTGGAGTGTGTAGACCGCCCGCGTTCTACGGCGGTGGAGTGTGTAGACCGCCTGCGGTCTGCGGTGGCGGAGCCCCTCAGTGGGGGAGTGACCGGCGGATGAAGTCGAGTTGGTGGAGCAGCAGGTTCTCCGCCACCACCTCCTGCGGGGTCATGTGGCTCACGCCGACCAGCGGCAGCACCTCGTGTGGACATCCGGCAGCAAGCAGCGCCGAGGACAGTAGAAGTGTGTGGGCGGCGACGACGTTGTCGTCGGCGAGCCCGTGGATGAGCAGGAGCGGCCGCTCGAGCCTCGCCGGCCCGACGACCAACGAGTCGGCGTCGTATCGCTCCGGTGCCTCGGCAGGACTCCCGAGGTAGCGCTCGGTGTAGTGCGTGTCGTACCAGCGCCAGTCGGTCACCGGTGCGCCAGCGACCCCGCAGTGGAAGACGTCCGGTCGTCGCATGACGGCCATGGCGGCGAGGTAGCCGCCGAAGCTCCAACCTCGGATGGCGACCCGCTCGAGGTCGAGCGCGGGTACCGCCTCGGCGGCGAGCCCCAGTCCGCGCACCTGGTCGTCGAGCACACCGTCGGAGAGGGATCCGGCGACCGCGCGCTCGTGGGCCGAGCCTCGGCCCGGGGTGCCGCGACCGTCGATGACGACCACCGCGAAGCCCTGGTCGGCGAACCACTGTGATGAGGTGAAGGCCGCGGAGGAGCGTGCGACTCGTCGGGCGTGTGGCCCGCCGTACGAGTCGACGATCACCGGGAGCGGCGAGCCGTCGTGGTCTCGGGGGAGCAGCACCGCCACCGAGCACCACCCGTCGTCGAGCAGGGTGACCTCGGGACGCACCAGCGGGGTCTCGCTGTGGTCGGCGAGGGCCGTTCCATCCGGGAGCATCCAGTCGGCCGAGTGGGAACTGAGCGAGGTGGTTCGCGTGATGAGCCGTCCGCCGCCGACAACGGCCGAGATGATCCCGTCCGGCTGGGCGACCGGTCGGCTGCCGCTGCCCTCCATCGTCCACAGATGCAACACGGTCGGGTCGTCGACCGGGTTGGCGGTGAACACGACACCGTGGTCGTCCGCCGCGACCACCGATCGGACCTGGAGTCCCTCGGGGGAGCGCGGCTCGCCATCGACGCAGAGCCGACGGCTACCGTCGCGTTCCTCGCAGGTCACCAGACGTCCTCCGGGGAGCAGTGCGGGCGCGCCCGGGACGAGATCGACCCACGAGTGGTCGTCGATGGCGCGGATCACCGCTGTCGAGCCCGACTCAGGATCGGCGAGCACCACCTCGAGGTGCCGTTGGCTTCGGTCCTGGGTGGTGAGGAGGAGACCCTCGGGACCCCAGTTCACCGAGGCGAGGTACTCCGCGCCCGAGGCCGACCAGTCGATCTCGGTTCGGTTCCCGGAGTCGAGATCGACGATGTGGAGCGAGACCGCAGCGTTCGTTGTGCCGGCGGCGGGGTATCGCACGGTCCGCGGGGCCTCCCAGGGGCTGGCGACATCGGAGAGGTTCCACTCGGCCACCGGTGACTCATCGACCCGGCACACGGCCAGGCGACGGCCCTCGGGCGACCACCAGTGTCCGCGTTGGCGGCCCATCTCCTCGGCGGCGATGAACTCGGCGAGGCCCCAGGACACGTTGGGGTCCTCCTCACCGAGATCGATGAGGGTCGCGCCGGTGTCGATCGAGGTCACGCGGAGTCGGCGCCCCTCGACGTGGGCGAGGAGTTCGCCGTCCGGTGACAGTCGGGGGTCGAAGGCCGGCGAGTCGGTCGCGACGGTGGACGCGACACCGGAGTCGATGTCACAGACGTGCGGGACGCCGTCGAGGGCGAAGGTGACGATCCGTCCGGTCCGGTCGGTGGCGAACGAGGTGATCCCGCCGGCCTGCTCGCGGCGGCGTTCCCGGATCGCCCGCTCGGCCGCCGATTCGGCTCCGGCGGTTCCCAGGGTCCGTGGGTCGACGACGAGTCGCTCCCCGCCTCCGTCGAGGTCGGCCACCCACAGGGCGTTGACTGGATCGTCGCCGGCCGAGGAGCGCAGGAACATGACCGACCGGCCGTCGGCCGTCATCCGGAGATCGCGCGGGGTGCCGAGGGTGAGACGGCGGGTGCGGGCGTACTGCCTCGGGAAGCTGTCGGCGCTCGAGCCGGTGCTCGCGCGGAGTTCGTCGGTCACGGTGTCGGTCAGGGGGTGGTCACGGCCGAGATGGCGTCGATGATGACATCCCATGCCGTTGGCGCGTCGACCTGCTCGAGCACGCGGCAGTTGGCGGCAGGCCGGTCGACGAGCGTGCGGCGGTCGATGACGGTCATACCCCTCGTCAACTCCCCGTCGTCGACGACGGCCACGAAACGGTCGGAGGTGGAGAACAGGTGCGGGTGGGTGAGGGCGAGCACGGCGAGCGGATCGTGGACGGCCGCGCCCTCCAGATCATCGTGGCGATCCCGGTAGTTCGCGGAGAAGAAGGTGAACAGGTCGGCGAGGACGGTCGCGAGCGGCCCACCGATGGCCCGGACGCGGTCGATGCGCTCCGAGTTGGTCTGGAACTGATGGGTGACGTCGAGCCCGGCCATCGTGAGCGGGATCCCGGCGTCGACGACGACCCGGGCGGCGTGGGGGTCGGCCCAGATGTTGAACTCCGCGGTCGGCGTGCGGTTGCCGAAGGTGCCGCCGCCCATGAACGAGATCCCCGCGAGGTCGTCCTTGATGGTCGGGTCCTGGATGAGGGCGAGCGCGATGTTCGTCATCGGGCCGGTGACCACCAGGAGGCAACCGGGGTGCGCGTGGACGGTGTCCACGATGAACCGGGCCGCGTCGACACCGTCGAGGGCGGTCGTCGGTTCGGGCAGTTCGGCGCCGTCGAGTCCGCTCTCGCCGTGGACGTAGCCGGCGAAGGCCGGGGCGACCACTAGGGGGCGGGCCGCGCCCGAGTGGATCGCGACATCGAGGCCGAGGAGGTCCCTCATGACCCTCGCGTTGTACGTGGTGCGGTCGAGTGGCGCGTTGCCGGCGACCGTCGTGATGCCGAGCAACTCGGTGTGGCGAGCCGCGGCCACGATGGCGACGACGTCGTCGTGCCCGGGATCGCAGTCGAGGATGACGGCAGGGGTGCTCTCGCTCATTCAGCGATCTTGGCACGGTCGGCCACCCCCGGTGGCCTCCGGTCTCAGAGGAGGAGCCGAGCCTCGGAGTCGACCCGCACCGCCCGGCCGACGTGATCTCCGCGCGCGAGTTCGGCGGCCGTCCCGGGGTCGTCCGACAGCGCCCAAGCGCGGCGACCGTCATCGAGGATCAGGGTGGTGATCGCCTGTTCTGGGGTCCCCTCGCGGTCGTGCATCACGGTGTGGCTCTCGATCGACCCGGGCCCGGCCACCCCGCTGGCGCACTCGCGTCGCGGCAGCGCGTCGATGTCGGCCTGCGGCGAGCCGCGTCGGAAGCCGGTCGCCGAGGGATGACCCGCGAAGATACCGAAGGAGTGCTTCGTGACGTAGCCGCCGTTCGCCCACACCAGGGCGCGCTCACCGCCCTCGCGCAGCGCGTCGACGGCCGCGGCGATGGCGTGCATCACGTAGTTGTTCCAGGGGCCGCCCATGAAGGCGAGGCCGCCGGTGAGGGTGAGGTGGCGCCCCGCGTCGTAGGGGTCGAGGCCCATGGCTCGCGCGCCGAGCTGCACGGCGGAGGGGAAGCATGAGTAGAGGTCGATGAGGTCGATCTCGTCGAGGTGCGTCCCGGCGAGCTCGAGGGCGAGCGATGCCCCGGCTGCGACGGCCGGCACCTCGTCGAGTCGGTCGCGCTCGGACACCAGTGGGTGTTCGTGGCAGTCGGTCCCGGCCTGCGGGAACACCCAGCGCTCGGTGGGGATGCCGAGGGCCTGGGCGCGTTCGGCGGAGCACATGATGAGCGCCGCGGCCATGTCGACGTCGTTGTTCGAGTTCATGACCTTGGTGTACGGCGCGCCGACCATCCGATTGGTCGGCGTAGCGGTTCGGATCTCGGCCGCGGACAGGGCTCGCTGCGACCAGGCGCTCGGGTTGTCAGCGGCCACCGCGCTGAACCGCGCCCACATCGCCGCGACCTGCTCGAGGTGGGTCTCGGGGTCGACACCCTCGGAGCCTCGTCGCGCGCGGATCGCGGACTCGAACATCGGGTAGACCTGCACCGGCATGTAGACCCCGAGTGCGGTCTCGTGCTCGGAGTTCATCGTCAGTTCCTCGCCCCAGACCTCGGGTGGTTGGGACTCGAGGACCTCGGGGTCGACCTTGGGCCAGCCGGGATCGATGCCCTCGCGTCTGACGCGCCGCCGCGTCCTCCAGGCCTCGCCGCCGGTGAGGACCGCGAGGTCGAGTTCTCCGGAGGCGATCGAGGCGGCCGTCGTGTTCACGAGCGCCTGCGGGGAGTTGCCGCCCATCGGGGTGACCGCCCGACGCGCGGGGGTGAGGCCAGCCCGCTCGGCGACGATGCGGGCCGGGTCGCCGTAACGCCAGGTGAGGGTGTTCACGACCGCGAGCAGGTCCACTCGTTCGGTGCGGCGCCCCCCGGTGTCGTTCATGGCCAGCTCGACGGCCTCCGCCATGAGCGAGGTGGCATCGACCGGGGTGTCGGTGACCGACTGGGGTCCGGGTCGATGGGTGACCTGGCCGACGCCGACGACGATGGGGGTGCGCGGGTCGACGGCCATCGGCTCGACTCTACGGGTGGCTCGATTGTCGTTCGGCACTGGCGGTGTCGGGCGGTCGCCGTCCTACACTCGCCGGGTGGCAGTCATCGCGATCGGGTCGGATCACGCCGGCTTCGAACTGAAGTCCCATCTCGTGGCCCGTCTCGGCGCCGCCGGACACCGCGTGATCGACCACGGCACCGACTCGACCGAGAGCGTCGACTATCCGTCCTTCTGTGCGGCCGCCGCGCGTTCCGTCGTGACCGGTGAGGCGGAGTTCGGCATCGTGCTCGGAGGTAGCGGCCAGGGGGAACAGCTGGCCGCGAACAAGGTGCGCGGGGCCCGAGCGGCGCTGTGCAACTGCCTCTACACCGCGCGCATGGCGCGCGAGCACAACGACGCCAACGTGCTGTCGATCGGCGCGAGGGTCGTCGGCGTCGGCCTGGCCGAGGAGATCGTCGACCTGTTCCTGTCCACCCCATTCGAAGGCGGCCGCCACGCGCGTCGCGTCGCCCAGATCACCGAGCTCGAGGAGCAGTTCTGATGCCTTTCCCCACCGATACCGATCCCGACCTCGAGCTCGAGGCCCTTATCGCCGAGGAGCAACGACGTCAGGTCACCGGTCTGCAGCTCATCGCGAGCGAGAACTTCACCTCGCCCGCGGTCATGCGCGCCGTCGGCTCAGTGCTGACCAACAAGTACTCCGAGGGGTATCCCGGCAAGCGCTACTACGGGGGCAACGAGGTCATCGACTCGATCGAGGCGCTCGCGATCGAGCGGGTCAAGGAGCTCTTCGGCGCCGACCACGCCAATGTGCAGCCCCATTCGGGAGCCAACGCGAACATGTGCGTGTACCAGGCCCTGCTCTCGCCGGGTGACACGGTGCTCGGTCTCGGTCTCGACCACGGTGGTCACCTGACCCACGGGTCTCCGGTGAACGCGAGCGGGATCTTCTACCGCTTCGTGAACTACGGGGTCGGTGACGAGGAGCGCATCGACATGGATCAAGTACGCGACCTCGCTCTCGAGCACCGGCCGCGCATGATCGTGGCGGGCACCACCAGTTATCCGAGGCGTATCGATCCGGAGCCGTTCAAGGCGATCGCCGATGAGGTCGGTGCCCTACTCCTGTTCGACATCGCCCACCTGGCCGGGCTCGTCGCCGGCGGCGCGCATCCGAACCCGGTGCCCTACGCCGATGTCGTGACCTTCACCACCCACAAGACACTGCGCGGTCCCCGCGGCGGGTGCATCCTGTCCAAGGCCGAGCACGCCGCCGCGGTCGACAAGGCGGTGTTCCCGGGCTGGCAGGGCGGTCCGCTCGAGCACGTCATCGCCGGCAAGGCGGTCGCGTTCCGCGAGGCGATGAGCGACCACTTCCGTGACTACGCCCACCGGATCGTGGCCAACGCCTCAGCCCTGGCTGCCGCGCTCGCCGAGAACGGGTTCCGCATGGTCTCCGGGGGTACCGACACCCACATGATCGTCGTCGACCTCCGAACCTTCGACGCCGATCTGACCGGCAAGGAGGCCCAGGCGGTACTCGACTCCGCGGGGATCACGCTCAACAAGAACACCGTGCCCGACGATCCGCGGAGCCCGTTCGTGACCAGCGGTGTCCGAATCGGCACCCCGTCGGTCACAACCCAGGGGATGACCCCGGCGGAGATGCCGGAGATCGCCTCGCTGATCACCCGAGCCCTGCGCGACCGGGGTTCCGCCGATGCGATCTCGGCGGTGCGCTCCGAGGTCGCCGACCTCTGCGGCCGTTTCGCGGCCTACTGACGCGCCGATCGAGAGGACACCCGGGTGCAGCCATCCCTCGCCGCTCACATCGTGATCGGTCTCGTGGCGGCAGGGGTGACCTTCGTGGTGACCCCCGTCGTGGCGGCGGTGTCGGTGGCCCGTGGTTGGGTGGCCCCACCGAACGAGCGGAGCGTGCACACGGTGCCGATCCCGCACGCCGGTGGTCTCGCGATGCTCATCGGTCTGGTGGTGGCCCTCGGGGTGGCGGCGATGACCGACTCCTTCCGAGAGGTCTTCACCGACAGTCGCGAACCGATCGGGGTCCTGGTTGCGGCGATCGTCGTCTACGCGACCGGTTTCCTCGACGACTCCCGTGACCTGCCGCCACCGGCGAAGGTGACCGGGATCGTGATCGCCGCCCTCGTCCTCGTGTGGTTCGGGGCCACGATGTTCTACTTCCGTGTCCCCTTCCTCGACGTGTTCCTGCTGTCGGGCGACTGGCAGCCGGTGATCACGGTGTTGTGGCTGCTCGGCATGACCCAGGCCATCAACCTGATCGACGGCCTCGACGGCCTCGCTGCGGGCATCGTGGCCATCGCCGCCGCCGCGTTCTTCCTCTACGCCTTCCGCCTCGGCGACCTCGAGTTGCTCTCGCGGCCCAATCTCGGGCCCCTGCTCGCTGTGGTCACCGCCGGTGTCGCCGTCGGGTTCCTGCCGTTCAACTTCAACCCGGCGCGCATCTTCATGGGCGATGGGGGAGCGTTCCTGCTGGGTCTGCTGCTCGCGGTGTCGACGTCCATGGTGGGTGGTCGAGCGGACCCGGGCACCCAGGACTTCGTCGGTCAGACGTTCTTCTTCCTCGCCCCGCTGGTCATCCCGGTGCTCATCCTCGGGGTGCCCATCCTCGACACGCTCTTCGCGATCGTCCGCCGGGCGTCGAAGCGGCAGGCGATCGATGTCGCCGACAAGGGGCACCTCCACCACCGTCTGATGAACCTCGGTCACGGTCATCGACGCAGCGTGCTGATCCTGTGGACCTGGACGCTGCTGCTCTCGGCGTTCGTGCTCTATCCCGTGCTGTCGTCGAAGAACCCGACGTACCTGCCGTTCGGTATCGGCGCCCTCGGCATCGTGTTGTTCACGGTGCTGCACCCGAGTGTCCGACGACGTCGGGCGGACGAGATCGAGGAGGCGCTGTCCCGGCCGGCCTCCGAGCAGGTGCGTCAGGACGCCTGAGGTATCAGTTGCCCAGAAGGGTTGCGCCCGCGCACCCCACCGTCTAGTTTGTGCGGGCGTTCACAAGCCGATCATCCCTGTCGGCTCCCCCCTTTCGAACAACGGAGTTCGCTTCCACCGATGAAGATGCTGTTCACGAGTGCCCGGGCGTCGCGCGCCAGCGGCTCCGACGACAACCTCGGGCGCGGTATGGACACCGCTCTCACGGTGCTCGCCTTCCTCGGTATCGGACTCCTCATCGACATCTGGCTCGGAACGCGACCGATCTTCACGATCGGCCTCGTGGTCTTCGCCGCCGTCGGCAGTTTCGTCCGGATGAAGTTGGTCTACGACGCCACGATGGAGCGTCTCGAGGGAGAGCGTCGCGACGGCGCTCGACCGTCCGGGAGGGCCGCGTGAGCCCATCGGGCGTACCCGACGCCGCCGTCATGAGCGAACCGGTGGCCGGTGAGGCCGTCGAGGTCCGCATCAGCCTCGACATCGTCAAGCGTGGGCTCTGGGTCGCGCCCGTCCTCGTGATCCTCGCCGGCATGATCTGGGACGTCGAGGGTTCGCTCTCGGCGGCCTTCGCCATAGGACTCGTGCTCGTCAACTACCTGCTGGCCGCCGGCCTCATTGCCGGGGCATCCAAGGTGTCGCTCGGTCTCGTGATGGGCGCCACCCTCTTCGGCTATCTGATCCGTCTCGGACTGATCATGGTGGCCGTCCTGCTCGTCCGCGACGCGTCCTGGATTTCACTTCCGGCACTCGGAGCGACCATCATCGTGACGCACCTCGGTCTCCTCGTGTGGGAGCTCAAGTACGTCGCCATCTCGCTGGCCCACGCCGGCATCAAACCCGCCCGTCCGTAACGAATAGGAACGAAACGTGTTCGCACTCGAATTCCCGCCGATCAACGAGATCCTGCGCTGGACCGATGTCGTCCCGAGCGTCAACAAGATCGCGCTCATCGCCATCGCCGCTGTCGTGGTCGCCTCCGTCGTCTTCCTGCTCGCCGGCAATGCCGACGGCTCGACCGCCCCGCGTGGGGTGCGCAACCTCGCCGAGTCGATCGTCGAGTTCATCGAGGGCCAGATCATCATGCCGACCATGGGTCGCGACGGCCTCGGCTGGACCCCGTTCCTGATGAGCCTCTTCTCGTTCATCTACCTGTGCAACGTGCCCGGTGTCATCCCGATCATCCAGATGCCGGCCACCGCCCGCATGGCCATCCCGCTGTTCCTGTCGCTGCTTGTCTGGGTGATCTTCATCGGCGTCGGCTTCAAGCACCAGGGGATCGGCTACCTGAAGAACTCGCTCTTCCCCCCGGGCGTGCCCGCGGCGCTCTACCTGCTCGTCACCCCGATCGAGTTCATCTCGACCTTCCTGGTGCGCCCCTTCTCGCTCACCGTCCGACTCTTCGCCAACATGCTCGCCGGCCACATCCTGCTGGTGACCTTCGCCCTCCTCACCGAGGAGCTCGTCCAGGGCGGTTCGATCGCGCTGAAGCCGATCGGCATCCTCCCGTTCTTCATGCTCGTG
>Ga0255757_10000101_pt1 | contig 77875 bp, 74 predicted proteins | sample 071ome_27_FD_179957 | JGI IMG/M metagenome (GOLD analysis project Ga0255757, IMG submission 179957) | Coastal salt marsh microbial communities from the Groves Creek Marsh, Skidaway Island, Georgia - 071409AT metaG (version 2) | ecosystem: Environmental > Aquatic > Marine > Intertidal zone >...
AGAAAATTTTAGAACCCTTATTGGCGCTACCAACCCTGCTGAAGCCGCACCGGGTACTTTAAGAAAATTATATGCTACCTCAATGGGTGAAAATGCAGTTCACGGTTCAGATAGTGATGAAAATGCAGCTCTAGAAATCGCTTTTCACTTTGCCACAAAAGAACAGTTCTAACGAAAAACCAATTCAGTAACAACGGTTTCCCCTAGTTGTTCGTTGAGTTTTTCAACTATAGCCTCTTTGGCAAATAGCAATTCGTTTTTAAGGGGTGCTGAGCGTAACTGAACAAAAAGGCGCTTGTCTATCAGTTCTACTTGATCGGTATAAGCCTGTACATTTTTACCCATAACGATTTCCCAGGCCTTGGCTATACGCACTTTAGTAATTCCTTTTTTTAGGGGTTTCTGTCCAACAAATTGTTGTAAAACAGCCTCTAGTTTTTGAGGTTCGTATTCCTTTTTATTGGTGCCCATGCTAAGGTCGAATATAGTGGTAATTATAATTGAGGTGAAACAAGACCAATTTTGTGGAATCAAGATACACAATTTGCTCTGACCAAGTGTCCCAAGGGGTTTTAAATTGTAATAAATAGCGGCCTTCTTTTTGTTGAAGCTCAAAGGAGGTTTGATCATCAGAGGTCTGATAGGAGCCGTCGAATTTTGGGGCTACTTTTTTTCGTATGCCCTCGGTTTGATCAAAATAATAGAAATCATAGAGCGGTTGGCCCACTTTAGGTATAAATTGTTCTCCATTTTGTTCCACATAGGCAATTTCCCAATAGCCAGATAGGTGTTGAAGTTCAATGAGTGGAGTAGGTTCACAACCTACAACAAATAGAAAAAGAATAGCTGTTTTAAAAAAAATTTGAATTGGCTGTAGCTGAATCATAAGTTAAAAATTTCAAATTCAGCTTGCGCTTTTTCCAAGGCAGAAACAGTTCTTTCTTGGTGGGTGTCTGATATAAAAATCTGACCAAAATCATCAGTATTAGTCAATTCGATTATTTTGGACACGCGTTGTTGATCCAATTTATCAAAGGCATCGTCAAAAAGAATAAAAGGCGATTGACCCGTTTTGGCTTTGAGATAGTCAAATTGGGCTAGTTTTAGCGCAATGAGAAAAGTTTTTTGTTGACCTTGAGAACCAAATTTTTTGATGGGTCTCTCAGCAATTAAAAAATCTAAATCGTCTTTGTGAATGCCTTTGGAAGTAAATTGTAAACGTTTGTCTTTGGCAAGGGCATTGGTCAACAATGTTTGCAGTTCATGTTCGTGTAAATCACTCTCATAGTGTAGGTTGACAGTTTCTTTTTTGTCACTAATAAATTGGTAGCGCAAATTAAAAAGCGGTAAAAAGGCCGCTATAAATTGCTTCCTTGCTTCGTAAATTGGATGACTGAGTTCCACGAGTTGATGGTCATAAACAGCAAGTGTTTTAGCATCAAAGGTGTGGTTTAAAACAAAATATTTAAGCAGCGCATTACGTTGATTGAGAACTTTTTGATAGTCTAATAAATGCCTTAAAAACAAAGCGTCGGTTTGCCCAATGATGCCGTCTATGAATTTTCTTCTCAATTGGCTGCCTTCCATAATCAAGTCCCGGTCAATAGGAGAGATCATTACGGTGGGCAATAGCCCTATGTGATCTGCCAATTTTTCATAAACCTTGTTGTTGCGTTTGAGTTGTTTTTTTTGCCCTCTCTTTAAACTGCAAATGATTTTTTCTTCACGGTCATTGATTTCAAAACGACCCTCAATGGCAAAAAAATCTTTATCGAAAGCAATGTTTTGGGAGGCGTTGGGGTTAAAAAAACTTTTAGCAAAAGCCAATTGATAAATGGCATCTAACACATTTGACTTGCCTATTCCATTAGGGCCAATAAAACAAGAAACTTTCTTTTTAAAATGAAAGCTATTAGCTTCGAGATTTTTATAGTTGGTGAGATAAAGTTCCTTCAAAAACATGCCCTCAAAAATAAGAAGATGTTTCTTTTTGCCCCCTTTTTAGAGCTTAAATTTATTACGATGTTAGAGCCTTCTAAAGAGTTTGAAGAAAACATTTGAAATCGATAAAAAAAAGAATAGAAACTTTTGACTTCAGAAGGAGGTTAGAATCCTTTTAGAAATTAAATAAAAAGACTAATTTTGGGCACCTTTAAAAAAATAAAATGGCAACATATAAAAAGCGCGGCGCAAAAAAATCACAGGCTCAAGTTGATCCTCAAAACAAGATGGCCGAAAGCACAACAGCTGAAGTTTTTGAAACCCTAGACACGTCTGCTTCTAAAGCAGAAGCGGTTATTTCCAAATTTCAAAATTTAATTTTGATTGGTGTAGGTTTGATTGCTCTTGGGGTTTTATCCTATTTAGGCTATGATCGTTTTGTGGTGGTCCCCAAAAACCAAGAAGCGGTGAGTGAACTCAATCAAGCACAATTTTATTTTGATTTAGCGGTGAACAGTGTAGAAGCCGATTCGCTCTATAGAAGAGCCCTCAACGGAGGCGAGGGAAAATATGGGTTTTTGGATATTCTTGAAAACTATAAAGGAACTCCCGCTGCGAAATTAGCCACCTACAGTGCCGGTATGGCCTATTTAAATCTTAAAGAATACGACAAAGCTATTAGCTATTTGGATCAATTTGAAACCGATGATATTCTTTTGAATGCTCTCTCTAAAGGAGCAATAGGAGATGCTTTTGCACAAATAGATCAAAAGGAAGATGCTTATGAGTATTATGTGAAAGCAGCTCAGGTGAGTGAAAATCTTTTTAGCACACCCAAATATCTTTTTAAAGCAGCTATGATAGGTGCTACAATTAGTAAGGAAAAAGAAGCTCTTTCTTTTCTCAAGCGAATTGAGAAAGAATTTCCTGAGGCTCCCGAAGCCGCCAATGTGGCCATCCAAATTGGTCGATTAGAAGTGGCGCAGCAATAATACCTTCATGGCTACGGCACACCACAATTTGTCTGAATTCGATACTGCAACGGTTCCTTCGGGAACAGGAAAAACATTTTATCTGGTCGTTTCTGAATGGAATACAGCCATTACAGAAGCGCTTTATGAAGGTGCCGTGTCGGTGCTAACTTCTTTTGAAGTGGCACCAGAAAACATCATTCGATGGAATGTGCCAGGAAGTTTTGAATTGATCTATGGAGCCAAAAAGGCCCAAGAAAAAAAACCCGATGCTGTCATTGCCATTGGCAGTGTTATTCAAGGCGAAACCCCCCATTTTGATTTCATCTGTCAAGGGGTAGCACAAGGAATTAAAGATTTAAATGTTCAGTCTCAAGTTCCTGTCATCTTTTGTGTTTTGACAGACAACACTTTAGAGCAAGCTCAAGCCCGAAGTGGCGGAAAGCATGGCAACAAAGGAAAAGAAGCTGCTGTGGCGGCTTTAAAAATGGCAGCTCTAGGTCAATTATAAGCAGTTCTAATTAGCGACTAACTATTTTGAGAAGAGGTTTCTTCTTTTCTCAGAATCTTGTACATTTGAGGGTCATGTTTCGAGTCAATCTTTTTAAGCTTAGAAAAAATAAACGCTACAATTATACCCCCCGCTATTATCAAGGTAAGTCGGAAGGAAATTTGTATGATTTTGATTCTAAATTTTCAAAATATAGAGAAACCTATAATGAAAACGACTTTGGTAAACAATGGCAAGAGGCCCGTTTGCAAATGCGTACTAGAAAAAACAGAGGCATTTCAATGCGTTTGTTACTCATTCTTTTAGTGCTTGTGTTTGTTAGCCTCTATATTCTAGATTTTGATTTATCCATTTTCTATCCTCAATCTTGAATGGCCAATAGAATTGCTCTTTTGCCGGATCACGTAGCCAATCAAATTGCTGCCGGAGAGGTCATTCAAAGACCTGCTTCCGTTGTGAAAGAATTGCTCGAAAATGCAGTAGATGCTCAAGCTACAACAATTCAACTCATTGTTAAAGATGCAGGTAAGACCCTTATTCAGGTTATCGATAATGGAATGGGTATGTCTACCACCGATATCCGTTTGGCTTTTGAGCGCCATGCCACTTCTAAAATTAAAGTAGCCGAAGACTTATTTAGCCTGAATACCAAAGGGTTTAGAGGAGAAGCTCTTGCCTCTATTGCAGCCATTGCCCACGTAGAAACACACTCCAGACCCGCCGATGAAGAATTGGCACATGTTCTCAAAATTGAAGGCAGCGAGGTGAAAGAACAAACCCTTGCCGCAGCACCAGAAGGCACCTCAATTGCGGTTAAAAATCTTTTTTATAACATTCCGGCTAGACGCAATTTTTTAAAGTCCAATACAGTAGAACTGCGCCATATTATAGATGAATTTCATCGGGTGGCTTTGGCGCATCCTGATTTACACTTTTCGTTTTTTCAAAACGGACAAGAGCTTTTTCATTTACCCAAAAACACCTTACGCAAAAGAATAGTAGGCATTTTTGGAGCTAAATGGGATTCTTTTTTAGTCCCCATTCAAGAAGAAACCTCTTTGGCACGGGTAGAGGGATTTGTTCTAAAACCCTCCTTTTCAAAAAAGACGCGGGGCCAACAGTTTTTTTTCGTCAACCGACGATTTATTCGTAGTTCTTTTTTACACCATGCGGTTTTAGCCGCCTATGAAGGTTTGCTGGCACCTAATCACCACCCGGGTTATATCTTGTTTCTCGATGTTAACCCTGAAACTATAGATATCAATATTCACCCCAACAAGACCGAGGTTAAATTTGAAGATGAGCAAAGTTTATATGCCATTTTACGATCGGCCATCAAACACAGTCTCGGTATTTTTCAAGTGCAGCCGGTTTTAGATTTTAATCACGATGCCAATTTGGATGTTCCCTATACCTATAAAGATCGCTCTGCTGTGACGCCCAGTTTAGAGTTCAATGCCGCGTTTAGCCCCTTTGAAGATCAAAAGCGGGCTCCTAAACAAGTCAAAAGTGAGCAATGGGAGGCTTTGTTTTCCCAAGTAGAAACCTTAGAAAGTGAAGCTTCTACGCAAACCTTAGATTTAAATACTATTAGTACACCCAAAGTATTTCAACTGTTTTCCAAATATATTGTTTGTGCGCTGCCTTCTGGCTTGTTGCTTATCGATCAAACCAGAGCCCATCAAAGAGTGCTCTATGAACAATTTTTAGGCATGATCACTACCCAAAAAGGAGCTAGTCAGCAACTCTTGTTTCCCGTTTCTATTAGCCTAGACAATGAACAAAAAAATTATTTTGAGGAGGTATCAGCCTTGTTAGATAACCTAGGTTTTCAATGGAAACCCCTAGCGGGAACCCAATTAGAACTCACGGGAGCGCCGGAGCTTATAGGTCAAAATCAAGTGCAAAAGGTGTTAGAAGAAGCCCTCTCTCCACCGGCTTTTGAGGAAGAAGAGGCCCCTATTAGTTTAGCCGATACACTAGCAAAAAAAATGGCTTTGAGCTTGTCAATTAAGGCTGGGAGTGCCCTAGAAATTGTGTCTCAACAGCAGTTGATAGATAATCTTTTTGGCTGTAAGGAAACCCTAGTCTCTCCTTTCAATAAGCGCATTTTTATTACTTTAGAAAAATCAGAGATTGAACAAAAAATGATGTAATGCAAAATATTACGGAAACAGTTAAGCACCTCTTGATTATCAATGGTTTGTTCTTCATTGCCTCAATGGTTTTAGGTCAATCAGCCTATGATTGGTTTGCGTTGCACTACCCTAAAAATCCAAAATTCGCCCTTTGGCAGCCACTCACCCATATGTTTATGCATGGTGACATTACCCATATTTTTTTCAATATGTTTGGCCTATGGATGTTTGGCTCTCCCTTAGAGCAAATGTGGGGGCGTAATAAATTTATTTTTTTCTATCTCTCTACGGGTCTAGGAGCTGCTGCTTTGCAATTGATCTTATATCATTTTCAGATTACTCAACTCAGCACAATCTTAACCGATGCCGGTGTTACCCAAAGACAAATGGATGTGTTTTTTCAGACTGGAGAATTGTCATATGGTTATATGAATGAAATTGGCAGAGAAGCGCTAGTGGCTGGACTAACCACTTTCAATTCGGTAATGGTAGGTGCCTCTGGGGCACTCTATGGTATTTTGGTGGGCTTTGCCATGCTCTTTCCCAATGCACAACTTATGCTCTTATTTCCTCCCATCCCGGTGCGGGCCAAAATTTTAGTTCCGCTACTCATTTTGGGTGATTTATTTTTTGGGTTTACCTCCTACTCCATAGGGCCTATTGCCCATTTTGCTCATGTGGGGGGCGCTATCACGGGCCTCATCATGATGTGGTATTGGAAAAAGCAACAATTTAATAACAACAGATGGGACCTTTAGCACAACTAAAATATCGGTTTGAACAGTTTTCTATTGCCGAAAAAATCATTGTGATCAATGTGTTTTGTTTTGTGATTTCAATGCTCATCAACACCTTGCTGTTTCTGTTTAATGGGCCTCAAAATGCTTTGTTGGGATGGTTTGAACTCGATGCTGATATAAGCAATTTGCTTTATAGACCTTGGACCTTGTTTACCTATGGCTTCTTGCATACCGGTTTTTTTCACTTGTTTTGGAACATGCTCTTGCTCTACTATGCTGGTCAGTTTTTTCTTAATCTTTTGCCAGCCAAAACATTTTTAAACACCTATATATTAGGTATCCTGTTAGGGGGATTGGTGTTTTTGTTGAGCTATATGGTTTTCCCTGCCTTTCAAAATGCAAGACCCTATATGGTTGGCGCTTCAGCTGGGGTTATGGCAGTATTCATTTTTAGTTGTGTATTCACACCCGACCAAGAAGTTCGTTTGTTGTTTTTCAATGTCAAATTAAAATATGTGGGCATTGCTTTTGTGTTGATTGATGTGTTGCAAATACCAGGAGGAAATGCTGGAGGACATTTGGCCCATTTAGGAGGAGCTGCGCTCGGCTATTGGTATGCCAAAAGCCTTCAAAATGGAAATGATATTGGCCGTCCCCTAGAACGATTTATAGGTGCTCTTCAAGAATGGTTCACCTTTAATAAAACCCCACTAAAAACAGTATATAAAGCCCCGAAAAATAAAAAGCCTGTTTCTTCAACCCAAAATCAAGCCGAGCGTCAAAAGAAAATTGACTCAATTTTAGATAAAATAAGCACCTCTGGCTATGATAGTTTAAGTGATGAAGAAAAGGAGTTTTTGTTTCGTGCCGGGAAAGAATCCTAATTGTTTCCTATGAAAAGGAATTATGGTTTTGTTTTTTTAATAGCTCTTGTTTGCAATCTTGTTTTGTTAACGGCACAGTTAATTTTGATGGGTAGCTTCGGTAACCTTCTATCCAAAACAGCAGCCCCCCTTTTTGTTTTACCGCTTGTTTTGGCTAATCTACTGTTTTTCCTCTACTGGCTGTTGCGTCTCAAATGGCCTTTTTTACTTTTTTTAGCCTCCCTATTAATCGGTTTTCAAGAATATCAGTTGCTTTATCAACTCCCTAATAATGTCATTCAAACCGAAAGGGGATTAAAAGTACTCAGTTATAATGTGCGTCTCTTCAATAAATATAAATGGAAAAAAGAAACAGATTTACCAGATAAAATTGCTGACTTTGTGGCTCAAGAAGACCCCGATATATTGTGCTTTCAAGAATATTCAAAAAGCCTGAGTCCTGATTTTCCTTCGTATCCTTACCGCTATTTTAAAGCGTCTCAAAAAGGAGGCGCTCACGGCACCTGCATCTTATCTAAGTTCCCTTTTCAAAAAACAGGCGTCATTCCGTTTAAAGAATCGTTTAACAACGGTATTTTTGCTGAGGTAAAGTGGAAACAAAACAACCTAAGAGTCTACAATGTTCATTTTGAATCTTTTGGTTTACAAAAAGAGGACAGTTTGTTTTCGACTGCTAATCCCATGAAAATTTCTGATCAACTACAGGGCACTTTAAAAAAGCAACTGGCCCAAGTGCAACAATTCAATGCCTTGCAACAGGAAAAGATGTTTCTCATCTGCACGGATTTAAACAACAACGCCTTTTCAAAATCCTATAAATTGATGAAAGCCAATAGAAAAGATGCTTTTGAAGAAGCGGGTAGGGGGCTTGGCACCACCTTTTGGTTTTCCTATTTTCCTTTTCGTATAGATTATATTTTTGCCGCACCCAGTCTTCGGGTTTTGGATTTTAAAACCTATAAGCAAATAGATTTTTCGGATCATAAGCCCATAATGGCTATTGTTCAATAGACGGAATAGGGACAATCTTGTTAAGATAGGCTTCGCTTTCAGGTCCTAGGTTGAACAGCAAATCAACAATGCTCAAATTGGCTTGAAATCCCAATCGGTCTGAAAAAACTTGTCTATAGGAGGGAAAAAGAGTTGGTCTTTGAACTTTGGCATTGAGTAAATATTCCATTCGCTTATGCTGCTCAGGATCAAAAGAAACTACTTCATAAGAAAAAGGTAGATTTAACAGGCTCAAAATTTTGTCTATTAGCAAGAGGTTCCAATCCCATAGTTTGTGGGGTTGTGTTTCAAACAAGGGTTTTAAATCATATTCGTAAAACTCAAAAAAAGGAGCAGATCGATAGGCAATGCTGAGTGATTTCCAATGTTGTTTTTGCCAGGGCACACTATTAAAAGGAATTACCTCAATTTCATTTTGATGGGTTTTTTGTGCCTGATGGGTAATGGGAATACTCAGTTTTAGCACTCCATTAGCGCCTAAAATTTCACAGCGATTTCGATAGGTTTGTTTTTGGAAGTGATCGGTGGTGTTAAAATAGAGTGTTTCCTGCTGCAGCAACCAAGCCACATACTCAATGGGAGGAAGATAAGCAGGACTTATAACCGGAATCACGCTTGGTTCTTTTTGGCTTTTCTCTTTTTAAAGAAAACATAAATTTGCCACAAGGCCACTACCACCAAAAAATGAGGGAAATAGGAGGTAGGTTTACCTTCCCCGTTTACGGTGGTGAAAATTCTATCCCAACGGATTTTCCAATTTTTTATACCATTGTTAATCCCGTCTATGCTAAACCAAATAAATATGGGCTTACCTACTATGTGATCTTCAGGCACAAAGCCCCAAAAACGGCTGTCTTCAGAACGATGTCGGTTGTCCCCCATCATCCAGTAATAATCTTTTGTAAAGGTGTAAGTATTCACCAAATGGCCATTTATTCGAATTTCATCACCAGTGATTTCTAGGGTGTTATTCTCATAATCGGTGATAATTTTTTTATAGAGCGGTAAATTGTCTTTGGTGAGTGAAACCTTGCTGCCTTTTTTCGGAATGACAAGGGGACCAAAATTGTCTTGATTCCAAGCAAAGGGAAGCCTGTTTGGAAAAAAGGTTTCATTGGGTTTTTGGACTTTAGAGATTTGTTGCGTGAGGCTGTCGAGCCAAGATGCTTGTTGTAGCTTTTGGGCTTCTTCTAGCGTTAGCGTTAAAGGCATTTCTTTTTGTAAAAGTTCTCCAGCTTTGAGACCTAAACCTTGAATGAGCTCGGCAGACAAACCGTTGTGATCTGTTATGGCCACAAAATTTTCTGCACTATTTCCAGAGCTACCCACTAAATAGGGACGCAACTGTTCATAGCTGTTTTGGGTTATATTTTCAATGCGATATTTTCTAAAAAAATCACGATATCCTAAATTGGCTAATTGTCGTGCAGAAATCCCTTTGGCATTATAGGCGGTGAAGGTATATTGCACCTTTGCGCGATCAGGCAATTGATTGCGTTTGCCGTTGGTGTGCACAAAACCGTCAATAATTTCTAGTGTATCTCCTGGGAGACCCACACAACGTTTCACATAGTTAGATTTTTTGTCAATGGGTTTCCGCACCCCTTTTTCTTTTACAAAAAATTGGCGAACGGTGTCGGCGGGCCAACTAAATACCACAATTTCATTGCGTTTAATTTTTTCAAAGCCGGGAAAACGGAAGAAAGGAATTTGTGGTTTCTTCAGGTAGGAGCGTACCTTGAGTAGGGGAATGGTGTCGTGCACCATAGGAAATGAAACCGCTGTCATGGGGGCACGAGCCCCATAATGGAATTTACTCACAAAAAGAAAATCGCCTATAAGCAACGATTTCTCTAAAGAACCAGTGGGAATAATAAAGGGTTGAATAAAATAATTATGCACCAAAGTGGCTGCTACCACTGCAAAAACAATGGAGCTAATGGTTTCTCCTAAAGCTGTTCGGGGTTTTAAGCTGCGATCTTCAATATAGGTGGGTGTTTTGCTATAGTTGACTACATAGAGATAGAAACCCAAGCTGAGTAAGCCAAGAACCGTGTCTTTAGTCGTATTTTTTCCAAAACTGCGAAGCGTTTCAATCCAGATTACTCCAAACATGATGAGGTTGATAGTGGGAACAAACAAAAGAATGACCCACCATTTGGGGCGGTTGATAATTTTCATGAGTACCACAGCATTGTAGATGGGTATAAGGGCTTTCCAAGGGGCGTGTCCGGCTGCTTTGTAGAGTTTCCATGTGCCCCCAAAGTGAATGAGTTGCAGCACAAAGAAAAAAACGAGCCATTCTAAAAGCGTCATGAGATTTTAATTTTTAGTCAAATATACAGTTTCAGCGCCTAGCATTTTTGGGTTTAAGAAAGATTTAGCACATCATCCATTGCATAAATTCCGGTTTTGCCGGCAAGCCACTCAGCGGCAAGCACGGCTCCTAAAGCAAATCCTTTTCGATTAAAGGCTTCGTGAGTGATCTTAATAGCATCAATTTCTGAGGTATACGTAATGCTGTGTGTGCCGGGTACCTCTCCTTCTCTTATGGAACTGATGGGAAGTTGAGCCTCTTGTGGCGTTTCCATAGTCCACTTTTGGTAGTCGCTGTTTTGGATGATGTTTTCTGCCAGGGTTATGGCCGTACCACTAGGAGCATCAAGTTTATGCACATGATGGGTTTCGGTTAGAGAAGCATGGTAGTTGTTGCTGTGAGGTGCCATCAATTGAGCCAAAAAGCGTGTGAGTTTAAAAAATAAATTAACCCCCACGCTAAAATTGGAAGCATATAAAAAAGCCGTTTTTTGAGTCTCGCATAGGGTTTCAATTTCGGCCCGCTGATCCAACCAGCCTGTGGTGCCGCATACCACGGGCACACCCGCTTCAAAGGCTGCTTTTATGTTCAATACGGCGGCTTGGGGCACACTAAAATTGATAGCAACTTCAGCATCGGCTAATCGTCCTTCTTCAAGGTCTTTGTCTAAGCGATAAACGATTTGATGTCCTCGTTCAAGGGCAATCGCTTCAATGGCTTTTCCCATCCTACCATATCCTAAAAGTGCTATTTTCATGAATTAAAATTTTATGGCGAGCCGCAACCCGGTTTCTCTTTCATTAAACAAAATTTCAGGTTGCACAGCAAGTTCATCATTAATATTAAATTGGAGCATATGGGCTGCAACATTGGCTTCCACCACATTGAGCACATAAGATGCCGCTAAGAGCAGCATAGAAATATCCCTATAACTCCGATGAAATTTCATCCCTTTGAGGAGTTTGTCTTCGTCTCCTTGTGGAATAATTTTTAAATACTCGTCGTCATAATATCCAGAAAGCCTTCGTTTGTAGGCATTTCTGTAGGTCTTCATGATTTTATCGTTGTCGAGAAAGTAATATAAAGAAGCTCCCATAGCAGCATAAATAATGGGCACTTTCCAATATTGTCCCAAATAGCTTTGACCTAAACCGGGAATGACCGCCGAATAAAAACTGGCTTTAGAAGGAGTGAGCGGATCTTCCATCAAACGAATACGTCTTGGGGAAAAGGTTTTGTATTTGGCTCGGAGCAGACTGTCACTAACATTGCTAACAATCAAACGGTTTTGCTGAAGAGAGTCTGTTGATTTTTCTTCTTGGCCCCAAACAGCAGAATAGATAAAAAAAAGGCTTACAAAAAGGATAGATTTAAGAGGCACCTCTTATTTTATTTAAGATATGTTGCAGTTTTTCTTGAGAGTCAAATACGATATTAATACTTCCTTTTCCGTTGGAATTCGATTTGACTGTAACCCCTGTTTCTAGGAGGTCCTTCAAGCTTTCAGAAACTTGATCATAAAAAGGAGGACGATAAGGCTGCGCATTGTTTTTGGTTTTGGCTTGTTTCACCAAAGCCTCTGTGGCCCGAACCGAAAGTCCTTTTCGAATCACTTTTTCATAAATTTCCAACTGCACAGCATGGTTTTCTATGTTGATGAGCGCCCGACCATGCCCCATTGAAAGAAAACCATCTCGCATTCCAGATTGAATAATAGGGTCTAACTTGAGTAAGCGCACATAGTTTGCTATGGTAGACCGTTTTTTTCCTACTCGTTCGCTGAGTTTTTCTTGTGTCATGCCTACTTCATCGAGCAAACGTTGATAGCTGAGGCCAATTTCTATTGGGTCTAAGTCTTCTCTTTGGATGTTTTCTACCAATGCCATTTCCAAGAGTTCTTGGTCATTGGCTTCGCGAATATAGACCGGTAATTTGCTTAGCTTAGCGATTTTAGCGGCTCTAAACCTACGTTCTCCCGATACAATCTCAAAGGCATTGGTTTTGATTTTGCGCACCGTGATAGGTTGAATGATGCCTAAGGTTTCTATAGAACGGGCTAATTCTTGCAGATTTTCTTCTGAAAATTGTGTACGTGGCTGATTTGGATTTTGTTTAATTTGAGACAATTCTAACATTTGAATGCCGCGCAAAGGGGCTGCAATACTTGTGCCTGCACTTGCATTCTCGTCTTGTAATAGGGCCGAAAGACCCCTACCTAGAGCGGGTTTTTTTTGGGATTTAGCCATGATTTAAAACCTTTGCTTTCTTAATAATTTCTCCTCCCAAAGACAGGTAGCTTTTGGCGCCCTTGCTGGTGGCATCATAGGTAATGATATCTTCACCATAGCTGGGTGCCTCACTTAGTCTAATGTTTCGCTGAATGATGGTTTTAAATACCATTTTGCCAAAATGCTTTTTCACCTCATCAACCACTTGATTGGAAAGGCGCAAACGCGTATCATACATGGTGAGTAAGATTCCTTCAATGTCGAGATCGGGATTGTGTAATTTTTGAACGCTTTTAATGGTGTTTAAGAGTTTTCCCAAACCTTCAAGTGCAAAATATTCGCACTGAACGGGAATAATCACTCCATGGGCAGCAGAAAGTGCATTGAGTGTTATGAGGCCTAAAGAGGGCGCACAATCGATCAAGATATAATCATAGAGGGCTTCCACATCTTGTAGTGCACTTTTGAGCATTTGTTCTCGTTCTTCCCGATCAATAAGTTCAATTTCAATTGCCACTAAATCAATATGGGAGGCAATTAAATCTACGTTTGGGGTATTTGTTTTTAAAATGGTTTCAGCAGCCGATACGGTGTGTTCCAGCAATTCATAAGTGCCCCCTTGTCCTGGTTGTGGGGCATGGCCCAATCCAGAAGTGGCATTGGCTTGAGGATCGGCGTCTACTAAGAGAACTTTTTGTTCCAAAACCCCTAAGGCAGCTGCTAGATTAACAGCCGTAGTAGTTTTGCCAACACCTCCTTTTTGATTTGCTATTGCGATTATTTTGCCCATGAGAATCAGTAGGTAAAAATACGATTATTTGACTTCTCAAAAAAGGCTGAGAATTTATTTTGCGGGTTTTTTTTAGTCATAGTTAAGGTTTGTCGGTTTTATCTGGGTTGATGATAAAGACGGTTTCGTTTTCTTTTTTATGGCCATAAGTTTCACGTGCAAAACGCTCAAGGCTATCTTTATTATCGAGCATTTCTAGGTTTTTTTTATCGTCTGCTATCATTTGCTCTAGGGCCTCTTTTTCTTTTTCTAAAGATTCAATTTGTTCATTCAGTTCAGAGTGAATGCGCCAAGAGTGAGTGTCTAAAAAAAGCATCCAAATCACAAAGAAAAGAGATAAAACCCCATAACTATAGAGGCCTTGTTTCTCCTTTATTTTTTGAATAACTTTTTTTAAACCTTTCATTTTTTATGGTTTTGGGATTTCTTTCACGCGATTTGAGGTTATGGTTTCTTCCCATTGATTGCCCCAACTATTCAAAATATAGTTCATCACGTCTGCAATTTCTTGATCGTCTAGCCCTTGCATGACCATCACACCATTATAAGCTTCCTCGTTGACCACTATGGGCCCTTTTAGTCCATATTTGACTCCAGCAATGGCTCGGTCTATATTTTCAAATAAATAGTCTGACTGTTTGAGGGGAGGAAATACGCCGGAAACCCCCAGGCCACTATCTAAATGACATTGCACGCAAAAATCTTGATACAGTTCTGCTCCATCGGCTATACTTTCTGTTCTGCTTTTTTGAGGAAGCCATGAAGCAAAACCAAGTATGAAGAGGGCATAGAGGCCTAAAAAGAGTTTCATTTTTTAGGCACAATTTTCAAGATTCCTTTTCCTTCAACCCCTACATATAGGAAGCCGTCTGGCCCTTGTTTTACATTTCGAACGCGTCCAATTTTATCGAGCACTTTTTCACGCTTCACCACCTTGTTGTTTTTGATAACCAAACGCTCTAAATATTCAAATTTTAAGGAACCCACAAATAGATCGCCCTTCCATTTTTTATAAACGCCGCTAGTGGAAAAGGCCATCCCACTTGGTCCTATGGAAGGAAGCCAATAGTAATAGGGTTGCTCCATATTTGGAAGCGCTTTGTCATTGGTAATGATGGTTCCGCTATAATTAATGCCGTATGTGATCTTGGGCCATCCATAATTTTTGCCTTTTTCAATAATATTTATCTCATCGCCTCCTTTGGGTCCGTGTTCATTTTCCCAAATTGCCCCTGTTTCGGGGTGAACGGTCATACCTTGCGGGTTGCGGTGGCCATAAGAATAAATGGCCGTTTTAGCTCCTTGGCTGTTAACAAAGGGGTTGTCTTTTGGAATGCTACCGTCAAGGTTGAGGCGATAGACTTTTCCTCCATCACGCATAATGTCTTGTGGATTTTCGTCTCTATTCCCTCGATCACCTACGGTAAAATAGACATGGCCCTCTTTGTCAAAAACGATGCGAGAACCCCAGTGTTGCCCTTTTTTGGTGTTGGGCGTGGCTTTATACAACAATTTTACGTCCTCTAATCGCAAGCCATTTAGTTTGGCGCAATACAGAGCGGTGTTTCCTCCTTCATCGCCTTCTAGAGTTGCTCCAAGAGTTAAATAGATGATCTGATTATTTTTAAAATCAGGGTGTAGGGCAACATCCAATAGCCCCCCTTGACCTCTCACATAAATTTCAGGTAGGCCTTCCACTGTTTTCTTTTCGCCGTTTGTAACGCGATAGAGTGTGCCAGTTTTTTCGGTCACCAAAAGTTCGTTCGCACTGATAAAATCCATTCCCCAAGGAATATCAATTGCATCAACTACAACTTCATAGTCATATTTTGAATTATTGGGCGTTTCAATTTGGGGTGGATTTTCATCTTGTGCGCAGCTCAGTTGTAGGTAAAAAAAGGAGGCAAACAATAAAATATAGCGTTGTTTCATAAGTTTTGAATTATAGATTTAAACAAGTCTCATATAAGTTCCACGAACATAACAAATTTTTGTCTTTGATAGGCCTGTGAAAGCAAAAAGATATCCGAAAACGACTAAAATTTAAGATAAAATTTAGCTCTAAAACAGGTTTTAGCAAACTGCAACAAGGCGGCATTATTTAGGGTGTTAAAAAGCTATTGAGAAATTCAATGGAATTATAAGCAATTCAAATGGAAACAGGCTATCGGATTGATTGAAAATAGCTACTTTTAAAAAAAAATTAAAGCAATCTACTATGGATCATAACAACAATTCAAATGACCCAGGAAAATGCCCTTTCCTTAACGGCTCCATGAAGCAAGCAGCAGGGACCGGAACAACAAATCGCGATTGGTGGCCTAATCAGCTTAACCTAAGCATTTTGAGACAACATTCCAAAGCCTCTAACCCTATGGGGGCTCAATATGATTATGCCAAAGCCTTTAATGCATTAGACTATGAAGCAGTAAAACAAGATCTTTATGATTTAATGACCGATTCCCAAGAATGGTGGCCAGCTGACTATGGTCATTATGGTCCATTTTTTATCCGCATGGCTTGGCACAGCGCCGGGACCTACCGAATTGCAGATGGTCGTGGAGGAGCAGGAGCAGGAACATTGCGATTTGCACCCCTAAATAGTTGGCCAGATAATGCCAACCTTGACAAAGCTAGAAAATTGTTATGGCCAATTAAACAAAAATATGGAAGTCAACTTTCTTGGGCAGACCTTATGGTTTTGACAGGAAACTGTGCATTAGAATCTATGGGCTTTAAAACCTTTGGTTTTGGTGGCGGTCGTGTTGATGTTTGGGAACCCGAAGAAGATATTTATTGGGGTGTTGAAGGAGAATGGCTAGGAGACAAACGCTATTCTGGAGACCGAGAGTTAGAAAATCCTTTGGCCGCTGTGCAAATGGGATTGATTTATGTGAATCCTGAAGGGCCTAATGGTAAGCCAGATCCTTTGGCTTCAGCGAGAGACATCAGAGAAACCTTTGGTCGTATGGCCATGAATGATGAAGAAACAGTTGCCTTGATTGCCGGAGGACATAGTTTTGGAAAAACACACGGTGCTGCCTCTCCTGATCAATATGTTGACGTTGAGCCAGCAGCGGCTGGTATTGCTGAGCAAAGCTTAGGTTGGAAAAACACTTTTGGTACCGGAAACGCAGGAGATACCATCACCAGTGGTCTTGAGGGAGCTTGGACCACCACTCCTACTCAATGGAGTAATAACTACTTTGAAAACCTTTTTGGCTATGATTGGGAACTCACTAAAAGTCCTGCAGGTGCTTATCAGTGGAAGCCTAAAGATGGAGCTGGAAGTGGACTCGTGCCCGATGCACATGACTCTTCTAAAACCCATGCACCCACCATGCTAACAAGTGATATTGCATTAAGAGAAGATCCTGCCTATGAAGCAATTTCAAGACGTTTTTATGAAAATCCTGACGAATTTGCTGATGCTTTTGCCCGTGCCTGGTTTAAATTGACACACCGAGATATGGGACCCAAGTCACTATACTTAGGGCCTGAAGTGCCCAAAGAAGATTTAATTTGGCAAGATCCAATTCCTGTTCCTTCTCACCCTTTAGTAGATGCTAAAGACATTGCCTATCTGAAAAGTTTAATTTTAGATAGTGGTTTGAGTGTGTCTGAATTGGTTGGAACTGCTTGGGCATCTGCTTCTACCTATAGAGGCTCAGACAAAAGAGGTGGGGCTAATGGAGCTCGCATTCGCTTTGCGCCACAAAACAATTGGAAAGTGAACAATCCAGCCCAACTTCAAAAAGTTTTGTCTGCTCTTGAAAAAGTTCAAGACGAATTTAATGGAGCGCAAGGCAAGCAAATTTCTATGGCTGATCTCATTGTGCTAGGTGGTGCCGCTGCTATTGAAAAAGCAGCCAAAGATGCTGGACATGAGCTCGAAGTACCTTTCACTCCTGGTAGAGGTGATGCATTAGAATCTCAAACAGATGCTGCATCATTTGATGTATTAGAGCCCGCTGCTGATGGATTTAGAAACTATATGAAAACACATTATACTGTGAGTGCCGAAGAAATGTTGCTTGACAAAGCCCAACTTATGACCCTTACGGCTCCTGAAATGACAGTGTTAGTAGGTGGAATGCGAGTCTTAAATGCAAACTTTGACGGTTCCCAACATGGTGTGTTTACTGAACGTCCGGGTGTGTTGTCAAACGATTTCTTTTTGAATTTATTAGACAATGGATTAGAGTGGAAAGCAACTTCAGAACACGAAGATGTTTTTGAGGGCCGTGACTATAAAACGGGTACCCTTAAATGGACTGGTACACGTGTTGATATGATTTTTGGATCTAATTCTGAATTGCGTGCTTTAGCAGAAGTCTATGGAAGTAGTGATTCAGAACACAAATTCATGCAAGACTTTGTGGCTGCCTGGAATAAGGTAATGGAATTAGATCGTTTTGATTTAAAACAATAAGGTAAATTTTTTACCATTCTTAGTTGAATCCCCTTTTTCGAAAGGGGATTTTTTTTACGATTTGATAAACAACAGCGGTTGTATACCAACCAAGAAAAATATAAGTGTAGAAGGAAGTGAAAAAAGTCGGGATGACTGGATTCGAACCAGCGACCACACGCACCCCATGCGTGTACGCTACCAGACTGCGCCACATCCCGAATTTGTTCGGATATTTTGTCGGGGTGGCAGGATTCGAACCTGCGACCTCCTGCTCCCAAAGCAGGCGCGATGACCGGGCTACGCTACACCCCGAAAAATGATGAGCGCAAATATAAGCTTTCTAAAAAATACAGGCAATGGAAACCGAACAATATTTAGGGAAGATCATTTTCTGTTATATCGCAATTGAGACATTCTAACTCTTCTTGATTCATTTTCCAGAAATGACCTGCCATTTGCTGGCGATTGAACGCCTGATTGTTGGCTATTCGCCAGGGCAATAAAGCAGTTATTGCGGGAGAAAGATAAATGACTTGTTGGTTTTTAAGCCAAACAATGATTTCCACTTTTTGTTGGGGAGCTCTTTTGGACTTTTCTATAAACCATTCCTTTGGAAAAAAAAGATTATTTTGTTGTTGGTTAAATCCATATTGAAGGGCTTTGGCATTTGCTAAAGCATTTTCATAATTTTTACCGGAGGCCTTTCTTATAATTTCAACTTTGTTTTGTGTGTCGAAGCTCTGTTTAAGTTTCAATCTAACTTTTTCACCCAACAACTGGGTTTTTCCTAAACTGTCTTTAAAATAAACGATGCCTCTTTTTTCCCAATAAGCGGTGTTGGGCGCCAAGGTTTTTTGCAATTGGAATTGCAAGGTGTCTTGAGGGCTGTGGAACAGATTATGACTGGTTTTAAATTCTGTGTTGAGGGTATATTTGTCATATTCTAAAAAAACGTAGATAGACATGGCTAGTAGGCTCACCAACCAAATGACCAGAAGAATGACACCTGCTGATTTGCCAAACCATTGCTTCTGAGGCGCCAATGCTAAATTTCCCAGCATAAACAGAAACAATAACGGAATCATGCCAATAATAAAAATAGCTAAGGCCAACAAGGTGATTACAATGGGGGTATTGCCCCAGAGATGCAAGGTGATAGGCCAATCAATGCTTTTAAAGATAAAAAACAACGCAAAAGCTACACACCAAGACAATGAGGCCACAACGGACACAAAGAGTAAAAGGAAGCCGACTAACTTAAGCGCTACTTTTACGATTCCGCCAATAAGATCGGCTAAAAAATCGAAGAAATTTCTGGACTTTTTTTTTAATTGTCCCCCCACCGCATCATAATCAACATTTTTAACCCGTTCGCTTACCTCTTCAAATTCTTCTCTAATTTTCTTCTCTATGGTGGAAATGTTAATGGGTTTTCCTTTCATACGAAGTTTATCTGCCGTGGTTTTGGCTTCCGGCACGATGCTATAAAAGACTAGGTAAATGAGAATGAAAGAGCCTGCGGAAAAAAGAGCTAGCACTAACCAAATAAGACGAATCCATGTGGGGTCAAAACCAAAATAATGGCTGATGCCGGCCGCTACACCTCCTATATATTTATCATCTGGGTCACGAAACAGTTTTTTTGAAGAAAATGTCGTAGCCGAATTGGGTTCTTTTTCTGCTTCCTGAGAATCTTCCTCAAATTCGTTGGGGGCACCTAAAATTTCGATTACATTTTTAACATCATTTTGATTGACCACATAAGCGCTATTTTTTTTACGTTCTTGAAACAATTCGGCAATACGCGCTTCTATGTCGTCCATAATGTCTTCGCTGCCCTCTGTGTTTTTAAACGTTTCTTTTAGTTGGTTTAAATATTCTTTGAGCAATAAATAGGCAACTTCATCAATGGTGAAGGCTGTGTTGGCTAGATTGATGTTAACGGTTTTGTTCATATTCTATTTTTTATTGGTTTGGGTAATGTTGTTAACCGATTGGTTTAATTCTGTCCAGGCTCCCTTAAGTGCTGCTAAGAAAACCTTTCCCTCAGCGGTGATGGTATAATACTTTCGAGGAGGTCCACCGGTAGACTCTTCCCACCGGTAGGTGAGAAAATTGGCGTTTTTAAGTCTGTTTAAAAGAGGATATAAAGTTCCTTCTACCACCAACATTTTACTCTGCTTGAGCGCCAAGAGAATCTCTGAGCTGTAAAGATCTTTTTGCTTGAGAAGGGAAAGAATGCAGAACTCTAAAACACCCTTTCTCATTTGGGCAACTGTGTTTTCAATTTTCATGACCTGTATTTAGGTTATGCAAATATATGTATAAAAAAAGGTAGTATGCAATACATACTACCTATTTTTAACATTTTCACAACATTTAGGTTTGATCTATTGACTTACATTTAGATAATCTAAATAATTAAAAATGCTCTATTCGCGTGGGTTGATTTTTTATAAAGCGGTACTTAGAAAAGTAAGTTTTGACGCCCCTCTCTTTTACAAAGAGTTACAGAAGGCCTATGCCCATTTAGAATATGACGAAGTACTTTTGTTGAATCGTTGGGTCCTTCAATTCGTCAAAAAGAATCCACAACTCAACAACCCTTCTACTGTTTAAGTTCCTTTGGGAGCTATGATCCGAACTTCATCCAATTGAATCAATGCCCGCACAACGCCCGTAATAAGTTCGTGCAATGCATTGATGATGGGAGCTTTTAATTGGGCCTTGGAATAGATTAGACTAATTTCTCGCGCCGGAGCAGGTGCTTCAAAATTGCGCAAATTTTCTTTTGCTTTTTCACTCATATGCAGCGTTTGTAAGTAGGGGAGTAGTGTCATGCCCAATCCTTCATCGGCAAGATGTATTAGGGTTTCAAAGCTTCCGCTTTTCAAATCAAACTTAGGATGTTTTTGATTTTTGGTTTGGCAGAGATTTAAAACGTGTTGCTTAAAACAATGTCCGTCTTCTAACACAAGCATTTCTGTATTTTCTATGGCCTCTGTAGAGAGTGTTTTGCTTTTGGCCAATCCATGGGAGGGAGGCACATAGCCTACAAAGGGTTCATAATAGAGAGGTCTCTCATTAATTTTATCATGGTTAAGGGGAGTGGCAGCGATGCCAGCATCTAGTTTGCCCTCTATCAATAGCAGCTCCATGGTTTCTGTGGTGCGTTCTTCAATTTTAAGATCTACCTTAGGATATTTCTTAATAAATGTATTCAGAAAAAGAGGAAGAAGGGTTGGCATTACGGTGGGCAAAATGCCGAGGTGAAAAGGACCGGCTATCACCCCTTTTTGCATTGCCACTATATCCCCTACGCGTTGGGTTTCCTCTAATATAACCTTGATTTGGGTTAAGATTTTTTCTCCTATAGGCGTGGTTTTGATGGGCTTGGCATTTCGATTGAATAATTTGACACCCAGTTCCTCTTCCAGCTTTTGCACTTGCATGCTCAGGGTTGGTTGGGTTACAAAGGATTTTTCGGCAGCCAATGTGAAATTGCCATAACGTGCTACGGCGAGCGTATATTCAAGTTGCGTTATTGTCATTTACATATCTTATTGTTTTGCAAATATAATAAGAAAATATTATAGGTAAGGATTATATATAGGTTTATCGCCTTTAAAAGCAGCTGTTAGTTCGGCTAAAAATAGAGTTTTACTTATTCTTATTATTAAAGGTATAATAAAAACTTATTCATCTACAACTTCAACTTCCATAAATACATTGTGAATAGGAGCCTCCCTGTTGTCAATAGGCAGTTTGTTGATTTGATCTACCACGTCCATCCCCTCAATTACTTTTCCAAAAGGAGTATAGCCACCGTCTAAGTGATAGGCACCCGGAGATTGAACCACGATAAAAAATTCAAACGGAGATGCTCTTTTATAAGGATTTTCAATTTCACTACTAGGAACTGATAAAACACCTCGGTGGTGGGAGTGTCCTTTCCGATTATCGTTGGTGAGCAAATAGCGCCCAATTTCTCCTCTTTTGCGCGACGTTTCATAGCTATCAGAATTACCCCCTTGTATAATAAAATTGGGCACCACCCGATGAAAAGTAGTGCCGTTAAAATATTTTTTACGGGTTAAATAAATAAAATTTGCCCGATGATAGGGCGTGTCTTCAAAGAGTTCTACCAGAATATCTCCAAAGCGGGTTTTAATGCGAACCTTTTTTTCAGGATGCTCTTTGGCATAGTCAAAAAAGAAGGGAATCGCATTTTTGTCATCGAGTAAAAATGGTTTTTCTTCCTTTTGGTTTTCTTTTGCCGTTTCTTTTGCCACAAGGGGTTTGCTCTTTTTGGGAAGGGCTTTAGAGGGCTGGTTTTGCCCACAATTCACCAAAAGTAACAGCCATAAAAGAGGAATGCTTATTTTTGAATAGCGCATGAAAAATTCTTTTTTTGAACAATTAGCTCTAAAATTACAAGAAATATCAGAAACCTCGGCCTTAGAGTCTTGGCCTATTGCCCCGCCTCATCGAAAAGAACTAGTGGAGCAAGCTCAATTAAAGAAAGACGCTTATAGACCTGCGGCTGTAATGATATGTTGCTATCCCAATGAAGAAAATCAATATAGTTTTCCAGTAATTAAAAGACAAAATTATAAAGGTATTCATGCACATCAAATGGGACTACCTGGTGGCAAACCCCTCCCCGGTGATGACACCCTTTGGCATACGGCTCTTCGAGAATGTGAAGAGGAATTGGGCATTCAAGCCTCTCAAGTGCGCTATATTGGCACCTTATCTGAAGTCTATATTCCTCCCAGCAAATTTAAGGTGACCCCCTTTGTGGCCCAGCTTGAATCAAAACCTAAATTTGTTTTAGAACAGCGAGAAGTGGCCCAAGTCTATCAATTGTCTTTACAAACACTCAGGGAGCAAGTCATTTCTTATCAACAAATGCAAATGGCAGATAAACTTGTGCGAATGCCAGGGTTTCAATTGGAGTCCCAATTCATTTGGGGAGCAACCGCCATGATCCTTTATGAATTTAAAGAAATCCTAAAGGCGTTGAATGAAGGAAATTGATATCTTTGAGTAGAATTTAAACGAATGCTCCTCTTTAAAAGAAATCCTTTTGGACACTACTTGATTTTAAAAAAGTGGTTGATCCGATACTTGGGAATCATGACGCACCGTCGTTATCGGGGCTTTAATCAATTGCACATTGAAGGGTCAGAAATAATCAAAAATTTACCCGATACAAACGTGCTTTTTATTGCCAATCACCAAACCTACTTTGCCGATGTTGTGGCTATGTTTCATGTGTTCAATGCTAGTTTAAGTGGTCGCATAAATTCCATCAAAAATGTGGGCTACTTATGGCACCCTAAACTCAATATTTATTTTGTGGCCGCTAAGGAAACCATGCGAGCGGGATTAATTCCTCGGATTTTAGCCTACGCCGGATCGGTTTCTATAGAACGAACCTGGAGAGAAGCGGGCAAAGACATTAAGCGTCCTGTAAAAATGAGTGACGTAAAGAACATTGGAACTGCCCTTCACGATGGTTGGGTCATTTCTTTTCCACAAGGCACCACCCGCCCTTTTCAACCGGTGAGAAGAGGAACTGCTCATATCATCAAAACCCATAAACCCATTGTAATTCCCATTGTGATTGATGGTTTTAGACGCTCGTTTGATAAAAAGGGGTTGTTGATTAAGAAAAGAGGCATTCTACAATCCATGGTCATCAAACCCCCTATGGAGATTGATTATGACCAAGAAACTCCGGATGCTATCATTGAAAAAATCCAATATGCCATTGAACAACACCCTTCGTTCTTAAAAGTGATTCCCAAAGAAGAGTTAGAAGCCCAGCGCCAATTGGATAAACAAAGAAGATGGGATTTTGATGAAAATTCTAAAACGGAATCAAAGCCGCACAACTGATTCTAGCTCCAGCAGCCCCCGATGGTTGGGAGGTCAAATCGTCTTCTCCTTGGTGCACAATGATGGCTTTTCCCATGATGTTTTTGGTTTCATCAGCACAGCCCAAACACCACAAATCGGTTTCAAATTTCACCATGCCGTGGCCTGAAGCATCGGCTTCAAAATTGCCAATATCGCCACGGTGAAACCCGCTTTCTGCTCCCCAAGAACCGTGATTTTCAAATGTTGGATTCCAATGTCCTCCTGTAGATTTTCCGTCCTCTGAAGAACAATCCGCTTTTTCATGTAGGTGAATAGCGTGTGGTCCGGGGGTGAGTCCGTTTATATGCGCTTCTAACTTCACTTTTCCATTGCTTTCCGTAAGGGTGACTTCTCCCTCGGTTTCGCTATTGCTTTTAGGGTCTAAGCCAAGTTTAATTTTCTTTACTTTTTCCTTTTTAGTGGCATCTGTTTGCTCATATTTTTGGGTAACTGTTTTTACCTTTTCAGTCACTTCGTCTTGTGCACCTTCAAAGATTTGAATTTCTTCAGATATCTTTCCGTTTTTATCAGTAATGATAGTAACGGTTGCTTTAGTGCCACTTTCAGTAGCATCCATTTTAACTTCAACTTTAATTTCTTCTGATTTTTCTTTTTTGTTTTGTTGACAAGCAAAAAGTAGCAGTGAGAACATAACAAGTAGGGCTGATGAAATACGCATAACAATTAATTTAAATTTGTCTAAAGTTACGGCATTCTCAATTAATTATAAAAGAACAGAAGCCGCACGTTTGAATAAAAAACGAGCAAAGCCTTATCTTTGTCTAAAATTGCAAATGAAAAACATCTTGTTTTTAGGGCTATTTCTTGTGCTAGGCTGCAAAACCAATTATACCGTTGTACCTTTTGCGGAACAAGGCATTCCCACTCCACCAAACTATCAAAATCCAGAGGCCTGGGCTGTTTTGCCGGCGAGCTATCCAAAAGAAGCTACACTGTTGTCTAAAGAATCGCCTAACAAGGCTGTAGATGTGTTTTATGTTTACCCTACACTTTTAACCGATCGAAAAAATACGGCGTGGAACGCAGATGTAACCCTAGAAGCAACACGACAGGAAGTTCTCAATACCCCTGTTCAATATCAAGCTTCCGCTTGGGCTGCCGCAGGAAATGTATATGTTCCCTATTATCGGCAAGGCCATTATAGGGGCTATGTAAATCCCTATACAAGCGATGGAAAAAAAGCCTTTGCAGTGGCCTATGAAGATGTGAAGCGTGCTTTTACCTATTATTTAGAACACTACAACCAAGGCAAACCCATTATTTTAGCCAGTCATAGCCAAGGGAGTCACCATATCAAACAAATAGTAAAAGATTTTTTTGACAACACGCCTCTCCAAAACCAGCTGATTGCAGCTTATTTAGTGGGAATTAAAGTGCTTCCTGATGAATTTAAAACCATAAAGCCAATGTATTCAGCTTCTGAAACGGGAGGTTTTGTAAGTTGGAATACCTATAAAAAAGGGCATTTACCCAAAACCTATGCCAGTTGGTATAAAGGGGGAGTTGCCGTTAATCCTATTACATGGGATGACGCTTCTCTAGGAACGGTTGACAATCATAAAGGGGTGCTCAATAGCGACTTAAAGATTTACCCCAAAGCCTTAACCGTTGAGCGAATTGATGGTATGATTTGGGCCAGTGTTCCCAAAATTCCGAAGCGGTTTTGGTTATCATTTATCAAAAACTACCACTTTGCCGATATCAATTTATTTTGGGCCGATATTCAGCAAAACGCTCTTGAACGCGTTATGGCTTGGAAGAAATTAAATGGTAAAATATGACCTTAGAGACGCTTTTTAACCTTGCTAAAGACCATTGGATTCGGGCTAAAAACGATAAAAAGCACCCTTTTCGCTATTTTACTTTGGCAACCGTTAATGCAGAAGGATTGCCCAAAACCCGAATGGTGGTTTTAAGAGATTTTGATGTACAGCATTTTACATTTACCCTCTATACTGATGCTCGTTCCAATAAGGTAAAGGACTTGCAACATCAAAAGAATGTACAGTTGTTTTTTTATCATCCCAAAAAACAAATTCAGCTCATTGTAGAAGCCGAGTTAGTGCAGCAGGATGCTCCCAAGGCATTATTTTTAAAATTACCCCCTTCAGCCCAAAAAGATTATACGACCAGTTTGGCTCCTGGCTCCTTGCTTGAACCGGAAATTGAACTGCTCTATGAGTCGCATCAAAATTATTTTATGCGTTTGGTTTTTGAAGCCAAGACTATTGAAATACTCCAATTGAGTAGACCGCAGCATCAACGAGCCCGATTTATAGCGGGTTCTCAAGGATGGAAAAAGGATTTTTTAGTGCCTTAACAATTCCCTTAAAAAAGAAAATTTTGTACTTTTCATGAAATTGAATTGATAGGAAAACGCGATCGCTCTAAGGGCTCCTGTTCTCCTGAAAAGAGAAAACTCATGGAAAGACGAAAATTTATTAAAAAAGGCCTAACTGCCAGCAGCATTTTTATTGTCCCTCGGCACGTTTTGGGTGGTGTAGGCTATATACCACCAAGTGATCAGTTAAATATCGCCGGCATTGGGGTTGGTGGAAAAGGACGCAGTGATTTAGAAAATGCTTGGGGGAAAGGGCAGGCCCGTGTGGCCGCTTTGTGTGATGTTGACCTCCAGGGAGATCACGGTGTTAAACAAAGCATCAAACGTTTTCCAGAAGCTAAGTTTTACCAAGACTTTAGAACGCTTTTGGATCAAGAAAAAGATTTGGATGCTGTCACCATCTCAACCCCTGACCATACCCATGGCGTAATTGCCTCTCATGCCATGCAAAGTGGAAAGCATGTATATGTTCAAAAGCCTTTAACACACAATATTAAAGAAGCCCGTTGGCTTCAAAATCTGGCCCGAAAAGAACAACGGGTTACACAAATGGGTAACCAAGGTGCTTCTAATCCAGAGCAATTAAAAGTTCAAAAGTGGGTCAATGATAAAGAAATTGGACTCATTTCAGAAGTCTATGTTTGGACCAACAGACCTGTATGGCCACAAGGTGGTAAAAAGCCTGAAGCCAATTCAAGTTTAAAGCCAGGATCATTGGATTGGGATTTATGGCTGGGTCCAGCCCCTGAAACGGACTATGTCCCCAATATGCATCCCTTCAATTGGAGAGGTTGGTGGGATTATGGCACCGGAGCGCTAGGCGATATGGGCTGTCATATTATTGACATCCCTTTTAAAGCCTTGGCACTTCACTACCCTACAGATGTAGAGTGTAGCGTGGGAACCATCTATGAAAAAATGTGGACGGCTAACTATTTTCCAGAGGGATGTCCTCCATCTGCCACTGTAACTCTCCATTTTGATCCTACCCCAAAAAACAACAAGCGAATTAAAATGGTTTGGACAGACGGCGGCATTCGTCCTTCTCACCCGGACCTATTGCCCCCCGATGTTGAAATTGAATCAAATGGCATTATTATGGTGGGTGAAAAAGGGGTGATAACCTCCGGAGTATATGGAAATAACCCAAAGCTCTATAAACCGGGAGAACCTGTGCAAGAAGGAGAAGAACTTGCCAAAATTGACCTGCCAGAATTTGGGCATCAGCATCAATGGATTCAAGCTTGCAAAGCCGGGTTTAATTCAAAAGAACACAAAGCCTTAACGTCTTCTTTTGATTATTCAGTTCCCTTAACCGAAACGGTTTTGATGGGAAATATTGCCATTAGGAGTTATTTGTTAAGAAAAGGAACGGGTCAAAATGCCCCCTATATAGGAAGAAAAAAATTGCTCTGGGATGGTGCTAAAATGAATATCACCAATCTGGAGGAGGCCAACCAATTTGTTGGAAGAGATTATAGAGAGGGGTGGTCACTTTGAGCAATCGTAAAATGAAGGTTGTAGTTACAGGAGGGTTAGGCTATATAGGATCGCATGTAGCTATTCTTTTGTTGGAGCTTGGGCATGATGTTATTATTGTGGACAATTTTTCCAACAGTTCTCCTGCTGTGCTCAAACGTATTGAGTCCATCACAAAGAAAAATCCAACTTTTGAAGCACTCGATCTAAAAAAGCAGATTGATGTTAAAACACTTTTTTCAATACACAAGCATATTGATGGCATAATCCATTTTGCAGCTCTTAAGGCGGTTGGAGAAAGTGTAGAACAGCCTTTGCGCTATTATGAAAACAATCTACACAGTTTAATATATTTACTTGAAGAAGTAGTTCTTCAGTCAATACCCCTCATCTTTAGTTCTTCATGTACTGTTTATGGAGAACCTGATGCCGTTCCCATAGCTGAATCGGCTCCCCTTAAAGCTACTATTTCGCCCTATGGAGCCACCAAACAAATGGCGGAAACTATTATTCAAGATGTTTGTGTGGCTAACCCCACCTTTAATGCCGTTTTATTGCGCTATTTTAATCCTATAGGAGCGCATCCGTCGGCTCAAATTGGAGAAATACCCCAGGGTGTTCCAGCCAACTTGGTGCCCTACCTCACCCAAACTGCCATTGGGAAAAGAGAGCAACTCAAAGTTTTTGGAGCCGACTATCCCACACCTGATGGCAGTTGTATTCGAGACTATATTCATGTAATGGATTTGGCTCAAGCACATATCAACAGTTTAGAATTTTTGTGGAATAAAAAGCAAGAAACAAATTGTGAAGTCTTTAATATTGGCACTGGAAAAGGATATTCTGTTTTGGAATTGATTAAGACTTTCCAAGAAGCTACCGGCCAACAAGTAAACTACAGCCTAACAGAAAGACGTCCTGGAGACATCATGCAAGCCTATGCTAATCCTCAAAAGGCAGAAGCAATTTTGGGTTGGAAAGCACAATATAGTTTAGCTGAAGCCCTTAGTAGTGCTTGGGAATGGGAAAAGCGATGGCAACAAGAGCAATCCTCAAACAATGAATAAGGTCATTTGGATTACGGGAGCCTCTTCTGGTATTGGGGCAGAATTAGCCCGGCAATATGCCGCTGAAAAAGAAGTTAGTCTCATTTTATCAGCTCGAAGAGAAGAACAACTAAAAGAGGTGAAAGCCAGTTGTAATCCCCAAACTCCCATTGCTATTCTTCCTTTTGACTTAAACGATTTTGAGCATGCAGCAGCAAATGTTGCTCAAGCCCTTTCCTTTTATGGTCAAATTGATTTGCTGATTAACAATGGTGGAATAAGTCAACGTTCTATGATAGTTGGCACTCAATTTTCGGTTTTTCAAAAATTGATGGAAGTAGACTATTTAGGTACGGTTGCCCTTTCGCACGCTTTATTGCCTCATTTTATAGCGCAAAAAAGAGGGCATTTTGCAGTAGTAACTAGCGTGATGGGCAAATATGCTTCTCCCTACAGAGCGGGCTACTGTGGAGCCAAACATGCTTTACATGGTTTTTTTGATGCTTTGCGAATGGAACATCAGAAAGATAATATTAATGTTACACTAGTTTGCCCCGGTTTTGTGCAAACCCAAATCACTATTAATGCCCTAACCGAAAATGGTTTATCATTAGGGAAAGATGATCCAGGAACTGCTAAAGGGCTAGATCGAGCTTATTTTTGTAAGAAAATGCGTATAGCCATAGCTCAAAAAAAATGGGAAGTCTATTTTGGAAGAAAAGAGAAATTGGGCGTCTATTTGAAGCGTATTTCAAATCGTTTGCTCCATAATATTGTATTGAGAAGTAATGTTCGATAAAAATGTAAAAACGAAATAATTATGAAAACAAATGAGAAATGGAACCGCAGAACTGCGCTTAAGTCTATGGCTGCCGGAGCAGCTTCACTAGCCATAGGAAATGCGGCAAGTGCTGCTCCAAAAAACGAGGAACATATGGAAACCAACCTGAAAGGAAACATTAATCATTCTGTTTGCAAATGGTGTTTTGGAAACATTCCCTTAGAAGAGTTTGCCCCTAAAGTAAAATCAATGGGATTGATGGGAATAGACTTGATTGGCCCAGATGGGTGGGATGTTTTAAAAGCCAATGGCCTAGAAAGCACCATGTGTAATGGAGCAGAACTCAATTTAGTGGATGGCTTTAACGATCCAAAATTTCACGATGCTTTAGTAAAACGATATGAAGAGCATATTGATTTAGTGGCCAAAGCCGGATTTAAAAACCTGATTTGCTTCAGCGGCAACAGAAGAGGAATGGATAATGAAGTGGGACTTAAAAACTGCATAACAGGCCTGAAAAGAATTTTAGGTAGAGCGGAAAAAAGAGGGGTCGTGTTGCATATGGAATTGCTTAATTCAAAAGTAGACCATAAAGATTATATGTGTGACAAATCGGATTGGGGAATTGCATTATGCAAGGCTTTAGACTCTGATAATTTTAAACTACTTTACGATATCTATCACATGCAAATTGACGAAGGTGATGTGATTCGAACCATTCAAGAATCGCACCAATATTTTGGCCATTATCATACAGCTGGTGTTCCCGGACGTCATGAAATTGAAGAAGAACAAGAGCTCTACTATCCGGCCATCATGCGTGCCATTGTAGCTACTGGATTTAAAGGAGTTGTGGCACAAGAATTTATTCCTGCTAACAAAACCAATAAAGGACTCGATTCTCTCGCTAAAGCCGTATCTATTTGTGATGTATAACAAAGAGACATAAAAAACAGTATTAGCACTGGCTAGCAATAAAAAAACCCTTACAAATTGTAAGGGTTTTTTTGTATGAATTTGATTTAATGGGGTTACTTAATTGACACGTATTTCAGCTCTTCTTTCAATTTGAGCACGTCTGTTATTTTTTCTGCCTTGCACCGTGTTGTTATCACCAACCGGTCTATTTTCTCCATGACCAACGGTATGAAGTCTAGCAGCATCTATTCCTTTACCAACCAAATAGGCCTTAACGGCATTGGCACGTCTTTCGGATAGCGTTTGATTATAACTTTCACTACCATCACTAGAGGCATGGCCTTCAATGGTAATACTGGCTTTTGGATATTGATTCAACAACCCTACTAAGTCATCTAAATTAGAGATGTAAATATCTCTTAAGTCTGATTTACTGCTGTTGAATAGAATTTTGGCTTTTTCACTGTTGATAAAGTCAATTAGAGCGGTAGGCTCCATTTGTTCAGGACATCCATCATTGGAAGCAGGACCTGCTTCATTAGGGCATTTATCAACGTTATCGGCAACTCCATCACCATCAGCGTCACCCCAAGGGCATCCACCATTGGCAACTTCTCCGGCCACATCAGGACAGCGATCTTCATTGTCAGCCACACCATCATCGTCAGAATCTGGGCAGCCATTCATAGCAGCTGTACCAGGCTTGTCTGGACAGGCATCTTCGGAATCGGCTATACCATCTCCATCACGATCAGGGCAACCTTGTAAGGCCTCTGTTCCAGCTTCGTTAGGACATTTGTCTTTATTGTCTGGAATGCCATCTCCATCACTATCGGGACAACCATCAAATTCTTTAAGCCCAGGAATATCGGGACAAACGTCCTTTTGATCTGAAACACCATCTTTGTCGGCATCACCAGCTCCAAAATTATAACTCAGACCAATGATGTGTTGCAAATGTTTGTAAGAGTGCGATTCGTAGGCTGAACGATAGGAAGTGCTAGCGTTTATGGCCCAATTGTCATCGAGGAAGAAATTGGCCCCAATACCTCCCAAAATGGTTTTGGAAGTTTCTTTTGAGGGCAAAAAGCCATATCCCTTGCTGTCATCACCAAATTTGGAAAAGCCAAATCCGGCAAAAAGGTAGGGAATCACCTTGCTTTCGGAAAGGTTGTATTTTAAAATACCATCCAAAGAAGTGTAATCTAGTTTGGTATTATTGTTTGACACATTGTTCAAGGCGTATTGAACTCCGACAGAAAAGCCAGAATTAATATAGCGTGATAAGCTCAATGCCGGTAACCCAAAATGAGTTCCTTTTTCAACATTGTCACCTTGTAGGTTAATGAGGTCTGTTCCCACCGAAATAGCCCAAGGATTTTCAGCCGTTTGTGCAAATACAGAAGTGCTGAAAAAAACAAGAGCAAGGGGGATAAATAGGTAAGAAATGATTTTTTTCATAAGTAAGAAGTTTAAAGTACATCAAAGATAATAAAAAAAACACTTTAAAGGTGTGTTTTAAACCTCTCAAAACAAAGAAGATTCCAAAAAAAAACACCCCAAATTTAGTTTTAGTCAAATAAGGGGTGTATTCGAAAAAAATAGTTAGACTATCTCAGGTACCTCAAATCCTGCTCTATAGTTTCGAGTCAGCATTTTGTCAGCTTCTGGATCGTTTACAAATTTTTCAGCTTCAGGATTGAAAGTCAGTACTTTACCCGTTCTGTAGGCAATATTGCCTAAGTGGGCTAAACCAGAAGATAAATGTCCGGTTTCAATAGGGCCATTTAATTTACTGGCATCGTGACTTCTAACCGCTTCAATGAAGTTTTGGAAGTGCCCATCGGTTCCGCCGCTACCTCGGTCCATACCAGAAGATTCCATTTGTCCATCATCACCTGATTTTCCAGGCGTTCTGTCTTTACCTAAATAGGTTTTGTATTTGCTATAGCCTTCTACCACTAAAATTCCTTTGTCGCCATAGAAGATATTTCCTACAGTAGCACCATCTTCCGTATTGGTACACCAGGGGCGCACTTCAAACTGAATGATTTTCTTTTCTTCAGGATAATGATAAACTGAGGTAAGTACTTCGGGCACTTCTTTACAGTCATCCCATAAAAATTTGCCCCCCATAGAGGTAATTTTAGTAGGTAGCCCTACATCGAGTCCCCACATACAAAGATCTGTTTCATGAATACCTTGATTACCAACGTCTCCATTTCCATAATCCCAATGCCAGTGCCAGTTATAATGAACTAAATTACGGGTAAAAGGTCTTTTAGGAGCGGGTCCTGTCCATAGATCGTAGTCTAGGCCATCGGGAACGGCAGAAAACCCTTTATCTCCAATATCACCTCGCCAACGGAACACAAGTCCGCGTGCCATATACACATTGCCAATATAGCCGTTGCGTATCAAATCAATGGCTTCATTAATAGCGGGGGAGCTTCTCAACTGCACACCATGTTGCACAATTCGATCGTATTTTTGTGCCGCTTCCACCATTTTTCTTCCTTCGTATATGTTATGCGACCCTGGTTTTTCTACATAAACATCTTTTCCGGCTTGACACGCCCAGATCACAGAAAGGGCATGCCAATGATTAGGGGAGGCAATGCTCACCACATCTATGTCTTTGTTGTCCATAACCTTTCGGAGGTCTTGTTCTAAGGCCACCTTTTGATTGTATTTTGAGGTAAACTCTTTTTGTCTTTGTTCAAGTACTTTAACATCTGGGTCACAAAGCGTGGTGATACTCACATTTTTTTGCTTCATTAGGCTGCTAATGTGATTTTTTCCTCGCCCGTTAACGCCTAAAACGGCCGCGTTAATTCGGTCATTGGCGCCAAACACTTTAGACGATAAAATAGTAGGGGCTACAATTGTTGCTGAACTGGCAGCTGCTGTCTTTTTAAGAAAAGAGCGTCTGGTTTCTTTCATTGTTTGTTTGTAAAATTAGTTAGTTGACCATGAAGATAATTAAATTTCTTGAAACTAAGAACTCAGTGCAGTTTGACAATAGGCCACACATTTTTTAATCTCTGAGAGCACATCAGAATTTTCGGGTGTGCTGTATTCATATTCGATCGTGGCTGGAAAACTATATTGCTCATCACGCATCAATTGCAAGGCTTCAACAATAGGAGTATCTCCAGTTCCCCAAGCTAAATTTTTCTTTCCGTTTTCGGGTGTTGTACGGTCTTTTACATGCATGCTCTTGATATGCATATGCTTGTCTTTCATAATTTGAAGGGGAGCTGCATTTCCAGCTGCCACATAATGACCTAAATCGAGATTAAGGGCATTATGGGAAGATTGCTTTAGGGCAGTATCCCAAAATGTAGGGGTTTGTTGTTCATGCCCATGATAGGCCACAAAAATATTTTCTTGTTGGGCCAATTTACCTAATCGCATGGTATGCATATCGTCACTTGGGTGTTCGAGCGTAACGTGTGATGCTCCTAAAGCTTTGGCAGCTTGCATGCCAAATTGAATCTCAGCATTGCTGTTCCTTTTGCTAAACAAGGCTGGTTTATAGGCATAAATAGACACGCCTTCTGCAGCATACATTTTTCTTAATTCTTCAAAAGGAGCTAAAGAAGCACCGCTGAGCCAAGCGGCAACCTCTTTCTCATAGGAAGCATTTTGTGCTCTCATTTCATTGAGCTCTTTGGTTTCATCTGCACTAATTTTTTGATCTCGTTCTTTCCGAATAAGACCGTAGTAGGCACGTCGATCCACAGATGACTCTGGTTTACCCGCAAAACTTTCGGCTGGACCTCCCATCATTTCAACAGCATTTATCCCACAGCTTTTAATGTAGGAAAGGGTAGCTTCGGCACTTTGTTCTTTTAGGGCTCTAAAAGAATAGGTGATCAAACCTAGTGTGACTCCTTCAATTGTAGCGTTGTTTTGTTTCAAATTGGGAAGATAGGCTGGTGCTCCCAAACTCAGAGAAGGTGCTACTAAAATACCTGATGAGGCAATCATCGAATTTTTTAAAAAGAAACGTCTAGATTTAAGGTTCGTTGTTTTTTGTTTCATTGTTTTAATATGTAATTGTTTGATAAATCGAATGTTATAGATAAATGTATCATACTAAAGAAAAAAGTACCTTAGCGCCAGTTAAATTTAGTGTATGCAAAATACTAAAAAATATATAGAAACAGGATTGAGGTGGTTTGGAAGAAACGATTCATTAGGGCTCGAAAATCTCAAACAAGCAGGGGCCGATTTTATTGTGAGTGCTTTGCATGAAGTTGCTGTAGGAGACGTTTGGGAAGTAGCTCAAATAAAGGCCTATCAGGCACAAATGGCAAAACATAAGCTGTTGTGGAAGGTGGTAGAAAGTCTTCCAGTGCACGAAGCCATTAAGCATCAAGGGCCAGGTTTTGAAAACTACATTGAAAATTATAAGCAAAGCATGATCAATCTTGCACAATGTGGCATCAAAACCATCACCTATAATTTTATGCCTGTTCTAGATTGGGTACGCACCAATCATCACTTTCAAAATGAAGACGGCACCCATACGCTTCAATTTGATCCTGTGGCTATGGCCTATTTTGATTGTTATATTTTAAAGCGAGAAGGGGCAAAAGACAGCTATAAAGCAAATCTTTTAGCCCAACTGGAACACTTTCATGAAGCTCACTCAGAAACCGAAAAGAAGCAACTAAAAGACTATGTGCTTTTAGGCTTGCCTGGTAGTAGTGAAGATTTTTCACTCTCAGACTTAAAAAAGCTAATGGCTCCCTATCATTCGCTGACAAAAAAAGATCTTCGGCAGAATTTAATTGATTTTTTAGAAGAAATTATACCCGTTGCACAAGCTCATAAGCTCCAAATGGCGATCCATCCAGACGACCCTCCTTTTTCTGTTTTAGGACTCCCAAGAATTGTGAGTACGGCTGACGATCTAGCAGCCCTTTTTGAAGCAGTGCCAGCTCCTGAAAATGGCTTGTGTTTTTGTTCTGGTTCGTTGGGAGCTGATCCCAATAACGATTTAAATTTAATTTTAAACACCCATAAAGAACGCGTTCACTTTTTGCACCTAAGAGATGTTCACTGTTTACCAGACGGTTCTTTTCAAGAGGCAAATCATCTTAGCGGAGATCACAATATGCGCACTCTTGTTCAAACAGCACTTGCCCTAGCCCAAGAGCGAAATATCACCTTGCCTTTAAGGCCCGATCACGGTTTTTTACATGCCTTTGAAAGCCACAAAAAGTATTATCCCGGCTATTCTCTTTTGGGCAGAATGCAAGGTTTGTCTGCTCTAAAAGGCTTGATCTATGGGCTCTCCTAATTCCACTAATTTCTATTATATTTGACCTTTTGTGAGGATGTATTATATAGGATATGACATAGGAAGTTCTTCTGTGAAAATTGCCTTGGTAGAGGCTCACACGCAAAAAGCCATTTGCGTGTTGCAAGAACCCCAAACGGAAATGCCCATAAAGGCTCTACAAGTGGGTTGGGCAGAGCAAGACCCCATGATGTGGTGGAAGCATGTTTGCGAAGGCACCCAAAGAATTATAGCTACTGCAAAAATAGATGCACAGCAAATAAAAGGCATTGGAATTTCCTATCAAATGCATGGCCTTGTTGTTTTAGACGAACATAAAAACGTTTTACGCGATGCTATTATTTGGTGTGACAGCCGAGCTGTAGCCATTGGTGATAAGGCCGCCCAAGATTTGGGTGTGGCACAATATGGAGGTCAACTCCTTAATGCGCCAGGTAATTTTACCGCTTCTAAATTAAAATGGATACAAGAAAATGAGCCCGAAATATTCGAAAAAGTAGCTTACTATATGTTGCCGGGGGATTTTATTGCCTATCAACTCACAGGAGAAATTGCCACCACCACCAATGGACTGTCAGAAGGTACACTTTGGGATTTTAAACACAACAAAGTGGCCGATTGGCTCTTAGACTATTACGGAATTGATACCGCTTTAACACCTCCTCTAACACAAAATTTTATCGATCAAGGCAAAGTGCATCAACAAGGGGCTCAAGCTACTGGACTTCCCCAAAACATTCCGGTTCGCTATCGAGCAGGTGACCAACCCAATAACGCTCTTGCCTTAAATATTTTACAAGCTGGAGAAGTTGCCGCTACTGGCGGAACTTCAGGGGTTCTCTTTGCTGTTACTGACCAACGCACTGCCAAAGAATATCACAAATACAATCATTTTGCCCATGTCAATTATGCAAATGACGCCCCGGTTTTAGGTAAATTATTATGCATTAATGGTGCAGGTATCCAATACAGTTGGCTTCGAAAAATTACACAAGAACAAGAATTTTCAAAAATGAATCAGCTAGCCGATGCGGTAGCTGTAGGCAGTGATGGCCTTGTGAATTTATCTTTTGGCAATGGGGCAGAACGCATGTTTAACAACCAAACAATTGGCTCGCATTTGGTGCATTTAAATTTAAATCAACACAGTCAAGGACATCTCTATCGCGCAGCTTTAGAAGGTATTGCATTTGCCTTTTATTACGGTTTGGAAATCATGAAAAAAGACGGTTTAGATATGCGGGTTATCCGAGCTGGCAATGATAATTTATTTCGTTCCCATCTTTTTTCCAACACCTTAGCAACTCTTGCCGGACACGAAATTGAAGTCTTTGACACAACAGGTGCTGTTGGAGCAGCTCGAGCTGCAGGAGTTGAAAAGGGAGATTTTTCTATTTTTAAAGAAAAAGCAAACAGTCTAGATCGAGTGGCCACTTTTTCACCCCAAACTCAAACAGCACCCTATTTTAAAGCCTACGAACATTGGAAAAACACACTATCAAAATTTATAAACATTTAAATAAAACAACAACACAATGATAATTACTGGAAACCAAGAATTTTATAAAGGAATAGACAAAATTCAATATGAAGGAAAAGACTCAGACAACCCTTTTGCTTTTAAATATTACAATCCAGAACAAGTAGTAGCAGGCAAAACAATGGCAGATCATTTTCGTTTTGCCGTGGCCTATTGGCATTCCTTTTGCGGGCAAGGAGGAGATCCCTTTGGTCCTGGTACCCAACAGTTTCCTTGGGATCAATCAGCAGACCCCATTCAAAGAGCCAAAGACAAAGCAGATGCTGCTTTTGAATTCATTACCAAAATGGGTTTTCAGTTTTTTTGTTTTCACGATATTGATTTAATTGACGAAGCGCCTACACTGGCCGAAACCGAAAAGCGTTTGCAAATCATTACCGATTATATAGCTGAAAAGAAGAAGGCCTCCGGTGTAGAATTGCTTTGGGGAACAGCCAATTGCTTTTCCAATCCACACTATATGAACGGGGCTGCCACTAACCCCGATTTTAATGTTGTGGCACGAGCCGGAGCTCAAATTAAAATGGCGCTAGATGCTACAATAGCCTTAAACGGACAAAATTATGTGTTTTGGGGTGGAAGAGAAGGCTATATGTCTTTGCTAAACACCGATATGGGGAGAGAGTTAGATCATATGGCGCAAATGCTAACCATGGCGCGAGACTATGCCCGAAAACAAGGGTTTAAAGGCACCTTCTTTATAGAACCTAAGCCCATGGAGCCCATGAAGCATCAATATGATTTTGATGCGGCAACTGCCATAGGTTTTCTGCGTCAATATGGTTTAGATCAAGATTTTAAATTGAATATAGAAGTAAACCATGCTACTCTTGCCCAGCACACCTTTGAGCACGAACTTGAAGTGGCAGCAAATGCCGGTATGTTGGGGAGTATTGATGCCAATAGAGGAGACCACCAAAACGGTTGGGATACAGATCAATTTCCAAATAATATCAATGATGCAACAGAGGCTATGCTCGTGTTTTTGCGTAACAATGGATTACAAGGTGGCGGCATTAATTTCGATGCTAAAATTAGACGTAATTCTACTGATTTAGAAGATATTTTCTTAGCTCATATTGGAGGTGCTGATACGTTTGCTAGAGCTCTATTAGCCGCCAATGATATTATGGAGAATTCTAATTTCAACAGCTTGCGAAATGAGCGTTATGCTTCTTTTGATGCAGGAGATGGAAAGGCTTTTGAAGAAGGGAAGTTAAATCTGGAAGACCTCTATAAATTAGCCCATCAAAATGGAAATCCTGAAAGAAGAAGTGGTAAACAAGAACTTTTCGAAAACATCATCAATCAATATATCTAATGCCCCGGTGCATAGAGACTAATTTTTTGGGGAAGGAAACAGTTGTATTGTTTTTTTTAAGCCTATTGTTTTATGGTTGTAATGAAAAAACAGCAAGTACGCCTGTAACCGTAATTGAAAAAGAGGGCATGGTTTGGATACCCCCGGGCACTTTCACAATGGGGAGCAATGCTCCCTTGGCAAGACCCGATGAGGCACCTATGCACAAAGTGAAATTGGAGGGCTTTTGGATGGATAAAACAGAAGTTACCAATGCCCAATTTGCTGCTTTTGTTGAGGCTACAGGCTATGTGACTACCGCTGAAAAAGCACCTAATTGGGATGAACTTAAAAAGTCGTTACCGGAGGGAACCCCAAAACCTCATGATTCGCTTTTGCGGGCTGCATCTTTAGTTTTTAAACCAACAGAAGGGCCAGTAAACCTTAATAACTATGGCAATTGGTGGCATTGGACCAACAAAGCCAATTGGCGCCAACCACAAGGTGAGGGGAGCAGTACTAAGGGCAAAGAGAACCACCCGGTGGTGCATGTTTCTTGGGATGACGCTATGGCCTATGCCGCTTGGAGTGGCAAACGCCTACCCACCGAAGCTGAATGGGAATGGGCGGCTAAAGGAGGAAACGATCAAAACGAATATCCTTGGGGTTCTGAACAAGTGCTAGAAGGAGCCGCTAAAGCCAATTCTTGGGAAGGCGATTTTCCCTATCGCAATACCCTTAGAGATCAATTTTTTTATACGGCTCCCGTAGCTTCATTTGAACCTAATGCCTACGGGCTTTATGATATGGCCGGTAATGTTTGGGAGTGGTGTTCAGATTGGTATGCCTATGACTACTATAAAACCCTTGCCGGTCAGGAGGTGGTAAATCCCCTTGGGCCTCAAAAGAGTTTTGATCCTTATCAACCCTACACACCTCAGCGGGTAATGCGAGGGGGGTCTTTTTTGTGTAACGACACCTATTGTTCTGGCTATCGAGTGGCCTCAAGAATGAAATCGTCTCCCGATACGGGCTTGCATCACACCGGATTCCGCTTGGTGAAAAGTCCGGAAAAATAATTTCTGAGGCTATTGGCATAAACTCACTGAAGATTTCTATTTTTGTTAAAAAATGACATGGTGTCATTTTTTTATAACCAACAATTTTAACCCCTACTAACAATGAAAATTTTAATTGGCATTAGTTGTGTTCCCGATACCACTTCAAAAATTGATTTTGTTGATAATAACAGTCAATTTAACACTACGGGCATTCAATATATCATTAATCCCAATGATGAATTTGGTTTAACCAAAGCGGTTAATCTTAAACAAGAGACACAGGCAGAGCTCACCGTAGTAACAGTGGGCGAGGCTCAAGTTGAACCTATTTTAAGAAAATGCTTGGCTATTGGCGCCGATCAAGCCATTCGAATAGAGGCAGCTCCCCAAGATGGATTCTATGTAGCACAACAGCTAGCGGCTTTGTGCCAAAAGCAGCAATACGATTTGATCTTAGTAGGTCGTGAGTCTATTGACTACAATGGTGGCATGGTAGGCGGCATGCTAGCCACGCTTCTAGAAGTTCCTTATGTGCCCAATTGTGTACACTTAGCACTGAAGGGTCAAAAGGCCAATTTAAAAAGAGAAATTGATGGAGGAATTGAAACCCTAGAAGCAAATTTGCCCCTGGTTTTGGGTACTCAAAAAGGTTTGGTGGAAGAGCAAGATCTCATCATTCCGAATATGCGGGGCATCATGCAGGCACGCCAAAAACCTTTGGAAGTGTTGCCTCCCGCCGAGGTGGCGACAGCTACCCGAGATATTGTGTTTGAAAAACCAGCGCCAAAAGGGGCTGTGAAACTAGTGGATGTGGATGAATTGATTCGTCTGCTGGAAGAAGAAGCAAAAGTGATCTAATAATCAAAAGTAAAAACCATGTCAGTTTTAGTATTTGTAGAATCCGAAAATGGAAGTGTAAAGAAAAGTGGTTTTGAAGTGGTTTCCTATGGAAGAGCTTTAGCCAACAACTTGAATGTGCCATTAGTTGCTGTGACCTTTAATCTAGAGGATAGCAATGCCCTACACCTTTATGGGCCAGATAAAATTATTGCGATTGAAGGGAAGTCCGATGCCTATTTTGAGGCGCACCCCATTAGCACAACCTTGGCCTCAATAGCCAAACAAGAGGAAGCATCCTTAACCGTTGTGAGTGCAACCGCTAACGGTCGTTATTTAGCTCCTATTTTAGCCGTTCAGTTAGCGGCAGCCTACATTCCAAATGCTGTTGCTTTGCCTGAAGCCTATTCGCCCTTAAAGGTAAAGTGCAATTGTTTTTCTAACAAAGCCTTTAGCTATACAGAAAGTCAAAAAGACAAGGTAGTGTTATCCCTAGCCACTAATTCATTTGGTTTGATAGAAGCGCAAAAAACACCTGCTTTAGAAACCAGAACTTTAGAAACAGCTTCACAACAGTTGCAGGTGATAGGAGTTGAAAAAGCGAGTGGCACAGTGAGTATTGCCGACGCTGAGGTGGTGGTGTCTGGAGGTCGTGGTTTAAAAGGCCCAGAAAATTGGCATATGATAGAAGATTTAGCAGCTGTGTTGGGTGCGGCTACCGCATGTTCAAAGCCGGTTTCTGATATGGGATGGAGGCCGCATAGTGAGCATGTGGGGCAAACAGGAAAACCGGTTGCCTCTAATTTATATATTGCTATTGGCATATCAGGAGCCATTCAGCATTTGGCCGGCATCAATGCCTCCAAAAATAAGGTGGTAATCAACAATGACCCCGAAGCTCCTTTTTTTAAAGCGGCAGATTATGGTATAGTGGGCGATGCATTTGAAGTGGTGCCCCAATTGATCGAAAAGTTGAAGGCGAGAGCGTCATAAACATACATTCATAATTCTTTAGTACCTTTAGGTCTATAAATTGAATTTCATGAAAGTTTTTTCTTTATATTCCCTTATTCTAGCCGTATTGTTTTTCAGTTGTCAAAACAATCCAAAGCCCAATAAAAGTCAAGAAACAGCTGATTCTGAATGGAAAGACATGGTGGTGTCCAATTCCTTTGAAGGCTGGCACCTTTACCAAGACGATGGCTCTAAAGGCGGCTGGACGGTTGCTGATAATATTTTGACATTTAATTCTGAAGAAGCAAAAGGAAAAGGCGATAAAAGCCTAATCTCAGACGATACATACACTAATTTTGAAATTAAATTTGATTGGAAAGTTTCAGAAGGGGCTAACAGCGGCTTTATATGGGGCGTCAATGAAGATCAACAATTCAAACATCCCTATGAGACAGGGCCTGAAATTCAAATTTTAGACCCCCAGGTTTATTTAGGCGATGAAAAAAATCAAGTACACACAGCCGGAGCGCTCTATGATATGATTGCCCCTTCTTCATTTGAAACTCGACCAGCGGGTGAGTGGAACAATTTTCATATCACCATCAATCACTCGCTCAATGAAGGCGTTGTGGTTCTAAATGGGGTGGAGGTAAATCGCTTTCCTTTGCATGGCCCAGAATGGGACAGCATGGTGGCGTCTAGTAAATTTGCCGATTGGCAAGGCTTTGGGAAATTTCCAACAGGGTCAATCTGTTTACAGGATCATCCTGGAATAATAGCCTTTAAGAATATAAAAATTAAACGATTAGCCGAATAATTTTTTTTTGTGATTCAATTTTTAAAACATAAAAATCTACGCTTTGTTTTTGGCAGCTTGTTGGTCACAGTGCTGCTTTTGCCCTATGGTTTAAAGCTCAAGCACGCCTTTGAAGCCCACAGCAAGGTTGTTCATTGTGGCCATTTTTCGGAGCACTTGCATGAAAAAGAGCCTCATTTAGATATTTTAGATTTTGCCTTACTATATGGTGTTGAGGAAATGGAGGGCTATTCTCCATTAAATTTATTACCCCTTATCAATCTACCTAAAGACCACTACACTTTTTCTTACTTCAATAAAAACCTATTCTACACGGTTTCTCGTGGTCCGCCTGCTGTTTGATTTTCTTTAAAAAGATCTTAAATCCCATTTCGGGAAACGATCCCCTTTTTTTAATAATCAAACATAACATAAAATGAAAAAATCATCTTTACTTAATTTAGGATTACCCATATACTTAGCCCTTATTTTGAGCTTCACCCTAACACAATGTGAAAAAGAAACCCCAGAAATGATCAACGAAGAAGAATTGATTACTACGGTTACGCTTAGTATTTCTGCGCCTTCTAAAACCACCCGAAATGTTCAATGGAAAGAAGGGGCACAAACGCCAGAAATAACCTTAGATTCAAACAAAACCTATTCGGTTGAGATTAGTTTTTTAGATGAAAGCGATCCTAGTGATGTTGAAAATATAACAGAAGAAGTGATTGAAGAAGCAGAGGAACATGTAGTGTTTTATGAAACGAACCTTAATGGTTTAAGCATACAAAGTGCTTCTAACGATGTGACTGATTCTGACGGAAATCCAGTTGGTATTAAAACAAATTGGCAAACACCGGCAGCAGGAGAACAAGGAACATTGCGCATCTATTTAATTCACGAACCCACCACCAAAACAGCTACCACAAGGGCAGCAATAGGTGGGGAAACCGATGTTGAGGTTGACTTTTTAGTGCGCATAAATGAGTAACAACAGCTTGTTTAAAAGCCTTCTGTTTCTTCCAATCAAAATCGGAAGGCTTTTCTTTTTTTTGATGCTCATAATCCTTAAAAGTTATGGGCTTTTCGCACAACAATGCAACTATACTTTAACGGGAAAAGTAACCGATTTACACGATAATGATCCCATTGCTGGAGCGGTTCTACAGCTAGAGCCTTTGGGCACCTTTAAGATGACCGATAGTCTTGGGTTTTATTTTTTTGATCAGCTTTGTGCAGGCAAATATGAACTCATAGTTGCACACCCTTCTTGCGATACCATTCGAAAAAAAGTTTTAGTTCGCAATCATGTCCATATTCCCATAGCACTAGAGCACCACATAGATGCTTTAGAAGAAGTGATTGTGGTGGACAGTAAGCAAAAAAAAATAACGCAAAGTGTAGCCACCCAGCAACTAACAGCTGCACAATTGACGCGTTACAGTAGCCAAGATTTAGCCTCAGCTCTTAAAAACATAAGCGGAGTGACTACCCTAAAAACAGGAACTGGAATTGCCAAACCTATGGTGCATGGCCTGTATGGGAGCCGAATTGGAATTGTTCGCAATGGGATGCGTTTGCGTGATCAAGAATGGGGTGCAGACCACGCACCCACAGTAGATCTCAATGCCTTTGATCAAGTAGAATTAGTGAAAGGAGCAGCTGTTTTGCAATATGGGGGAGACACCCCAGGCGGATTAGTAGTCATGTCAACTTCTAGAAGACTTCCCAAGGACAGTTTATTTGGTAAAATGATTACCACCGGGGCTTCCAATGGAAGGGGAGGAGCGTGGGCCGGACAACTCCAAAGGACATCTTCCAATGGAAATTTTATCAAATTGCAAAGTAGTCTGAAGCGATTTGGTGATTTTGAGGCGCCTAAATATGTGCTTTCAAATACAGGTTTGCAACAACAGCATTTTTTAGTAGAACTTGGCCGTACCAAAATCACAAAAGGCTGGGACGCGGGCTATTCCTATTTTTCAAATCGAATTGGCATACTTCGGGCGGCTCACATTGGTAATGTTTCCGATCTTGCCCGAGCCTTGGCAAGTGACACCCCTTTGCGAATCAATCCGTTTACTTATGCTATTGGGGCTCCCCAGCAAAAAAGTAGCCATCAAACACTAACCTTTCATGCCTTTCAATGGTTTAGTGATACGTTTAAGGGAAATCTTGATTATAATTTCCAACACAATCATCGGTATGAATTTGATGTAAGAAGGGGCAATAGAAGTGATCAATCGGCAGTAGATTTGCGTTTAAAAGGACATGAACTTACCACTCATTTTGTTTGGATTCCCAATGGATTTTGGGATTTAAATTTTGGTGTTTCTGGTTTATGGCAAGATCATTTTGCCAATCCTACCACTGGCGTAAAGCGGTTGATTCCAGACTATTTAAAATACCAAGCAGGAGGCTTTGTGACGCTTACCCAAAAGCAAGTAAACAAGCTCAAAGTAGAAACTGGACTTCGTTGGGATTATGTGTTTTGGGATGCTCAAAAATATTATAATCAATCCCTTTGGCAAGAGCGCAACTACGCCACTTTATATAGCAACTTTGTTCAAAAAGAATTTAGTAATCAAATTTTAGTACGTCCACAATTAGGATTTTCAAATTGGGCCTATCATATGGGTGCTACACTAGATTGGCATCCTCAATGGGAAAGTTCTTTTAGCTTTATTCAATCTCAAAGAGCTCCCAATGCTGCTGAACTTTTTAGTGATGGGCTGCACCATTCATTGGCTACCATAGAGCGCGGGGCTTTAGACCTTGCCCAAGAAACCATTCGAAAAATGCTGTTTCAAACCAGCTACACTGCTGATAAGGCTCAGTGGCAAATAAGTGCTCATTATGCCCACCTTTTGAACTACATCTATATAGCTCCCACTACAATAGAACAAACCATTCGAGGTGCTTTTCCCGTTTGGCAATATACATCCACAGAATCAAGGATTTGGGGATTAGACGCCGATCTTTCGTACCAATTCAATGCCCAAATCGGTTTTTCAGCAAGTGCTTCTTGGTTGCGGGGTTGGGATTTAGAAAAGGAAGACTATTTGATTACTATTCCCCCTGTTAACCTCTATCAAAATTGGCATTACAAACCCCTCCGGTGGAAACGCTTGAATTTTTTTACTGAAATTGACTTGGTGGGAGCTCAAAACCGTTTTCCAGATACAAATTTCACTATTGATTTACTCACCAATGAAGGCTCGGTTACCAAAGGTATTGATGTGAGCACACCACCACCCGCCTATGGTTTGGTTGATTTTGGAGTCACTCTTTTTTTGAGTACATTAGTACCCGAAAACAATATACTAACAATAACATGCTCCAATCTCTTGAATACCCAATACCGAGACTATTTAGATAGAATGCGATTTTATGCCGATGCTATGGGGCGTTCTATTCAAGTGCAATGGGCCTATAAATTTTAACAAATTGGTTTCCAAAAGCAACTTTCCTTGGCTTTTCTCAATATTAATTTTTAGTAGTCTCGATCTGTTTTTTTGGGCAACAGATATGGCTTCCTATAGATTGGGAACCTTACCGTTTTTAATCCCTCTTTTTGGGGGTCTTTTTTGGGAAACACTAAAGAGAGAGCAGTCTCTAATGTTGGCATTGTTGTTTTGCTGGGTCGGAGATGTGCTCTTGCTGCATGATACCAATCACCTACTTCAAATTTTAAGCGTGAGCAGCTACCTTATGGCTCAATTCTTATTTATAGATGTTTTGTTAAAAAGAATAAACGTCTTTTCTGGGAGCTCCTTTTTTATGGGGATTCTCTTTTTTGGAGCCTATCTCATCATTTTCTTCAGTCATATTTATTCCTATTTAGAAGACATGAAATTTATTGGTCTAGCTTATGGATTTACGTTGAGTTTTTTGGGCTGTCTCTCTATTATGCGTTTTTTTCAACACCAAACTTGGAAACGGTTTAGCCTGTTTTTAGGGGTGCTGCTATTTTCAGGAAGAGACGTGATGCTCACCTACAACAAATATTTTTTTGATTATGATTATTTTATTCTTGGAATAGGACTTACCTATCCCATTGCCTTATTCTTTATCCTCGCCTACTTTAGGCAATCCAATCAGCTCAAATCTGAACCTTAATGCCTTTTCAAAATGCCGCAACAACAGTTCTAGTTAACCGCATTGTTTATTCTACTTATATTATGTGAAATTTATGCGTATTGCAAAACCCCTAAATTTACTTACATGACTACAAGCAACTTAAAAAGCGGAACTATTGTTTTATGTCTTCTTGTCTTTATAGCCGACACGTTCTTTAGAGTTCAACAGGCAGAAACCATTCGATTTTTTTCAAAACCCATGATCATCCTAAGCCTCTATTTATATTATTGGGTTCGAGTGAACAAGCGCAAAATAATATTTGAGCTTGCCCTATTCTCAAATCTTATTGCAGATATCTTCTTTTTGTTTGACCTCAAAAGTGATCTTATTTTAGCTTTGGCTATTTTCTTTTTTGGTTTTGCACACCTAGTTTATGCAATTTTAGTTTTGCAAATGATAACCAGCTCAAAGCGATATACCTACTTAATGGGCATCTTGTTTTTTGGTTCCTACGCCCTAATTTATTTTCGTCAATCGTTTTCTAAATTTGATCAAATTGCTGTTCTGGTGTATCTCTATGCCTTTATTGAAATTTTTTTCGGAACCATATGTTTTGTCTATTTTTTTCAAAAAATTGGTTGGCAACGATTTTCAATTCTCGCCGCCACCCTGTTATTTTTCGTTTCAGACATCTTAACCGGCTATAATAATTTTCTCTTTGAGTCACATTTTTTTACCTATGGCATAGGAATTGCATATTGCTTGGGTCAATTTTTAGTTGTCCAATTTTTTACTACCAAATATGCGGTTTCCTAGCTTCTTTTTAGCCTTGATTTATTTTGTAGGATTAACTTTTATGCATGCACAAGAAGAAGACTATGAAGAAGAAATTTTTTATGAAGATGTTTCTAAAGATCCCTCCAAAGAAGGGCAATGGGCCTTTGTGCAAGAGTTGTTATATACCGCCGGCTTTATGCCCGATAAAGTTGAAATTTATCAAAGTTTACCCAACAATGCACGCGTATATCGAATAACCCTCGATTCTATTACGGGGGGATTTTTGTTTGTTCGCTGGGACAAAGAAAAGAAAGAGCATTATATATCCAATAAAATGATTAATCCCGGTTGGTATTATAATCTTAAAGCCGCCCGTGAAATTATGCGTAAACAAACCAATAAAGCCAGTTTCTCTAAGGAAGATATGGCGCTGCAAGCAGAAGATCAAATCCAAATAACCCCTGAGGAACTAGAAGAAATACGTTCTGTGTTTAATGAAAATCAATTCATAAAAGATTCTATCGCACGCGAGCAAAAGAAACTTGAACTGGAAAAAATCCAAAAAAAAGAAGCGCGAAAGGAAGGCAAAAAAAACTAACCTATGGTGAGTTTATTTCCTTCTAATTTGGTGTTATAACACTGCAACATGCCATCACAGCTGTTAGAATAGCTATTGTTGTGATAGGAACACGTAAATTGAGTTCCATCAAAAGACCACCCATCTCTGTTGCCTTGATGGGGACAGGCATTGTTGAATGCTCTAATCACAGTTTCACTAACACGCACCAACAATAGGTTTTGTGCTCTGTAGTTCATCCAGCCCCCAACTTCCTTTAAATTACTAAAAGCAGATCCACTGATATCGAGCGTTAGTGGATTTTCAGTTGTGGGCGCAGGAATATTGGCATATTCATTATCATCATCATCATCGTCGTCGGAGCTACAAGCTGCGGCTAGTGGCACTCCCAAAACAGATAATACAACGGGTGCACATGCTGTTTTTAAAAAGGATCTTCTATCGTCTTTCATAAGGTAAAGATATATAATGTTTAATAAAAAATAAAAATAATTAAACAATAATTACATTAAAGCAACTAGAATCGTATTTTTGTAAGATGAAAAAATTGCTATTTCTATTTTTATTTTCCCTATCTCTTCACGCCCAAAATACCGGTGATTTAAGCGGTAGGATTATAGATTTACAATCTCAACAGCCACTAGAAGGAGCTACTGTGGTTTTAGAGGGAACCACCTTAGGGGTTATAACAGATGCTGAAGGGTATTTTACCTTTGAAAGCATACCTACTCAAACTTATAATGTATTGGTAAGCTATTTGGGCTATGAAAGCCAAACGCTCTATAACATCATTGTAACGTCCATTGGTAATAGGCCCCTCTTTTTTGAAATGGAAGAAGTTGCAGAAGGATTAGAAGAGGTTGTGGTGCGTCAAAGTCCTTTTCGCGCTTCTCGGGACACGCCTTTATCAACGCAAAGTTTTTCAGCCGTCGAAATAGAAACCTACCCAGGAGGAAATAATGACATTACTAAGGTGGTGCAAAGCATGCCAGGAATTTCACCCTCTATAGGCGGATTTCGAAACGACATTATCATTCGCGGGGGTGCGCCCAATGAAACGGTCTATTATCTCGATGGAATTGAAATTCCAAACATCAATCATTTTGCTACCCAAGGAAGTGCCGGAGGGCCCGTTGGAATGGTCAATGTGGCCTTTGTGCGAGAAGTAACCCTATCGAGTTCGGCCTTTGGAGCGGAATATGACAACCCTCTTTCAGGTGTGCTAGCTTTTGAGCAACGGGAGGGAGATCCGAATGGTTTTGGTGGCAATTTTCGTTTTGGAGCCAGTGAAGCGGCCCTCACTTTGGAAGGACCCTTGTTTAGAAAAAATACTGAAGAGCCTGCCAAAACTACCTTTTTGTTTTCGGTTCGAAGAAGTTATCTTCAATTTTTATTTGAGTTGATAGGGTTACCTATTCGACCAGATTATTGGGATTTTCAATGGAAAATAAAACATCAAATTGATGCTTACAATAGCTTGACCTTTTTAGGCATTGGTGCCATAGACGATTTTTCTGTTAAGCCACCCGATAGCTTTGATGCTGAGCAACAAGCTACCCTAGAACAAGTTCCCATTATAGACCAAAGAAGCATAACTACAGGGCTGTCTTGGAAACGAAATTATAAAAATGGAAAAGGCTTTATGACCACGGCCCTAAGCACTAATAAGTTAGACAACAGCTTTTACCGCTATCGTGACAATACCAAAAAGGAGGGTATCATTTTTCAAAATGAATCTTATGAATGGGAAACCAAACTTCGTTTTCAAGCCACGCAATTTGTCAATCGGTGGAAATGGTCAACCGGTTTCAATATTCAAAATTCAAGCTACCTAAATGAATCTGTTTTTAAGGAGCAATTTTTAGATTTAAAGTATAGCACAGATTTTAATTTCCTAAAATATGGTTTGTTTATCAAAGGATCGAGAAAGTTCTTTAGCGAACGCCTAGACCTCACCTTGGGGCTTCGCACTGATGGAGATAGTTTTACAACTGGGTCTACGCTATTGGACAACCTTTCTCCTCGTGTTGCATTTTCCTATGCACTAACCGAAGATCAGCAATGGAAATTCAATGCCTCCTTAGGGCGCTATTTTAAAATTCCAACCTATACTATGTTAGGGTTTCAAAATCAAAGTGGAAGGTTTGTCAATCAAGAAGCCTCTTACACCCGTAGTGATCATTATGTAGCTGGCTTAGAATATAATCTAACACCTGCTTCACGTATTACAGTTGAAGGATTTTTAAAACAATATGCTCAATATCCTGTCTCTGTTCAAGACGGTGTTTCTTTGGCCAACAAAGGAGGTGGTTTTGAAGTGTTAGGCAATGAAGCAATAGTGTCGGAAGGTGAGGGGGAGTCCTCAGGAGTTGAATTGCTGTTTCAACAAAAACTGGCTAAAAAGTTTTATGGCGTTTTAGCCTACACCTATTTTTTCAGTGAATTTTCAGACCTAGCAGGGGTGTTTAGACCTTCTGTTTGGGATAGCCGTCATCTCATTTCTTTTTCAGGAGGCTACAAATTGCCAAAAAACTGGGAGTTGAGTGCCCGATGGCGTTTTGCCGGAAAAAACCCCTATGTGCCCACCGATGTGGCCGCAAGTGCTTTGGCCTATCCCGAAATTATTCTAGATTATGATCGTTTGGGTGAAGTCAAATTAGATCCTTTTAATCAGGCCGATATCCGAATTGACAAGAAATGGAATTTTAAAAATTTGTCCTTTAACCTCTATTTTGAAGTGCAAAACTTTTTGGCTCAACCCAATCCCTCTCCAGAAGAATATGGACTTAGTCGGGATGTGGATGGAAACATTATTACGCCACGTTCGTTGGTGTTAGTCAATACAACTGAAGGAAACAACACGCCGTTACCTTCCTTTGGTTTTGTGCTCTATTTCTAAAAGAGATCAAGAAATCCTTCAGGCAGTTGAACGTGTAAGGTCTTTTCTTTTCGATTGACGGAAACTATAAAATCATCGTGCACCGGAATGAGGACTTCTTTATTGTTGGTTTGTTGCACCACCAATAAATCTTGCCCACTATTGTCTTGAAATCCTTTTATACGTCCTAGCGATTGTTGGTTGTGGAGTACTTCAAATTGCCTTATTTCGTGATAATAGAATTTATTTCCCTCCAAGGGGGGAAGTAATTCTAAAGGCAAATAGACCTCTTTTTTTAATAGTTGATTAGCTTCTTGCTCACTTGTAATTCCCTCTAATTGCAGTCGTAGTAAATGACTTTTATGCAGTTTAAGAGATTCAATAAAAAAAGGGACTAAACCTGCATCTAGGGAAATAAAAAGGGTTTTTAAAGCTGTATAGATAGCGGGGTCATTACTGTCTAATTTGAGCAGCAACTCCCCTTTAAAACTGTATTTACCGACTATAGAACCGAGATAAAAACAGTCTTCTTTCCGCATGTAGGGAAGGGATTGTTATTCCTTTTCAGTAGCTTCTTCGGCACTCTCTTCTTGAGTGTCAGCGGCTGGTTCTTCAGCTACTTCTTCCTTAGCCTCTACTTCTTGGGCAGGAGCCTCTTCTGGAGCAGGAGCTTCTTCGGCGGGTGCTTCTTCAGTGGCGGGTGCTTCATCCGCAACCGCTTGGGCTTCTTCAGCTACTTCAGCTTCACCATTGCTTTCCTCGGCTGCAGCTTCTTCAACAACAGCTTCTTCAGCAGCTGCTTTGCGTTTTTCGCTAATTTCTTTTTCAGCGGCTAGACGTTCAGAACGCTCTTCCTCAGATTTTTTAGTAAGTTCGTCAACTTTGGCCTGAATTCTGGCATTTTTATCGTCTAACCAAGCCTCAAATTTTTTATCAGCTTCTTCTTGGCTAAAAGCTCCTTTGGCAACACCACCTTGTAAATGGTGCTTAAGCATTACCCCTCTATAAGACAAAAGGGTTTTAGCTGTATTGGTGGGTTGTGCCCCATTTTCAATCCAGTATAAAGCGCGTTCCACGCTCAACTCTACAGTTGCTGGGTTGGTGTTGGGGTTATAAATTCCTAATTTTTCAAGAAATCTACCATCTCTTTTAGCACGCACATCAGCGGCAACGATCCAATAAAAAGGTTTTCCTTTTTTACCGTGTCTTTGAAGTCTAATTTTTACCGGCATATCACATTAATTGTGAGGGTGCCCGACCCTCTGGTTATTAATTCTTTTAAGGCTGCAAATATATACTTTTTTTACAAGTACAATACACGGAATTAAATTTATTCAAAATTAACGGCATTATACGTTAAAGTAAACCCCTTTAATCAAAGTATTGCAGATGGAATTAAATATTGTATTTTTGCCCACTAATTTATCTAAAAAACATGCAAGTTACCCGCAAGGACATTGATTCTCTTAACGTTGAACTAGTTATTCAAATAGCACGTGAAGACTATGCCGAAAAGGTGGAGGGAATTTTAAAAAACTATAAAAAAACAGCTAACATTCCCGGTTTTAGAAAAGGACAAGTGCCTATGGGAATGATAAAAAAACAATATGAAAAAGCCATTATTGCTGACGAAGTTAACAAACTCTTGCAGCAAGAAATGGATCGTTATATTCGGGAAGAAAAGATCAACCTATTAGGTGGACCACTCCCCAAAGAAGAAAATGCACCCTTGGATTGGGATGCCGATGCCATCAATTTTCACTTTGAATTAGGGTTGGCTCCTCAGGTTGACGTTAACCTGAAAACCCTCAGTAAAGTGGTGCGCTATGATATTGTTCCCGATGCTAAAATGATTGACGAACAACTCACCTATATGCGCAAGCAATATGGCAAATTAGTATCTCAATCTAAAATTGAGAAGGGCTATGAAGTTACGGCTCAGTTTAAGCAAGAAGAAAATGAACTTGATGTGATGGGCGTTTTCAGTTTAGAAGATGTGAAAGCCAAGAAAGCCCTTGATCTTTTAAAAGGAGCTAAAGTGGGGGATACTCTTGAGGTGCCCACCAAAAACTTTTTTAAAGAGGCTCCAAAAGCCCTTCAAGTGTTACGCCTAGATCAAGAAAAATACGATGCTCTAACAGGCGCCTTTAGCCTAGAAATCAAAGAAGTTAACGAAAGGGTTTTGGCAACCTTAGACCAAACGCTTTTTGATAAACTTTATGAACCTGGCACAGTGACCTCTGAAAAAGAGCTGAAAGAAAAAATAAAGGAAGGCTTGCAGATGCAATTGGCTCCCCAAGCCGATCAAAAATTGATTAACGATATCAGCACTCGCCTCATTGAGCAAAGCAAATTTAAGTTGCCAGAAGATTTTCTCAAACGCTGGTTACAAACTTCGGGCAAGGAGCCCCTAGACGAAAAAACGGCCGCAGAAGAATATCAAAAATCTGAAAAAGGCATTCGCTATCAACTCATTGAAGGTAAACTAATAGAAGAGCACGAATTAAATTTAAATTTTGAAGAGCTCAAAGGGTTTACAGAAGATATGGTGCGCAACCAAATGGCGCAATATGGACAAGTGCCAGAACAAGAGCAGCTAGATGGCATTGTTTCAAATGTTTTAGCTAACCAAGAAGAAACACGCCGTTTGTCAGAACAACTCATGCAAACAAAATTGTTGGAGTTCTACAAAGAAAAAGCACCGCTAAAAGTTAAAAAAGTAAGCTACGAGGCCTTTGTTAAGGAGGCCTACGGAAAAGCCTAAATAAATTGTGTATTTTTAAGAAAAAAAATAATGGATTTCGGAAAAGAGTTTAAAAAATATGCCACCAAGCACCACGGGGTAAATGCCATGTATTATGATAAAATTGTGAGCAGTATGACCCCCTACATTATTGAAGAGCGCCAGCTCAATGTAGCGCAAATGGATGTTTTTTCACGTTTAATGATGGACCGCATCATGTTTTTGGGCACTGCTATCAACGATCAAGTGGCCAATGTGATACAAGCTCAATTGTTGTTTTTGCAAAGTGCAGATGCTTCTCGAGATATTCAAATGTATATCAATTCACCCGGAGGAAGTGTTTATGCCGGATTGGGTATTTATGATACCATGCAGTTTGTAAAACCCGATGTGGCTACCATCTGTACTGGAATTGCGGCCTCTATGGGAGCCGTGCTTTTATGTGCCGGACAAAAAGGAAAACGCTCTGCCCTACCGCATGCCCGTGTGATGATTCACCAACCTCTTGGCGGAGCACAAGGCCAAGCTTCTGATATTGAAATAACCGCTCGTGAAATTTTGAAATTGAAAGATGAACTTTATGATATCATTGCGCTTCACAGTGGTCAAGATATTGAGAAAGTAAACAATGATAGCGATCGAGACTATTGGATGAAAGCCGAAGAAGCCAAAGTATATGGTATGGTAGATGAGGTATTAGAAACCCAAACACAAGGTAAAAAATAGACCAAATGAGTAAAGCAAGCGATTTGAATTGTTCTTTTTGTGGGCGTCCGAAGCCCCAAACACAACTTCTTATTGCTGGACTAGATGCTCATATTTGTGATCGTTGCATTGTGCAAGCCCATGGCATTGTGTTAGAAGAAGCCGAAACGGCTTCCCTTCCCTCTTTTGAAGTTGAACTCAAAGCGCCTAAAACCATCAAAGCTTTTTTGGATGAATATGTGGTTGGGCAAGATTTCGCCAAACGCGTTTTGTCAGTTGCGGTTTACAATCACTACAAAAGAATTTTACAGGAAAAGGGAGAAGAACAGGTTGAAATTCAAAAGAGTAATGTGCTTTTGGTGGGTCCAACAGGAACGGGAAAAACCCTTTTGGCACAAACCATTTCTCGCTTCTTAAAAGTGCCTTTAGCCATAGTAGACGCCACGGTGCTCACCGAAGCTGGGTATGTGGGTGAAGACGTAGAAACCATCCTCACCAAATTGTTGCAAGCTGCTGATTATGATGTTGAAAAAGCCCAATCGGGAATTGTATTTATTGATGAAATTGATAAAATTGCCCGTAAAAATGACAATCCTTCCATAACACGAGACGTTTCTGGTGAAGGAGTTCAACAAGCCCTATTAAAATTATTGGAGGGCACAGTGGTCAACGTTCCTCCAAAAGGAGGCCGAAAACATCCCGACCAAAAATTTATTGAAGTTGACACCAAAAATATTTTATTCATTGCCGGAGGTGCCTTTGACGGCATTGAACGACAAATCAACAAACGTCTCAACCTTAACGCCATTGGCTATACCACTGCTTTAAAACAAAAAGAGGTAAACTCAGAACTTTTGTTACAATACATCACCCCAAAAGATGTGCGTTCTTATGGCTTAATTCCCGAAATTATTGGAAGACTTCCTGTTTTGACCTATATGGAACCTCTTGGCAAAGGGGCATTGCGCGCCATTCTCACCCAACCCAAAAACGCATTAGTCAAACAATATGAAGCCCTTTTTGCTATGGATGATATCCAATTGCAATTTACCAATGGTGCTTTAGACTATATAGTGGAAAAAGCTTTAGAATACAGTTTAGGTGCTCGTGGACTTCGCTCGCTTTGTGAAGCCATTTTGAGTGACGCCATGTTTGAACTTCCTCAATCCAATATTAAAACCTACAAGGTTAGAAAGCAAGATGCTGAAGAAAAGCTTTCTCGCATTGAGCTTCCCAAGTTGAAAGCAGTTTCTTAATGATTCATTGTTAAAAGCTCCTCTATAAAATCTCTTTGATTAGACAGTCTAGGCACTTTGTGTTGCCCACCCAGTTTATTTTTGCGGGCTAACCAATCATAAAATAGCTTGTTTCGAGCCTGATGTACTCTAGGTGCCGTGAGGGTTAAATCTTTATAGCGTTTGGCCTCATAGTCAGAATTTTCTTCCTTCAATTGTGCATCTAAAATGGCGGTAAATTCCTCCATGCTCTTGGGTGGTGTATTAAATTCTATAATCCACTCATGAGCCCCTTTTTGGTTGCCATCCATAAAAATTGGGCCAGCCGTGTAGTCTATAAAATGTGCTCCGGTTTTTTGAGCCGCAACCATAAGGGCTTTTTCGGCATTATCAATGATAAGCTCTTCACCAAATACATTAATATGGTGTTTGGTTCGTCCTGTAACTCGGATGCGATAGGGCGTAAGTGAAGTGAATTGAATGGTATCTCCAATATGATAGCGCCATAGGCCTCCGTTTGTAGTGATTACCAAGGCATATTGAACGCCAATCACCACGTCTTCTAAGGCAATAATATCTTCTTCACTATGAGTTCCATAGCGATCCATTGGAATAAATTCATAAAAAATACCGTAGTCTAACATCAACAAAAGGTCCTTGCTGTTGTTTAAATCTTGAATAGCAAAGAAACCTTCTGAGGCATTGTATATTTCGTAATATTTAAAGTTTGATGAGGGAAGAAGTTGTTCAAATTGAGCCCGATAGGGATTGAAATTAACACCTCCATGAAAGTAAACTTCGAGGTTAGGCCAAACGTCAAAGAGGTCTTTTTTTTGCGTCATGGCTAAGGTTTTTTGCAAGAGCACAAGCATCCAAGAGGGCACGCCTAATAAACCCGTAACATCATCTTTAAGACTTTCTTTAACAATGGCTTTCAATTTAGATTCCCATTCGGTCATCAAAGATACTTTAGGGCTGGGTGTACTGCTAAATTCTGCCCAAATGGGAAGGTTTTCTGTAACAATGGCCGAGAGGTCTCCAAAATAACTATTCGTGTTTTTATTGTGTACTTCTTTGCTTCCTGCCAAGCGCAGACATTTGCCGGCTAGGAGCTGTGAATTTTCATTGTTGTTAAAATAGATGGAGAGCATATCTTTACCGGCCTTGTAGTGGCATTCTTCTAAAGCTTCGTTGCTAATAGGAATAAATTTGCTTTTGGCGTTGGTGGTGCCACTCGATTTGGCAAACCACTTTATTGGAGTATTCCAAAAAATATTTTGTTCTCCGTTACGACATCGTTCAATATCTAATGCGATGTCTTCATAGTGCACCACCGGCACTCGATTTTTAAAATCTTGATAAGTTTTTAGGGAACTAAAATCAAATTTTGTTCCAATTTCTGTTTTTGCACCACAAAAAAGTAAATTTTGTAAGACCTGTTGTTGCACTTCAATGGGATGTTTCATGAAGTGCTCCATTTGATGAATCCTTTTTCGTAAAAACCAAGAGGCAATGGAATGGAAAAGGGGTGTCGGCATAAGAATTGCTATCTTTGAGCGTAAATTTAATTAAAATCTGTCACTCTCAATGTATGAAGGTGTTTTAAAAAAAATGCAGACGGAAGGGGCCACACCCATTGACTATTTTTTAGCCATAGCCCCCGGATTCATTCATATTAATCAATGTTTAAACCAAATTCTAACGGTAGAATTAGTGGGAAGTCAATGCCTACATTGTGGCTCACAAGAACCCATTTTTAGACAAGGATTTTGCAAGCGCTGTTTTTTTGAAAGTCCTGCTGTGGGTGATTGGATTATGCGCCCCGAATTGAGCAAAGCTCATTTAAACATAGCCGATCGGGATTTGGATTATGAGAAAGAAATGCAATTGCAACCTCATGTGGTTTATCTTGCTTTAAGCAGCCATTTGAAAGTTGGCGTTACCCGAAAAAAGCAATTGCCAACCCGTTGGATTGACCAAGGTGCACAAGAGGCTGTAGTACTTTTAGAAGTGCCCAATCGTTATTTAGCTGGGGTGGCCGAGGTGGCACTAAAAGAAATTTTTTCAGATAAAACCAATTGGCGAAAAATGGTTCAAAATGAGTCTGAATCTGTAGACTGGAGCGCCTCCATAGCAAAAGCCATAGACCATTTGCCTAACGATTTAAAACCCTACTTGCATCACCCTGTTCCGTCTCCTACACATTTGGAATATCCCATGGTAGGACAATTTCCCCAAAAACCAGTTTCTTTAAACCTTCATAAAAATCCATTATACAGTGGAAAATTAGTGGGCGTTAAGGGGCAATATTTACTCTTTGAAGATCAAACTGTTTTTAACGTACGTTCCAATGAAGGACTGGTGGTGCGTATTGCAATTCAATCCAATTAGTGGTCTTTTTTATTGGAGTGTTGAAGGAGTTGATGGAGTTCTTTCAGCTCATCTGCACGAAGTGCTCTATATTTTCCTACCGGCACATCTAAGGAAATATTCATGATGCGTATGCGTCTTAATTTCACTACACGATAACCTAAATATTCACACATTCTTCTAATTTGCCTGTTGAGGCCTTGCGTTAAAATAATTCGAAATTGCTTTTTGTGAATTTGTTCTACGATACATGGCCGTGTGACAGTATCTAAAATAGGGATACCTCCAGCCATTTTGGCCACAAAATCTGCTGTTACGGGTTTATTAACCGTAACGATATATTCTTTTTCGTGTTGATTGCGAGCCCGCAAAATCTTATTGACAATATCGCCGTCGTTGGTCATCAGGATTAGGCCTTCGCTCATTTTGTCTAAGCGCCCTATGGGGAAGATTCGTTGCGGATAGTTTATAAAGTCAATAATATTGTCTTTTTCCACCCGGGTATCAGTAGTACACACTATGCCTACGGGTTTGTGAAAGGCCAAATAAAGTTTCTTTTTTTGGGGCTTTTGCGACAAGACTTCCCCGTCTACCAGCACCAAATCTTGTGGTCCCACTTGTTGTCCCATAGAGGCTTTTTTGCCGTTGATCAAAACACGATCTTGGGTGATGAGACTATCGGCTTCTCGTCGAGAACAATAGCCCGATTGACTTAAGAATTTATTGATCCGAACTGTATCTTCAGCCATTTTTATAAGCTAATTTCTTCATTCATTTTTAATTTAAACCGTTTTCTAAACCAACCTACTGTTAGATAGAGCAGGGGGGTGTCTAATAGGGCTACTAATAATTTAAATAAAAATCCGGAAAGCACTAAACCCCAAAACAAATTCCAAGGGAGCACTTCAAAAAGACTCAGCAATCCTACTACCAAAAACGTATCGATGAACTGGGACGTAAAAGTAGAGAAATTGTTTCGCAACCAAAGCAATCTGCCTTGCGTGCGTTTTTTCCAGAAATGATAAATTTTGATGTCAATAAACTGAGCGGCTAAATAAGCCAGCATGGAAGCCAAGACGGCAAGGGGCGAAAGGGAAAATACTTTTTTAAAGGTGGCATCATCTATGGGTGAGTTTTCGATAGCTGGCACGGCATCGGCCACCAACAAAATGCTCATTGAAAAAAAGGAGGCAAAAATGCCTGCAACCACAACTTGGTTAGCTCTTTTCTGACCAAATATTTCGGAAATTAAATCGGTTATGAGAAAGGTGATGGGGTAAGGCAAAATGCCTACCGACAATTCAAATAATCGACTGCCCAAAACGCTCCCTTCAAAGGGATGCCAATAAAAAAACTTTTGAAAAATTAGATTGGAAACCACAAGGGATGTGATAAATAAAGCAGCTAAATAGAGATAAATTTGTTGTGCGAGTTTCCGATCCTTTTCGTTCATTTATTCAATTTTTAGTGAAAAGGGCATTTGTGTTTTTAAGGTAAAAAAAAGGGGGTTATGGGGTTCATCAACAGTGCTTTTATTTATTCCAAAAAGGTTTAGCAATTGACCAAGACCTTCTATTTTGGCGGAGGGAATCATTTGATTGAGTAAACTTTCTAAATCGTCTTCCCAACGGGGATAGTGCATACGGTTGTAGGTTTCAATTTGAGCTTCTTGGGCAGCAGCTTCAACCGCTTCATCTAAACCACCCAGGGCATCAATCAAACCGTTTTCTAGGGCTTCTTTTCCGGTCCAAACTCGGCCTTGCGCAAGAGTTTCTACTGTTTCTAGGGAGAGCCCCCGACCTTGAGCTATACGTTCCTTAAAGGTGGTGTAGGTTTTGTGAATATTCTTTTTAAGTAAGTCTTTAAAGCCCTCCGATATGGGGGTAAACGGACTGTAGCCCAGGGCGTTTTGATGGGTTTGAACATGAGCCGCGTGTATGCCTATATTTTCACTGAATTGATGAATATTTGGCAACGTGGCAAATACACCAATTGACCCTGTTATGGAAAGAGGGTCAGCAAAAATGCGATGGGCTGGAGCGGCTAGATAATACCCCCCTGAGGCAGCCACATTGCCCATAGAAACAATGAGTGGTTTTATCTTTTTGGCTCGTTCAAGAGCCTCCCAAATAATTTCAGAGGTAAGGGCATCTCCTCCAGGCGAATTAACACGAAGCACAATGGCTTTCACCCAATCGTCTTCGGTGGCTTCTTCTATGGCCTCAACAAATTTACCTTGGGCAATAAAAGTTTCATTGCCTTCGCCATAGAGTATGGTTCCGTTGGCATAAATCACGGCAATACGATTTTTATTGGATTTGTCATAGGCCGCCTTGGTGCGCGCCATTTTATTCGGACTAACCCAGTTAATTTCATTTTTTCCTTCCAAACCGAGTCTCGCTTTAATTTTTGCTTCCAACTCGTTTTCATAGCCTATGCCATCAATCAACTGATGGGCTAAAGCTTCTTCGGGAAGACTAATGCTCAACGTTTCTGCCCATTCATCTAACGCAGTTTCACTAAGTCCTCTTGCTTGGGCCATTGCTTGTCGCAAAGTGCCCCAAAGGGAAAATAAAACCGATTTTAGCTGCGCTTTATTTTCGGGCGACATATCTTCTTGAAGAAAGGGTTCCACTGCGCTTTTGTAGGTTCCCTCGCGAACCACCTCCATTTGCAATCCATATTTATCTTGAAACGATTTATAATAGAGCACTTCAGAAGCCAAGCCTTTTAATTCTATAGTACCTAGGGGGTTGAGAAAAATTGAATCGGCTATAGAGGCGAGGAAATAACTTTTTTGAGTAAAGAAATCACCATAAGCGTAAATGAATTTTCCAGAGCTTTTAAATTTTGCTAAGGCTTTTCGTACGGCATGGGTTTGGGCCCAACCGGCAGTGACATATTCAGCCTTCAATCGAATGCCCTCAATTTGTTCATCTTCAGCTGCTAGGTCAATACTTCTGAGCAATTGGGGCAAGCCTATCAATTCTTCAGATAAACCTAAGGCTTCTTGAATAGGATCTGTTTTGGGATCTCTTTCAGTAAGGGTTAAGTTGAGATTTAGGTCTAAAACACTTTGTTTTTTTAGTGAACTAGTTTGTTCATCGCCAGAAAAGACAGCCCCTATGGTAGAAACCACTAGGAGAAAAAAGATTAGTAGAAGTGCTAGGGCAGAGAAAGTCCCCAACAAAGCAGCAAAATAAGATTTAAGGAAATTCATAATAAGGTGTTTAGGCTACAAATATAGGCTTTTGTAGCTTTGTTGCCTTGAAGGATATCAATATGTCGCACATCGCCTATCTTGCTTTAGGGAGCAACCAGGGCAATCGGTTGGAATATTTGCAAAAAGCCCTTTTGGGTTTAGAAGCTTTGCCCCTCACCATCACAGCCCAATCGCATTTGTATGAAACCCCAGCTTGGGGTTTTGAAGGGCCTTCATTTCTCAATGCCTGTGTGGCTATTCAAACAACATTAAGCCCACAAGTGCTGTTGTCAAAAATGCTACAACTGGAGGAACAGCTTGGGCGGCAAAGAGCGACTTCGGATACTTATCGTTCTCGGACAATTGATTTAGATCTTTTGGCTTATGAAGATATTGTACTAAAAGAAGCAGGGCTAACGTTACCGCATCCTTTGCTCCATGAGCGTGAATTTGTGCTGCGTCCCCTAGCAGAATTGGCTCCAACTTGGGTGCACCCCCTTTTGGAAAAAACGGTGCTTGAATTGGAGGCAGATTTGCATTCACATACGGCCCTGCAAAAACCTTTTTTGAAGTGGTCGCCACCTCTTACACAAAGCATTTCCTATTGGGCTATAGAGGGCAATATTGGCGTGGGCAAAACCACGCTTACGCAATTGCTTGCTGCTCATTTGGAAACAAATACGTTGTTTGAAAATTTTAGGACTAATCCGCATTTAGCTTCTTTTTATGAAAATCCCCAAGCCTATGCCAAAGCAGTAGAATCTTTCTTCTTAAACGAACGCTATCAAGCCCTGCACAGCTTTTGGCAATCCACAAAGCAAGGGGGTGTAATTGCCGATTTTAGTCTCTATAAAAGTGTCATCTTTGCTCGGCAAAACCTTAACTCTGCTGACTTTTTAAATTATGTTCCGCTTTTTGAAAGCTATAAAAACACACTCCCTCAACCCGAATTGATTTTATATTTGGAGGCACCAACAGCCTTTTGTCTTAAGCGAATTGAGGAACGGGGCCGTTCATTTGAGCGGACTATAACAGCAAACTACCTTCAAAAAATCGAAGCGGGTTATAAAGTTTTTTTTGCTGAACAGACTGAAAAAAACGTTTTAAAATTAGCCGTCGAAGAGCGTGATTTTAAAAATAATCCCCACCATTTTCAATGGCTACTCAGACGCTTGAGTGCTGTTGCCACTTTGTGATAAAATCCCATAGCACTATGCCGGTGGCCACACTAATATTGAGTGAATGCTTGGTGCCCCACTGTGGAATTTCAAGGGCTTTGTTGGCAATGTCGATCAAGTGTTGTTGAACACCTTGCACTTCGTTACCCAAAATGAAGCCGTATTTCTTTGCTGCTTTCGGTTGGAAATTTTGAAGGGTTTGAGCGCCTTCTGTCTGTTCAATAGCGTAGAGTTCCACCCCCTCTTGTTGTAATTTTTGAAGTAGCTCTTCAGCTTTGGATATATATTCCCAAGCCACACTTTCGGTAGCCCCCAGAGCTGTTTTGTGAATGTCTTTGTGGGGGGGCTGAGCCGTAATGCCACACAAATAAATTTTTTCGATCCGAAAGGCATCGGCAGTGCGAAAAACAGACCCAATATTGTTGAGGGAACGAATGTTGTCTAAAATGAGCACCAAGGGGATTTTTTTGGCCTTTTTAAAAGCGGTAATGCTATCGCGATTTAGTTCTTCGTTTTTTAACTTGCGCATAGGAATTGGCTCTTTTTAGAGGGGTTGAAATTAAACAAAAATGCCATTCAAAAAACGTTTCATAACTGTTTAAAGGCTTTTGAGAACTTTTGATAGAGGAGCTTAGGGTTTTTTAAATTAATAATTACATTCGTAAAAATCTTGAATTTTGGCTAAAGCGACCAAGGAAACGCCCTTAATGAAGCAATACAATCAGATCAAGGCAAAATATCCCGATGCCTTGTTGTTGTTTCGTGTAGGCGATTTTTATGAAACTTTTGGTGCCGATGCCATTCGGGCAGCTGATATTTTGGGGATTATTTTAACCAAGCGAGGTGCTGGTAGCACCTCCGAAACCCAATTGGCCGGTTTTCCATATCATTCCCTTAATACCTATTTGCCCAAGTTGGTGCGAGCCGGTTGCCGGGTCGCCATATGCGATCAGCTTGAAGACCCCAAAATGACAAAGAAAATTGTCAAAAGAGGGGTTACCGAGTTAATTACGCCTGGCGTGGCCCTCAGCGATGAGGTGTTGGAACAAAAGAAACACAACTATTTGGGCGCTCTTTTTCTCCACAAGCAAAAATATGGTTTGTCTTTTCTCGATATTTCAACCGGTGATTTTTTAGTGGCTGAAGGTAATTTAAGCCAAATAAAATCCCTTTTGGCCCACTTTGCGCCCAAAGAACTCTTGGTGCCTAAACCGCAAAAGAAGCTTTTTTTAGAACATTTTGACCCTGTTGCACACTGTTTTTATATGGATGATTGGGCCTTTGAAACTTCTACAGCTCGAACCAAACTCCTCGATCATTTTGATGTACACAGTTTGGAAGGTTTTGGCCTCACGCATTATAACGAAGGCGTAGCTGCTGCCGGAGCCATATTGCATTATTTAGCAGAGACCCATCACGAAAAATTGCAACACATCACCCGATTGCTACCCATTCAACAATCTGACTATGTTGGCCTCGACTCTTTTACGGTGCGCAATTTAGAATTGTTTGAACCTACTCACCCAGGAGGAGTAGCCTTAATTGGAGTAATTGACCACACCCAAACCGCTATGGGAGGACGCTTGTTGCGTCATTGGTTGGCGTTTCCTTTGCTAGATATTAAAGCAATTCAAGCTAGGCATCATGTGATTGCCACTTTTTTAAGTTCCTCCAAATTGCATGAGGAATTGCGTCTTATGTTGCAGCAAACCATTGACCTGGAGCGTGTCATGGCAAAGATTGCCACAGAAAAGATTGCCCCAAGAGTATTGGTGCAATTGCAACATAGTTTAACACTTCTCAAACCGCTAGGGCCACTTTTAGAATCGGCTTCTTGTGAGGCTTTGCAGCAGTTCGCCCAAAAATGGCAAGACCCACAAGGGTGGATTAGTCTTTTGGAAAAGCAATTGGATCCAGAGGCTCCTGTGGTGCTCTCAAAGGGAAAAGTGATCGCTACTGGCTTTTCTGAGGAGTTGGACGCTTTAAGGGAATTAAAAAGTTCCGCTCAACAGCATTTGGATGCCCTCTTGAAACGGGAAAGTGAACGCACCCAAATACCTTCCTTAAAAATTGCCTTTAACAATGTTTTTGGGTATTACATAGAGGTGCGCAACACCCATAAAGACAAAGTGCCTGAAGATTGGATGCGCAAGCAAACCTTGGTCAATGCGGAACGCTATATTACAGAAGAGCTCAAGGCTTTTGAAACTAAAATTCTTTCGGCAGACGAACAAATTTTACAATTAGAACAACAATTGTTTAGCCAATTGGTGCAGAACCTTCAAAAAGACTTGTTGTTTTTAAAAGAAAATGCACGTGTGATTGCCCAATTGGATGTGCTGAGTGGATTCGCCCAATTAGCAGAACGACACAACTATTGTGCTCCCGAAATGAATGAAGGTCAGTCTTTACAAATCAAGGGAGGACGACACCCCGTAATTGAATTTCATTTGCCTCCCGGCACCCCCTATATTGCAAACGATTTAGACTTAAATCGGGAAGACCAACAAATTGTGATGATTACGGGCCCCAATATGTCGGGAAAATCGGCCTTGTTACGGCAAACCGCTTTAATTTCTCTTTTGGCACAACTGGGAAGTTATGTGCCCGCCACCTCGGCTACATTAGGTGTAGTAGATAAAATATTTACCCGTGTGGGTGCCAGCGATAATATTTCAATGGGAGCCTCAACCTTTATGGTGGAGATGAATGAAACGGCTTCTATTCTCAATAATATTACGGCCAATAGTTTAGTATTACTCGATGAAATTGGGCGTGGCACTAGTACCTATGATGGGATTTCTATTGCCTGGGCCATAGCAGAATATTTGCATGAACATCCCTACCGCCCTAAGGTTTTATTTGCTACTCACTACCATGAATTAAATGCTATGGCCACCGATTTTGAACGTATAAAAAATTATAACGTTTCAGTAAAAGAATTAAAAGACAAAGTGCTTTTTTTACGGAAGCTGGTGCCAGGTGGCAGTGCCCATAGTTTTGGAATTCATGTGGCCAAGATGGCAGGAATGCCCCAACATGTTTTGCAAACAGCCGCCGGAAAACTCAAAGTGCTGGAGGCGCAGCGCAGTGGAAAGAAAGATGCAAAAAATTCCCCTACCTCCGGGGCTATGCAATTGCAGTTTTTTAATTTAGACGATCCCTTGTTAGAAGCCCTTCGAGAGGAAATTACGCAACTCGATATCGATACGCTCACCCCGGTAGAGGCCCTTTTACAGTTAAATGCTATTAAACGCAAATTGCAACAAAAGGGCTAAAATATTTCTGCCTTTTTGTGTTGCGCCAATAGGTATTTTATGTTTACATTTGCACTCCTTGATAGGGTAAAGTAGCTCAGGGGTAGCGTAGCATCCGCCAAAGGCTGATGAGGATCACTCAGGAGATTGACATAACAATGCGAAAGTAGCTCAGGGGTAGAGCATCACCTTGCCAAGGTGAGGGTCGCGGGTTCAAATCCCGTCTTTCGCTCTTTTTTTATTTAAGTTCAGCTCGGATGGTGGAATTGGTAGACACGTTGGACTTAAAATCCAATGACCATTGCGGTCGTGCGGGTTCAAGTCCCGCTCCGAGTACTTAAATAATCCGTAACTAAATGTTTTTCATGAAGTTGCGGATTTTTTTATTCCTTTTTGGCAACATATTGGCAACAAATTACATTTTTTCTTCTAAAAATCAATAGCTAAAACTTCTCAAGCACAACTATCCCAAACACAGGGGCATGGGTTTTAGAAAATGGTTTTTCTATTGGAACTGGGGATTGGGATTTAATATGTAATCAATTCTTTATTTATATATTAGACGCATTATTAACCATAAATCAATTAAAATGAAAAAATTTATATACGTTTTTTCTTTACTATTTTCAATCACACTACTAGCACAGAACGGTTTTGTGATGCTAAATCAAAACAAAGTTGAATTTGCAAATCAAGGCAAAGCATTTAAGCTTGTAGATGATTATTTTTCCCCAGTATGGAACGATTTAGTAAATGAAGGTAAGATATATTCCTACCAGGTTATGACACATCTATGGGGAGATGAATGGAATTTAAATTATATTATAGTTGCTGAGAGTCACGAGAAATTTCTCTCTGCTTGGTCGGAAGGCTTTAGAAGAATTAGATCATCAATGCCACCTGAAAAATGGGATAAACTTTTTGAGTATACAATCGAACATAAAGACAACCTTTATAATTTAAGATCACTTTCCCCAAGAAATAATAGTGCTGAACTTATCAATTTTGTAGAAATGTCAGTCAATAACAAAACTGAAAAAGAAATCAATGAATTTGCGACTTACTATCAAAAATTGGTAAATAAACTTGAACCTAATTCTTTGAGTTTTAGATTTTTTAGATCTGGAAAAAACAAAGTTACCCTAATAGAAAGGTATCGAAATGAAGCAGCTTTATTTAATCATGCCAAAAATATTTCTCCAGGTGGGGAAATTGAAAAAGACTTCGCTCAATTTATGAATAATTTTACTATTGAAGCGATGACTATTTATGGAGAATCTTCAAGTGATTTAAAAAAGTTAATAAAAAGTTTTGGATTACCAGCCGAGTATGTTCCATATATTGATGGATTCAGTAGATAAATAATTCCCTTCCAACTGAAGGGTTTTTCTTTTTATACTCATTCTCTATATCTTTAGGGTATTATTAATCATAAATCAATTAAAATGAAGAAAGCTATTTATCTTTTTGCCATGTTTATTTTTTTATCATGTGCTCAAAAAACTGAACAAAAAGAAACTCCCTATGGAATCATTAAAAGCGATGACGAAAAATCTAAAGTAATTGAAAAGCTTGCTGATTCTTATTTAGCAGGGAATTTTGATATTGCAAGAGATTATTTTACACCAGAAAGTCAGCACTTTTTTAATGACTTAGTGTATAATGTAGATGGGATTATCGAAGGCTATAATTTTCACTCAGTATTATTTGATGATATAAAGCATAATGATAGAAAAATCTATACAGGTTATATGACAGATGGCAAAACCCAAACATTTCATGACTTCATTTGGTCAGCGAAATCAAAACTAAGTGGTAAAGAATATTCGTATCCATGTCATTGTAGATGGGAATGGGAAGGTGAAAAAATAACCAAGACCAGCTGCTATGTTGATCCAGCGGCAATTTTTGCTGAAGTGTCACTTTATCAGGAACAAAATCAATGATGTTATAATTTAAAAAAATACTTTATATGCCCTCCCAAGCGGAGGGTTTTTCTTTTACACCAATGGACACAATACAAATCCTCTCCAATCCATTAATATCATTGCCTTAACATAAGATTCCTGTGTATCGTTTTTAGGGGGTGTTTGTTTGGGGGAAGTTTGTAGTGTGTTTTGAAAAAAACTTCATTTTCTATATATTAGAAGTATTATTAACCATAAATCAATTAAAATGAAGAAAATTATAATCCTTTTTTGCCTATTCCTGTCATTTGGAATCTCTGCTCAAGAAATATTTGTGCTTCAACCCGTAAATATTGATCCTGCCGACTCTGAAAAATTTGAAATGATTGAAAAAAAATATGCAACAATCATGGCGCAAAAAGCCAAAGAAGAAGGTGTCATAAAGAACTGGTATTTAATGAAAAAGTCTTTTGGTGGCAGAGCGGCTGACAAGGCACTTTACATCTGGGTTCATGTTTATGAAAATTTAATTCAGATGAGTAAGGCTGGAAATTGGTGGGAAACTAAAGATAAATTTGGTGTTCCTGCTTCAGAAATATATGATGGAGTAACTCGATATCCAGTTGGAAGTTTTATGTATAAGACCGAAAAATCAATTGATACTGGGAGAGCAGGAAAGTATGTTATTTTCAATTGGGCTGCACCTACGGATATGGTTGAAGCGATTAGTCTTGCTGATAAAATTTCAAATAGTTTTAAAGGTAATATGAAAAAATCAGGAATGACTTCTTGGGGGATGGCAACAAGAGTTTATCCTCAAGGTGAAGAGTTTGATCCAATGTTTTTCTGGGATGGATATGAAACTCGTGAACAGGCGTTAGCTCACTTAATGAATCAAGGCGTACTTGATGTTGTCAAACCTGAAATGTTTGCCGAATTATATAAGTTGATCCCTAAAGGGTTTACCAATAGAGTTATCATGGAAGCAGTTACTGGAACCAATTAAATTTATTTAAAACTTTCTAGATTAACCCTCCCAAAGCGGAGGGTTTTTCTTTTACACCAATGGTCACAATCCAATTCTTTCCTAATCCATTGATATCATTGCCTTAATCAGAGATTCCTGTGTAGTGGTTTTAGGGGGAGTTGTTTGGGGGAAGTTTGTAGTGTGGTGGGAGAAAATCTAAAAGTTTCTATCCAGCATTAACCCAAACACAGGGGCATGGGTTTTAGAAAAACGGTTTTTCTATTGGAACATGGGGTTGGGATTTGATATGTAATCTAAAATTTAGTTCTTTCGCTTTCAAACGATACTCTTTTCTCTTTAATATTCTTTAATTTGAAGTATGAAAAAACTTATCTACTCTTTACCATTTGTTATAACGGTATTCCTAATTATTTACAACTGCACCACAGAAGAAGAGAACACAACTTCTTCAACGGTTCAACAGTCTACACCTGGGCTAGAACCAGAGTCAACACAGTTTAACCTTACCGTAACTTCTGGAGAAGGAGGTTCAGTTTCTACAGAAGGGGGAACTTATGATGAAGGAACTGAGGTATCTGTTACAGCTACCCCAGCGGAGGGTTATGAATTTGACCGTTGGATAGGAATCGATTCTGAAACAAGTACGCTTAACTTGACTTTAAATGAAAATAAAGAGATAATGGCCTATTTTATAAAATATTCACCATTTTCTATCGAATTAGAGTCAATTGACATTCCTGGCTTGGTAGGGGTTCAATCTTATGCTTTTGGACAATATGAAAACAAATGGTTGGTTATTGGAGGCCGTTTGGATGGACTTCACCAACGGCAACCTTCTATTTCATTTAGCCCCTCAGGTAATAACAGAAATTTTATAGTAATAGATCCAATTAGTAAACAAGTATGGAGTAAATCTTTTGATGAATTAAATATCAAATTACAAGACCAACTGAGTTCTACCAATATGGAATTTTATCAAGAAGAAGATAATTTGATTTTAATTGGAGGTTATGGATACAGTGAATCTATCGGAAACCATACCACATTTCCATACCTGACAGTAATCGATATTCCTAAAACCATAGAAGCTGTAATTTCTAAGGCCAAAGTGGAAGATTACATTCAACAATTAGAAGACCAAATGTTTCAAGTAACAGGTGGAAAGCTAAAGAAAATGGGAGCGGAATATTATTTGCTTGGAGGTCAGAAATTTATAGGTAGATACAATCCTATGGGCCCACAAAACGGCCAGGGCTTTACCCAGGAATATACCAATGCTATACGCAAATTTAAACTTGAGGAAAATCAAGGAGTCTTTAATTTTTCAAAAGGGGAATTTATCGTAGACGCCGAATTATTTCATAGAAGAGACTATAATGCAGAAGCACAAATTTTGCCAAATGGCAACCAAGCTATTACAATGTTTTCTGGTGTATTTAAGAAAACCGAAAATTTACCTTTTTTAAATGCGGTCTCTATCACAGACTCTGGATATGATCAGGAATCTAATTTCTCTCAATATTTTAATCACTATCATTGTGCCGTTATCCCACTATATAGTGAATCTAAAAATGAAATGAATACTCTTTTTTTTGGTGGAATTGCTCAATTTTATGAAGAAGGGGGTAAAATTATTCAAGATAATAATGTTCCTTTTGTAAAAACCATCACCAGGGTATGCCGTGATGCCGAAGGTCGTATGTCAGAGGTGCGATTAAAAACAAAAATGGAAGACTTTTTGGGATCCGGTTCAGAATTTATTCCAAATGAAAACCTGAAAAAATATTCAAATGGGGTGCTTGATTTTGACGCCTTTGAGACGGCCACTACCGATTTAGGCTATATTTTTGGGGGGATCCAAAGTTCCGATAAAAATATTTTTTTTATAAATACAGGCAGCGAAAGCATTGCTTCTTCTAGAATCTACAAAGTATTGCTTCATAAAAAATAGAAGGCTGTAGTTTTTATTTTTTGAATCTGTAGAGTTTCGCATCAAGTACACCAATGGACACAACCCAAATCCCTTATAATCCATTGATATCATTGCCTTAACATAAGATTCCTTCTAGTTGTTTTAGGGGGGAGTTGTTTGGGGGAAGGTTGTAATGTGATGGATCAAAATCTAAAAACTTCTTAAGCACTCCTATTACAAGTACAGGGGTATGGGTTTTAGAAAACGGTTTTTCTATTGGAACTGGGGATTGGGATTTGATATGTAATCAATTCTTTATTTATATTTTAGAGGCATTATTAACCATAAATCAATTAAAATGAAAAAAATACTTTTTATTACTTTATTAGTTTCTACAACTTCAATTTTTGCTCAAAAGACTATAGCAACTGTACAAGATACTGATGAGCTAACTTTAAATGTCAAAAAACTAAACCAAACTTATATTGAAAATGATTTTAGTTTATGGAATGAATTATTTGCTGATAATGCTGAGGTATTTATAAACAGTTCTAAAATGGATAAACAGGCTGTCATATCTGGATTTAAAGGTCATCACAGTGTATTTAATAATATTCAAATTCCTGATATAACTGCAGAGACTAAATATTATAAAAATGGTGAAATCTGGACAAGCGAATGGTTCAATTGGATGGGAACAGGAAACAAAACGGGTATTCGCTACTCAAATGGAGCTAATTTCAACTACATGTGGAAAGATGGAAAGATAGTTTTATTAGTTTGCTTTTTTGATACAGCAGCATTGAATATGGAGCTAGCAGCTCAGTAATTCATAACCTCCCTTGGAGGGTTTTTCTTTTACATCTATTCTCTCTATCTTAGATTTGTTCTTAACCAAAAATTAATTCTAATGAAAACAAACCGATGAAACAAGCATATTTTAAAAATACTTTAATCGTTTTTTGGCTAAGTACGTTAAGTTTTGGACAGTATTTTTTACCCCTTGGCAATCCTTTAGAAGAGGGCTTGTCGGCAGAGGGCATAGACCGCGTATCCACTTTTTTAAATCAAATGGCTACTGAAAAACAAGTGCCAGGTTCCGTCGCTGTGGTGGTCCGAAATGGAAAAGTGGTTTTTCAACAAGCGAGTGGATGGGCTGATATGGAAACAAATGAACCCATGCGAATGGATCATTTATTCCGAATGGCGAGTATGACCAAAATTATTACCACGGTTGCAGCGTTAAAATTATTTGAACAGGGTCATTTTACGATGGATACTCCCTTGGAAACTTTTTTACCAGAATTTTCAAACCCAGTAGTATTTGATTCCTACAATGCCGATACCCAAACGTTTAGCACCCATCCTGCAAAAAATAAAATTTTAATGAAGCATGTGTTTACGCATACTTCAGGAATCACTTATCCTGCCTTTGTTGGAGAGGGAAAAGCGGGCTATGATAAAGCAGCAATCGTGCAAGCATTTCCTAAAACAAATGCAAAGGTAACTGTCGCAGAGGAACTCCGAAAGTTAGCTCAATTGCCACTTACCCACGAGCCTGGAGAAAGTTGGACCTATGGAATGAATATGGATGTGTTAGGAAGAGTTATTGAGGTGATTACAGGAAAAAGTTATCCAGACTTTGTGCGCGAAGAAATCTTCAAGCCATTACAAATGAATCGATCTTATTTTGGAACTCCAAAAAAGGAATGGAAAAACTTAGCAAAAGTCTATACCTCTTCTGAAGAAGGGATTCGGCCGTATGTGGAAAGGGACTTAAATACCAACCTTTCTACCGATAACCGAGCTTCTTTAGATTATTACAAGGCAGAGAATACACAAGTTGCCTTTGGGGGAGCGGACATGATCTCTTGTGCTCAAGATTATGCCCGATTTTTACAGATGCTTATGAATTATGGTAGTTTGGAAGGGGTAAGAATTTTAAGTAAAAAGACCGTTCAAATGTTGGAAACTCCACTATTTGATGTGCTTTCAACCGATCGGGTTGCCTCCCAACACGGACCCCGAGTACAAGCCGGCCTCTCGGTTCGAGTGATGCAAGATGAGTTAGCTAAATTTCAATTGATTTCAACAGGTTCGTATTATTGGGGAGGCTATTTTAATACCCAATTTTGGATGGACCGACCTGAACAACTTTTTTATATCGTCTTGACCCAATACACCCCTGACCCGTCGGAACACAACAACAAATTAAAACATTTGGTGTGGGGCAGTATTGCAGACTAAAAAAAGAATAGACAGACTCTCTTTCGAGAGCAAAGGGCTTTTTTTTGTCAATATTCTTTGTGTTTTAGAGCCATTATTAACCACAAATCAATTAAAATGAAAAAATTATAAATCCTCCTCTTTTTTGTTTTTACCCAAAGTCTGTTTTCTCAAGACATGGAACATTAAATAATGAACTACTGTTATTTTCTTGGTAACTCAATTTAAAATATAAATGTTTATACCCTCCCAAGTGGAGGGTTTTTCTTTTACATCAATGGATACAACCCAAGTCCCTCCTAATTCATTGAAATTATTGCCTTAACATAAGATTCCTTGTAGTTGTTTTAGGGGGGAGTTGTTTGGGGGAAGTTTGGATACATGTTTTGAAAAAAACTTCATTCTTTATATATTAGAGGTATTATTCACCATAAATCAATTAAAATGAAGAAATTTATTACTCTTTTCTTTTTATTTATTAGCGCTTCAACCTTTTCGCAAGTTGTTTCTTCTGTTGACTTTCATGTAATTAATGACGGTATGGAAGAAGATTATCTTAAACTTGAAAAAATTTGGAGAGAATTTCACAGTCAAAATATTGAAGACGGTAAAATGATCCGTTGGTCGATGTTAAAAGTTGTTGAGTCTAATGGAGGTCCTAATGAAACTGCAAATTACATTACTGTAAATACCTACAATTCATTGGAAAGCTTTAATTCAATTTGGGATAATATTACTTTAGAAAAGTTTACAAAAGTGGTGAGGAAACGATTAAGAGGAAAAATGTCGAACAAAGAAATTAAGAGGGTGCTCAACGCTAAAATTAAAAAAGGCCATAGAAGCTATATGATCACTCCTGTGGATGGAACGTCTCCACCTGCTAATCTTAAGATTGGAGATTATATTTTGTTAGATGCGATGAGCCAAAACAATAAAGATTATGAAGACTATGAAAAATTGTTTGCCAAACCGATAATGCAACATAATGTGGATAATGGTTCATTAAACCTTTGGGGGTTCACAAAAATATTTGACCGTAATGAAACGGCTATGAAAGAACCAACACATTTTACATGGCGTGTGCCATCTAAGACAAAGGATTTTGACTGGGATAGTGCTGTTTTACATGATAAGTTTGGCAACAAATTTGTTTATGACAAAATGTGGGAATTAGCTATTGACTCAAGGAAAGTAGTAGGAAGTTCAAAGTTAGAAATTGTCGATATCATTCAATAATCATAAATTATTGCTTACACAACCCTCCCAAAGCGGAGGGTTTTTCTTTTACCCCAACAGCAAACCTCTAATCCCTTACACAACAAGGGTTTATGAGGAGTTTTTATTTACAAAAAATCAAAAGAGAGATAAATAGAGGGATAAGTTGGGTTGTTTTGATTAACTTTGATAAACACCAAAAGCCCAGTCTTATAAAAGTTTTTTTGGTTATTGCCACCCTTCTGATTTATGTGCATATGGGAAATAATAGTGCCAAATGATAATCCACCAAACCATTTTGGACGCATCTAATTTATTGGGGATTTTCATTACACTATCAGTTTCGATATTTGTAATGTATATCGTAAAGGTCAAAAATAAATGGGTAGAGAAGATCCTACATTGGTTGCCGGCCATTTTGTTGACGTTTCTTATCCCCGGAGTCCTTTCCTATGTTTTCGATCTCTCTCTAGAAAACATTGTATTGCATGATTGGAGCAAGGCCTATCTATATCCCATTACTATTTTTTGCATCATGAGTTCCATGTCATTGGCACAATTGAAAATTGTGGGACCAAAACCATTGTTGTTATTCTTTATAGGTTCTTTTACTATTGCGATTGTACCGGTAGTATTATTTATACTCTATGCTTGGGGAAGCGACCAAATGATCGATTTGTGGAAGGGGATCATTCCCATTGTAGGAAGTTGGATCGGCGGTAGCTCCAGCATGTTGGTTCTCAAAGAATATGTGGCGGTCAGGGAAGACCTTTTTCTTTCCGTTTTGTTGTTGGACAACATGATTCAAAACATAGTGATGATTTTTCTTTTTCAGATCATTAGAAGAACAGAAGTTATTGACAACAAATTGAAGATAAGAGAAACCATCACTTTTTCTGAAATGACTACTCAATCAACAATGACCAAGAAAAACCCATACGCTTCTGTTTTGATTGCTGTGTGCGTCACGGCGGTGGTGTTGTCCATGAAATTTGATTTTATCGTGAACGTGATCATTTTGTCATTATTGGGCTTGTTGGTGGGGAATCTGGTTCGTTTCTGGTCTTTTGCGGTCAACCTCAGGATAGGAGCTGTTGGCATCATAGTCATCATGTCTATTTTGGGCCTAAAACTTAAGTTCAACGATTTTGAATTGCCCTTTATTTTGATTGTATTTATGATTCATTGGATGATCATCAATGCCTTGGTGATAGCATATTTCAATTACAAGCTCAAGATATCAATGGCCTGGGGTCCCATTGCCCTGATGGCTAATATAGGGGGGATTTCTACCTCACCTGCATTGGCATCTGTATACAATAAAAAATTGATGCCTCACGCGGTGGTTTTGGCAATTTTGAGCATGGCTACGGGAACATTTTGGGGTTTTTTGACTACTTTATTGATAGAATTGCAAATCTGAATCTAGGGATTGTAGCAACAAAAAAATCAGTATTACACCAAGGACGAGGCCATATAGGCGTTGAACCGTTCCCATATTCGTTTTGCCCAGCCTTCTTTAAGCTACTACTGTTGTGAGAAATACTAACAATCCAAATCCTTCCTAATCCATTGCTATCATTGCCTTAATCAGAGATTCCTATGTAGTGGTTTTAGGGGAATAATGCTAAGCTCTCTCTTCTTAAGAAGTGTTGTTTTTAAACTGTCAAAAAACTTTAAATTGATTCCGAGTATTTTTTAGCAAATGACAAGGGTGTAGTGTTTGTGATTTTTTTAAACGTTCTATAGAAAGTCATTTTGGATTTAAATCCTGAAAATTCAATTAAAGCTTCCATAGTATGATTTTTAAGAAATCCTGTTTTTATTTTGCCGATCACTAAATTCATTTGGTGATAATTCTTAAATTCAAGCTTAGTAAGATGGCAATGATATTTGAAGATATATTCAATATGAGATTTTGGTATTCTTAAGATCTCAATCAATTTTTCTATTGAAAGGATATGATTGAAATCTGACTCTTCCTTTACTATCTTGTTGATTTTATAAATAATATTTGAGATATCAGAAATGTTTTGAGATAACTTGACATCTTTGTCTTGAATTTCTTTTAGTGGTTTTAATGACCATACAGTGACTCCTTCCCAATAGTTTTCTACTAAAATATTTTCAAGTTTTTGCTTACCAAAAATAAGTTCAGGATTAAACATCATAAACCCTAAAAGAATTAACCAGCTCAACGATGAAATTTTATAAAAAAAATCAAAGATGTATAAAATATCATTTAGGCTGTAGAACATTAAAATGTTCGTTCCTAGATAGATCAAAATAACGTGAAAAAGGATTAGACTGCTAAATTTAAAATGTATGGACTTGTAATTATGATTTGATTTTTTTAAGGAATTATGCGCAGTATTAATTGATATGAAAGCCAAAAGACTCGTGTAAATGGAATAATACCCAAAGTTTTCATGAGGCTCTATAAAATCAAAATACTTGGCAGACAATGGAATCCCTGAAGCAAAAATTAATAGTAAAATTAAGTTTGCTGTGACCTTTACCTTATGTAATTCCCTAAACATCAGGAAATATAAGGGTATTAAAAGGTAAGCTATGTTAAGATTGTAATTGAGTTCTAAATCTAGAATACCAAAAGAGTATAAGACAAAGTAAACTCTATTCAAAAAAGCCCCTATGAAAAGAATAATCAGATAAATGTTTTTAGTCGCGTTGCTTCTGTAATTAGCAATCAAAATGACTACAACAATCAAGCAAAAAACACCAGTCAAAAAGACAACAAGGTTTAAAAGCATAGTATCAAAAACTCAAAATGAGTATCAAAAAACTAAAATAGACTATTTCATTTAACCATTTGAGAATAAAGTCAAATTATTATGCATTAGTTTACCGTAATAACTTTAAAGAAGAACATTTTGAGTAAATCAAGTTGTGTTTAAAAATAGATTTATTATTAACCAAATAATATGAATTTGATTATAAAAACAGATTCAAATAAAAGAGCAACAAAAATTAAAATAAGTCCATTTATAAGACATTATATATTTTTTCTTTTGTCAAGTTGCTTTATGTATTCCCAAACGGTAACACAACCTTTAGGTTCTGGAACAGGTTCAGATCCGTATTTAATTGGCACACTTTCAGATTTACATTGGATTTCAAAGCAGGTATATGAGGGGGCAGATTGGTCTGTAGGTAAGTTTTTTCTTCAAACGAACAATATTGATGCATCAGAAACATCCGATAATTCAATCTGGAGTACCGGATGGATTCCAATTGGAGGAAGAACGGATGCTTCAACATCTAGTCTTTCAGATCAAACCCAGCAAAGTTTTAAAGGAACGTATGAAGGCAACAATTTTTCAATATCAAATTTATACATCAACAATAGTTTAAACTACAATGGATTATTTGGGGGTATCCACTCAGCGAAAATTTCAAATTTACATCTTATAAATGTTGCAATCACCACAAGTGGAATAAAGACAGGTGGGTTAGCTGGATATTCATATAAAGGGAAGATTTTTAATACTAGCGTGTCAGGTACGGTGACATCAACAGGTCAATCAGTAGCAGGTCTTGTAGCTCAAAATCATAATGGTACCATTGAAGCTTCATATTCTACTGTAAATGTGGTTCAGATAAATTCTAATGTTTCTGGTGTTTTAGTGGCATTAAATCAGGGTACCATTAAAAACTGTTATTCTAATGGAACAATCAAAGGCTTAGATAGATTTGGAGGTTTGATTGGGGACAATTCTAAAACAGGTATTACCGTTACTAATTCTTATTCCAATAGTGAGGTAAGTTTATATAGTGGTTCAGGGAGTAATTTTGGTGGTCTAGTGGGAAATTTACATGCTGGTACAATCTCAAATTCCAATTATTGGAATAGTACTAATACAGTCAGTGGAGTAGGGTATGTAAATTCAGGACAGGTATTCTCAGCAGTAGCTAGATCAAATGATGAATTTAAACTACAGTCAAATTTTGATGGATGGGATTTTGAAAATGAAACGGTTAATGGGACTGAAGATGTTTGGAAAATAGGCTCTGATGGGTATCCAACTATTCTCAATAAGGGAAATATATGGACTGGAGCATTAGATGATAATTGGAATTCAAGTTCAAACTGGAGCCTTGGAGAAATTCCAAATGGAACTGGATTATCAGCTAAGAACGTTGTAACTATTCCTGCTGGGTTATCAAATTATCCAAGTATTTCGAGCACAATCAACAAAACAGCATATTCAATTAGAATTGAAAATAATACGATTGATATTACCAATTATAGTTTTGATGGTGGAACACTTATTGTTAAAAATAATCCTTTAACAGTTTCAATAACAGGCACAGATTCGGATAACATCGTTTCCAACACCACTGTTGTA